>Ga0224497_10002408_pt1 | contig 11140 bp, 8 predicted proteins | sample SF_Jul11_sed_USG_4_FD_167970 | JGI IMG/M metagenome (GOLD analysis project Ga0224497, IMG submission 167970) | Sediment microbial communities from San Francisco Bay, California, United States - SF_Jul11_sed_USGS_13 | ecosystem: Environmental > Aquatic > Marine > Sediment | place: USA: California...
TGGATTAGTAGTAAAAGATGGAAAAAACTATGCAAAGGCGCCTGCTGATCAATATAGATTATCATTGCATGGTATTTTGTATTGCTTGGATGTATTAGACCTTTCATACAAGCAAATAGATTCCATGGCAGAAAAATATGCCAAAGTATTACCTCTGGTGTTTGGAAAATGGGAATATCTTAAATCAAATATAGGAAATGAAATTTATCGATTAAAAAATTTAGCAGGAGGTTTGTTTATGGATAACATACAGATATCTAAGATTTCGAATTTTCCAGTGTATGAGCTAATGACATATCTGAATGTAAAGTATCAGAATAATTTTGAACAGATAGAGGAGATAGAATTGGCAAATCAGATATCAATTTGGTTTTATACAAACTTACTTGTTCCTGCCAAATTTAGAACGTCAGGTAAACGTTCATCATTAGAGATAAAAAAATGGAAAAAGGTTATTCAAGAAGACATACAACTAAAAAAATGGTATTATGATTTTGTAAATGAAGCCATGGCATTTTACAGTAACCGCTTCAACAAACTAAAGAAGTTAGAAGGCATGTGATTTAGGCATATTTTGTAACAATTTCTTCAAGTTGTTCAAATGAATATGGTTTGGCCATAGTTGTGATTAAAGACATACTTTTTGCCTTTAGATGCTTTTTCTCATCAATAGAAAAGGCCGTAATGAGAACAACCTTTGCCTCTGGATCAAACTGCTTCATTTTGAAAAAAGAGTCAAATCCATCCATTTTAGGCATCTTTACGTCCATAATTGTCAAATCGGGATGGATGTCTTTATATTTCAAAAAAGCATCTTGACCATCTTCAGCAGTAACTACATCATATCCCATACTCTTTATCATATAGGCAGTATTCTCCAAGAGATCAATATCATCATCTACCAGAAGGACTGTTTTCCCTGTAGACATGCCAAGACTCCATGATAAGACATGATTAAACCTTCTGAAGAAATTATTAGTCTAAGGAAATCGGCAAAATAATAATAAATCGAGTAGGATTGTTGTATGCAGAAATCTTTCCATTATGTTGCTCTATAATGTTTTTACATGTAGACAAACCTAACCCTGTTCCATGTTGTTTAGATGTAACTAGAGGTTCAAAGATTCTTGAAAAAATGTCACCAGGTATACCGGAACCAGAATCATGAATTTCAATTGTTGCAGTAGAATCTTTTTTTTCTATCCTGCATTCTATTTTGCCTTTATTTTTTCCAATAGCCTGAATTGAGTTTAATAATAAATTTATAAAAACAATTTCTAACTTTCTAATATCACATTTTATTTGAATATCAGAATCTGGAATTGATACTGAAATATTATCTGGAATTTCCAAAGAATTTTTTGCTAGTTGTAACAGTTCACTTATCTTAATTGATTTTAATTCTAGAGGAGTTATACGTACATAATTTAATACGTCATTGATTTGATGAGACATTCGATCAATAGCACGATTCATTCTGTTTACTACCTTGCTTAATTCATTGTCATGTTTAGCATTTTTTTGTAAAATTTCTGCCGAACTTTTTATTGTTGCAAGAGGATTTTTCAGATCATGTGCCATACTTGCAGCAAGTTCACCAATTGCAGTTAATCTCTCATTTTTAATTTTGACATGAGCTTCTGCTAGTTGTTTTTCTGTTTCAATTAATTTTTTAAGATTATTTTCCATTTCTTCAAACGAACTAGCGATTGTGGCAATTTCATCAATCCTACTTTTTCTAATTTTGATATCAAAATTTCCTTGTGATATAGAATTTGCAATTTTTGATAGTCGTCTCAAGGGAGACGAAACAGTACTAGAAATAAAAAATCCTCCAATAACTGAGGCAATCATTCCTAAAATCGATACTAGTAAAATTGAATTACGTAAATCTATGAATTCTTGTATTAGTGAAGAACTATCCTGTTCTACTACAACTATCCAATCAAAGCCTTCAAATGATCTATATCCAGTCGATTTTGCATAAGATATTAGACGGAAATCATCCATTGCGTCATCTAGTTCAAAAAATCCCACATCTTTTCCTTGTACTAAATTTTGAAAATAAGGGATGGGAGATTCAGATACAAAAATTTTATCATGAGAATAAATTGGATTTCCTTTGTCATCTAGCAACAAAACACTTCGTCCGGGGATTGTAATAATGTCTGCTTCCTCAACAAAATTGCTTATAATGTCATCAAGGGTAAGCACTACGCGCAGTACACCAATAAAATCTTCGTTAATATCATTTATTCTAAAAGCAAAATCAATTGAGTAGCTATCATAGTTTTCATCAAAATGAATTTTCCCCATATATTTGCCTGAATTTTTTGCAATTTCCCACCATTCCTCATCACTTTGAGAATAATCAGATGTGCCAGAACCCAATGCAACGTTTGCACCATATGCGTTTGTTACAAATAGTTCCTCTACAACATCATAATCGTATTCATCATGATAAAATTCTATTGTTTGTAAAAGTTCTTCAGTTAGAACATCATCTGCCACATTCTCAATAAATGGATCTGTATCGATAAATTCTATTTCATTCTCTTTGATACTCAAATATGCTTTAATATCTTGAATTTTTTCAAATTTCTCATTTGAATTAATTAATGCCATATGAACAAGATTAAGATTTGATAATTGTTGAAAATCAAATATTCTATTTTCTATATGTTTATCCAAGCCCTGTATCATATTAAATGCAAATCCCTCATTTCGTGAACCCAGTAATTTTTTTATTTCATTTACACTAAGATCAAAAGTAACTAGTCCAACAATAGTGAATGTTAGTGATATTCCAAACATCACTGCAATTATTATAAAAGAAATTTTCAACAGAATATCATCCAAAATCAAAGATATGTGAATTTAAAGATCACTAATTTGAAATAAAAAAAAGGCATGCCACAAATTTGAAGTTATTTGTAAATAACAAAGCCCAAAATCAATTCAACGAACATGTTAAGAAAAATGAGTTTCATCAAAAAACCAATGACAGTAACGCTAGAATCTACAAAAAATATGCACAGTAAGACCATAGTGAATATTAATTTGAAAGAAAAAAGCAAGATTTTAGAGAAGGTATTTTTGGCATGTACAAATTGTGATGGACCACTAGTTCCCATCTCAAGTTGCACGTTTTGTAAAAGAATATCCTTTAGAAAATGTACAGTGTGCGATAAGATAAGAGATATGGAATCTCACGAATCTTGTAAAATCTTAATTTCTTTTGGACACGAAATTGTCCAAAAACACATAACAAAAAAATAATTAATAAAAAACTAGTAATAATTTTGCTTAATTTTTATCTTAAATTCAGGACAGCATTCATTTGAACATTTAAGCAATACTAGAGCGACAATATTTGATAAACAGTTTTTTAATTTAGATTATTATTTTTGCCAATTCCTAAATTTTGGAAAAAAAGAGATTCAAACAGTTTTCAAATTGTTTGTTTAATTTCTGAAGATGGTTTGGATCTGTAGATAGAGTGTCAATATCAAACCAAGGCTCGGACAAGTACAATTCTCTGTTCATTTCAACTTGAATCCAAGGAACAGGATTGTTCCCGTAGGTTTTGGTAATATAACCACCACGAAAAGGATCATTTAATGAAATTTCATTTCTGTCAATGTGGTATGATTTTGATATACATAAAGCCAACAATTCAATCATTTCTTGTGAAGATGTTTTTCCATCATTATTAGATAAACAAAACTTTGGTCTTTTCTTTTTATTTCCATCAGGAGAAATGTCAGGTGCAACAGATGCCATAGAATGACAATCCAAACACAGTTGTAAGTTTAGATCATGAATACTTTTTTGAATAGATCTATGATATGGTTTGTAATACATTTCAATTAAAATATTTCTTAGAGAATCATCAGGTTCTCTTCCTTTAATGTAAATTGGTTTTTGATAACATGTTGAACTTTTTACCAGCCCATCAGGATTTTCAGGAGGGAGATCTTGCAATGATCTGTTCAGATCAACAAAAGCTCTTGCAACATTACTTTTAATTACACGTTCTACTTTATCACCTAAATCATATATTTCAATTACAAAGGGATCTGAATCATCAAACAAATCTTTGTCAGTAATACATAGATGTTCATCAAGTTCTGTTGGTTTTTGTGTTCCGCCATGTGGGATAGATAGTAAAACAGGTAGTTTTGTCAATTCAATCCTTCTGCTGTTCCATCACGTCTAACTTCGGCAACACCATGAAAACCTATCTGGGTTTGTAGTTTCATTACTGCATGAATTGCACCATGATAAAAGGAGTATCTCTCTTTGACAGAAATGTCATACCCCATTTCTTTGAGATAGTCAATTATTTTATCACTAAAGCCACCGTCTTCAATGCTAACATTACCCCCTATAGAACAATGAAATCTAGGTCTTTTAATTGCCTCATTCATTGGAAGATTACCATCGATTATTCTTGAAAGAAATTGGGTTATTGTAGAAAAAATTCTCTGACTACCAGGACTTCCAACTACCATCCAAAGTTTTTTGTTGGTAAAGACAAGAGCAGGAGAAACTGAAGTCCAAGGAACTGCATTGGGCCTAATATAGTATGGATGATTTGGAGTGGTAAATTCAAATGCAGACATGTAATTATTGTAAAGAAATCCTAGACCTTCAGCTGCAGTTTTTGAACCATATGCAAGTTCAATTGACTGGGTAATCCCTACTGCATTTCCCTCATCATCCATAGTTGAAAGATGTGTGGTGTCTTCGCCTCCAAAATCAGGATCAACCATAGGCAAAGTAGCATCCATTGAATTATGAATAGAATCAGCCATCTGTTTTGCAAATGATCTTCTGAGGTGTAATTTATCTTGGATTTGATCATATGTGTGTGGATTAAATGGTCTCTGTAATCGATGCAAAAATGCTTTTCTAAATGTCTCAGCGACAAAGTGATAGGAACTTGGTTTTGAGCTACGTAGAAACTTGGATGGCAAGTGATTAAGCATCATAAGTGTAAGCAGTAATGTTCTACCTGCAGCCGGAGGAGGTAAAGTTACAACTGAAACTTGACGATACTTTCTGCTTATTGGTTTTCTCTCAATGGGCTCAGGAATGTATGCTAAATCATCCTCACGAATCAAACCGTGATTTTTTTGCATATCCTTATCAATTATTTTGGCAATTTGTCCATGATAGAAACTTCTAAAACCATAATCAGATATTGTGGTTAATGTTTGTGCTAGATCATCTTGAATGAATCTATCACCTACATCAAAAGGGACTATTCCATCTTTAAGAAAATATTTTGCACCAGACTTTGATTTGATAGAGAGAAAACTTTCAAGTTCTCTATTTTGTAAATCATGCTGTAGTTTGGTAATTTTGTACCCCTTTTTTGCAATATGGATTGCAGGGGCTAAAATTTTTTGCCATTCTAGTCTGCCATATTTTTCATGCAAAAAGCCAATCACAGATATGGTACTAGGGATTGTGGTTGATTTGTATCCAATACGACGATTTTTCTTTCTTTTGAAAATTGATGCATGTGCCAGAGAAGGAGAACGACTTGAACCATCAATAGCGATAGATTTGCCATTTACATGTAAAATTGCCATTGATTGGCCTCCAATGCCTGAAGCTTGAGGCTCACAAACACCTAAACTAATGGCTGTGGCACATGCCGCATCAATTGCATTACCACCTTTTTTGAGCATTTCAACACCTGCCTTTGTAGCATCAGGAAATGCAGATGCGACCATGCCTTTTTTTGCAATAAAACATTTCTTGTCTGCAGTTGGTCTAAATGAGTTTTCTATTTGTTTAACATCCAAAAATTTTCACCAATTATATTTCCTCACCACAATGAGGGCAATGCTTTGATTTTTGTCTTTTTTTTCGCAGCTCTTCAGTAAAAGCAGACGCCATAATACCTGCAGGAATCGCATATACTGCAATTCCCAACACAGCAACTCCAGTTCCAATAATTTTACCTAGAACAGTAATAGGATATACATCTCCATATCCAATGGTCGTAAGTGTGATTATTCCCCACCACATGGATAAAGGAATACTTCCAAATGAATCAGGTTGTGCTTCATGTTCTGCATGATACATTAGAGTGGATGCAAAAATCCAAACTATAAACAATACAAAAAACGCAACACCCAGATCACCTGCCTTTGATTTGAAGACTTGTCCTAGTGTCTGCATTGATTCAGAATATCTGGCTAATTTGAAGAGTCTAAAGAGTCTAAAGAGTCTGATAATTCTAATGAATCTAATATCCGTAATTATAAATGGTAAGAAGAAAGGCAATATTGCAGCTAAATCAATTAACATCATCGGAGTAAATACAAATCGTAATCGAGCAAATCTTAAATTTTGATAGTTTGGATTTAATGTGCAAACAACAATTCGGCTAACATATTCTATTGTAAAGACAATTACTGAAAAAATTTCAAATGGATTAAACAAGTATCCATAGGGATTTTTTATAGAATCTTCTGTCTCTAAAATTACCATCAAGACATTAGCCGTAATTAGTGTCATGATAAAAATTTGAAATCCTCTAGCAAATTTATCGCTAGTTGTACCTTCAAGGATTTCATATGTTCGTTGTAAAATCAGATTGGTCAAGACTCAAACCCAATTTTTTTTCTTAAACCACAAGAGCATTACTAATGCGATTATCCCCATTACACCAAGCATAACAAAGTAGCTCCCAGTCCATTCCAATTCAGGAACATATGAAAAATTTGTGCCATAAATCCCAGCAATAAAAGTAATTGGGATAAAAATACTGGCAATGATTGTAAGGGTTTTCATTACTTCGTTCATTTTATTGCTGACACTAGAGAGATAGGTATCAAGCATTCCACCTATCATGTCTCTTAGCCCTTCAATGTTATCCATCACTTGAACAGTGTGATTATATACATCACGAAGATATTTTCGGGTAGATTCTTGTATTAACTTAGACTGCATTCTCTCAAATCCATCAATAACTTCTCTTGTAGGCCAGATAGATTTTCTTAACATAACCATTTCTCGCTTTAAAGTATGAATGGTTTGTAATGTCTTGTTAGATGGATTGCCCATCAATTCTTCTTCTAGTTCTTCAGATTGTGTTCCAATTTTTTCTAATATTACATAATAATAATCAACTAGTGCATCAGATAATGCATAAGCAAGATAATCACTCTTTCTCTCTCTTATTTTTCCAACAGATTTTTCAAGTCTTTCTCTAATTGAGCCAAAAACATCATCGCTGGTTTCCTGAAATGACAGTACATAATTTTTTCCGACCACAAGGCTAATCTGTTCCATAAACAAAAGATCGTTAGATAGAATATGAGGTAGTTTTAAAATAATAAAAAAATAATCATCATGATTTTCTATTTTTGGTCGAAGCTCAGTATTCATAATATCTGATTGTATAAGGTCGTGTATGGAATAATATTCGCCAATTTTATGAATTACATCTGCATCATGTATTCCAATGACATTAGTCCAGGTTACAGTAGATTTTTCATGAGTGTTAAGGCATTCATCTATTGTCTCCATTGTTTTATGAGAAAAGTTTACTTTGTCAAATTCAATCTGATCAAATGTAATTTTTTCTACTAGTTTTTCTCCTATATGTACTAGTGCACCAGGATGAAGCCCCACAGTATCAGATGATGTTGTAACACCATCAGATTTTTTACTTAAGAGTTTTTTAATATTAGTAATTTTTGTAAAATCAACGTCGTTGGTAAATTTGGTTACTCGAGTTGTCTTACTGATTACTCCAATAATTACAAATCCTGCAATAATTGAGAAAAATAGACTGATTGCAAATGGTCCAAGATCACCATTCATTGCAGCTTGATATATTGCCTGCACATCAGTAGGGGTGTTAATTTTAACCACAGAGCCAATTATCAGATCAATTAAAAAAAACATGAATGAAATAATTGAACCGATAACTATTGCAGTTACTGGAGTTATTTTTGTAGGTATGTCAATGTTTTTTTCTTGCTTGTAAGGATAGAGATATTTTTTGTTTTTTACAATCAAAATAACTATTGCAGTAATAATTATCGTGGATATTATCCACCAAGCTATAAACCATAATCCATGTTCAGAATCAATTTGTTCGATTCCAGAAATGAGATCCTGTATGTTTCCAGTTAAGGGTAAGGATAAAAGTGAAGTTGCCACACCAACAAAAATTTGATAAACAAATGCAAATACAAATCCCAAAACAAGCCTATTAGCAATTATGCCAATTTGTTCTTTCAGTTTTTAGCCTCCGCTTTTGATTTTATTTTTTCTATTCGTATTTTTGTGGGTCTATTTTTTTCCACTTCCTCAACAGTGAATTTTAAAGGATTTAAAATCACAACATCAGAGGGTTTTGGAATATCATGTAGTTTTTCATGTAAGAGACCATTTAATGTGGAATAATCATCACCTCCAGAGATATTTGTCTTAAAGTATTCGTTGATTACGTCAATTTCTACATCACCGTCAGTAAGTATTGTGGAAGAATCTAATATTGTGTAGATAGTTTTTTTGGGATCAGTTTCATCATAGATTTCCCCTACAATTTCTTCAATTAGATCCTCGAGAGTTACAATTCCCTCTACCCCACCAAATTCATCTACCACTATTGCCATGTGAGTATTTTTTGCTTGCATTTGCTTGAGCAAACTACTCATCCGTTTCTCCTGTGAAACATAGATTGGCTTTCTTACCAATTCTTCAAGATTCTTTTTTTGTAGTTCTACATCTTTGAGATGCTTTAAAATATCACGCACATGAAGAATTCCAATAATATCATCCAGATCTTTACCATATATTGGAATTCTAGAATGCCCACTTTGATGTATTTGATCAGCGGCATCTACAAGTGAGGTATTTTTTTGTAGACAAAACATCTTTGTTCTAGGAACCATTACCGAACGAATCACATTATCATTAAATTCTAATGCACCATGTAACAAATCTCGCTCATGTGTTTCTAGGGCTTTATCTCTATGTCCTTGATCAATAATACCTCGGATTTCCTCTCCTGTCAATGCAGGTGGGAGATAATCACTTCCAGTAATCCTTATTATTGCACGAGAGATTTTCTCCAAGATCCAGACTGCGGGGAAGAAAACATAACTAAATACCAACAGTACTCGACTAAATCGTAGTGCTACCTTTGTTGCATTTGCATTACAGTATGTCTTTGGGGTAACCTCACCAAAAATGATCACAAGAAAAGTCATAATTCCTACTGCTATTCCCACACCATTTTCTCCAAAGATAGAAATGGATACAATAGTTGCCAAAGATGCAGAACCAATATTTACAAGATTATTTCCAAGGTTTACGCTGGACATCATCCATCCAGGATTTGATTTTAGTTTTTGTAGAGATTTTGAACCTTTTGCATTATCTTTTACTAATCGCTCTACTGTAGCTTGACTTGTTCCCACCAAGGCAACCTCAAGCCCACTAAAAAATCCAGACAGACCAATTAATGCGGCCAATACTGCTAATTCATACTCTAATGCCATGAAATATACTCAATCCAATGTCTTTGTAGAATATAACCATAAAAAAGCGCAAAATTTTGATTTAATGTAATCATTGGGAACATTTGTAAATAATTGATGTTAGCAATGCAGCACGCTCAACAATACTGTCATGAATGATGTATTCTTGGGTAGAGCGATACTTGTGTCCTTTTGGACCAAATCCATCCAACGCTGGAAGTTCTGGAGGGACATTACTGATATCTGAAGACATCATCTGTTCATGCCGTTTTATTTTGATTTCATGTTTTTTGGCTAAATCCTCAATCATTTCATAAAATGCAGTATCTGATTCTTCTTCCAGGACTGGTGGTCTAGTCTGAACTTGATTAATTGCGACTTCTAGTTTTGGTGAATCTGCTTCACGTTTTTTCATAATACTTCGTATTTTTGCATCAAGCGTAGCACCTAATTGTGAAGTCTTGAAATTACATATTAATGAAATGGCGGCATAGTTTGGAGTATGTCCATGAGTTCCTTCGGATGTAATAGATGTTGTTCTTATTCGATAGTCTTTTTCATCCTTTGATAATTTTTCAATTGCAGAAATCTTCTTGCCCAATACTGGAATGATACCATGAATATCAGCAGAGAATATGTTAGGAGCAGTAAAACGAATTTGATAGTCGTTTCTACCATAACAAGTTGTAATTATTCCACCATCTTTGCTGGCAGACTTTAATCCCATGATGTATCTTGATGTTTTAGAATGTTGTTGTACTAGATCCTTGCTAAATTTTCCACCCAAACTATCATCAGTGGTTAAAAGTATGGCACATCTAACCTTGCGAAGTCTTTTTGCATAACGAAGTGCATGTAATGCGCCAAGCATTACAATTAGTCCTCCTTTGCTTTCAGCTATTCCTGAACCAAATATCTTGTCATCATCCTCGTAATAGTTTATCAAGTCGTTTGGTCCATAATGAGTATCAATATGAGATATGAATAAAACATCGTTTTCTGACTCATCATGATTTTTAAAATAACGAAAATCTCCAACGTCAAATTGCTTGTAAACATGCTCACTAAATCCCAAATGCTTTAGTCTGCGTGATAGAATATTGCCAATCTTGTTTACATTGTCAATGTTGTATACGTGAGTGTTTAGATTCACCAAATCTCTCAAAGTTTCTTTTAAGCTTTGCAGATGTCCTCTCAAGTATGTTCGTGCAATTACACGTAATGGCTGAGTCATGTCTGGCTCAACTTCTATTATAGTTTGCGATGAGCCAAAGTATCTCATTACTGCTACATCAAGAATTTTGTTGATGAGTGAATCATATGTATGCCCAGCAGTTTGTGCTGCATAAAATAATGAACCTCCCATTCCAAGACTTGCCATAGAATTTAATTCTAGGATGTAAAGATTCTCATCTTTGTCCATTCTAAAATCCACTCTAGTATAATCAAGGAGCCCTAGAGAGGTGAATGCTTTTATGCACATTTGTCTCATCTCTTCTGTTTTTTCTTTTGACAGTTTAGCAGGACATGTTTTATCCACTCCACCTTTTTTCTTTTTATCAGATATGGTTTGTATTTGATCTGGGTTATCCAGATTGATTTCAACTATTGGGAGCACCTCTATGTTA
>Ga0224497_10002410_pt1 | contig 11139 bp, 9 predicted proteins | sample SF_Jul11_sed_USG_4_FD_167970 | JGI IMG/M metagenome (GOLD analysis project Ga0224497, IMG submission 167970) | Sediment microbial communities from San Francisco Bay, California, United States - SF_Jul11_sed_USGS_13 | ecosystem: Environmental > Aquatic > Marine > Sediment | place: USA: California...
GAATTGGACATTCAGGCGCTTGCCGGCCGTTGCGAACTCCCAGAGCCTGGCGAAAGCGTGGCTGCGCAACCGCGGATCGACTAAAGTAGAGGCCGGCCGGCGCTGTGCGCCGCGCCCCAGGGATACCAAGCGAGAGTTTCACGCTTAGGGACAAGCGATGACCGATACGAGGATCATCAAGAAATACCCGAATCGGCGGCTGTACGACACCAAGGATAGCCGCTACATCACGCTTAGCGACATCTGCCGGCTCGTTATGGATCGTGAAGGGTTCGAGGTTGTCGACCAGAAGTCCGGTGATAACCTGACTTGCGGAATCCTTCTACAGGTCATGGCCGAGCAGGTAAACAGCGGGCAGACCGTCGTGAGCAGGGACATGCTCACCCAATTGATCCGCGTCTACTGCGGCGGCCTGCCAGAGGGCCTGCGGGCTTATCTCCAGGAGAGCCTCTCGCTGTTTCTGATGCAGCATCAGAAGATCGACGAGCTGCTCGGCGGGAGTGACGGTACGGATCCTGTCAGCGCCCTGGCGGACCTGGCTCAGCAGAACCTCACCCGGTGGATCGAGCTCAACAAGGAGCTGCTCAGGGCTGCGCAGGAGGGCAATCTCGCCGGGGACGATAACCAATCCGAACCGCTTAAGACGCTCCAAGCCTGAAGTATTTTCATGGTATTTCTGAGAAGTCCATGATTGACAACGGTTAGGGCTTTACGCTATGTTGCACTGCAGCAGAGTGTTACTCCCCCAACGCTTTGCGCCGGTCATTGCGACCGGTCCACTCTAAGGCCCCCAGGGCTTCGTGCCCCGGGGGCTTTTTTTTGTCCGCAGCGAGCCGGCCGGCCCTAGGCTGCCTCGACGTCGCGCATACTTAGGCGCACCCGACCCTGGCGGTCGATCTCCAAAACCTTAACCCGGACGACATCGCCTTCGGCGAGCTTGTCGCTGACTCGCTCGACGCGCTCCTCTGAGATCTGTGAGATATGCACGAGACCGTCCTTGCCGGGCAGAATCGACACGAATGCTCCGAAGTCCATGAGTCTGACAACCTTACCCTCATAGATTCGGCCGACTTCCACGTCGGCAGTTATGGCCTCAATGCGCCTCAGAGCGTCTCTCCCCGACTCTCCATCGACGGATGCAATGCGGACCGTACCATCGTTGTCGATATCGATTGTCGCGCCGGTCTCTTCGGTCAGCCCGCGTATCACGGCGCCACCCTTGCCGATCACCTCTCTGATCTTCTCTGGATCGATCTTTATCGTGATGATGCTTGGCGCCCACTCGGACATCTTCTCGCGTGGCGTCGACAGAACTTTGGCCATCTCGCCGAGAATGTGTAACCGCCCGTCGCGAGCCTGCGCGAGCGCCACTTCCATGATCTCCTTCGTGATGCCGTCGATCTTGATGTCCATCTGCAGCGCGGTAATGCCGTCGTTCGTACCGGCAACCTTGAAGTCCATATCGCCCAAGTGATCCTCGTCTCCGAGGATGTCCGTCAGGACGACATGACGGTCACCTTCCTTGATGAGGCCCATCGCAACACCGGCGACCGGGGCCTTGATCGGCACACCAGCATCCATGAGCGACAAGCTCGTGCCGCAGACACTGGCCATCGAGCTCGAACCGTTAGATTCGGTGATTTCCGAAACGACCCGCACCACGTACGGGAACGTGTCCATATTCGGGAGCACCGCTTCCATGCCGCGACGCGCCAAACGACCGTGACCAATCTCACGCCGCTTGGGGCCACTCATGAAGCCTGTCTCGCCGACACAATATGGCGGAAAGTTGTAATGCAGCATGAACGGATCTTTACGTTCGCCCTCGATGGCATCGATGATCTGTGCATCACGTCCAGTACCCAGCGTGGTCACGACGATCGCCTGGGTTTCGCCACGCGTAAACAGCGCGGAGCCGTGAGCTCGCGGTAACACGCCCGCCTCAACGCTGATCGGCCGTACGGTCTTGGTATCCCGACCATCGATGCGCGCACCACCCGACAGCACGCGCTCGCGAACGATATTCTTCTCGAGAGCTGAGAATGCCCCACCCACGGCCTCGGCTGAACGTTCTGCCGACTCCTCGTCGGAGAGCGATTCGACGACGTCGGCGCGAATCTCAGCCAAGGCGGCGTAGCGGCTCTGCTTTTCGGCGATCGCATACGCAGCGATCACGCGCTCACTCGCAGCCGCCTCGACAGCTGCGGCGAGCGCCTCGTCTTTCTCCGGCGCCTTCCAATCGACGGCCGGCTTGCCGCACTCGGCAGCCAGCTCGTTAATGACAGAGATGACAACCTGCATCTGCTCGTGGCCGAACACGACTGCACCGAGCATGACTTCCTCCGAGAGGATTTGCGCTTCAGACTCGACCATGAGCACCGCGTTCTGGGTGCCGGCGACGATTAGATCGAGTTGCGAGGAGGTGCGCTCGATCGCCGTGGGATTGAGAAGATATTGGCCGTCGCGATAGCCGACTCGCGCACCGGCGATCGGCCCGAGAAACGGCAAGCCGGACAGAGCCAGTGCGGCCGAGGCGCCGATCATGGCCGGAATATCGGGGTCGATCTGCGGATCCAACGACATGACAGTCGCGATCACCTGAACTTCGTTCCTGTAGCCCTTCGGGAACAGCGGCCGGATCGGTCTGTCGATCAGTCGGGACGTCAATGTCTCCTTCTCGCTCGGTCGGCCCTCACGCTTGAAGAAGCCGCCCGGAATCTTTCCGGCTGCGTAGGTCTTCTCCTGATAGTTGACGGTCAGTGGAAAAAACGGCCGGCCCTGGCCTTGGCCTTTCTCGCCTACCGCTGTCACCAACACAGCCGTATCGCCCATACTGACCATGACGGCCCCATCTGCCTGCCTGGCGATCGCGCCGGTTTCCAACGTGACTTCCTGGCTGCCGTACATAAAACTCTTGATTACTTTCACTTTCCCATTCCTACAGTATTAACGTTCGACTCGGCCCGCCCCGGGCTAAGTTACGTGTTATCAGATTGATGCCTAAAACGACTCAGAGCCGGCAAGCCGGCTCTGAAAGAGAAAACGGTGAGACTCAACGCCGAAGCCCGAGCCGGCTGATGAGTTCTTGATAGCGACCCTGATCGGTCTGTTTGAGGTAATCCAGAAGCTTGCGCCGCTGATTAACCATCTTCAGCAACCCTCGACGGGAATGATGGTCCTTCTTGTGCCCGGAAAAATGCTCGGACAGCTGTTTGATCCTGGCAGACAGCAACGCCACCTGCACCTCGGGTGAGCCCGTATCTGTCGGGCCGCGGCGGTAATCCGCCACGATTTCGGATTTCTGTTCCGACCTCAGTGTCATTCGTCCATTCCTCAGAACCGCTCCATGCGGCCCGTTCCTATTTCGACCTACTCAGGAAGCCGCGTATTCTACCCTCTTAGCCCGTTTAGCTCCAAGAGCTGAGGGCTGGAAAAATCCGCTTCGGGACGAGCCTGCGATGCGGCAGAATCTCGCCAATTCCGAAGAAGCGCTGCCCGGGGACGTACAGCAATACCTTGCTCTCCGGCCAACCTGGCTCAGCCGGCACGGTCTGCCCCTGCACGAGTCGCTTGGCGTTCTCCGGCGCCACGACGAGCCGAGGCCAGTCAGCCAGGGCGCTGTCCATGGGGAGCAGCAATGCGTCGATCTGCTCGGGGCCCGCCTCAGCAGCTGCCTCCACGACCGCGAGCGTCGTCATCTCCTGACCCTCGAATGGAGCTACTGCGAGCCTGCGCAGATCCGTAACGTGACCGAGCGTGCCGAGCGCCTTGGCAAGATCTTCCACGAGAGTCCGAATGTACGTGCCCTTCGAGCAGCGCACGCGCAGCTCGAGCGTAGGCGAATCGTAGCTCAACAGCTCGAGCGAATGGATTTCGATGGTGCGCGGTGGACGATCGATCTCGATACCTTTCCGGGCGAGCGCATAGAGGCGCTGGCCCTCGTGCTTGAGAGCCGAGTACATCGGCGGCACCTGCTCGATGGTCCCGACGAACCGATCGATGGCGGCCAGGACGGCTTGCTCAGACAATGCCGGCACGGGCGCTTGCTCGATAACGTTTCCGTCCGCGTCACCGGTAGCGGTCGCCGTGCCAAGCGTCGCTCTAACCTCATAGCACTTGTTGGCCGCTAACATGAAGCCCGAAAGTTTGGTCGCCTCACCGAAGCAAATCGGCAGCATCCCAGTCGCCAACGGATCGAGGCTGCCGCTGTGGCCAGCCTTATTGGCATTACACAATCGCTTGACACGCTGCAGCGCCTGATTGGAGGTCAAGCCGCGCGGCTTATCGAGCAGCACGATGCCGTGAATGTCCCTGCGTTTGCGCTTTTGCTCGGCCATGACTGAGACTACGGCTCCTGGGACGTCTCGTCGTCCTCGACGTTCTGCTCGTGCGCAACCACCTCATCGATGAGATGCGTCAGCGCAAATCCACGGCGTGGGCCCAAATCCTGAACAAACGACAGCTCGGGAACGCGCCGTAACCGCACGGCGCGGCCCAGGCGAGAGCGAAAGAATCCGGATGCTCGCTCGAGCGCTGTCGCGATCGGCTCGGGATCGTCGTCAGGGTCAAGCGTGTTGAAAAAGAGCCGCGCGACGCTGAGATCACCGCTGAGCTCGACTGCACTGATGCGAACGCCTGCTAAGCGTGGGTCATTGATTTCCTGTGCCAACAACTCATTAGCTACGCGTTGCAGCTCGGCAGCAACGCGCAGCTTCCTGGGATATTCTCGCGACATCGTTATTCGAGCGTACGCGCGACCTCGGTTCGCTCGTAACATTCGATCTGATCGCCGGCTTTGACGTCATTGTAATTCTTTACGCCAATACCGCACTCCGTGCCGGCCCGGACCTCGTTCACGTCATCCTTGAAGCGTCGCAACGACTCGAGCTCGCCTTCATAGATGACGACGTTGTCACGCAGCACGCGAATCGGCAGGGCGCGGCGGACGAAACCGTCGATAACCATGCAGCCGGCGATGTTGCCCAATTTCGGAGATCTGAAGACTTCACGCACCTCAGCCAGGCCAACGATCTGCTCCCTGATCTCGGGCTTGAGTAGACCGCTGACGGCCGCCTTCACATCATCGATGACCTCATAGATGATGCTGTAGTAGCGAACGTCGACGCCTGTCTCCTTGATCGTATCCCGCGCGGCCGCATCGGCGCGCACGTTGAACCCGATTACGATGGCGCGTGAGGCGGCCGCGAGTTGCACGTCCGACTCTGTAATTCCACCGACTCCGTGCGTAATGACCTTCACCTTTACCTCATCGCTCGACAACGCCTCGAGCGAGTCTCTGAGCGCCTCGGCACTACCCTGCACATCGGCCTTCACCATGAGCTGAACGCTTTCGGCCTGCCCCTCGGAAAGCTGACTGAACACATCGTCGAGCTTGGCCGCCTGTTGCTGGGCAAGCTTGATATCGCGCACCTTGCCTTGACGGAACTCGGCGACCTCGCGGGCTCTTCGCTCATCGGCGACGACGAGCATATCGTCGCCGGCCAGAGGTATGCCGGACAAACCGAGCACAACTGCCGGTATCGAAGGCCCTGCCTCCTGGAGCGGCGCACCCGCCTCGTCAAACATGGCCCGAATACGACCGTATTCCTGGCCGGCCAACAACGTGTCGCCCACCGCCAAGCGGCCTGCGCTCACGAGCACGGTCGCAACGGCACCGCGGCCGCGCTCGAGGCTGGCTTCGAGCACGACACCCGTCGCCGGCCCCGTGTCCGCAGCCTTGAGATCCTGAACTTCTGCCTGTAGCAAGATTGCGTCGAGCAGCGCATCGACGCCCTCGCCGGTCTTCGCAGAGATGTCGACGAATAGGTTCTCGCCGCCCCACTCCTCGGGTATCACGTCATGCTTGGTCAGCTCATTACGCACGCGGTCCGGATCTGCGTCCTCGCGGTCGATCTTGTTCACGGCGACGACGAGTGGCACACCGGCCGCCTTAGCGTGATTGATTGCCTCGATCGTCTGCGGCATGACGCCGTCGTCGGCTGCGACGATCAATATGACGATGTCCGTGACCTGGGCACCGCGGGCACGCATGGCGGTAAACGCTGCGTGACCTGGCGTATCGAGGAACGTCACCGCGCCTTTCGGCGTCGTGACATGGTAGGCGCCGATGTGCTGGGTAATGCCACCGGCTTCGCCTGAAGCGACGCGGCTGCGGCGAATGTAATCGAGCAACGACGTCTTGCCATGATCAACGTGCCCCATGACCGTGACGACGGGCGGTCGCGAGACCTCCTCAGTGTCGGCAGAAGCCTCTTCGACCGACTCCAGAAGCTGGTCCTCGAGCGCTGTCTCCTTTAGCGCCTTGGCGGTATGGCCCATCTCTTCGACGACGAGCAACGCCGTATCTTGATCGATAACTTGATTGATCGTGACCATCATGCCCATCTTCATGAGGGCCTTGATGACCTCGCTGGATTTGATCGCCATGCGTTGGGCGAGATCGCCGACCGTGATGGTCTCGGGGACCTCGACTTCGCGTATGACCGGCGCCGTCGGCCGCTCGAAGCCGTGTTGGCTGTCGACGGAGACATGCACAGGCCGGCGGCGGACACGCCTTTTCTTGCGGCGCGCGCTCGCTCCCTCCGCGACGTGCAAGGTATGGTCACCCTTGCCGCCTGGAGCCGGCCGAACGTCAGCCTTCGAACGCTCCTTCGCGACTCTCTCCTGCGCGATACGTGCCTTCTCCGCTTCCTCGGCTCGCTGGCGTGCCTCCTCTGCCGCGCGCCGCGCTTCCTCATCCGCTTCGCGGCGCTGAGCTTCTTGCTCGGCACGCTCCTGCTCTGCCGCCGCATCCTTCTCTGCAGCGGCTTGCCGGCGTTTCTCTTCCTCAGCCTGTTTCTCTTCTTCCTGCCGGCGCAGAACGGACTCGCGGTCTTCTTCTTCCTCGCGACGCTTCGCGTCGAGCTCCTCTTGTTGCTTACGCGCCTGCTCCTCGAGCACATCGCGTTTAACGTACGTGCGCTTGCGCCGCACTTCGACCGAGACGGTTCGCGCACGGCCCTGGCCGCTCGAGAGTCTGAGCTCGCTCTGGGACTTTCGCTTCAGCGTAATCTTGCGCGGCGCCGCTGCGCCTGGATCTTTACGGCCGTGCGAACGCCGCAGATGCGTGAGCAACTCGAGCTTCGCATCCTCGCTGATCGTATCTTCAGCGCCCGAGACTTTGATCCCCGCTTCATCGAGCTGGGTAATAAGACGCTCGACGGGGACCTTTAGGACCTGCGCGAACTCTGTGACCGTTACATCCGCCATTGCGTTCTCCGCTCTAGCCTTCCTGCTGCTCACCCTCGAACCAATGTGCCCGCGCCGCCATGATCAATCCTGCGGCCCGTTCCGGTTCGAGCATCTCGATCTCCTCGAGGTCGTCGACTGCCTGCTCCGCGAGATCCTCGCGCGTGACAATACCTCGGCTGGCGAGCTCGAATGCGAGCTCCTTGTCCATGCCTTCGAGGGTAAGTAAATCCTCAGCAGGCTCTGCCTGGTCGATGACCTCCTCGGTCACGATGGCCTGCGTAATGAGCACATCCCGTGCACGAGCCCGAAGCTCGCTGACGATCTCCTCATTGAACTCCTCGATGCCCAACAGCTCTCCAGCCGGAACGTAGGCAACCTCTTCGAGAGAGGAAAAACCTTCCTGGACAAGGATCGTCGCGACGTCCTCGTCGACGTCCAGGTCCTTCATCAGCTTTTCCACGAGCTCGCGTGCTTCCTGCTCACTCTTCTCCTCGGCATCCGTCTCGGTCATCACGTTGAGCTCCCAGCCGGATAGCTCACTTGCGAGGCGAATGTTCTGCCCACCCCGCCCGATCGCTTGCGAAAGCTTGTCCTCCTCGACGGCGATATCCATGCTGTGTGCCTCCTCGTCCATGACGATCGAAAGCACTTCCGCAGGTGACATCGCATTGATGACGAACTGCGCGGGATTCTCATCATGCAAAATGATATCGACGCGCTCGCCGGCTAGCTCGTTGGAGACGGCTTGCACGCGCGAGCCGCGCATTCCGACGCATGCTCCGACCGGGTCGATGCGCGCATCGTTACTCTTCACGGCGATCTTCGCTCGCAACCCGGGGTCACGTGCCGCGCCGAGTATCTCGATGAGGCCTTGGCCGACCTCGGGCACCTCGAGCTGAAATAGGTTGACCAGAAAGTCCGGCGAAGTTCGCGTCAAGAAGAGCTGCGGTCCGCGCGGCTCGGCACGAACCTCTCGCAGAATACCTTTGACGCGGTCCTGGGGCTTGATCGGCTCCCGCGGTATCAGATCTTCCCGAGATATGAAGCCTTCCGCGTTACCACCGAGATCGACGTACGCTCCGTTGCGATCGACACGCTTGACGATTCCGCCGATCAGCTCACCTTCGCGGCCCTCGAACTCCTCGATCACCTGCTTGCGTTCGGCCTCACGGACCTTCTGCACGATAACTTGCTTGGCCGTCTGCGCAGCGATACGCCCGAACTCGACGGACTCCATCGGGACTTCGACGTACTCCCCTGGTTGCGCCTCGGGGTTGATGTCGAGCGCGTCCTCTAGCCTGAGCTCGTGAGCCGGTTCCTCGAGCTCAGTCGAGTCGTCAGCGAATACCATCCAACGTCGAAACGTATCGTACTCACCGGTCTCGCGGTCGATCGCGACGCGAACATCGATGTCGTCGCCATGCCGTCTCTTCGTCGCCGAGGCAAGCGCCGCCTCGATCGCCTCGAAGATCACGTCCTTCTCGACACCTTTCTCGTTCGAGACAGCGTCAACGACCATCAAGATTTCTTTGCTCATATTCCTTAGCTACTCACAGCCAAACTCAAAACTCGGGCACGAGATGTGCGGTTGCAATGTCTGCCAACGCCAACCGCCATGTTTGCCCGTCCACCTCGATCATGATCTCCGCTTCTTCGACACCGCAGAGCCTGCCCTTGAAATTTCGTCTTCCCTCGCGCGCCACCGCCAATCGGATCTTCGCCTCATGCCCGGCGAAGCGCTCAAAGTGCTCCGCTGTGCGCAACGGGCGATCGAGGCCCGGCGAGGACACCTCCAACGTGTAGCTCCCCGGCAACGGTTCCTCGACGTCGAGAAACGCGCTGAGTTGGCGGCTGACACGCTCGCAGTCGTCAATATCGATGCCGTCGTCCTGGTCGATAAAAACCCGCAGCAGCCCGTTGCCGCCAATGCGCGCCTCGAGATCGACGAGTTCGTAACCCAGAGCCTGAACGGGCGGTTCCAACAACGCCAACAATGTTTCCTTTCGTACAGTCTGCACGCGACAGAATCCAGAGCCGGCGGGAACAAAAAATGGGCCCAAGGCCCATTCTCGCAATCCCTCCTCCTCTCTACTCGACCCGTCATCGACGGGTGGGGCGAATACAAAAAAGCCCCACACGGGGGCCCTTAAACTCAACTCAACCCTTAAAAGCCACCGGCAACCAACTGATAACTAACATAATTGGTCGATACCGACGTCGGCATTTCAGCCGCAACCGGGGCGCATTCTAACGAAATTTTGACCGATGCGATAGCCGGACAGCATCCGCCCGGGGTCGCCGAACCAGCTAGGGTGCCGGCTCAGCCGGATCCATCGCGTACTGAATCGACTCCAAGAAGTTAACGAGACGGTCGATCATGATGCGCGCCTCTTCCTCGGCGACTATATCCGCACCCTCCTCGACCCAAAACTCGTAGCCCCAGACGGGCATATACCTCGTGCCGTGCGCGATCACCATGGATCGTCCGTCGATGACCTCCCGTATCTCGGCCGCCGGGAATGTGTTCCCCCGCCGCTGGTAGAGGCGAGTCAAATCAGGAACGAGCACGGCCAGGGAACTCGCCACGGGTCCGTTACCGCGGCCTTCCGCGCCGTGGCACGCCGCGCAGAACCGCTGAAACAACTCCTCGCCGCTGTATGAGGCAAACCACCTGCGCAAACGCGGCTGGTACCACGAGATTCAATCCGATAAGCACGGACCCCAATACAATATTTCTCATCGCAGTTTCTTCGCTCCCACAAGACATTGGTTAGAGCATCACAGGCGTCGCACAAAGCGCCTATACGTAATGGCCGAACATCGCTAGAGGCTAGTGTCGGGCAAGGCGAATGCGACGAGCGCATCACCTTCTTCCGTGAACGTCCGGCGGTTGCCGCCAGCGGCTATGACGACGTACTGCTTGCCCTCGGCCATGTAGCTCATCGGCACCGCCATCCCCGCATACGGCAATCGCGCGCTCCAGACCTCCTCGCCCGTTCGTATGTCCAAGGCCCTCATCCGCTTGTCCATCGAGCCTGCCATGAAGACGAGACCACCAGCCGTCGTGATCGGGCCACCGATGATCGACGTGCCCCACTCGAGAAATCGTGGGAATGTAATGCCGTAACGGCGAACCTTACCCCAAGGGATCTGCCACTGAATCTCGCCCGAGTCCATATCGATGGCCGTTAGCGTTCCCCACGGCGGCGGTGTGCACGGAACTCCAAGCGGCGACATGAAGTTCTCGCGCGCCGAGTAGTACGGCGTCCCGGGCATGGGGTCCCCTATGCCGGACCGGAAGCTGCTGCCCGGAACCGTGCCATCAGGCTCCGGCATCGGTGTGAGTTCGCCGCCCGGATTCGGAACCAGATGATGGACGGTGGCAATCGTCAGCGACTTGATGATTACCTGATTCGTCACGGGATCGAATGCCGCACCACCCCAATTACCGCCGCCCGAGTGCCCAGGAAAATGCAACGTGCCTTGAACGCTCTGCGGCGTAAACTCACCCTCGTATCGAAGCTCGTCGAACCGTCGCCGACACCAGGCCCGATCGATCGGCGTAAGGCCGTAAAGATCGTCGCGCGACAACTGCGTGAGCGTGAAAGGCTCCGGACCCGTCGGGAACGGCTGCGTGGCTGAGGTTTGCTCACCTGGAATGTCGGACTGCGGAACGGGCCGTTCCTCGATCGGCCAAACCGGCTCGCCGGTTTCAACGTCGAATACGAAAAGATATCCGGCCTTCGTCTGCTGAATCGCAACGTCTCGCTCTTGCCCATCCTTGCGGATTGTCGCGATGAGCGGATGCCCTGGCAGATCGAAGTCGAAGATGTCGTGATGAACGGTCTGAAAATGCCAGACGACCTCGCCGGTAGCCGCATCGAGCGC
>Ga0224497_10002412_pt1 | contig 11134 bp, 9 predicted proteins | sample SF_Jul11_sed_USG_4_FD_167970 | JGI IMG/M metagenome (GOLD analysis project Ga0224497, IMG submission 167970) | Sediment microbial communities from San Francisco Bay, California, United States - SF_Jul11_sed_USGS_13 | ecosystem: Environmental > Aquatic > Marine > Sediment | place: USA: California...
CGCAAACATCAGCACGGTGAACAGCGCCGCGGCGCTGCCGCTCAGGCGCTTGAAGTAGCCCATATAGACCGCATTTCCCGCCGGGTTGACCAAGCCTACGCTGCCGATTCCCAGCATGAGGAGCGGCACGACAACCCAGATCGTCGCCCACCCTGCCAAGACGGTAGCGAACAGTGACGCTACGGCCACCCACTGGACGGCGCAGCCTGCGCGAAACACGGCTCGTGGGTCGATCCGCGGCAGCAGCTTCATGCATATGAGGTTGGCCGCCATGAGCGCGAGGGCGCTGGCCCCGAAGAAGTACGGAAAGACGCTCGGCGAGAAGCCGAAGTATTCGATGTACAGAAACGAGGAATTCGGCAGGAACACCATGAGGACCGAGGCGGCTGTGGCCATCGCGACCGCGTACTGGGCCGGAACTCGCCGGTCGTTGACGCGGCGGTTGAGAACCTCGTAGACCTGGGTGAAGGTTGCCAGGAAAGAGATCGGCAACCGTGGACCGACTCGCGTCTCTGGAATGCGCAGCGCATACCATGCGATCAATATGAGCGCGTAGACGACGAGCCCCAGAAAAATCGCGCGCCAGCTCAAGGGCAGCAAGATCGCGCCTGCAAACGGGGCGAGCAGAGGCGCGAGTAACATGATGAGCATGACGACCGCGAACTTCTCGCCGGCTTCCGACGGGCTGTACATGTCCCGGACGGCGGCGAGGCTCACGACGCTCGCGAAGCCGCCACCCAATGCCTGTACGAGACGCAGCACGAGCACGAGGCCGATCGAATCTGCCTGGGCGATGCCGAGGCTTGCAAGCACGTATAACCCGAGTCCCCATAGACCGACGGTTTTGCGGCCGATCTGATCCGACAAGGAGCCGCCGAAAAACTGGCCGAAGCCGAATGCAATCAGATAGAGGCTGACCGTGTAGTTGACGACCTCGATACTCGTTCCGAACGTGCGCGCCATCGTCGGCAGGGCAGGTAGGTAAGCGTCGACCGTGAGCGGCCCGAGCGCCGTCAGCGCGCCCAGGAAAACGAGAAAGAAGGCGGGCATGGCGGGCCTGCCGGCGATGCTCGTGTCGACGGTCATTATCGGAGAAGTCCAGTAAGCGGCGTATCGAGTTGTGGTCGGCTCAGACGAGGCGCAACGCTATCACAATTGTCAATCGGGGAGGTTAGGGATTCGCGCGCGAACTCGCCGTGCGATCCTGGTGAGGCCAATCTGGGCTAGACTGCGAGGCGATGCCACCTCGATCGAACTTGAGACGCTGGGTATATGCGGCCGGGCTCGCGTGCTTGGCCGCAATTGCAGCGCTCGGCCAGGAGTATAGCGGGCAATCGGAGTTTCACTTCGCCCGACTGGCGTTCGGTGCGCATGGGAACGCCTATGGCACCTGGCGCTCGGAGCCATGGCTGCGGGACTGGCCCGAAGCCGACTTACATTTCACGCAGGGGCTCGGTCGGCTGACGCGTATACGCACGACCACGGATAACCGCCATGTCTCGATCGACGACGAGGCGCTGTTCGCCTATCCGATGCTCTACGCCGTCAAGGCCGGTTATATGCGACTGAGCGAGGCGCAGGCATCGCGCCTGCGGGAATTCCTGCTGCGTGGCGGTTTCCTGATCGTCGACGATTTTCACGGCCCAGAGGAATGGGCCGAATTCGCCGCGTCGATGCAGCGGGTATTTCCGGACCGGCCTATCGTCGATATCCCACCCGACGACGAAATCTTTCACGTGCTCTACGATCTCGATCAGCGTACGCAGATTCCCGGGCGTCAGGCGATTTGGCGGGGCGTGACCTGGGAGGATCCTCGCGGTAAGACGCCTTACTGGCGTGGGATCTACGACGATTACGATCGTTTACTCGTCGCGATTAATTTCAACATGGACCTCGGCGATGCATGGGAGCATGCGGACGATCCCTATTATCCGGAGCCCCTAACGGCCCTGGCTTACCGCTTCGGCGTGAATTACGTCATCTATTCGATGACGCATTGATACCGGGGTCAGCGGAAGCGGCGTTGGCCCTCCTGCCAGCCTTGGTCCCATCCCAGCTCGTAGCCGTGCTCGGCGTCGTCTTTGGGATCGCGCGGGCTCTTACGCGGCATCAGAGGACACAGTGGAATGCTCGGGTCGAAAATACTGCCGGAGGAGCGTTTGTAGCCTTCGAAATAGCCCCGGTAATAACCCTCGCAGAACTCGTCCTGCCCCGCGAGCGCCGTCAGGGGCAACAGGGCGGCTGCAGTGATGGCTAAACGTCGCAGTGGCTTGCGCACAGACATAGTGCTCTCCCTCTCGATGGTGTCCGTAATGTAGCAGGTTTTGGAACACTGCAGACGGGGTCGACGGCAGCTGCCGACTTCTTGGTGGCTCGCCAGTGCCGTATGATTGCCGCGGCATTGGCAGGCTGGTGTCGGTGCTCGAGAAAGGGAAGAGCTTATGCGAATTGCAATGATGGGGTCGGGCGGTGTCGGGGGGTATTTCGGCGGACGCCTCGCAGCAAGCGGCTGCGATGTCACCTTCATCGCGCGCGGCCGCCATCTAGAGGCGATCCGCGAGCGTGGCCTGCACATCGATAGCAGGGACATGGGCGATGCGACTATCCATCCTGCACAGGCAACCGATGACCCCGCCGAAATCGGTGAGGTCGACTACGTCATCATCGGCGTGAAACTCTGGGACACGGCGGCGGCGGGTGAGGCAATCCTGCCGATGCTCGGGCCAGAGACGACGGTTTTGTCGCTGCAGAACGGCGTCGATTGCGACGATGTGCTGGCGCCGATCATCGGCGAGCAGCGTCTAATCGGGGGTGTCGCGTTTATCGCGAGCTCCGTTGGCGCACCTGGCGTCATCAAGCATATCGGAACGATGCAGCGTGTCGTCATCGGCGAACGTTCCGGCGGGTCGTCCGCGCGGGTCGCGGCGCTGCACGCGGCGATGGCTGGTGCCGGCATCACGGCCGAGATCAGCGACGATATCGAGAGAACGATCTGGGAGAAGTTCGTCTTTCTAATCGGCTTGAGCGCAACGACGACGCTGATGCGCACGACGCTCGGTCCCATACGCGAAGATCCCGACAGGCGAGAAATTCTTCTCGAGGCCATGCGTGAGACCGTCGCCGTCGGGCGCGCCAAGGGGGTCGATCTGCCGGCCGACTATGCCGACAACCGTCTCGCCTTCGCTGACGGCTTGCCTGTCGACATGACCTCGTCGATGCACCACGATCTCGAGAATGGCAATCCGCTCGAGGTCGGCTGGCTCAGCGGTGCCGTAGCGCGGTTCGGCAAAGCATTTGGCGTGCCGACGCCTGTGAATCACACGGTTTATGCTGCACTGAAAACGCAAGCAGCACCCGGGCCGTGACGCGGCCGCAACTCACGGTTCGCGCGCTACGCACGCGGGCCGTGATCCCACCGATGCGCCGGCCGCTCGGTACGAGCGCTACACGCATGGACCGTGCGCCGTTCGTGCTCGTCGAGCTCGAGACCGAGGAGGGCATCACTGGGAGGGCGCACGCCTACTGCTACGTCGAGGGGGCGGTGCCGCTGCTGCGAGAGATGCTTGATCTTGCGGGTGAGGCGGTTTCCGGCGCGGCCGTGGATCCCCGCGCGATTCGATCGACGCTCGATGCGCGTTTCCGGCTGCTCGGCGTGCACGGCATCGTCGCTATGGGCTTATCGGCGTTGGACGTCGCTTGCTGGGATGCATTGGCGGTCGCGGCCGGTGTACCGCTCGTGCGGTTTCTCGAGGGCCGAGCGACGTCCGTGCCGGCTTACAACAGCAACGGTCTGAGTCTTGCAGCGCCCGACGTGCTCGGGGCCGAGGCGCGGGCCTTGCTCGAGCCGGGCTTCGATGCGCTCAAGATCCGCCTCGGTCGGGCTGACCCCGAACAGGACCTCGCAGCCGTGCGCGCGGTCCGCGCAGCTGTCCCCGACGGCACGGCGCTGATGGCCGACTACAACCAGGCGCTCACCGTTGCCGATGCCACCGCGCGCGGCGCGCAGCTCGAGCGGGAGGGTCTGTACTGGCTCGAGGAGCCGATCGCCGCTGACGATCTGCCCGGGTGTGCTGCGGTTGCGGCCGCGCTGATGACGCCTGTGCAGATCGGTGAGAATCTCTATGGTCCGCAAGCTGTCGCGACGGCCATCGCCCAGCAGGCCTCCGATTACCTGATGTTCGATCTCATGCGCATCGGCGGGGTTAGCGGCTGGCTCGAGGCTGCGGCATCGGCCGCGCGTGCGGGTATCCCGGTTTCGTCGCATCTGTATCCCGAGGTCAGCGTGCACCTGCTCGCAGCAACCGAGACGGCGCACTGGCTCGAATACGTAGATTGGGCAGAGCCGTTTCTCGATACCGGTATCGAGATCGTCGACGGTGCCGCTCGCGTCCCGGAGCGGCCGGGGACCGGCGTCATCTGGGACGAGGACGCGATTGCGCGCTATGCTGTGAGCTAGCCGAGAATACGGGACCGCGCAGCGGTCGCACCGGAGGGGGATGCAATGAAAAAAATGATTATGGTCGCTTTTGGATTCATCGCGCTGGCGAGCCAACCTGGATGGGCCCAGGGCTTAGCGGGCGCCGAGGAAGTCCAGATTCGCACACAGCAGCTGGCTGAGGACCTCTATCTGCTTTTCTTCGAGACCGGCGGTAACCTGCTGGTGTCGATCGGCGAGCAGGGCGTGTTGATCGTCGACGATCAATTCCAGAATCGTGTGCCGGCCTATCAGGCAAGGATTCGACAGCTCGGTGGCGGGGATATCGATGTCGTGTTGAATACGCATTGGCATGCCGATCATGCTGAGGGTAATCGCATTCTCGGTGCCTCGGGCAGCTGGATCATCTCGCATATCAATTCTCGCGAGATTCTCAAGCACGAGCGCATCGTCAATACCGTGCAGCGTCAGACGACGTATGAGCCCTGGGAAGAAGCTGCGCTACCGGTTGCTACGTTTGACGACACGATGCAGGTGCACTTCAACGGCGAGCGTATCGACCTGATGCATTTCGGCAGAGCGCACACGACGGGCGATGCCGCAGTGATCTTGCGTAACCACAACGTCGTTCACTTGGGTGACGTCTTCAATACATCGGCGTATCCGTTCATCGATGCTGACAATGGTGGTCATGTCGATGGGGTTATTCAGTTCTGCGAGGCCGTGCTCATGCAGATCGATGCGGACACGGTCGTCGTGCCCGGCCACGGCGAAGCAGGGACATACGCAGACCTGCGCAACTATGTCGACATGGTCAGGACCGTGCGCGATCGCATCGCCGCCCTTGTTGAGGATGGCGCAAGCCTCGAGGAAGTGGTCGCCGCGAATCCGACAGCGGATTGGGACGGCGAGCTCGGGAACTCGATCCGGTTCATCGATCGGGTCTACGCGAACCTTACGCGCTGAAAGCTTAGGGGAAGCTGGCCACGGTGATTGCGCTGCTCGCTATCGTGACGCTTGCGAGCGTCGTGGCTTGCCATTGGATCGCTGCATGGTAGAGGTCTGCTGGGTTCATCCAGCGCGGGCGCAATTGCGTCCGCGGATCACGGTTCCGGCTCGGCTTCGAACTCTGCGGCTCGAACTTGCGCGCCTCTAACGGCGTTGATGATGCCGTAGTTGCTCTCATGGCAGGCCCACTCGAACAGGCCCGGCGGATCGAGCTTGGGCCAGGGAACCTCGAACGTCCACGGCGCCTCCCAGGTCGTCGGGTCGGTCAGCGTTGCTTCGTAAAGCAGCAGGTCTTCCTCGATTCGCGTGAAGCGCTCGACCAGGTGCAGATTTGGACCGACCTCTTGGATACGCCTGACTCTCGCTTGCTCGCGGAAGTTCGTCGTCTCCACGACGAGCGTCTCGCCTTCCCAATGACCGCGGGAGATACCTAAGTAGGTGCCGACGTCGTCTGATGGAGGCGGGCGGCCATCGAGCGGGATGATGCGCAGGTCGCTGTTAGTCTGTGTGATCAGCAGCACGTAGTCGGGCGTCTGAACGATCTGCGATTCACCGACTGCTTGGGCAGCGGGGACTCTCGGGGGGCCTTGGTCACCGGTAATGCAGCGCTCGTAGAGGTTCCGCGACTCCAGCGTGTGACGCGGCGCGTGCGCCTCGAAGCGCGCTCGGCCCTCAGCAGTCAGCGGAGGTTTTCTACCGGTCGGCGGGTCCACGATCAGTGACGTGCGCAGGTTCGGCCGGATCGGGGTCTGCCAGTTGTCCATTCCGAATTCTGCCCAGTCATAGTGAACCGTGGCTGGATCCGTCGCAGCATCCCCGAAGACACTGCGCTCGAAGGCCTCGATGGCCTCCTGAGGCGTGTAGAACGCCTTTTCCGCGAGCGCGGCGGGTCGTTCCATCGGTGTGTAGCTGGCACTGACCCAATAACCTGCGACGTCGGGGTCGCCCCACGGTGTGCGCAGCGCGCTCGGCTCCATTTGACTCGGATCCCACACGCTTTCGATCGCTCGCGCCATTGCGGAGCTCACCTCATCTTCAAAGTAGGCGTACGTATCGTCTGGCGAGTGCGGGGCAGCGGCTCGAGCCGCCTCCAAGACTTCGGGGTCTCGCTGGTTGACGAGGGCCGAAGGCGGCGGGGTTTGTGCCGCGACCGGAAGCGCTGCCAAGAGCGCAACGGCTAATGCCGGACCACAAAATATCGTGTCGCGCGCCGGCATCGCTGCTGGAGCCGAGAAAGGTAGTCGAATGTTCATCGTGCGCTCTCCCAAACCGATTCAGTGGCCGGGCAGGTAGTCGCCGAGTCGTGTCGATGGCCAACCGGCTGCCGAGACGACATAGTCCCGAGACTCGTTGACCAGTCTCTGGATCCGATCGAGGTCCACGTCGAGCAACTCGCCCCGCCATTTTTTTATCTGTCCGCCGACGAAGACCGTATCCACGTTGCTGGTATCCATTCCGAGGACCACGGCGCCATACACGTTATTGACCGGCATCACGTTGATCGCGTTCATCCTCAACATGATGATGTCGGCTTGCTTGCCGGGCGTGAGCGTGCCGATCTTCGACTCCAGGCTGTTGTCGATTGCACCTTGGATCGTGGCAAGCTCGATCACGTCGCGCACGGTTAGCAGCGCAGGCGCGTTCGCGTCACCTGCTCGCTCGCGAGCAAGCGCCTGCATCCGTTGTAATGTAAAAACGGTTCGCATCTGCGTGAAGAAATCGCCTGGCATCTCCGTTTCGACATCGAGGCTGAGGCTCGGCCGGATGCCGTGATCGAGTGCTTGCTGGATCGGCGGGATCCCGTGACCCATCTCCATTTCGATCGGTGCTGCAATCGAGACGTGTCCACCGGTATCTGCAATAAGCTGCCATTCCTGTTCGAGCAGATTGGGCACGTGAATGTAGGTGACGTCGGATCCCATGGCGTCCGCCAATGCCAGCAGCTGGCCAGTTCCATTCATATGAATCGTGATCGGCGCGCCGACCTCGCGAGCGACGGCCCAATGCGCTGGATTCGGTCCCGCAGCGAGCGCGAGCGTCAGCAGCTGATCGTCCGAGGAAAACTGCTCGCTTCGCAGTCGGCGGATGTCCTGTGGATACTGATTCTCCGGGCCTGGCGCGCCGCCGCCGAAAGCGTAGACCGCACGGATGCCGGCCTCCCGGAGGCCTTCGATGGCGGCGTCGGTGTGCTCGGGGCTGTTTCCGATATGGGACCAGTCGAGGCATGTAGTGACACCCGCGTTGATCGCGCCGAGCGCGATGACGAGATCGCCGATAAACGCGTCCTCGGGCCGAAAGACGTCGCGGGCAGATCCGGTGATGTCGCGCGTGTAATCGCTGAGTAGGCCGTTCGGCAGAATATTTCGAAGCGCGCCCTGCCACATATGGCGATGGGTATCCACGAAGCCCGGCATGACGATCATGCCCGATGCGTCGACGACCTCGGCCGAAGCCTGAATATCGGGCTCGATGGCGGCGATGACGGACCGGTCGATCAGCACGTCGGCGGTCTCGAAATCGCCGACGGTCGGGTCCATGGAGATCACGGCGCCACCCTTGAGGAGCACCCGTTCTGCGACTGGTACGCCCGCCCCCCGGGAGCCACAGCCAAATAGCGTGCTTGCAAGTGAACCTGCGCATAATCCGGCCGCGCCGTGCATTACTGTCCGGCGCGAAATCTGCCCGCGGTCGGTACCTCGCGGACGTTTCCGGTTCATGGGCGATTTGGAACCGACGAGCACGCTGGCGCTCCCCCTACCGCAACCTGTCTAGCTGCCTATCGACGATGGTCATTTCCCGTATGCTGGAGTCTAACGTCTTTCGTGCTATTTCGTTCAGCCGGCGCGCGGCCTCAGCGAGACTCGTCTATGGATGTCCTTGAAATCGAGCGCTGGCGTTTCAATAATGAGCCGTCAGCGCCGTGTCAGCAGGGGAAATATCATGCGTCGTGCGAGCTCGATCATCGTCACACTGTGCTTCGCAGCCAGTGCCGCTGCGCACCATTCACCGAACCTGCATTTCGATAGAAACGACGTCGCCGCGATCTCTGGCGAGATCGCGAGCGTTGCATGGCGCAATCCCCATACGGAGCTCATCGTTTCGGTTCCCGATGAGAATGGGCAGACGGTTTCCTGGGTGATCGATGCTCGCGGTGCGACCCAGTTCTTGCGCGCCGGATTGAGTCGGGACATGTTTCAAGTCGGCGATCCGATTCGAGTCGCAGGTTTTCGCGGCCGGCGTAATCAACACGCACTGTTCTCGACGAACATTCTGCTGACAGACGGCCGGGAACTCGTCGCGGACAATTTCGCTGCGCCTCGCTGGGCGCCGGAGCGTGCGGTTATGCTCGTCTCCGGGGGCGGGCCGGCTCCGGTGAGCCAGGCCTCGACAGATGATAGTCAGGGGATCTTCCGGGTCTGGAGCCGCGATCGCTCCGACCACGGGATACAGGGAACCGGCCGCTCGTTGTGGTTGGACGACTACCCGCTCACCGAGCAGGCGCGTGCGGTTCAGACCAGCTGGGACCGCATCGCCGACAACCCGTATATCCGCTGCGAGACCGGTATGCCGGCGATCATGGACCTTGGCACACCCATGGAGTTTGTTGCAGAAGGCAACGATATCGTGCTCTATCTCGAGGAGCAGGACACGGTGCGGCGGATTCACATGACGAGTGCCTCAGATACCGGCCGTGGCACGCCGCTCGGATACTCGCTCGGGCGCTGGGAAGGCGAGTCGCTCGTGGTGTCGACGACCGACGTCGACTGGCCGTGGTTCGACCAGTCCGGCGTACCGCAATCGCAGGACGTTCAGTTCACGGAGCGTTTCACACCGAGTCCCGACGGCCGCGTTCTGACGTACTCGATCACTGTGACGGATCCGGCCACGTTCTCTGACGCCGTGACATTGGAGCGGTACTGGATCTGGGTGCCTGGTGAGCAGATCAGGCCCTACGACTGTACGTGGGACCGCGAGGACCTTTGAGCCGAGGTGCTCACGAGGCGGCTGACCGCCGCCTCACAACCAACTCGCCTAGAACGCTTTCAAGACTTCCCGAGCGAGGTCCCAGCGGTTGAATCCCTGGCGGCCGTAGTCCAGACCGCGGCGCACGATGACGAGGTCGTGCGACGGAATCACAATGGTGTACTGCCCGCGATTCCCCGAAGTCGAGTACGCGTCTCGTGGCACGTCCGTCCGGTCGTCCGGGACGAGCCACCACTGGGCACCATAGAAGTTACCGCGAGCAGCGGTAGATGGCGCAGGCGTTCGAACGAAGTCGATCCATTCCTCCGAGATCAACCGCTCGCCGTTCCACACGCCGCCCTGCAGATACAACAGCCCGAAGCGTGCCAAATCACGAGCATTCGCATACACCTGGCTGCTCAGAATGAAGTCACCGAACCGGTCCACAGACAGCACGGTATTGCGCATGCCGATGCGGTCAAGCAACGCCCGGCGAGGGAATTCCAAGTACGCCTCCTCTCCGATCGTCTGCTTCATGGCGTAGACGGCGCGTAGGGTGTCGTAGTTCTCGTAGTCCCAGTACGTTCCCGGCTCTCGAATCAGCCCGCGATCCCTCAATCCGTGGATCGAGCTTGCGCCGGCCCAATACGCCATCCCGGAACCGGTCGCATACTCGAGGCCGTCGTTGTCCAATGGATACAAGCCACTGGACATGTTCAGCACGTGCCGCAATGTAATTGCTGATCGTGGGTCGCTCTGTTCGGAGGAGACCTCCGGATACCAGTCGAAGCCGAGCGGCTCGTCCAGCGACATCCGTCCCTGATCGACGAGCATGCCGATCAACGTTCCGGCAATGCTCTTTGCCGTAGACCACGTGCGAGTTCGTGTCGATACGTTCACGCCGGGCGCATAGCGCTCGTGGATGAGCTGTCCGTCATGAACGATTAGAAGGCTCAGCGTTACCTGCTCCGGCGATTCCCGGTCGAAGGCCCAGTCGGAGGCCGCTTCGAGCAATGCTTCGTCGATACCTGCCGGAAGGGGTGCATCGTTGATCAGATCGCCATCGGGCCACGCGATCGATGCCGGGTCGCCCGGAGGCGGTGGCATGTAGAGAATCGGTAAACTTTCGATATCGTCGAACGTCTGGTCGGGCGCCATGATGACGCAGCCGAGTCCGTCACGATACGCGGCCCGCATCGTCGGGTCGCTGCCGATCGCGACAGCCCGTAGCTCCCGGTTCACGACGTAGTCACCGCCGCTCGGTGTCCCGACGATTTCGGGAAGGTAGGCTAGCTCCTGCTCGAAAACCTGCTCAAGCGTACGGTTGGATGTGAACAGTCCATTGCACATGAAGATCGCCTGCTGACCGTGGCGGATCATCTTTCTGTTGAACTGCCAATAGTCATAGGTCTCCTCTTGCTGGGCGCCGGACGACACCGGCCAAAAGAATGGGAGCGTAGCGATCAGCGTCGCAAGAACTCTGTTCAAGCCTTTTATGTCGATGAGACCGAGGTTGATGCTATTCACGTTCAATCCCCTAGATAGCTGTTTGCCCAGAAAGAGAGTTGCTCAGTCGTCCTCGTATTCCAGCCCGTCCGCGGGGCGTTGCAGCCGTTCGATATGCAGCAGGCGCGATCCATCTCGAGCCGGAAAACCGAAGACGATGATTTCGTCGCCGGCGAGAAGCGTTTCAGACGTGATGCCCTGTTTGGCCATGTCCTCGACATC
>Ga0224497_10002413_pt1 | contig 11129 bp, 10 predicted proteins | sample SF_Jul11_sed_USG_4_FD_167970 | JGI IMG/M metagenome (GOLD analysis project Ga0224497, IMG submission 167970) | Sediment microbial communities from San Francisco Bay, California, United States - SF_Jul11_sed_USGS_13 | ecosystem: Environmental > Aquatic > Marine > Sediment | place: USA...
GGGCGCGGCAATCTTTTCACAGGTGAATTTTCTGACGCCGGCTATCGGGGTGGCGTTCGGGATGATATTCCTAGGAGAGCTTCCCGGCGCCGACGCCTGGGCCGCGCTGGCGCTGATCGTCTGTGGCGTCTGGCTCGTGACGCGCCGGAACCGCGCGGCGAGGGAGCGAATGCGGACTAAATCAGCTCTTTGATGGCGTCGATGATCTCGTCGGATTCTGGCTCGACGTCAGACGGCCACATGCCCGTGAGGGATCCGTCCGGTCCGATGAGATATTTGTGGAAATTCCATCGCGGCGTGGCCGCCTCGCCGAATTCGGCTTCCACCCAGCGGTAGAAAGGGTGGGCTTGGCCACCCAATAGCGACACCTTTCCGGTCATAGGAAAGTCGACGCCGTAGCTCGACTCACAAAACTGCTTGATCTGGTTCTCGTCCCCCGGTTCCTGCTGGCCAAAATCATTGCAGGGCACGCCGAGAACGACGAGCCCCATCTTCTGGTAATGACGCCAGAGCGACTGAAGGCCCTTGTACTGTGGCGTATAGCCGCACTCGGATGCCGTATTCACAATAAGCACCGGTCGGCCTTCGTATTTCTTCAGCGGCAACGGCTCGCCGTCGATGGATTTAAATTCGAACTCGTGTGCGGACATGAAATTAGCGATGCGTAATGTCAGATGCGCGATTGGTAGAGGGTAGATGGTAGACGGTAGATGGGGTAAGTGGTGCGATTCTGTCGCCCGTTCCCATCTACCGTCTACTATCTACCGTTCTCCCGATATACGACATACGAAATACGACATACAAAATCTGAATTCAACTTCGCGCCTAATTCTCCAGCCCGTGCATGGTCTCCTTCACCAGCATGTCCACAACCGCCTTTAACGCCTCGTCCTGTGAGGCGCCGTTTGACAGCGCGTCGTCGTAGGTCTTCACCTGCCAGTGGGCGCTGGTGCCCCGGTCCAGAATTGCGCGGGCGTGCTCTACCTCGGCAACACAACCGAAATACTGCGCGTCCTCCCGGATCAGGACCAGCATCTCTTCCAGCAATTCCGGATAAGGCACGATCTCACCGCGGCCGAAGTCCACCAGCCCCTGGTCGATTCCGTAGCGCTGGGCCCGCCAGCGATTTTCGTTGACGAGCATGTTCGAGTACTTGCGCCAACGCTGGTTGTTCCGCCGCAGACGGTAGAGCATGCGCAGCCAGCAGCGGTAGAGGGCGGCAATGCAGATGGTGTCATCGAGCCGCGTGCAGATGTCGCTGATCCGCACCTCGATGGTTGGAAATCTTACGCTCGGGCGTATATCCCACCAAAGCTTTGTTCCGTCTTCGATGAGGCCCGCCTGCACCATGACGTCTACATGCCGCTCGAACTCGGCGAAGCTTTCAAACTGTTCGGGCAGACCGGTCCGCGGTAACTCGTTCCAGACGGCGATTCGATACGACTTGAGGCCGGTCTGGTGTCCCTGCCAAAAGGGCGAGGAAGTGCTCAGCGCCAGCAGGTGTGGGAGCACGTATGCAATCTGGCCCATCAAATCCACCCGAAGATCTTCATCCTCGATGCCCACGTGAATGTGCATCCCCGAAATCATCAGCCGGCGGACGACTTCCTGAAGATCCTGGGCAATGACGGCGTAGCGCTCCTTTTCGGTACGCTTCTGTTCGCCCCAGACGGCAAAGGGGTGGGTGGACGCGGCGATGATTTCTAATCCATGATTCCGGGCCACCTTGGAAACGGTGCGGCGAAGCCTGGAAAGATCGTCGCGGGCATCGTTCAGGGACTCGCACACGCGGGTGCCAATTTCGATTTGGCACTGGAGGAATTCTGGGGTGACCTGGCCCTCGAGCAGCGCCTCGCATTCCGACATCATCGTCGGCGGCGCTTCGGCGATGAGATTCCGGGTTTTGGGATCGATGAGAAGATATTCTTCCTCGATACCGACTGTAAAATTGGGGTCGTTCACCGGGCGAATTCTGGTGACGGGCAAGCCCGCTCAGCGCATGCTTGACAGGTTGGTGATAAGCGCGTCGGTCGAGGACCGAATCTCGGCGGTGAGCTTGTGCGCCATGTCCATGTCAGCCGAGCAGCAGCTCATCACCACCTGAGTGTAGCGCTCGGCTTCGCTTAACAGCGCGGAGACGATGCTTCGCTCGATGATTCGAGAGACTTGACGGCTCTTTTCTGAATCGGGTTGTACGCCTAGAAGGGCGCATACGGCCTTGGTCGTGCTTTGCGCATTCTCCGAGATATTCATGTGGCTACCTCCTGCAGGTTGCTGATCCAGCTGGCATCTATTCCTATCTTTCGTCCACTGATTCTTAAAGCAGATCTACGTCTCGCGGCGCAACTCATGCCGCAGGGCACCCTATTCGTCAGGCGCCTCGATAGTCTACCCCGGTTGTCATTCGCCGCCATCCTGGGCTGCCGAGAGCGATCTGAGCGATGACCCGCTGGCTGAAGCCAGACATCCATTTCCGCATCGCCATGTTGGGGTTGTCGTGCCGGAAAAATCAAAAAGCGACCTTCAGACTGCCTGAATACTCTGCCACCGGCGTTATCCGGGACCGGCGGCCCCCGGGGGCAGAGTCCTGTTCCAGACCGCGGATTCCCGTTATAAATGCCTGAGGATAAAGGATTGTCTTGAGGGTCCGCGAAAGGTTATGGTAGCGTTCTTCCGGCGCTACGGATTTGGTTGACTAGAGCGGGTCCGGGGCGTCTTCCGGAGCCGAATCTGGCCGTTCAAATAAGACGCAAATCAATAAACTAAGTGGAGGAGTCAAAAATGAAACTCGTCAAGAATCTCGCCGTTTCCGCGGCGCTGGCCTCCTTGACCTTCGCCGGCGTCGCTCAGTCGGGCACGCTGGAGGACGTCAAAGCCAAGGGTACCCTGCAGTGCGGCGTAAGCCAGGGCCTGCCGGGCTTTTCCAACCCGGACCAGAGTGGCAACTGGGTCGGTCTCGATGTAGATCTTTGCCGCGCAGTCGCCGCAGCGTTGTTTGGCGATGCCAACAAGGTGAAATATTCGCCGCTTTCCGCAAAAGAACGTTTCACCGCACTTCAATCCGGTGAGGTTGACATTCTTTCACGCAACACCACCTGGACCCTCGTTCGCGATACCGCGCTGGGTCTGAATTTCACCGGCGTAAATTACTACGACGGTCAGGGATTCATGGTGCGTAAGGACCTCGGCGTCACCAGCGCAAAGCAGCTGGCCGGCGCCGCGGTATGCGTAAACATCGGCACGACTACCGAGCTCAATATGGCGGACTTTTTCCGTTCCAATAACATGAACTACAAGCCGGTCGTGTTCGAGAAAGCGGACGAGGTGGTCGCGGCATATGACTCCGGTCGCTGTGACGTGTACACCACCGACCGTTCCGGCCTGGCGGCGCAGCGACTCAAGCTGAAGGACCCCCAAGCGCACATCGTGCTTCCCGAGACCATCTCCAAAGAACCGCTCGGACCCGTGGTTCGCCACGGCGACGACCAGTGGTTCGATATCGTCAAGTGGACGCTTTACTGCATGGTGGAATCTGAGGAATATGGCCTGAGTTCTAAGAATGCCGATGAGATGAAGGCCAACTCGTCCAACCCGCAGATCAAGCGCATCGTCGGCACCGAAGGTGACCTGGGTAAGAGCCTGGGTCTGTCGAACGACTGGTGCTACAACGTAATTAAGCAGGTCGGAAACTACGGCGAGAGCTACGACAAAAATGTCGGCCCGGACACCGCGCTTAAGCTTTCCCGTGGTGTCAATGCTCAGTGGACCAACGGCGGTTTGCAGTACGCAATGCCGATTCGCTGATCGTTAAGTCGATCCCTTAAGCTATTCGGGACAGGCCCGGCGCAATGCCGGGCCTGCATCCCCGCCGGAACAGAGAAATTCGGCGTAGAACAAAGATAAGTAACTGACAACGGAGGAGAACGGTGGCTGCAGACCCTAAGCACGTCTCCGCTCAATTATCGGCACCGCCAAGCAAGCCCGCGTTCTGGAACGATCCGGCGTGGCGAGCGATATTCTTTCAGGTGCTTGTGCTCGCGGGCGTGGTGATTTTCGCCGCGTTTCTCGTTAAGAACACCATGCAAAACATGGAAACCCGGGGAATTTCCTCCGGATTCGATTTTCTCGGCAAAACGGCCGGCTTCAGTATTGGTGAAACCCACTTCGGAATCAGCTACACCGAAGAGAATTCTTACGGCAAGACCTTCATCGTCGGTCTCATGAACACCATTTGGGTGTCGATGTGGGGCGTACTCGTCGCCACCATCCTGGGATTCATTATCGGCGTGATGCGCTTGTCGCCGAACTGGCTGGTTTCCAAGCTGGCCATGATCTATATCGAGACGCTGCGCAATATTCCACTGTTGCTGCAGATTTTTTTCTGGTACTTCGCCATCCTGAGGCCGTTGCCAAACGTTAGAGACAGCATCCAACTTTCATTTCCAGTGATCAATTTCACCTTTGTGATAACCACGGTTGTCGTCTCGGCGGTGGTGATTCTCGCGATATGGTGGCTTGGCATAAAGCAGCGGGAGAAACAGGGCGCCAAGGTGCTCCCTGCCTGGCTGTTCATCTTAGTCAGCGTAATATCGGTACTGATCGTCGGAAAAATCGTCTCTTTGGCGATGGGCGCGGACTTGGTTTCCCAGTGGAACGAGAGCTTCTTCCTGAATAACCGCGGTCTGGCTTATCCAGAGCCGATCCCCGAAAAAGGATTCGCTCTCACGGGCTGGGCCATCGGCATCGGCGTGGTTGCGACCTTCTTTATCCACCGCTGGGCCAAGAAGCGGCAGGACGAAACCGGCGAACAGTTTCCCGTATTTCTTACGGGTATGGGCCTGATAATCGGTCTGCCCTTGATTGGTTTCATCGTTTCCGGATCCCCGATGCATTTCGAGTATCCGGTGCTGAAAGGCTTCAACTTTGAGGGCGGCTCGGTCCTGACTCCGGAGTTCATCTCCTTATTGCTGGCGCTTTCCTTTTATACCGCGACATTCATCGCCGAGATTGTACGTGCCGGAATAAACGCGGTAAGCCACGGCCAGACTGAGGCAGCGCGCGCGCTGGGGCTCAGACCCAACCCTATCCTGCGGCTGGTCATCATTCCACAGGCGCTCAGGGTCATCATCCCGCCGTTGACAAGCCAGTATCTCAACCTGACCAAGAACTCGTCCCTGGCGGCGGCAATCGCTTATCCGGATATCGTTCTGGTTTTTGCCGGTACGACGTTGATGCAGACCGGACAGGCGGTGGAGATCATCGCCATCACCATGGGGGTCTATCTCACCTTGAGCCTGCTGATCTCGACATTCATGAACTGGTACAACGCGAGAATGGCCTTGGTGGAGCGATAGGTTATGGCGGACGCCGCGCAGAATCACCAAGCAGGGGAATACCCGGATCTTCCACCGCCGAAGACGGAAGTGGGCGTCTGGGGCTGGATGTATCACAACCTCTTCTCGTCGCCCCTCAACAATTTCCTCACCTTCTTCGGAATATTTCTTGTCTGGATCATTTTCCCGCCTGTAATCGACTGGCTGTTCATCAACGCAGACTTTGTAGGAGAGACCCGCGCGGACTGCAGCCGCGAGGGCGCGTGCTGGGTCTACATCGGGGTGTGGTTCAAGCAGCTCATGTACGGGCGATACCCGGACGAGGAGCTGTGGCGAATCAATTCCATGTACATCATTGGCGCCCTCGGGTTGATCTGGCTCATCTGGCCGAATCTCAAATACAAGGTAGGGGTCGGCGTATTCATGCTCTTCATCTTCCCGTTTGCGTGTTATTTCATGTTCTCTGGCGGAACCTTCGGGCTGGATAGGATCGAAACGCCGCTGTGGGGCGGGCTGTTTCTCACCCTTGTCATCGCCGTGGTCGGAATCGTTGCTTCGTTGCCTATAGGGATCGTCCTGGCGCTCGGCCGCCAGTCGAAGAACATGCCTGTGATCAAGGCTATTTGCGTCGGCTTCATCGAGCTGTGGCGCGGCGTGCCGCTCATTACCGTGCTGTTCATGGCTTCGGTCATGTTCCCGTTGTTCATGCCCGAAGGTATGAACTTCGACAAGCTGATCCGCGCGCTGGTTGGAGTGATGCTGTTCTCCGCCGCATACATGGCGGAGGTGGTGCGCGGCGGCCTGCAGGCGATTCCCAAAGGACAGTACGAGGCCGCCGACTCTTTGGGCTTGAGCTACTGGAAGTCCATGGCGCTGATCGTCCTTCCCCAGGCCCTAAAGATCGTCATTCCCGGAATCGTCAACACCTTCATCGGCCTGTTCAAGGACACCACACTGGTGCTAATCATTGGACTCTTCGACTTCTTAGGCATGGCCCAGGCGGTGGCCACGAACCCGGACTGGCTGGGATTCGCAGTGGAGGGCTATGTTTTCGTGGCCTTTGGTTTCTGGATCTTCTGCTTCGGCATGTCGCGGTACAGCCAGTATCTGGAAGACAAGCTGCATACGGGCCATAAGAGATAGCGCGAATAGGGTTAACACAATGGCAGATCAAAACGTCGAAACTCGGGACACGCCCCTCGCCGCCGAGGGGATGACCATCGGTGAAGAAGAGGTCATCAAGATTGTCGACATGCACAAGTGGTACGGCCAGTTCCACGTGCTCAAGAACATCAATCTGACGGTCAATAAAGGTGAGCGTATCGTCATATGCGGACCATCAGGCTCGGGAAAATCGACCCTCATAAGGTGTATCAATCGGCTGGAAGAGCACCAGCGCGGCCAGATCGTCGTCAATGGAAACGAGCTGACTGGAGATCTCAAGCACATTGAGCTCATCCGCCGGGAAGTCGGCATGGTGTTTCAGCACTTCAATCTCTTTCCTCATTTGACGGTGATGGAAAATCTCGCCCTTGCGCCTATCTGGGTTAAAAAAATGCCGCGACGGGATGCGGAAGAGGCCGCCATGACGTACCTGAAACGTGTCAAGATCCCGGAGCAGGCGAAAAAGTACCCGGGACAGCTTTCCGGCGGCCAGCAGCAGCGGGTCGCAATCGCCCGATCGCTTTGCATGAATCCAAAAATCATGTTGTTCGACGAGCCGACTTCTGCGCTCGACCCGGAGATGATCAAGGAAGTCCTCGACGTGATGGTCGAGCTGGCTAAGACCGGTATGACCATGCTCTGCGTCACGCACGAGATGGGATTCGCGAAGACCGTCGCCAACCGGGTGATTTTCATGGACGAAGGCGAGATCATCGAGGAAAACGAGCCGGAAGAATTCTTCAACAATCCTCAGCACGACCGCACCAAGCTCTTCCTGAGCCAGATTCTGGCGCACTAATAAAAGCCAATAACAATGCCAAAGTGACTACGGCGGCTTCGGCCGCCGATTTTTTTGCGGGCAATGTTGGCTAAAGCTCGATTGGGCTCGAGCTGCGCCCTCCCAATCGGTCTGGAATCGTATGTCGTATGTCGTATATCGTATTTCGCTTGAAAGAAGCACGACCATTATTCCGATATACGATATACGATATACCGAATACGACATACGAAATACGAAATACGAACTGACTCAGCACTTAAATCTAACAGAATACTTTTCACTCATGCGCGAACACTCCTTCCTCGCTCTTGGTCCCAACGGATTCCATCGTGTCGTCTACAGCGACTTTGGCGACCCCGACAACCCGCGCGTGCTTATCTGCGTCCACGGACTGACCCGTAACGGCCGCGACTTTGATACCCTCGCCGAGGCGCTTTGTGATCACTACCGGGTGATATGTCCGGACGTGCCGGGAAGGGGACGCAGCGATTGGTTGTCGGTGAAGCAAGACTATGGTTATCCGCTCTACTGCGCCGATATGGCGGCGCTCATCGCCCACCTTGACGTCGAGGCGGTGCACTGGGTCGGCACCTCCATGGGCGGGCTCATCGGCATGCTGCTGGCGGCGCAGCCGGGAACGCCCGTCAAGCGTCTGGTCATGAATGACGTGGGCCCGCTGATTCCGAAGGAAGCACTGCAACGCATCGTCTCCTATGTCGGAGATGATCCCGAGTTCGACTCGATGCGTGGGGTCGAGGCCTATATCCGCGAGATCTATTCCCCCTTCGGCCCGCTCACCGATGCCCAGTGGCGAAACCTGGTCGAGTGCAGCGCCAGGGTGATAGCGGACGGAGAGTACGGCCTCAACTACGATCCGGGAATATCCGAGCCCTTGCGCATGATGCCTGCGGAAGACGTGGATCTTTGGCCCATGTGGGATAAAGTTAGCTGTCCGGTCTTGCTCATTCGTGGAGAAACGTCGGACGTGCTGCTGGCTGAGACTGCTACTGAAATGCAGCGCCGCGGGCCCAAGATTGAATTCATCGAACTGAAAGGGATGGGACACGCTCCGACGCTGATGCCCGAGAATCAGATCGCGATTGTCCGGAACTGGCTGTTGAGATAGACAGATCTGTCGATTGCGCGCTCTCTGTCGAGTCGGGAAATCCCGACATTGGATTTCCCTGAAGATTCCGTTGCTGGGATCTCAGGAAACTTATGGTCGGCGCAGTAAGGGCCCCGGCCGGTTAGTATCCTCGTCGTGGCGGGACGTCTCGCCAGCCGCGAGCTCCCGGATCATGGCAATGCGACGCGCCTCTACGTAGCGCTCGAGTCGATCATGAAGCTTGGGATCGATCTGCAGATAGATCACCACCTCGCGAGCGTTGCCGTCGGTGCTAGCGATGGGCATGGTGCGGATAATCTTGCCTTTTGCATCCAGGGACAGGCCGCCGTCGGGAGCAAGCTCCGGAATATGAACCTTTACCATATCGCTGTTCCTCATCCCGCTGAACTCGGATTCGTTGAACGACACGGCCAGCGAGACTACAGAGATGTCGTGGAGCTGCCCGGAACGTTCCCGGTCGAAGCATTCGAGGCAAACTTCTATAGCTTTTTCCGGCGCGACCCGCGGGTTTATTCTCTGCTCAGCACCCCCACGACGCTGGGTGATGAACTGGGAGAAAGAGGCGCGGCCCGAGATTGGGTCAACGCTGGTGGCGGTTACCCGGAAGCTCATCCCGTGAAGGGGACTCATGATGACGGAGCTTCCGGTGAGTGCGATAGCCTTCGCGTGGAGCTTTTCCATCGCGAAGGTTACGTCCTTCTGTCCGACCGCGAGCACGCTTGCGTTACACGACAAAGGCACGCCGCGATACGAGGTATGAATTCTGGGAGGGGGTACCGATTCCGCCGCGATGGGCGAAGCTCGATATACGTTAAACGCTGCGACAAGCTGTCGATATCGCCTGCCCTGAAAGCGTGGATCGTTTAGGGAGAGATTTGCCGTGCTGCCGTAACCGGGGCTCAAATTCACGGGCAAGGTCCTCGTGTATTAATGGTGAACCTCAGGTGCGAATTCGAAATCCGGAAAATGCCCGAAGGCCGACTCACCGGAAGGCGAACTCGCGCCCAACAAACTTCGACGTATTATCGTTGTTATCAGGCAGCGCATCGAAGCACCGCCTCGCCGGTCCACCCCCCGGTCTGCCGCACATTATAACTCTATTGGCGCGAGGATCTCCTGAATTCCATTCCTGATTGGATGACGGCTGCGCTGGATTGTGCGACGTGCAAAATATGATTCAGAATCCGCTCAGCAATTGCTGGGCAGAAAACGGCGGACGGCCCACTTCAGTTTCAACGGTGGATGTTTAATACTCGTTTATTTCGGCAGCAGGTGAATTCGAGGCGACGTTGTAGCAGTCTTCTACGCGACGCTGAAGCTCACAATCAGTTAATCCAATCAAATCCGATTATAAGGATCAAGAAACATGGACTACGTCATTCCGTTCACTGGCGTCACGACCGTAGAGGTCAAAGGAACCAAGCAGCGCTATCCGGTACGCCGCATTTTTCTCGTTGGACGTAACTACGCCGAGCACGCGCGGGAAATGGGTCACGATCCCGATCGCGAGCCGCCGTTCTTTTTTCAAAAGCCTGCCGACGTGCTGCTCCCCAGCGGCAGCGACTTTCCCTACCCGGTGAAGAGCAGCGACGTGCACCACGAAATCGAGCTGGTGGTCGCGCTGGGCAAGGGGGGCACGGACATCGCCGAATCGGCGGCCGTAGACCACGTCTACGGCTACGCCGTGGGCATCGACATGACCCGCCGGGACCTCCAAGGGGAAGCGAAAAAGATGGGCCGACCCTGGGAAGTGGGAAAGGCCTTCGAGCATTCCGCTCCCATCAGTCCCATCGTTCCCGCGGCCCAGATCGGGCATCCGGACAAGGGCCGGGTTTGGCTCGAAATCAACGGCAAGCTGCGCCAGGAGGGCGATCTGGCCCAGCTTATCTGGAATATCCCCGAGACCATCGCGATACTCTCGGGACTGTTTACCCTGGCGCCGGGCGATCTCATTTTCACCGGCACCCCGGCCGGCGTTGGACCGGTCACGCGCGGCGATCACATCAAAGGCGGAGTCGAAGGAGTGGGGGAGATCGAAACCAAAGTGGTGTGAGTTCCCGCTAATAAACAATGTAGGAGCGCGCTTGCGCGCGAACCCTCCAGTAGGGCGCAATAGCGAAGCGTATTGCGCAAGAGTTTCCACAGGGGGCGCCGTTCCGATTTTGACACCGATTCGCGAGCAAGCCCGCTTGTATGTTTGGCCGTGACAAGTCAGAAAGGGGCTTGTCGGGATGGAGGGACCAAGCCCGCATCACGACAAAAAGGCCGGGAATCACCCCGGCCTTTTAATCCATGAGAGCGAGTGCGACGCCGCTACGCGTCGACGCCGCCCATGCACAAGTATTTAATCTCGACAAAATCGTCAATGCCGTACTTGGAGCCCTCGCGTCCGATGCCGGACTCCTTGATGCCGCCGAAGGGCGCAACCTCGTTGGAGATGATGCCCTCGTTGATGCCGACGATGCCGTACTCCAGAGCTTCTGACACCCGCCAGATTCGCCCCATGTCGCGGGCGTAGAAATAAGACGCCAGTCCGTACTGGGTGGCATTGGCCATGGCGATTGCCTCGTCTTCGTTTTTGAACCGAAACAAAGGCGCAACGGGGCCGAAAGTTTCATCGTTGGTCACCAGCATGTCGGTGGTGACGTCTGCAAGCACCGTGGGCTCGAAGAACGTGCCGCCCAGCTTGTGGCGCTTGCCGCCGGCGATGACTTTGGCGCCCTTA
>Ga0224497_10002414_pt1 | contig 11124 bp, 9 predicted proteins | sample SF_Jul11_sed_USG_4_FD_167970 | JGI IMG/M metagenome (GOLD analysis project Ga0224497, IMG submission 167970) | Sediment microbial communities from San Francisco Bay, California, United States - SF_Jul11_sed_USGS_13 | ecosystem: Environmental > Aquatic > Marine > Sediment | place: USA: California...
TAACTTAATGCATCATCGTGCACGAAGGTGCGCCGGGACGTAACGCATTGCGGCGCTCGCATTGTGATCGACGTTAGCGAGACTTGCAGTAAGGGTTGAGTGGGGACCAGTCCAGCGCTGGAGCTGACCCTATGGCCTGATCTCGATTGGCGTGCCTTCCTCGGTCATGAGCCAGATATCGACCATGTCGGAGTTCGACACGGCGACGCAGCCGTCGGTCCAATCCCAGTTCTCGTAGCGGGATTCACTGTACTTGGGCTCGTTCGGCTGCCCATGAATCATGATCTGTCCGCCGGGTTCGGCGCCCTGCGACCGCGCACGCGCGACATCCTGCGGGTTCGGGTAGGAGATCTGCAGGGAAAGAAAATAGTCGCTGTTCGGGTTTCTGGCATCGAGATAATACAGCCCTTCCGGGGTGCGAAAATCGCCCTCCCGCTGCTTTGGGCCTTCGGGCATGAGCCCGAGCGCAATGTCGAAGTCGCGCAGAACTTCGCCTTCCTTGAGCAAGTAGAGCTTGCGCTCGGACTTGACGATGAGAAGGGAGTCCGCCTTTTCGTAATGCGGGCTCAACGTATCGGCGCGTGGACTGCCGCTCGCGAAGAGCGCGAGCAGCAGAATCGAGACGATTGCACCGTTGATACGCATGACCCTGTGACTCTAAATCAGGATCGAGAGCGATATCAACGGCTAGGGTCGCAATCTGCGACGCGTCCGGCAACCTGCGCCGCCTATTGCTGCTGCAGCGCCGCAATTCTTTGCTCGAGCGGCGGATGCGATGTGAACAGCTGCTTGAAGCCGCCTGCCCGGCCACCAGAAATTCCAAACGCCTGCATCGACTCCGGTAGCTGTGACGGCTCGTGCGCCTGGCGCAGGCGCTCGAGCGCCCGGATCATCTTCTCTCGACCGGCGAGCTTGGCGCCGCCCGCGTCTGCCCGGAACTCCCGCTGCCGCGAGAACCACATGACAATCATCGAAGCGAGTATGCCCAGCAAGATCTGAGCAACGATGCTCGCGATGAAGAAGCCGGGCCCGTAGCCTCGCTCTGTGCGAAACACGAGCCGATCGACGAGGAACCCGACGACGCGAGAAAGAAACACGACGAACGTATTGACGACACCTTGAATGAGCGCGAGCGTCACCATATCGCCATTGGCGACGTGGCTGACCTCATGGGCGAGCACAGCCTCGACCTCGTCTTGTTCCATCCGTGTCAGCAAGCCCGTGCTCACGGCGACGAGCGCGCTATTGCGGCGGGCACCCGTGGCGAATGCATTGACCTCCGGCGAGTCGTAAACCGCCACTTCCGGCATCGAGATGCCCGCGAGCTGCGCCTGCCGTTGCACGGTATTGAGCAGCCAGCTCTCAGCTGCATTGCGCGGCGTCTCGATCACCCGCGCCCCCGTAAGCCGCTTGGCCGACCACTTCGAGATCGCCAGCGATATGAACGATCCCGAAAAACCGATGACCGCGGAGAATATCAGCAGCGCCCGAAGGTCGAGCTGGGTTCCTTGCTCGTTGAGCATCGACTCGATCCCCAGCAGCTGCATGACCACGGACAACACCACGAGCACGGCAATGTTCGTGCCCAGAAACAGCAGGATTCTCTTCATACGTGCTCCAATCTCCCAGAACTGACTGCGCGATAGGTAGAGTCCATCTCAGCATCCCCGGTTACCTGAGATTGAGATAGATCATAGAAATAAGGGCATTATTCGCCCAATTCAAGTCCAGCTCCGTGCCACGGCCGAGTCGAGCCGCATTCGGCTGTCGCGATCACGAAATGCTCTTTTGAGTGTCCTTTGACAGCGGGCTACTGCTAAACTTTCGCGCGCGCCCGCCTGCTTTACGATGCCTGCCAACAACCCTTCCCTGCTACGATTCTGGACGCCCGGCTACTGGTTCACCTGGCTCGTCTACCTATATATGCGAGGTATCGTGTTGCTGCCACTGGCCTGGCAGCTCGTGTTGGGCCGTGCGCTCGGACGATGCCTCAACATCGTGCTCTATCCGAAACGCCATATCGCCGATCGCAATCTTGCCGTGTGTTTCCCGGAACTCACTCAAGCAGAGCGCAAGCAGCTGCGTAGGAAGCACTTCGAGTCGATCGGCATGTCGGTCGGAGAAATGGCCATGGGCTGGTTCGGCTCCAAGGCTCGCATTCGTGAGCTCGTTACGATAAATGGGATCGAGTATCTCCAGGAAGCGCTCGGTAAAGGCAATGGCGTCATTCTCTTCTCGGCGCATTTCACGACGTTCGAGTTCGATTTCGCCGCGCTCAAGCCATACTGCCCGAAGCTCTGCGCCATGTACCGCGATCAGCGCAACGAGATGTGGAATGTCATCATGCACCGCGGCCGCGGCCAGAATATCGACGAGCTCTTCCCGAAGAACAGTGTCAGAGCCATGGTCAAGGCGCTCAAGGACAACGCCGTCGTCTGGTACGCGCCGGATCAAAGCTATCGAAAGAAATACGGCGCGCTCGTTCCGTTCTTCGGCGAACCGGCAATGACCAACACGGCGACGAGCCGAATCGCAGCGATGACGGGGGCGACGGTCCTGACGTACTTCTGCCGCCGCCGGGCCGACGGTTCGGGATACGTCGTCGACATCGGCGCGCCGCTCGACGATTTCCCAACCGATGATCTCATCGCAGACACGACGCGTCTGATGGAGGCGCTCGCGGACTATGTGCGTGATTGTCCGGACCAGTACTGCTGGATTCATCAGCGTTTCAAGGGCCGCCCGGAGCCATTGCCCGATATCTACCGAAAACCGGCGTGATGACCGAGCAACGGCGAAGTGCGGCAGACGACGAGACCCGACCCGAAACCGCGTACTCGCTGCGGCCGTTCTGGAGGCCGCGCTACTGGCCCGTGTGGCTCGTCTGGGCCTGGATCGCCGTCATGGCACGCCTACCGTTTCCATGGCAGATCAAGATCGGCAAGCGGCTGGGCCGCGCGCTCATGCCTGTGCTCACGAGACAGCGGACCGCCGCGGAGCGCAACCTCGCGATCTGCTTCCCCGAACTGGATGCGCAGCAGCACCGCGAGCTCGTTACGAAGCAATTCGAGTCCTACGGCGCGTCCCTCTCCGAGATGGGTGTGGGCTGGCATACGCCTCTAGACAAGCTCAAAGAAATCGTTCGCGTCGAAGGTAAAGAGCATCTCGATGCCGCCATGGCGGATGGCAAAGGCGTGATCCTGTTCACTGCACATTTCACGTGCCTCGAGGTCGGCGTCGCGATCCTCGAGGACCTGTGCCGCAACTGCGGCTGCATGTATCGCCCGCAACGCAATGCCATGTTCGACACGATGATTCTTCGTGGCCGAAGCCGCTTCGCCAAACGACAAATCGACAAGAACGACGTGCGCACGTTATTCCGCAGTCTTCGCAGCGCTATGGCCATCGCCTACTTGCCGGATCACACGTATACGGGCAGCCACAGCGAGCTCTTACCATTCTTCGGCGAGCCCGCGGTCACGAACACCGCAACGAGCAAGATCGCCAGACTCAGCGGCGCCAAGGTGCTTCCGTACTTCTTCAGGCGTAACGCCGATGATTCTGGCTATCGCGTCGACATAGGCCCACCGCTCGATGGATTCCCGACAGAGGACGCGGCCGCGGACACATCGCGGCTCGTTCGCTTGCTCGAGGACTATATCCGCCTCGCGCCGGAACAATATCTCTGGACCTACCGTAAATTCAAAGGCCGGCCGGCCGGCTACCCGGATGTCTACGCACCTCCTGCGTAGCCATCCTCGATTCGATGCCAGACTTCCTCATCGTAAGGCACGCCCGTCTCTAGTGCCGTCTTGCGCAGTGAACGCTGCAACCGTTGTAGATTACCGTTCTTCCAGGACCCGGCACCGCGCTGGCGGCCTTTATCGAAATCGATGAGAAAGACGCGCCCCTGACCGTCGATAAGGATGTTACGAACGTTGAGGTCGCTATGGTCGACCCCTTGGTCGTGGAAGCGGCGCACGGTGCTGCCGATGACTTGCCAGCGATCACCGAGAGATTCACCCGCATGTAACATTGCATCGACCGAGCGCGTATCCTCGATATACACAGTCAATATATCGGCGGTGTACGTGAGCCCGCGTCGAAATACCCGGGCCGCGATCGGGCGGGGCACGGGAAGTCCACTGTCGAACAGCGTCGAGAGCAGACGCCACTCGCGAAACGCCCGGCTTCTCTCGATACCCTGCCAGACGTAGAGGTCATCGCTGAGCCTCGCCATGACACCGCCTCGGTGATAGTGCCGCAGCACCCAAGTCTCGCCGTTAGCGTCGACGAAAGTCGCCGATCCACGGCCGGGCGCGGTCCCGCGCACACGGTCCCGCTCACGCCAATAGCGGGGCTCGAACCATTCGTTGAATGCATCATCGACGACGGCACAATCAAATAGAACAGTACGGCCGCCGACGCGTTTGATTTTCGGCTCGGGCATGCGCGATCTTGGAATAGGTTTCAGAGCTATGTGGGATGCGAGTCTAGCATCTGGCTCCGGATTCGGAGTCGGGCGAAGCCCGCGGACGCAGCCTCAATGGGCGACGCCTGATTGATGCGTTGGCTGCGGCTGACCGAGCGCGGTAATCACGGTGCTGCAAACCTCATCGACACCGATGTCCCGCAGGCAGCGCAAATGACCGAGAGGGCATTCACGCTCGAAGCATGGGCTGCACTCTAGATCGAGATGAAAAACGTGTTTCTTGCTCGTGAGTGGCGGCGTCATTCGTGGCGAAGACGACCCGTAGACGGCAACGACGTGTGTACCGACAGCCGCAGCGACATGCAACAGACCCGAGTCGTTTGTGACTGCGACACGGGCTGCTCCGAGCAAGTCGACGACATCACCGAGACTCGTCTCGCCGCAGAGATTGCGAACGGCTTCGTGCCCGGCTGCGTCCGCGATACTTCGACCTAGCTCTCGCTCTTTCTCCGAGCCGAGCACCCACACGGCGATGCCGACACACGCCAACCGCCCTGCAAGATCCGTATACGACTGCACTGGCCATTGCTTCGCGGGTCCGTACTCGGCACCCGGCAGTAGCGCGACGACGTTCTCGGTACGCTGCAGGCCCAGCCGCTCCAACGTTAGCGCCTGCGCCTGCGAATCGACGCGCAGCCGCGGATACTCGAGCGTCGGCTCATCGGTTTCGCCCGCGGCTAGCCCCAATTCCACAAACCGCTTGACGGTCTGATCGAGACGCTCGCGGTCGAAAACACGCATATCATTGATGAGCCCATAGCGCCACTCGCCGCGAAACGCCGTGCGCACGGGCACGCGCGCAAAAAACGGTACCAGCGCCGACTTCAGCGATCGCGGCAAAACGATCGCATGGGTATAGGCCTCGGACCGAAGCGCCTTGCCGATCGCATGGCGTTTCGCGAACCCGATCTCACCGTGTGCAACCGGCAGCTCGATAGCACGAGCGACTTCGTCCATGCGCTCGAGAATCGGCAGCGACCAGGGCGGCGCGACGACGTGAATTTGGCCTGTGGCTCGCGCCGCATGAGCAGGCGATAGAGCGATTGAGCCATGACCATGTCGCCCACCCAGGACGGGCCGACGATCAGATACTTAGGCGAGCCAATCATGCCTGCGGCATAGGCGAACGCTCCGCTAAACGATCCAGATACTTGCCGACGCCCGAGGCGACGCCGTCGAACTCCGCTTCATAGCCTGCCGCTCTGAGCGCGCCGATATCGGCCTCCGTGAAGCTCTGATAGGCATGCTCGAGTTCTGGTGGAAAGGGGATGTAACGCTTCTCGCCGCGCGCGTGCCACGCGATGACTGCATCCGCCAATGCGTTGAACGTCTCAGCTTTGCCCGTCCCGACATTGAAGATGCCCGACCGATCTGCATGGCTGTAGAACCAAAGATTTACACGGACGACATCGTCTATGTAGATGAAGTCGCGCCGCTGCTCGCCGGCCTCGAATCCGGCGCTGCCCTCGAACAACCGCGCCTCGCCAGCGTCGAGAATTTGCCGATTCAGATGAAAAGCGACGCTCGCCATCGAGCCCTTGTGAGCCTCGCCTGGACCGTAGACGTTGAAGTAACGCAGGCCGACGACTTGCGAGTTCGCCGCGTGAAGCCTGCGTCTTACGTACTGGTCGAAAAGCAGCTTGGAATAGCCGTAGACATTGAGCGGCAGCTCGACACTCGGATCTTCGACGAATCGCGTGCTGGCACCGTAGACGGCCGCCGACGACGCATAGATCAGCGGTACATTTGCCGTAAGGCAGTACTCGAGCAGCTCCTTCGAATACGAATAGTTGGTATCCATCATGTAGCTGCCGTCCCACTCCGTGGTCACGGCGCACGCGCCTTGGTGAAAGATACAGCGAGGCTCGAAGCCCAGCCCCTCGCTCAGTCGAACGCGAAAATCGTGCAGGTCCTCGTAGTCGGCAATGTCACAGTCGGCGATATTGGAGAACTTGCGCCCGTCACCGAGGTCATCGACGACTAGGATGTCGCGCTCTCCGATGCTGTTCAGACCCCGGACGATATTACTGCCGATAAAACCGGCGCCACCCGTGACGATGATCATGACGGCATGGTGCTTAGCTCATAGCTCGCGCCGCAATACGGGCACTTCGCTTCACCGGTCTGCTCGATCGGCAGATAGACTTTGGGATGAGAGTTCCAGAGATACGTGCCCGGCATCGGGCAATGCAACGGCAGCATATCTCGATTCACGCGATAAACCTGTTCTGCATTTGCGACTTCCAATTCCTGATCGACTTTTCCGGTCCGCTCGCGCACGTAGAGATTCTCCTTTGGGTTCAGGCTGCGATTATAACTGCTCACTCACGGTGGTCGCGCTCCGAGATACTGCGCGGATCCAGACCGGTGCGCGGCAGCCTCGACGACGATCAGCGGGCTACGCCCGGCGAACCAGCCTCTCTCACGCTTCGCCAGCAAACACCTCTTCCCATACGCCTGCGACCCATTCGCGCTCGACCGTAAACTCGACGGTGCCGACGACTCGACCCTGCTCCGCGAGAGCGAGCTCGTGAAGGCGCTCCCGGATGCTTATGTAGACCTCGATGAGCCGCTGGCAACGATCGGCCGCGACGAGTCCCGTTCGCTCCAGCGCTTCGAGCTGGCGAATATTGTCGGGATACTCGATGAGCTCGGGGTACTCGTGCGCATGCGCCAGCACCCAATAGTCGACGAGAAACTCGATGTCGGCGAGGCCGCCGGCGTCTTGCTTGAGATCGAATTCGCCAGCGTGGCTCCCCGACAGCTCCGCGCGCATTCGCGTCCGCATTCTCTTGACCTCATGCTTGAGCTTGGCGCGGTCGACGTGATGCATGAGCACCTCACGACGTTCGGCCTCGAATATATCTCGCACGCGTTGCGGACCAGCAACGGATCGACTGCGCAACAATGCCTGATGCTCCCAAACCCAGGCCTGCTCACGCTGGTAGCGGTGGAACGCATCCATGCTCGAAACGAGCAATCCCGAGGCGCCGCTCGGGCGCAAGCGCGTGTCGATCTCGTAAAGCTTGCCTGAGCCGGTCTGAATCGTCAGGTAATGGATGAGGCGCTGACCGAGGCGCACGAAAAATCGCGCATTATCGACCGGTGCGCTGCCGTCAGTCTCCTGATCAGCGCCAGTCGAGTCGTGCAGAAAGACGACGTCGAGATCCGAGCCGTAGCCGAGCTCGAGACCACCGAGCTTGCCGTACGCGACGATGATGAAGCCTGCCTCGCGACGAGCGCTCGCCGAGCCGCACATCGGCCTACCGTATTTTTGCACGAGCTCCCGACGCGCGGTATCGAGCGCGAAGTCGAGCACGAGCTCGGCCGTGTCGGTCAAACGATCGCTCACCTTCATGAGCGGCAGATTGCCGATACGATCGGCCACGGCGATCCGAAAAATGGCCGCGCGCTGGAAGTGCTGAAGATGATCGAGGCGCGCCTCGAGATCATCGAGCGCCGCGCCCCGCATCGCTTGCTCGAGCATCTGCGCGAGCTCAGCACGACTTGGCGGGACCTCGAAAATCCTTGCGTCGAGCAGCTCGTCGAGCAACATCGGGTGATCGACGACCTGGCGAACGAGGAACTCACTCTGATGCGCCAAGGTCAATAGACGCTCGAGCGCAGCGGGTTTCTCGTTCAGCAACGCGAGATAGGCGCTGCGACGACCGACAGCCTGCAGAACGGGCAGGACGCGCCTCAGCGTCAGCGCCGGCATCGACACATCGGTAAGCATGGCTGGGATCCGCGAAACGACCCCGGCGAGGCGCCGGCGCGACAGCTCGTCCATGCGTCCGTACGCAGCGCTCTCACGTAGTTCCGAGAGCATCGCCGCGATCTGTGCGCTCTCGGCCAGCTCGTATTCCTCGAGGATCTCGTCGAATTCGCCCGCCTCCCACGCCGCCTCCCACGACACCGTCGTGTCGACAACCTGCGCGCCGCCTTGCTCGCCGACTGCTGTCTCGAGAAAGCGCGCCTCGACCGTGCCGCGTTGCTCGTCGAGCTTAGCTGACAGGTGTTGCCAGCTCTCGGCACCCAGCGCGTATGCAAGACGCGCCCGGTCCAGGCCTCCGGTCGGTAAATCGTGAGTCTGCTGATCGCCGATCGCCTGTATCGCGTTCTCTACTCGGCGCAGGAAGCGGTAGGCCTCGCCGAGGTCGGTCACGGTCGGCGCATCGAGCTGCCCTGTCTCGGACAGCAAGGGCAACGCCCCGAGTAACGAACGTTCCTGCAACCGTCGGTCGCGTCCGCCGCGCACGATCTGCAGCGCCTGCACGATGAACTCGATCTCGCGAATGCCTCCGGGACCGAGCTTGATGTTATCGACCATGTCGCGCCGGGCAACCTCCTTGCTGATGAGCGCTTTCATCTGCCTGAGGGCGTCGAAAACCCCGTAGTCGAGATAGCGGCGATAGACGAACGGCCGCAGTATCTCTCCGAAGAGCTCGGCTTCGAACGCTTGCCCCGTAACGAGTCGCGCTTTGATGTAGGCATAGCGCTCCCAGTCACGGCCATGGCGTATCAGATAGGCCTCGAGCGCCGAGATGCTTACGACCAATGGACCGCTCGAGCCGAACGGGCGTAGTCGCGTATCGACGCGGAATACGAAACCATCCTGAGTACGCTCATCGAGGAGGCGGATGACGAGCCGCGCGAGCCTGCGAAAATAATCCTCGACCTCGACACTGGGCTGCTCCATGCGAGCGCCGTCCGGGAAGAGCAGCACGAGGTCGATATCGGAGGAGAAGTTCAGCTCGCCGCCGCCAAGCTTGCCCATGGCAAGAACGAGCAGCTGCGCCGGCTCGCCGTCGCGAAGAACGGCCCTCCCAAAGCGCGGCGCTAACGCTGCGACGGCGAACTCGACAGCAGCGCGGATTGCGCAGTCCGCGAGCAACGACAACTCCGCCAGGCTCTGCTCGACCGCTGCCGAGCCTGTCAGATCCCGCCACGCGATTCGAGCCATTTCTATCTGCCGCACTCGGCGCAGCGCGGCCATCGCCTCGGGCTCGCCGCGGCATACGCCCAGATCGAAACGATCGGCCAAATCCTCAGCGTCCAACGGACCCTCGTCGCCTAGCCGCCCGATCACGCCGGCCCCATGACGCTCTAAAACGGCAACGAAGAAGTCGCTACAGGCGGCCACGCCGGGCAGCGCTGCGACGAACTGTTCGTCAACGGCCGCGAGGTCGTCGAGCTTGTTGTCGAGCCGCTCCGCGATGCGCTCCCATTGCTCGCGCAGGAGCGGCGGTAGATCCGGCGCAGAAGAGGTATTCATGCGCGACGATGCTGCCCGACATCGGGAGCAGTCGCAATGCGGCCGCACGCCAAAAAAGAAAGGCCCCGCACGGGGCGGGGCCAATCTCGAACGCCATGCGTCGCAGAGGAAGCTACATCATGCCGCCCATGCCACCCATGCCACCCATATCCGGCATCGCCGAACCCGCAGCATCGTCCTTGGGCTGCTCGGCAACCATCGCTTCGGTCGTCAGCAGCAGACCCGCCACGGACGTGGCGTTTTGCAGCGCCAGGCGCGTGACTTTGGTCGGATCGATGATGCCGAACTTGACCATGTCGCCATACTCGCCGTTCGCGGCGTTGAACCCGTAGTTGCCTTTGCCGGCAACGACCTCGTTCAGCACGACGGCCGGATCCGCGCCGGCGTTGGCAACGATCTGGCGCAACGGCTCCTCGACCGCACGGCGCAGAATGTTGATACCGACGTTCTGATCGTCGTTAGCGCCTGTGAGCTCCTTGAGGTTCGTCAGGGCACGCAGCAAGGCCACACCGCCGCCGGGCACAACGCCCTCCTCGACGGCTGCGCGCGTCGCGTGCAGCGCGTCCTCGACGCGGGCCTTCTTCTCCTTCATCTCGACCTCGGTGGCCGCACCGACCTTGATCACGGCGACGCCGCCAGCAAGCTTGGCTACGCGCTCCTGCAGCTTCTCGCGATCGTAGTCAGACGAGGACTCCTCGATCTCGTTGTTGATCTGGTCAACGCGCGCCTTGATGTCGTCGGGGCTACCGGCTCCATCGATGACGGTCGTGTTCTCTTTCGTGATCTGGATCTTCTTAGCCTCACCCAAGTCCTCGAGCGTGGCCTTCTCCAGCGACAGCCCAACCTCCTCGGCGATGACCTGACCGCCCGTCAGGATGGCGATGTCCTGCAGCATGGCTTTGCGCCGATCACCGAAGCCGGGGGCCTTGACGGCCGCAACCTTGACGATACCGCGGATGTTGTTGACGACGAGCGTTGCCAGCGCCTCGCCCTCGACGTCCTCCGAAATAATCAGCAGCGGACGGCCGGACTTGGCGATACTTTCGAGCAGCGGCAGCAAATCGCGAATGTTCGAGATCTTCTTGTCGTGAATCAGGACGTAAGGATCCTCGAGCTGCACGGACTGGCTCGCCCCGTCGTTGATGAAGTACGGCGACAGATAACCACGATCGAACTGCATGCCCTCGACGACCTGGAGGTCGTTCTCCAGAGCCGATCCTTCCTCGACCGTGATGACGCCTTCCTTGCCAACTTTGTCCATCGCATCGGCGATGATCGTGCCGATCTCCTCGTCGGAGTTAGCCGAGATCATGCCGACTTGTGCGATCGATTTGTTGTCCTCACAGGGCTGCGATAG
>Ga0224497_10002416_pt1 | contig 11121 bp, 12 predicted proteins | sample SF_Jul11_sed_USG_4_FD_167970 | JGI IMG/M metagenome (GOLD analysis project Ga0224497, IMG submission 167970) | Sediment microbial communities from San Francisco Bay, California, United States - SF_Jul11_sed_USGS_13 | ecosystem: Environmental > Aquatic > Marine > Sediment | place: USA...
CAAAATGTTGCAACGAGATTTTGCGCCAGGATTTTTTGTTGAGCATTTTATTAAGGATATGGGAATGGCTCTGGCTGAAGCCAATCGCATGGGCTTACTCCTCCCAGGGCTTGCCGTGGTTCACAATCTCTATCGGGCTGTCCAAGCCCATGGGCATGGTCGCTCGGGAACGCATGCCTTGTTATTGGCCTTGGAAAACCTTTCTCCGACACATCTCTCGATCCCTCAATATTCTTCCTCCTCGTCATCATTGAGATGAAGAGCCCCTTTGATTTCCAGCGACATTTCTACAGGCTAGTTGGACCAGTCTACGGTGAATGCCTTTGACGATTTAGGACTGTGTTGAGAAGTTGATTGATGTGGAATGGCTCGACGTCTTTTTGCTCTGGCCTACCCAGATTGGCATAGGGGACAGTTTGTGTGGCCAAGAAGATGTGAGGTGGCGGGTGCCTTAACCTGTCTTTGCACGGTTCGTATTCCCCAAAAGTATTAGCCTTCCTTGGCCAAGATTCCCAAGAATAAGATCGCCAGGCCCATCCTTTTCTTTGCCGGGTTTTTGTCTGTTCCTTCTTTTTGAATAGTGGGACTGTTGGCTTTTTGTTCCAGGTATGTATGGAAGGGCTCTGGTTGTGCGGTCTTCGTCGATTCAGAAGATTGTGCGTGTCGATTCAACTCAATGGTTTGTATAGACGAATTCACTGGAGAGGGATCAAAGGTTCGCGCTTGGCCTTCCTCAAGAAGTAATCCCGCCATGAGAACCATCCCCGTTAGTCCACTAAGGCACCAGATCCTGGTTGTTGAGTCCTGAAGAATCGTTTTCATGTGTGTGCCCTCCAACCCTACATCGGGGTCGTGGAACGAAATATGTGTTGATGACCTTCCCTTATCGCCATCTGCCAGGGTTTCTTGCGCCTTAGAGTGTTGATGGTTTTTCCTGCCCAATATTGTCGTTTATGGCAGGTTGAACGTGGGGACGAATGACAATTTTCCTAAGAAGATAGAATCATGGGTAATACAAGAGGGATTCGAGGGTGGGTTTGAATGATATGGAATACCAAATGACCTAAAGGGTCACCCAGTCTTCCAATACGATATCGAGCTGAATGCCCGCTTCTTCTGGCGGAACGATTTTAACGATCTCAGGGCTTGGGGTATCTGTTCCCAAGACTGAAAAATTGAAGGGAATGGGTTCAGGTAATGGTTTGTGGGCGGCATCCTGAATGAGCAATATCGTGGGATGAAGAAGGTTTTCTCGAGAGTTGGCCGTGACAATGCCTCGCTCACCCGTGCTGAGCTCGACTAAACTGTACGTCGGATAAATCCCGATGAGGTTAATGAATTTGCCGACCAATTCAGCATCCAACGCGCCTTTCTTGCCCTGTTGGTACAAGGATTGAAGGGCTCCACGGACCGTTTGGGGTTTTCCGCTGTGATGACCACTTAACAGCTCATCATATTCATCGACCAAGCGAAGAATGCGGCTGGCCGGTTGGATCGTGGCTGGATCAATATGTGCTGGATACCCCGACCCATCCAGGGCAACATGATGTTCCCGAATATACGTTTGGACCTGGTCGGACAATGTGGATTGCTTCATCAAAAAATCCAGTCCCCGTTTGGGATGAGATTGATAGATTCCCAATTCTGAGTCAGATAATTCATGGAGCGGCCTATGTATGGTTTGTGGAATTTTGGCTAGACCAGCATCGTGAAGGAGACCCGCGATCGCCAAGTTTTGGCATTCGGAATCTTCCAGCCCAATCGCACGCCCTAATAGCACTGATAATGTACTGACGGCTAACGCATGATCGTACAACGCCGGTGAAAATTCTCTTGTGCGAATGAGGGCAATGTAGGCTTCTTCATGATCAAGGGTGTCAGCCATGATGGATTGGGTCAGATGGTTGACCTGCTCAAGGGCGAGTCCTCCTGTTTTTCCTAATGTCTCCAGGATGTCCTGCACGCTTTGCAACATATATTGCCGTGTCTGGGTAATAGAGGTGAGTTCTCCTCCCAAGGATTTACCTTTGACCTCTTCTGGTAGGAGCTGTATTCGGGCCTCCTCGGGAGAGATCGAAGCCTTGGTTGTTCCTCGAGGTGGAACCAGCGGTGGCGTGACGGGAGTTTCTTCTTGGTGATTGGCCTCTGCCGTGGATGTGTCATCAAGTCCACGTTCGGTATCGATGGTGATTTCTTGAATCCCACATCCTTGTAACTTGGTAAGGTCCTCGGCTGAACGAATCAGAAAACGATGTCTCAGGAATGGCGTATCCAACCAGGAGCGGTCAATTCCGCAGAGGTACATGCCTACTATCACGGATGCAATTGGAATGCGTTTTTTCGCCATAAGGTTGAAGCCGTGGAGGGTGTCAGTCAATAAGACTGGTTTTTATGCATGCGTTCATTATTCCATTCTCGGTATTCCCATTGTTCTTCTTAATGCGGCTAGCAAGAGTGGTCTTGGCTCGTTAAAAATATTACATCCTGTCTTTCATGTATTGTCGAGTCAATCGGAAAAAAATTCCTACAGAGAAAGAACGCTAATCATGCCATAGCCAAGAGAAATGCGAGGGTGGGGAGAGGCCTCAACAAGCCAGCCGCCTCCTAAGGCTTAAGTTTCCTTTTCGCCGGACCGAAGGGGAATGAGAAGTCATTATGGAGGAATACGATGGCTGGTTTTTTGACATCGTCCTGCAAATTTCCTTTCCGGGTTTTACGATATTCAGCACCGTTATTACACAGTGCTGGTCCTATACGGTCTTTACTTTCTTATCCTCTGCTTCTCAGTGTTGTTTTCCTTAGCGTTGGCTCACTGAGTTGGCTTTCGAATAGCGAAGCCGCTCCGGGTATTGATGCACCCCTAGAACATATTCGAACATCCATTCCCATTCTGGGAACCACGATGAATGAAGCGGCCGAGCCGATTGGGATTGTGGCCGAAATTCAATTGGACTTTCTTCAGCGACGTGATCATGAAGGGTTAGATATTCGCTTTCACACCACGCCTGGTAAATTTTCTCCCTATGCGCAACAGTCAGTGATTGAAGCGTTGTATCGAGTTGTGGAGGCTGCGGCCTTGAACCCCGACTCGTGGACGATCCGCTTTTCGTTGCCGTATCCAGGTGTGACATTATATGGGGAAAGCCTCTCAGCCATGGCGGCACTCACGATTGTCGCACTGGCAAAGAATGAGCCGGTTGATGAAGAAACGGTTATGACGGGCACGGTGACGGCGGACGGGCATGTCGGAACTGTGGGGGGAGTCCCGTTAAAAATATTAGCGGCCTATGAACAACATTATCGAAAAGTCCTCATTCCGGAAGAACCTGATATTGCTGATGACGATTGGGAAACCCCGTTTCTCATGGAGGTCCAGCCTGTTGGCTCCATTAGCAAAGCCTATCTGGCATTGACCAATCGGCCGCTTCGAACTTCACTCGTGAAGCATTCACTTACTGCAGGATTGACTCCCTAAGGGCTGTTCTTCTCTCTACTTTCTCTCAATACTGAATGGTTTTTCGTTGTCCTCGGGGAAGGAACAGCTTTCTCGCCTGCCCATATGGGTTTTCCAAATGGAATGATAGATTGTTAAGGTAGGCTTGATTCTTCTCTCAGAATATTTCTATGGTGGGACAACGTCTAAGATGATGACTCGACAGACTTTCCATTGCCGGTTTCCTCTTCCATGTTTGTCCGAAGAAATGGCTTGCCATGAACACTGAAGTGCCGACCTGCTTTGCGGTTGATATTGATAATGTCTTAGGGATGGCGGAGCCCGAAGTGCAACGCCTGTTTCAAGAATTGACGGGAGCCCCTTGGCCAACTGGCAAATATGGCAGCGCAGGAGGGTTGGATTCTAGTGAAATTGAACGTTCTCTAATTGAGGAAATTTTTACGCGCTTTCACGAAGAATCTATTCCTCGGTTGGCATTGTACCCTGGGGCCAAATATGTCCTGGAGGTCCTTCACCAAACGTGTCGGATCATTATTGTGACGGCACGGCGCCCGTATTCCCGGCCGCAAACATTGGCGTGGCTCACGGCCCATGATCTTCCCTTCGACGCGCTATACCATACCGAAGAAAAAACAGAGATTCCCGAATCCATCACTGTTGCGATTGATGATCATCCTGAGCATCTTCAAAGTTACCAAGCGGTGGGGGCACGGGTGTTTGTTATGGACCAACCTTGGAATCGACTGGTTGCTGATCCGAATGTCATTCGTGTGAGTGGATGGGATGCGTTATTGCAGTGGTGGCATTTCCGGCATATGGGCACCTGGCCGAACCGGTTGCATGAAACTTCCGCGCCTCACCATCTCTGGAGACGCCTTCCGATCCCTGCGTAAGGGAGAGGGCCTTGGGCTATCCGGTAGGGCCTTCTTTCGGCCAGTTTTGCAAGATTTCCAGGAAATCAACCGATAAGGAGAAAGATGGGAATTATCTGGATAGGGGTGCGTTTAGCTCACAGGTGTTTATCTGAAATGTTTCCAATGGCAATGGTAAAAAGGTCAGGAGAATAATGGTTTATCCACCGATACACACGATCGTGTTGGCTGATGATAACCCTGATGATTGTGAATTGATCAAAGAAGCCTGGGCCGAATCGCCTGTTGGGGATCGGTTGAGATTGGTGAATAATGGAATGGAGCTTCTAGATTATTTGCATCGCCGAGGGGCGTTCGAGTCTTCCATAACCTCGCCGCGTCCCAGTGTCATTTTATTGGATTTGAACATGCCTGGCATGTCAGGGGCTGAAGTTCTGATGGAAATCAAACGGGATTCTGGTCTCGCCTGTATTCCTATCGTTGTGTTGACGACCTCCAAAGCTCCCAGGGACATTCTTCAAACAGCGGGCTTAGGAGTGAATGGTTATATGCAAAAACCCAATTCCTTTGCTGGGTATCTTCAAATATTCACCAACCTTCGAGAGCATTGGGGTGAAATTCTTGACCGACCCCTTTCTGGTGGAGGGGCGGATTGGAGCGGAAATCTGGCGTGGTGTTAGAATTATGTGAGCTGCTTAATTTCTGTCCTACCATTCCTTTTGTTTTGTCTGAGAACCTGAGTTCGCCTTCCCTGAATAATTTCTAGATTTGTGCATCCTCCTCGCGTATAGTTCTTCTCATCAGTACGGCCCCTGGTAGGGGATATCACTCAGAATAGTCTGTCTTCTACCTTCTCACCAAGGAGGATTCTTATGAAACCCAGTCTGTTTGATTCACAAACGACCGAATATCGTCATCAAAATGCACTCCTTTTGGCAAAGGCTTCAATGATGGCGTATCAATCTCCCGATGTGATCCAGCCAGAAGTCGCGCAATGGGGGTTCCCGCAGTTTACGTTTATTGATCGAAAGGATTCCCAAGCTTTTATGGCGGGGAATGCAGATATGATCATTTTGGCTTTTCGCGGAACCGAGCCCACGAATCTCAAGGACTGGATGACTGATTTGCAAATCCGTCGAAAAACTGGTCCCTATGGAAAAGTGCATCGGGGATTTTTAAAAGGCTTTAAAGTGCTATGGCCAGAAATTCGTGCCAACGTGAAGGAATGGCAAACCCAGGCGCAATCCCTGTGGTTGACGGGACATAGTTTAGGCGGTGCGTTGGCCACGTTGGCGATGGCGTCATTGGGGGAGGAAGCTAAGCCGGTCCATGGTTTGTATACCTTTGGTCAGCCTCGTGTCGGAGGAAAGACGTTTGCTCGAAATTTCGATCTAGATTTTAAGGCGCGCATGTTCCGTTTTGTGAATAATAACGATGTGGTGACCCGAGTGCCGACTCGAAAAACAGGGTTTCGTCATGTCGGGCAGGTTTTGATGTTTGATGCCTTCGGGAAGCTTCAAACGGACTTACATTTTTGGAACCAGTTTTTGGATCGGGTCGCCGGGAGGGTGGCCGACCTAGGTAAGCCCGGATCCGATGGGGTGAAGGACCACAGTATGGCCCAGTATGTTGAGCATCTTGGGCGAAAAGAGAATCAGGAAAACCTTCTGTAAATCCGGCTTGCTTCTTTTCTCTCTCCTGAAACTTAGGCGTTCCCTGTGTGCGTAGGGATTAGGATGAGGCGTTCCTTCCTCACAATCCCCCTAGGGCAGCTTGAAGATTTCTAACTCAATCCTCACAGAGGAAAGAATTTCCTCCTTCCACTAAAGTTCTCCTCCCACTAACCGACACTATTGTATACAGACTGATGAGAGAATAAGCGGTCGCGTATCTTTTGCTAACCCTTAGGTGTTTTTCGAGCACCTGAAGCGATTAGAAACCTTGAGGAAAATGGGAACGGCTATGAAAACACATTTAATCTTGATGAGTACGGTGGCGGTATTGGGCGCATCTTTTGTAACCACAAGTTATGCGGCACCACCTTCTGAGTACCTCCATTTCACGCGTCATCGCGATTCCAATGGCAATTTGCTCATGGGGCCGACACAGCATCAGGCTGAGCCATCTGTCATGCAGAAAACGATGATGCCATCACAGCCAAAGACCTTTGAGCGGCGGAGCACCGATTGGGGTATGAGCGTCCATGAGGTGAAAGAGAATGAACCGATCCAATCCTCATGGGAATTGCAGTCACCGGTCTTGGCCGACCTGGAACAGCGGGTGGCCTACCACACCCAAATCGAAGGGGTAGAGGCGGCGTTAACCTATACGTTTTTTCAAGATCATTTAGGCCAAGCTAAATATGTATTTGAGCCTCAGCATGAGGATGCCGCGGACTACGTGCAAGATTTTCACACCCTGAAAGGTTGGATTAGCCAAAGCTATGGTGTGCCGACTTCTGCTCAAGAAATTTGGCTTGATACGCTGTATCAATATGACAAGAGTTTGTGGGGCCAAGCCCTTAAGCGTGGGCATTTGGTGATGGTCGCGGAGTGGAAAAACCCCGGTACGGACATTGTTCTCGTGTTGGATGGTGGCGATGACACCGTTGGATTAATGGCTGATTTTTCCAGCACGACATATATGGTGCCAGTGTCCTTTGATTCGCAGAGTTCAGAGCAGAATGTTGAAGAAGCCATGGAAGAAACAATCATTCAAGAAGCGCTTCCTTTGGAACCGGCAGCAGAATCGTTAGTCGAAGATTTGTCAGCCCAGGAATTGCCTGTGGAATCCGGGGGTAGTGGAGAATTTCATCCTGAAGCTGAAGTCGCCTCTCAAGGACCGGTAAGCGAAATTGAGGAATTAAAAGAAATTGAACAAATGCTTAATGAGGAATTTCCAGCAAGCGAGCCACTTAACAAGGAATTTCCGGTAATCGAACCACTTAATAAGGAATTTCCGGTAAACGAGGCAATTGAGTCTTCAGTTGATATCCAAATGCCAGAAACTGCGATGGATATGTCAGAGGCGATGCCATTAGAACCTTCCATTGAAGAGTCAGCGACGGAAGCCCTTCCTATGGATGAACATGCCGATGGCCATGCGATGGGTGAACATGCCACTGACCACGTCGTGGAAACCGAAACAGAATTAGACCCGCAACACCTTTAATGTCTGTGATTGACATGATTCAGATCGCGTAAGACGCTATCAACAAATATTATTGCTAGGGGAGTGGAAACATTCTCCTAGCATTTTCTTTTCCGGCCCATCGTTTGTACTTACCCGACAAGTAGACCTGCACCCTCCCCGTGATCTCAATGCCACTCTGGCAACAGCCTTTGTGCCTGCTCCGATCCTGTTAAGCCTTTTCCTCTACCAATACCAATAGGGATAGTGTCCATAATAACGGCCCCGTGGGCCCCAATACGGATAGGCATAGGGATAGGGTCCCCAATAGGGGTAGGGTTGGCCATAGCGAGAGTAGTCGGCAGGGGCAGGCCAGGGTTGGAGTTGTTTGATGGTGAGGGTGGGATAGATATAGTCCGTCTCATCTAATTTTTGAGTGACAGATCCCGACAGTTCTCCCACAAGGGTGATCCGCGTACCGGCAGGCACCGTGGCGGGGTCTAAGAACGTCTGCTGGTAGGCAATAAACCGTCCTTGAGAATGGGTCAATTCAGTTGAGGGTTCGCGTTCCTCGATAAGTGGTAAGTGAAGGATGATCAGTTCGGTAGAGTCTTTGAGCCGTTTCGCTGAAAGGATTTGCCCCCCGAGGATGACTAGTCTGCCCTTATGGTCATCTGGAAACGCTTTGATTTGAGAAAAAGACAACGAGTCATTGAGTTGATTGGTAATCTCGGGTGGAAGAGTCGCTTTATACGGTTGAACACAGCCCGTCAAAAGAACAAGGACTCCACATGCCACCACCAGCTTGAACCAGGAATTCGTTGATGGCTTGTGAACGGCGACAAAATGAATCATCGGGAGACCTCATAAATCGAGGGAACGTCGGGTTTAGGGTTTCTTCTTGGGGGTCGCAAAAGTGATTTCCGTGGCAACCCAGTCTCGATTTTCAGGCAGTCCTTTCTTGGTGACTTCAGCGACTAAGCGGTCTCCCACTTTTGGGCGTGCATCTTTTTCATGGATCCCATTGTGCTGGAAAATGGTCTCAGGTTGAAACGCCAATGAGAGCGATTGGCCTTGGGTCGTTTTCACAATGACATGATCGGCTTCCATCGCAGTCACCGTGCCCATGATATGGCCTGCGTCTCCATGGCCCCAGGCGAATGCGGGAAGTATCAGGACCAAGGCGATAATCAGAAAGTGACGAACGGTTCTCATTTTCATGCTCCTTGGACCATGGGATTAATGATGGTGTGGAGTGGCAGGTTCCACATCTTCACCCGATAAGAATTGATCAAGCATCTCTTGTTCTTCTCGTTCAGCACGAGTCAGAGGGTTATCTTTTTTCATTTCGGCGATTTCATCAGGGGTAATGTTGGGCAAATGTCGAATGAACAACACTAATTTCCAGCTTTCCTGATCTTCCTCCGGAGGCCCCTTGCCCCAGGCCGGCATGCCTGTAAAACGAATTCCCGAATGAATCACGTAAAAGAGCTCTCCATCTTGCATCGATTGAATGATGGGGTCTCGAAGGTCAGGAACTGGCGGATAAAAATTTGGCCCCATGTGCGTTTTGCCGCTTCCATCGTTGGCATGGCAGGTCGCGCAATGATCAGCAAAATGATGGCGCGCTTCCGCTAAGATCTCAGGAGTAAAACGAATAGGATTGGGCATTTTGAGGAAATGACTTGGGGTCGCCATGTGGCGGATGAACCGGGCAATTTTGATTTCCCATTCGGGAGGAGTCGCTTTGGCGGTGAAGGTGCCAGGCAAAAACCACAGGGCAGCCAAGACCGCACCAATGAGAAAGAGGACGCACAAAAAGAACAGCCATTTAATTCGTCGTAGCATAAGATATTTGTTTGAATCAGTGTACCTGGTCGGTGATTTTCGTTACAAGTCGGACCTAGTGATAGGGAGGACATGCTTGCAGGCCATTCGCAAATGCAAGACAATTGTATGAATGGAGAAGAAGATGGCCAGTTGGTGAAAGTGGATATGTCTGATTATAGAGTTCTAACGAGTAAGTGCTATGAATGAGCCATCGGCTACATGGGTTAACGGATTGACAAACCCTGAATGTTATCCTCATCCAGTTAATCAAGTGAGATTGGTCGAAACCCATATTTCTTGGGTGGTATTAACCGGATTATACGCCTATAAAATCAAAAAGCCTGTGAAATATTCGTTTGTGGATTTTTCAACCGTAGAAAGGCGGCGGTGGTTTTGTGAGGAAGAAGTGCGACTGAATTGCCGGCTAGCGCCTGAGGTGTACCTGGGGATTGTTCCGATTACGGGATCCCCCGCTCACCCTCACATTGAGGGTCAGGGGGCTCCGTTTGAATTTGCCGTTAAAATGAAACAATTCTCGTCTGATCAGGAGATTTTTGACATCTTAGCCAGCGGAGAAAAGGCTGAAACGTGTATTTTTCAATTGGCTGATAGAATTGCAACATTTCATGCACAAATTGAAAAGGCCGGCGAGGACTCAACCTATGGCACTTCAGACATGGTGTGGCAACCGATGGAAGAATGTCTGCAAGAAATCCCTCTCCATCTTCTTACGCCACACACGCAAGGGTTTTTGACGCACATAGAGCAATGGGCACAGCAGGAATGGCGAAAATTGTCCGACGTTTTTCATTACCGGAAACGGGTAGGTTTTGTTCGAGAATGTCATGGGGACCTTCATCTCGGAAATATCGCGATGTTCGAAGGTAAGGTATGCGTGTTTGATGCCTTGGAATTTGAGCCACGTCTTCGCTGGATTGATGTCATGAGTGAAATTGCGTTTCTGGCCATGGATCTCGAAAAACATGGCCACCCGGACCTGGCCTTTGTGTTCTTGAATCGATACCTGGAATTGACGGGAGACTACGAGGGCCTAAGAGTCTTTCGGTTGTATCAGGTCTATCGGGCGTTAGTGCGAGCAAAAGTCGCTGGATTACGGTTGGCCCAGTTGGCCGAACGCAGCGCGGAAGAAGAAAGGGCCAAACGCGAACTGACTGGATATCTGGAACTCGCGCATCGTTTCATGGCACGAACCACCCCAACTCTCATCCTTATGCACGGGGTTTCGGGGACGGGGAAAACGACCGTGTCCGCAGAAATACTCAAAGCCATTTATGCGATACGCATACGATCTGATGTGGAACGAAAGCGGCTGTTTGGAGAACGCTTGGAGTCCAAGAACAAAGTATCTTTAGAGGCCGGGCTCTACCATTCAGACATGACTGAGCGTACCTACCAACAATTGCGGGATTTGGCACGAACGCTGCTGCAGGCGGGGTTTTGTGTAGTTGTTGATGCCACCTTTCTTCAACACCATCAGCGGGAGTTATTCAGACAGTTAGCAGAAGAGCAGGAATGCAAGTGTATTATCGTGGATGTGTTCGCTCCAGAATTGGTTCTGAAGGAGAGGATAGCGCGGCGTTCTCGAGAAGGTTGTGATGCGTCAGATGCGACTGTCGAGGTTATGAAACGACAACAAGAGACCGAAGAGTCTTTTACTCTGGCAGAACAACGGCATGTGATCCCAGTGGATTCAAGCGATCCACAATCAATTACTCGGGCAATCAAGGAAATTACGGGGAAAACAGGGCTTTGAATTTAGAGAAATTTGTGGTTTTTGGTGGTTGATGTAATATATTTTTACGTGTTTATGGAGTT
>Ga0224497_10002417_pt1 | contig 11121 bp, 15 predicted proteins | sample SF_Jul11_sed_USG_4_FD_167970 | JGI IMG/M metagenome (GOLD analysis project Ga0224497, IMG submission 167970) | Sediment microbial communities from San Francisco Bay, California, United States - SF_Jul11_sed_USGS_13 | ecosystem: Environmental > Aquatic > Marine > Sediment | place: USA...
AAAAAATAATATTTTATTTCATGTAACCCTTGCAGATCCTGATCTTTATGTTAATGGTGTTTATACTGATGAATTCATTCTTGAGAAAGGAGAATATTTTTTCAGGTTTGTCCCAAATGGTAGTAGTCCAAAAATTTTATCAATCACATTAAATGGAGATACATTTGATTATTCTGAAGACTTTCAGTTGATAGGGACACCACATCAAACTGAAATCTCCGAATATTTTACATGGAATTATGATGGACAGAAAAATATTATTAATTCAGAAATACAAGAAGTTTCAATTACAATTAATCCAAACGGAGAAACTGTTGGTTCTGTATCTGTAGATATCTTAGAAAATTAAAAAGGCGTATACCCCTTAATTACAGAACAATGAGAGATTTCCTCTCTTTGTCAGTTGTTAAACAACGGATCACCTTTTTCGTTCTGCGGGGCTACGCTAGTTTAGTCGATAGGGATTATATCTTTCGACATTAATTATAATAAGAACTTTAAGTATTTAAAATTTAATATGAAATTTTATGATAAATCATTAATTTTTATATAATTATTCATGACTATTTTTAATTAATGGATCTATAAATTACGAATTTTAGTTTGGATGTTGTTGAGATTAACTGGTAAAATTGCTCTAGTAACTGGTGGAAGTCGTGGAATTGGATTAGCAACTGCAAAAATTCTATCAGAAAATGGTGCCACTGTAGCAATTACTGCAAAAGATAAAGATAGATTGGAAAATGCGGTAAAAGAGATTCCTAATGCAATAGGCATTACAGCTAATATTAGAAATTCAAAAGATGTAAAAAATGTTATAAATGAAATAATTGAAAAATTTGGTAAATTAGATATTCTTGTAAATAATGCCGGAATCTTTCCCAAGATAAAACAATTACATAAAATTCATGAAGATGAATGGAATGAAGTATTAGATGTAAATCTCACAGGACAGTATAGATTTACCAAGGAAGCAATTCCTTATTTACAGAAAACATCGGGTTCAATAATTAATATTTCATCAGATGCTGGAATAAAGGCATATCAAGGATTTAATGCAGATGCATATTCTGCATCAAAAGCTGCGTTGATTTTATTAACAAAATGTTGGGCATTAGAATACTCTAAAGATAAGATCAGAGTAAATTGTATTTGCCCAGGAGTTGTAGACACAGATATGACAAAACCATTTTTGAAGACTGAAAAAGATAAGGAATTCATGAATAGCGAACACCCTATTGGTAGAATTGGACAACCAGATGAAGTTGGAAAAGCAGTTTTGTATTTTGCCTCAGATGATGCATCATGGACAACAGGTGCAATATTGACTGTCGATGGGGGGGAATCAATTAAATGAATTCACAGGGATTTAATACAACACTTAAGGAGAAAACTCATTGAAAGATAGAAAAGCAAAAGCAAAATTGATTATACTTTTAGGAATTATTTGGGTAGTAATCACACTACCTTTACCATGGATAGTTAATAATCCAGAAGTATCAACAGCACAATTCAATACTATACTTGCCATTATTGGAGTAATGTCAATTCCATTTATTGTTCTTGGAGTGGTCTGGACTCTAAAGCCAGAACTTACGACTTAGGTAATTTTAATTGCAAGATATTCCCATTTCTGATAAGATTCCTGAATTAGATATTGCTATCAAGGCTGCAATTGATGCAGGAAATGCAATTTTAGAGATTTATCAGAAAGATTACAAAACATCTACAAAAAGTGATGATTCTCCAATTACAGATGCGGATTTGAAAAGTAATAAAGTCATTAAAGATATTCTATCCCAAACAAAACATTGGATATTATCTGAAGAAGATAAAGATGATTTACAAAGAATAACACATGAGACAATTTGGATAGTAGATCCTCTTGATGGAACTTCAGATTTCATTGACAAGACAGGTGAATTTACAGTTATGATTTCCTTAATTAAAAATAAAAAACCAATTCTTGGAGTAATTGGATGGCCTACAGAGAATACATTGTTTGTTGCACAAAAAGATAGTGGAGCATTTAGATTTTCAAATGAAAAATGGGAAAAAATTTCAGTAACAAAGATTTCAGAAGTACCAAAATGTAGAACCGTAGGTTCTAGACATCATTTATCTGAGAAAGAAAAATTATTCATTAAAAAATTAGGTATTAAAGATTTCACAAGCATAGGAAGTTCATTAAAAGTTGGAAAGATTAGTGCTGGTGAAGCTGAAGCATACATTACAACAACAAACAAAATGAAAGAATGGGATTCAGCTGCTTCTTATTGTATAATTTCAGAAGCTGGAGGTAAAATGACAGACATGTTAGGAAATGATCTTACTTACAACAACAAAGATGTGTATCATCAAAACGGAATTCTTGTTACAAATGGTTTAGTTCACAATAAAATAATTGAAGAATTTAAAAAATTATAGTAGGTTTCTTCCTTTAAGGAAGTCCTTTACTTTTTGTGCGCTGTCTGAAAGTGAATCATGTTCTGTATCAACTACCAAATCTGCTTTTTCTGGAGCTTCATAAGGATCATCAATTCCGGTAAATCCTTTAATTTCTCCTTTCCTAGCCTTGGCATACATACCTTTGACATCTCTTTCTTCACATTTTTCTAGTGAACATTTTACATAACATTCTGCAAACTGATCACCTGCATCTATAATTTCTCTAGCATTTTCTCTGTTCTCAAGATATGGAGATACAAGAGATACTGCACTTGGAACACCATGCTTTAACAAAAGCTTAGCTAAATGAGCAACTTTTTTGTTATGCTCATCACGCCCTGCTTTTGAAAAGTCTTTTGGAGAAAACCATTCTCTTAGTTCATCACCATCAAGCATTGCCAAGTTTGGAATATCTTTTTGTAAATCTTTTACAATCGTAGTCTTTCCTGAACAAGGAAGACCAGTCATCCAAAGAATGAAAGGTTTCATGAATAAAATTTCTAAATAACCCATAAAGAGCTTACGTTAATTTTTAGCCCAGGGTTGATTTTCCAAATAATCAATATCTGCAATAAGTTCTTCAATTTTTTTCACAATTGCAAAAACTGATCTGTATTGTTCATACATTTCAATTTCTTCTTCTTTTGATAAAACTTCAGCCTCTGCAATATCAAAAAATTTATTTTCTTTGTTAAGATGATCATTTAGAAAAATAGCATATGTTCTCAGATATCTTGATACTGGTTCTTGTGCATCCTCACCATTTTTCCATCTTTTTAGATGGTGTGATATTTGTCTGGCAATATTTCTTCCAAATTCATGTTCTATCATAAATTTTCGAATTTCTTCTTTTAAAGAATCATAGCTTGCAACACATGGAAAGTACGAATCTTCTTCTCTTGAATGATGAATGGTATCAACAAATTCTGAAATAACTATAGTAATTTTCGTTAGATCTGAAAATGGAATTTTGGTTCCTTTGTATAATTCAGCAGCACATTTTGATACTATTTTTTCTAATCTACGAACTTGATCATGATCAGCGCGTAATTGATTTGTGGCACTCATAATATTTACTCTCAATTACGTTATTTAAAAATCAGTAAAGAGCTAACGAATGTAGATTAATCAGGTTTAATTTTTATCCAGATCAATTTAGATTCAGTTATTAATGAATCTAGTAATTTTATCAATTTTGAATTTATTTAGTGGACAAACCAATTCAATCCAGTTACCCAAATTAGATATAAATATAATATCTGATAAATTGGTTCAATTACAAAATTCGATTGGAACATTATCAGATCATAATGGACCAATTGCTGAAGCCCATGTCATATTACTTGCTGCAGGTGTAGTAATTTTTTTAGGAGTAGCAGGAGAAGCATTCTTTAAAAAAACAGGCATTCCTGATGTAGCATTTTTAATGATTCTAGGTGTAGTTATTGGACCAGTATTTGGATTAATTCAACCGGAAGCTGTAATTCAAGTTGTTCCATATTTTGCAGCTCTTGCACTAATTATCATCATGTTTGATGGTGGATTAAATCTGGATATCAAACATGTAATCAAAACTGCACATTTTTCAGTGACACTTGCGGTTCTAGGTTTTATTTTATCGGTTGTGATGATTACTCTTGCTGCTCATTTTGCTTTAGGTTGGTTATGGTTAGAAAGTATTCTCTTAGGATCCATTGTGGGTGGAAGCAGTTCAGCAATTGTATTTGGTCTAGTTAGAAATGTTAAAATTTCAGATGAAACTAAATCAATGCTAAGTTTTGAATCTGCATTAACTGATATTTTAGCTACAATTATCGCATTCATATTATTTGAAGCAGTTCTAGCAGGTCATTTTGATCTTCAAACTTTACAAGAAACCATAGGACGTGCAATTGTAGTTGGTTTAGTACTTGGATTTGGAGTTGGAATTCCTTGGATGTATGTTTCTACAAAGCTTGGAAATGCTCAGCACGCCTATATGCTTACGTTAGGTGTTTTGTTTGTTTTATTCTTCCTGGCGAATTCATTTGGAGAATCAGGAGCATTAACTGCATTAGTATTTGGTTTGATGATTGGAAACAAAGTTCATCTAGCAAAAATTCTTAGATTCAAGCTTCCAAGAATTGAGCTTGACGATCCGACACACAACCAACTGACATTTTTAGTAAGATCATTCTTCTTTGTATTTGTAGGATTAATGGCAAGTTTTGGACAAATAGAGTATCTGATATTTGGAGTTTTGATTACTGTAGCTGTTTACTATGGAAGAATATTAGTAGGAAAAATTACATTAACAAAAAGATTTTCACTTTTGGATAGAGCAGTGACAAATTCTATGATACCAAGAGGATTAGCAGCTGCTGTACTTGCAACATATCCAATCACTATGGGACTGCCTAATGCTGAAGCATATCCGCAACTGATATTCTTTATTATTTTAACATCAGTAATAATTACAACAGTAGGATTAGCAAAATCAAAGAAAATTCCTCCACCAGAATCTGTTGAAGGAGGATTTGTGAAACCTGAAGATGATGTAACAAAGGACATAATTGAAGTAGAAAAAATATCTGATATTTCCTTAGATAATACTGTTGAAGGAGGATTTATCAGAGACAAAAATGAAAAATCTCAAAAAGAATAGAACCAGACAATTTTAGGGAATTTTGAATTCGAAGAAATGCCCGTTTAGATAGATAAGAATTAAGATTGTATTTTTTTTCTTATTAATTGAATATATTTTTCGCTATATTCGTTAAATAATTGAATTTTATTCTGAGCTAGAGCCATTGCACCAGGTCTACTATTGATATGATTTTCAGAGTTTTTTTGCTCTTCTAAGAATTTTTCAAGATTTGCCTTTGATACTGATTCTAATTCTGCGATTAATGTTGCCAGTTCCTTTTCAAGATTCTCTTTGGTATTAGGAAGTGCGGGCGGATCAGCACCTATAATTTCTTTAGTTGTTATATTTCCAAATACTTTCCTGTCCAAATCAAGCAATAATGAAAAGTAAAATTAGCAGTATAAATTCAATTTCATTTTAATCAAATTTGAAAATATGAGTGCACTGCAATCAAATGTTTTATTTGTAGATAATTTCTAACTATTTTCATGACTTATTGTATAGGAGAATGCAAAAAATACAAGGCTCTCAAACCAACAAACATTGGCAGGTATGCTGCTGGGCAAAAAAGATGCAACTACTGTGAAGTATTTATAGAATATGAGGGATTAGTTTGTCCTTGTTGTAATAGACAACTCAGATGCCTCCCAAGAAGTAGAAAGGGAAAAGAAAAGTACATGGAACAAAATGTAAGATGAAAATTTATGCCTAAGAATTAAAGTTCTACTTATAAGAAATCAAATACTAGCATAGTCATGGCAATTCCTGCAGACGTTGAAAAATTTGTAGAAAAACATATCAAATTAATGATTTCTCAAACTGAAACATATCTTCCATTTATCAGAGTAGCATTTCCATACTCAAATAATGTAGCAGATGGAGTATACAATCTAATTATTGGAAGTGCATTATCTATATTTATCAATCAATTTGCATTGAAAATGAAATATCCAACTGCAGATGATTTTACAGAATTTGGAAAAATTGCTTTAAAATATAGAGATCAGGTTGATCAATTTTTTAAATAATTAAGCTATTTCGCCTAAGAAATGTATAGTATCATTTGTTACAACTACAGTCCTATCTTTTGGAACATGGTATAATTTTTTTGAACCATTTGAAGATTGAACGATAAGTTTTGAAAATGGATCTTTAAGTGATTTGTAAAGAATTCCTTTGTCCCCTACTGATTGTGTCCAATGAGTTCCCTGTACAAAAGAGATTGTTTGAAACTTTACAACTTGATATGAATAGGCCATTTCTAATTAATTACTAATTATTGCACTCATTAATGACTTTCCACCAATTAGAGCTGTAATTGAAAGGCCAATGTTAGCTATCAAGTTTATTGCAAATGTACCATAATGACTTTGTTCAAGAAGAGTGTTGGATTCGAGTGCAAGTCCTGACATTGTGGTAAGTGAACCACAAAATCCTATAGCAGCAAACAAAGAATATTTTCCATCAAGATGCCATTGTTGAGACATTACAATAAAGGCACCAAGGATAAATGCTCCAAGTACATTGACTGCCAAAACATTTACAGGTATTGTATTGAAAAGTAAAGGAGATTCAATGACTTTGAATCTTAGATATGCTCCAAGTACAGATCCAACTGCAAGAAAAACAAATTCTAATCCTTTCATCTACACAACTGAATTAATTGACATTATTAGTGCTATTTGGATAGATTTTAGGCATAAATTGTGCCTAAACATATTTGATTTAGAAATATGTATTCACAGTTTTTATAGGTTCAATATTTTTTCCAAACAGAATGACATTAAAGTTAAGATGTGAAGACTATGGTTTTGAATGCAAATACATTCTTGATGAAGAAAAAACTTTAGGTCTAATTGAAAAACTTAGAAATCATTTTGAAGAAGAACATGGAATTGATTATACAATTGAGGCTGTTACTCAAATGATTACCAATCGTGGACATTCTTTAGAATCAATTAAGAAATAAACTTAGAAAAATTATTTTTATTTTTTAACATTTATTACAATGTGTGTTGTATATCAATTAAGAATCAGTGATTGAGAAAATTCTAGGAAATTTTTGTTAGTAAAGTTTACTTTTAATTTCAAAATTACCTGAATCATATTATTTTTATTTTATAATCACTAACACTAATTAATAGTGATAGAAAATTATTCAAACGATTATGATGTCAAGTGTCAACTGGATACTTGCAAAACATACCCTGCAATAACAGATTCTGAAAGAGGAGAAATTGTTTGTGGGGGATGTGGTCTTATCTTATTGCAAAATATGGCCGACATATCATATGAAAACAGCGGTTACAGCTCGGAAAACTTTATGAAACTATCAAGAATTGGTCCTGTTACATCATTAACAATAAATGACAGAGGATTATCAACCATAATTGGTTCAAATAAAGATTCAACTGGAAAAACACTTTCTAGCAAAACAAAATACGAATTCAATAGATTACGAACATGGGATCAAAGAAGTAAATCAAGAAAGACTGCTAGTTTAAGCAAAGCATTCACCTTACTTCATGGAATGAAAACAAAATTAGGAATATCAAACATTGTAGTAGAAAACGCAGCCTATATTTATAGAAAAGCAGTTAGTGCAAAATTAACTAGAGGAAGAACAATGGCCTCACTAATTGCAGCCTCATTATACGCTGCATGTAGAGAAAATAACATCCCTAGAACACTAGATGATATTGCAAGTGTTGGAAATGTTGAAAGAAGAATACTCTCCCGAGACTTGAGGACCATAATCAAAAAGCTTGAACTGAATCTTAGTCAGTATGATACATCCTCATTTATCTCAAAAATCTCAAACAACATGAAGCTAAGAGAGAAAACAAAGCGAGATGCATTCAAAATATTAGACCTCTGTGAAAAAGAACAGATTACTGCTGGTAAACACCCTGTAGCACAAGCTGCTGCATCATTATACATCTCATGTATAATAAATGGGGAAAAAATTAGTCAGAAAAAATTTGCAGTAGAATCTGGAGTGAGTGATGTTACAATTAGAAACAGAGTAATCTTGATTAAGAAAACATTAAAGCTAGTTGAGTAAATTATTCCAAAAACATCCTACAATTGTATTGTAGGAAAAAATATTTTTTCATATATTATTTCTTTAAGTTGATCTACCAAATCCATCGTTACTCTAATTTGTTCCCAAATAATTTTCTTAAGACTTTGTATAGAATTATTTAGTTCTGATATTTCTGCTTGTAATCTAGATTTTTCATTATTAAGAGACGATATTTGATTTTGTAGATTTTTATTTTGTTGTTTTAGATTATCGTTTTCTTCAGTTAATCGTTTTACTTTTTCTGATTCAGACTCTTTTGGAAAGGGATCTGGTGCAGGTGCAGGAGTTGGCATTTTAATTGGCTCTGGTATAGGACTAGGTTCAGGAATTTGAGGTGGTCCTGGTTCTTGTTCTGTTTCAATCGCAAATGTAGTTTGTGAAAAACTAACAAATGCAAGTAGTACAATTATCTCAAAAACAATACTAGTTTTCATTTTATAATTTCACAAAAACGTTACAGCAGTTTTGTATATGAATATGATTATTGATTTCAAAGAATGAAAAGAATTATTTGTAGAAATCAGGTTCTTGATCTCTTTTCTGTTTAGGAAGATCTTCCATAACAGCTTGAACTACTTCATTGTGATTGTACGTAAGATGTCTGAGAAACTTTGCTGATTCGTCTGATCTAGTTTTTTCATCTGCAAATAGCATTTCAGGACTACTCAATCCAGTCATCATTTCATTGCATTCTTTGCATGGTTCAAAGTCAAGATAGAGTTTCATATTTCTCGTCATTTTTCTTAGTATTTAGACTATTTTATGGATTGAGGTATAGGTGCTTCTTTCTTTTGAGGCCTTACCTTATCCACAGCATCAATTAGATCTTGTTGTGTAATCTTGATCTCCTTGACATTCTTTGACTTGCCAGAGACATATCTCTTCAAAGCTGTAATAGCTGCTCTATTTGCAACTGCTGCAATCTCAGCACCGCTGAAATCATTAGTCAATTTTACAATTTCTGAGATCTTCACATCATTATCAAGTGGCTTTTTCTTCGTATGAATTTCAAAGATATGCTGTCTTCCTTTTTCATCAGGATTTGGAACTTTGATGATTCTATCAAATCTGCCTGGTCTTAGTAGTGCTTCATCAACAATGTCTAATCGGTTTGTTGCACCAATTATCAACACGTTGTTTAGTTCTTCTAGTCCATCAATTTCAGTAAGGATTTGAGACACTACATTTTCTGTAACATGCGAATCAGAACTTCCACTTCCTCTTCTTGGAACAAGTGCATCAACTTCATCTAAGAAAATAATACATGGAGCTGCTTGTCGTGCTTTTCTGAATATTTCTCTGACACCTTTTTCAGATTCTCCTACCCATTTTGAGAGTAGTTCAGGACCTTTGATGCTGATAAAATTAGACTCTGTCATTTTTGCAAGAGCCTTTGCTATCAGTGTCTTACCTGTTCCTGGAGGGCCATGAAGTAGAATTCCTTTTGGTGCTTCTACATCGACATAATCATATGCATCCTTGTATTTGATTGGCCATTCAACGGCTTCCTTGAGTTCTTCTTTTAATTCATCCAAACCTCCAACATCATCCCAACTTACGTTTGGAACTTGGACTTGGACTTCTCTGAGTGCGCTAGGACTAACTTCTTTTAATGCATCCCTAAAGTCATCGCTTGTGATTTGGATCTTTTCAAGTATCTCTGATGAAATTTTTTCTTCGTCATAGTCAATCTCGGGAAGAATTCTACGTAGAGCTTTCATTGCAGCTTCTTTAGATAATACTTCCAAATCAGCTCCTACAAATCCATGTGTAGTTTTTGAGATTTGTTTTAGATCTACTTTTTCATCAATTGGCATTCCACGCGTATGAATTGATAGTATATCGAATCTTCCTTCATCATCAGGAATTCCTATTTCAATTTCTCTATCAAATCTACCTGGTCTTCTAAGTGCAGGATCAATTGAATCTGGCCTGTTGGTAGCTGCAATTACAACAACTTTGCCTCTAGATTTCATTCCATCCATTAAAGTTAGTAATTGCGAGACAATTCTTTTCTCTAATTCGCCAGAAACTTCATCTCTCTTTGGAGCAATAGAATCAATCTCATCAATGAAAATTATGCTAGGAGCATTTTCTTCAGCTTGAGTAAAGATTTCTCTAATTCGCTCTTCACTCTCTCCATAATGTTTACCCATTATTTCAGGTCCACTTAAGGAGATAAAGTGAGCATTTGTTTCTCCGGCTACAGCCTTTGCCAATAGTGTCTTACCAGTGCCAGGAGGACCATACAAGAGTACGCCTTTTGGTGCTTCTACACCTATTTTCTCAAATAATTCTGGATGTCTCATTGGTAATTCTACCATTTCGCGAATTTTTTGAACTTCTTTTTTCAGACCTCCTAGTTCGTCATATGTTATTCTTGGAACAGAAGAATCAACTGCTTTAGTCATTGCTCCAACTTTGAATACCGTGTTTTCAGTTACTAGCACAGGTTTTGATGGTTTTGTACTTGTTACAAAAAACTGAACTCTTCCACCCATCTGTGTATTAAGAGATACTGAATCTCCAGTTGTAAATACATGATTGAGATAGTTGTAAATCATATATTCTTGCAATCCTTCTGCAGCAATCTTTTCAGTTGGAGACAAAATAATTTGTTCAGCATTTACAGCTTCAACTGTTCTTAGTGAAATTTTATCACCAATTCCAGCTCCAATATTTTGTCTAGTCATTCCATCTATTTTGATAATACCTGAACCATATTCTTCAGGTGAACCGGGCCAAAGTTTTACATGTGTTTTTTTATTGTGTGTTAGTTCTAGTATTTGTCCAGTATTCCATTTTTGATCCTCGATAATTTTAGGATCAACTATGGCTCTACCTCTTCCAATATGCTGTTGTGGACTTTCTTCAACTTTTAAAATTATTTCACTCATATCATTACCTCAAAAATTAATGGGGGGATTATTCAACCTCCACCGTTTTGCCTATTGATTTTTCC
>Ga0224497_10002418_pt1 | contig 11111 bp, 16 predicted proteins | sample SF_Jul11_sed_USG_4_FD_167970 | JGI IMG/M metagenome (GOLD analysis project Ga0224497, IMG submission 167970) | Sediment microbial communities from San Francisco Bay, California, United States - SF_Jul11_sed_USGS_13 | ecosystem: Environmental > Aquatic > Marine > Sediment | place: USA...
ACTTGCCGCGCCGTATTGTCAGTCGGAAATACCCAGAACGCGACCGTTCCAGCGTCAACGTTATCGAGACGGCCACCGCTGCCGTGCTCGATGTGCGCGGAATTGCTAAATCCGGCAAGTGCCATTACGCATCCGAATATTCAAAATAGAGCCCGTACACTCGAACTGCTGCGGCTAGCGTGTCGCCGCCGTCCGCACCCTCTCTAGAAAATATGAACTGCACATCGTCACCCGCCGCAAAATTGCCGTCTGTAAGCGAAATTACGTATTCCATTCGCTCGTTCACCGCGCTCGGGGCGGTGTCGTTGTTACCGCTCAACAGAGATTCTTGAGCCGTTGCTTGGTCAAGGCTCTCCGTGTCATTTCCGCCAACGGCTCGGTATGCAAACCCCCACTCCACATCACCTGTAATTGCCGTAGTCGTCCAGACAACAACGAGATTGGCGCTGCCCACATAATTCTGCGGGACGTGAAATCGCCCGAAACACTCGTCATCGTTTCCGGAATCGTTAAAGACAAGCACCAGACCTTTGAAAAAATCATTTGTTGCCTTGATCGTCACAGGCTCGAAAAACACATCTCCCGACGCATCGGGAAGCGTGGCCGGACCTAAAATCGGGATTCTGTGCGTCGCCATTATGTCCACCTATCCGCTAGTTTTAGTACTACAGCTTTGACAATCTCCCGCTTTTGCGCTGCGCTGAGCGTTTTCGGGGCTGTGGCCGTATCAATTGTAGAATTGATTTGATTTTTTGTGGCGTTTGAGGTCAGCAAATCCTCCACTGCTTGAAACGCGGCGTTGATCTGCGGCTTGTCATAATCAACGGCTCCGAGTTTCTCGCAAGCGTTTCGCGCATTCGCGAGAATTTCTACAGTCAGTATTGCCATATCGAATTTTCCTTATTGCTGATGTTAGGTTTCACAACAGCCCCTCTTGCACAGGCTGTCGCGTTTCTTCGGGCGGCAGTAGCGTGCCCTGGGCCTGGGCGCGGCTGATGCGCTCGCAAGCCATGTCGAAATACTTGCGCTCGCGCTCAATGCCGGTGAACTGGCGACCTTCCAGCGCACAGGCAACGCCTGTAGTGCCGCTGCCGCAGTAAGGATCAAGCACACTCTCAACACCAGAAACAAGGCCAATACACCACTGCATCAGCGGCACAGGCTTTTCCGTCGGGTGCTGAGTGCCGCCGTTCACGCGGTTCGTTTCGCCTTCCATGCCTGCGCCGATCCAGACGTACCGGAATGCCTGCGACCTGTTCACGCAGTTGGTCCAAGCCATCTCGGTTTCTGCCTGGCGTATCTTGGTGCCGTTGCGGTCAATCTTCACCCAAGAAAGCCAGCCCGGCCTATCCGGCAGGCGCGAAGCGAAACAGTTGCCGCCCCACACAATGGCGCGGCAACCAAGCGCAAGAAGTGGCGCAGGGTCATACGCTTCAACGTCCCAATCTGCGGGGCCATGATTCTTTCCGTTTAGATACTTGGTGTGCGTGGCATCGTAGGCAATGCCATAGGGCGGGTCTGTCAGCAGCAAGTCGTGCGCGGGCAGCAGCGGCAGCACCTCGCGGCAGTCGCCGTGGTACAGCGTGGCGTTTCCAATGATGACTTCTTCAAAGGCCATGCGACCCCCGCTTGTTGCTGCACGCTCGGGAACAAAACTTCGCATTCCCGGCCGCGATGTCATAGGGCTTGCGCCAAAACTGCGCGCCGCAGTGGCACTTAAAGAAGCTGCCTCGCTTGTGGGCCTCGCTGTTCTTCCTGCGGTGTTCGTCGGACGGAACCAAGCCATGCAGACCGTCGCCGCCATCGGTCAGGTTGAACAGGCTCCATCCGGCAGCGCGGCCGTGCGCAATCCAATGCCGTTCACGGCCTGCCCATGTCTGCGTGTCTGCAACCTCAAGGATCCGCATGTACGCGCCCGCGAGCTTCACGCCAGCCACCGCGTTCAGCCAGCGCTGCACGGGAAGCCGCCGCGAGCGCTTCGCCAGCGCCTTGTGCTCACGAATGCGGGTCAGCGGTGAACTGACGGTCTTCCCGACATAGCGCGGTTCATCCGTGTGCGGGTCGCACAGGGCGTAAATCCACACCTGCCGTTCCGCGTTCCCGATCACTACTTTCTCAGCCACTCGTCTTCCTTCTCGTTTGCCACCAGTGAAACCTAACACGTCGCTGCAACGGACTGCCTACGGCAGCCGCTGAGCTAGGTCGATAGAAGCCATTCGTTATTACGCGGCCCCAATGTGCTCATGTCAGGAGCGAGCCGAAACCCGCCCCTGTGTTGAACACGTTAGATCGTGTTACTTCCCACATTTGTTTCAAGCGTTATTTTCAACAGATCACTGTCGGCCAACGTGACCGCTGCGAACGTCACACGCTGAAACATTGTGCCTTGACCAGATGAGGCGTGGTTAAAGATGCCAGCTTCTACTAGGTCAAACGATGTGACCGAATCAGCCACACCGCCCCACGTACAGACAGCCGTATAGATGTTGGCCACATTTGCGCTATTCGCTGCAAGCGCCTTACGGCCACCGGCAACTTCACCCGTGAGTAAGGAGTCAACCAGCGTAGGCGCAGTGGACACCGTGCCTACGGCCATATAAGCCATCGCACTACCCGGTACCGTTTGCGCGTCACCACCAGCAATGCGACGTGCGAGAAAAATCCGACCATTATTGACGATCAGATCATCGACATCGAGCGCCGCAGGATCAGCATAGCCACCCTCTGGCATAGCTTTAATCAACTCAACGCGCACAATCTCTTGCAGCGTCAGTGGCTCAAAGCGTTTTTTGTTTCTCATAATGATGCCCCTTTACCATGCAGCGCCGGATTTCGTGTTGATGTAGAAGGCCAAATCTTTCGCCACAATTTTCTCGTCTTGATAGTAGCCGCCTTCCAACACCTCGATCTTCTTACTGCCAGCCCCGATTTCTTGAGCACGCTCTACAGCCATCGGCACACCGAACGAAGGCGATGTCCAACGGAACGCAAGCCCATACGTCGCAGTCTGCATCGACAGCGCGCCTTCAACGCGAGCGAGAAGCGCTGTCGGCCCCCAAATCGAGGTGATGCTTGCAGTCTGCGCCGGATTCGCATTGTTCTTCTGCGAGCGGGCAACGTAAAGATTGTCCACCATGAACAGCTCTTTAAGCTGCGCATCTTCGACAAGCAATGGACCAGTGGCGCGGAACTTGAAACGCTCAAATAGACGCGTGTTCTGTTTCGCGTACATATAGGAGGTGTAATCGAGAATGATGGTATTGGCACTCAAGCCAGTTGCATTGTGAATGGCCATATGCGCTGAAGCAATCTGCGTTGCGATGTCCGCAGAATTGACAGCATCCCACGCATCCGCATCCTTCAAACGATTCGGCGCAGCAACGTGGTTACCGCTCGTTGTTGCCACAGCGGCAACGCGACTTTCCAAACCGCGCAACAACCCGGTTGCGATCATCATTGTATTGGATTCGCGCAAACGGATAGCGTTATCACTGTTTTCCAAATCTTCAATCGAGATGTCAGCCCCGAGCGCGTGATTCTTTGCGAAATAGCTTTCACTCGAAACGTCAAACTCGATACGCCGCGCGCTTGTCTTCGGCGCGCGATAGGTATCGGGAAGCGCCAGCCACGCTTCTTTACGCAAGATATAGTATTTATCGGACTGATTCCCGACACCAACAACAGGAAACAACCGCTCGGCAACAAAATCACCAGCAGTTTGAAATGCCGTGACTAGCGTGTTGCTTAACGGCACATCGACATGAATTGCTCTTCCAGTAGGCATGATTTTTTCTCCTTACTCGGGCTAGCGATCAGCCAGCCAAAAAGTGACGCGGTTGGGCGAACACGCGGATTAAATCACCAATCGCGCCCGCTTCCATCGCTATGCCGACCACGTTGTCGCCAGACGCAGCGACCGTGACGCCGCCCGATGCTGTAGCTGTCAAGGAAGCATATGCAGTTACAGCGCTGTTTACATAGCAGCGAGTCTCACCAAGCGGACACACGGTGATGTGTTCACCAATGCCCGCGCTATTTTGCGAAATGCCAACGTTTGTTTGGCCAGCGGCAACTGCTTGCCCGCCGTAATTTTCGCCGCTACCAAGAACAACACGATATTGCGGCGTAATAACCGCAGCAATCAACGTGAAGTTGAGAGGTTGGGGTCCATACATGATTTGTTACTCCTTGTTTGTTCAAGCCGCGTAATCAGATTTAAGTTGCGGGTCAGCTTCAAGCACAGCGCGCACGGCGGCGCGATAGTCAACGCCTTGGTGCTGGCTTTGATAGAGCTTAGCTCTGCGATCAACTTCGTTCCCCGGATTCGCTTCACTCTTGCGTGTCGGGTCTTCTGTTGACACAACGCCGAAAATTCGCGCAGCGTTCTTATTAATGTAGACAACGGTCTCTTCAAGCTCAACAAGCGCAGATTTCTGATTGCCCGCAGCATCATACACTTGCACATCATCACCTCGCGTCGCAAGGTCAGCGTATTGCCGAATGAATCCGCGCAGCGCCGGAATGCGGCACGTTTCCGCAAGCTTCTCAATGCGGTCGCGCCGGTTGGCTTCTTCCAGCTTCTTGATGCGATCATTATCCTGTTGCAGCTTGACTTCCGCGCGCTCGCGCGCTTCACGCTCGCCAACAGCCGCCTTCTCTGCTTCTGCCACTTGCGCCACAAGCTCTGCGATACGCGCAGCTTTCTGATCGCCGGTAAGCTTCGCGATTGATTGTGCCAAGTCTGTTGTTGAGTCGTCTTGCTTATGCTTCTTCGCATCAGCAAGTGCCTTCTCAGCGGCTTCACGTTTTTCCGTTTCGCTCTTTACAAGCGCATCCGCATCAGCAGCGCGCTTCAACAGAGCGTCAATTTCCTTCTGATCCATCTTGACATCTCCTGATTGATCGAGGTCATCTGTAAATTGTGCCGCGCTCGCAGCATGCCAGACTCCCTCTGTTGAAAAATGCACATCTCCAGAATTGCCAGCGAATATCTCAGACAGCGGCTTTAAACCAGACACCGCTGGGATAGTCGCGCCAAGTAGAGCTAGTGCCTTTAACGCACGGCGATATTTTTTCCCCGCGCGCTCAAAATTAAAATAAATCTCTGCACTAACGCGATTAAACGCTTTTTCTTTGATCAGCGCGAATACGCGCTCATTAATATCAACAAAATCCGCTAGCAACTTGTTACCGTTGCGCCACAAGCGCGAGATATAACCAACAGCGGGCACACCCGGCGAATCATCGTGGCCGAGCTTCAACGGTGGCTGAAAGTCCATTTCGTTGAATGCTCTGATCATCTCGTCCAGATCATCCGTGTCATAAGTCTCACCGTTATGCTTGCCAGTGGCAAAAATCTCTACGCCGTTTATTTCAGCATAGAGCATCGTTCTATTTTTCATCATTGCTTTCTCCTAAGTCGCTCAGCCGGTTAATAGCACGTTAGGCCCCATGCCGCCAGTCGTCGCCGCGCAGGTACTTCAATACCCGCGCGCACATGCCAGCCAGCGTGCGCCAGTCGGTGTCTGCGTAGCTTGGCATCGGTTCCTGCTCTGGGTCTGCCAGCGCTTCCAGGCGCTGCACCAGTGCGGCCACATCCTCTGGCGCGCAGTGGTGCGGATACACCAGTTCGGCATAGAGCATCGTTCTATTTTTCATCATTGCTTTCTCCTAAGTCGCTCAAACAGTTTTTTCGCTTGAGCATCTGCTTCGCGTACTATTTCCGGCATCTTGTCGCGGTCAATAAGCTCGCCGCGCATCGTCAATATGCACCCAAGCTCAAGCTCAACGCGCGTAACGTTTTGCTCTTCGCGCCCAGGATGCATTGTTATTTCCAGAAGAGCATACGGCGGGCGATTCGCGCCGTAGGAGATGCTGTCAAATAAAATCGTCGCCATCGTATCTTTGCTCATGCAACTATCCCTCTGGATTCATAAGATGGAATTACCAGTGAACATTTTTTGCATGCCTCATGTGGCGCTGTAACGAACGTGCCAAACTCCTCCCACACCGTGCCAATGTGTCCGCTTTCGCTCTCAGCATCCCAGCAGCAAGTACCCACACCACCATCAGCGCGCACAACCGCCCAGCCATCGCGTAAATAAGTGCACGTCTGCTTTATATGCGAGACGTGCCAATTGACTTGCCCGGCCCAATTCAGTGACGAATGAACAAAAGCGGCATTTACTCCGTAACACAAAGGCCCGCGCGTGCGCTTCTTCACTCTTTCTACAGCCAGCGCCGCCACCTCTGGACGATGCAAGCTGATAAAGATTGTCGGATCGGCCACTTCAATCTTGTCCAACAATTCATCCGTCAACAAAATGCCATTGGTAGAAAACGTAAGCGAACGGTCCCGACCAATAACATCGCGCGCCAGTAGCACAGCTTCAGCAAAGCGCTCATGCAGCAGCGCTTCACCAACACCCGTTAACGCTAACTCACCCTGCGTACCGCGCCGACAGAAATACTCGACATGCTCTAGCGCGCGTTCATACGTCTCCCATTCCATATCCATTTTCGAGCGCTTCATCGTTGGGTTCGGGCAATACACACACGCAAGGTTGCACCTAGACGACAACTCGATCTCATGAATCTGTGTGATCGCGCGTTTCATGCGGCGACCTTCTGCTTAATTGGTGCGATCTTATATGTGCATGTTTTGCACAACGAATAAGGCGCAAGACGCATGCTGCGCAGATCATCAAACACCGTGCCCATTACGCCATCTTCGCCCTTACCATCCAAGCAACACGTCCCCACTCGGCCATCCGCCATGACAAAAGCACGCCCGCTAGTAACCCAGCTGCAATGCATTCCTGGCGCGTGCGATGTGTGCCACTTCACTTGTCCAGCCCAATCAGTCGCGGCCAATGATGGATCACTACTCACTCCCGCCAACACACCCGCGCGCTTTAAAGCCTCAACCGCTGGCCCAGCTTTCTCAGGACGATGAAGACTTACCCACACGCGCGGGCGATACACAGCAATGCGTTGCGCTAATTCATCGGTCATCAGTAAACCATTGGTCGCAAGCACAATGTCAACGCCCCATCCTAAATGCGAGCGCGCTACTGCTAGCATCTCGACAAAACGCGGGTGCATTGTGCTTTCTCCAATACCGGCGAGGTTCAATTCTTTTTGTAAGCCGCAACGCACAAAGATACTCGCCCAATCTAGCGCCTTCTCAAAAATAACGTCAGTCATGTCGAGCTTCGCGCGCGGCATCTTTGGGTGCGCGCAGTAACGACACCGCAGATTACAGCGGCTTGTCAGCTCGATTTGGTGAATGGATGCAATCGGAATTCTCATGTGTTGTCTCGCAACGCGGCCACGTCTTCCGGATGCTCAAGCACAAAGCAATTTACGCCAATTTTCAAAGAGACAACTGTGCATTGTGCGGTTTCTCCGGTTGGCTTGCCAGCGGGATCGCGATGCTCAATCACTTGGCGGTGAACGAACGCTATTAATTCAGGATCAATAAACAAAGGTGTTGGCTTGCCGTTATCAATATCTTTTCGGCCCACTTGCGTCACTCGAATCAATTTCATTTCCCAGCCCCTTTTTGGCTCATGATAACTTTTTCTTTCATCACATCAGTACGAGCGATTTCAAAATCGCCTCTTGCTGTAACCATAAGCTCAGACGCTTCGAGCGCGATAGTTTGGCCATGCTTGACTTCAAACTCTCGATCAAACACAACCATTTGCGTCACTCGGTCACACTTTCCGTTTACCGCTTTCGCTACGGTCTCGACAGTGCTTGCTGCTACTTCATCAAGCACGCTGCCGGTTGCGTCGTCAATCAACTTCGCTTTAATGCTCATGCTTCACCCCCAAACCCGGATTGAATAAGGCCGACGGCCTTGTTATATGTTGCAGTAGTAAGAAATTCTAAATCTTTTACTTCATCGAAGTTAACTATTGGCTCAAGCACAGAACGGCAATTGAAATGATTCGGCGGCGTGATCACGTCCAACCGCTCTTCTTCCGGTATCACCGCTAAGCCGTGTAACAACGTACAAATTGGCGTTGTTACTTGATCAAGGACAGCGATATAAACGAGTGCTGCAACGCCTTTTGCCACGTCAGGTGCGCGTGTCTCCACCACAATCCCTTGGTTATAAGCGCCTGTTGTGTTGGTGCGAATGATCGTGCGCAATCTGCTCATAGTGTCAATGTCAACACCATCGCCAAGGTACGGCACCCACGCCTCAAACAACTTGCGCATCGTTTCTTCTTCAGCCTCGCCATTACGCAGCGCAGTGAGCATGATATTACGCGCACGCTTCAGCAAATCATCTCGCGTTACACCAGACACTTGCAACGTATTTGCCTTGAGCAGCCGCAGCGCTTCGGGCGGTATGCCGAGCGCGGGCGATTGCATCTGCTTTAAAGCGGGGCTTGGAATCATAAAACGCAAATCTCTGCGCCCTTTTTCAAACGGCGTGCGTAACATCTCCCCTACACCATCTTGCACAGCACCCCACTTCGGGATGCGGCGCATCTCGTCAATCCACTCTGGGCGTTTACCCTTGCCGAAAAACTCACGCTTAATCACACCAAGCATTGAATCACGCGCAACAATCAACGCTGGGATCAACGTCTGCGCAGCTTCAAGCTCTACAGCATCAAGCTCTGTTTCGAGCTGCTTATAATCACGATGCAAATTTACTTCACCGCGCCACATAGCGAGTAAACGCTCGGTTTGTGCAAGTGACATCGGCACTTGCCGCAACAAACGCGCAACTCGCGCTGTGCCGGTCATCGCCACGTTGCGACCTCTGCCATCAACCGTTCAAACTGTTCATTGCTTAACGGCTCATCGCCGTTTTTATCTTCACCGTTTGGCGGCGGTGTGCCATTTTGTGGTGGCGCACCTTCTAGCGGCGCTGGCATGTTCTTACGTCTGCGCTCGGCGCGCTGCTTCGCGTCTTGCTCGTCAAACTCTGGGAACTTAACTGATGTGCGGATGTGCGACTCATCAGCGTCTGTAGGAGTAACAACCTTACCATCCACTAACGCACCCCACTTCTCAAGTATGTCAAGCCGCACATCATCAGACAGCGGCATGAATTCAAAATACGGTTTCTCATCATCTCCCATTTCGCCGAAATTAAATAACAACGCATCGTCAATAATTTGCTCATTCACCAAGTCTTGCAAATCAGAACGTATCGCTTCAAGCACAAGCAAGAACACATCAAAATGAACTTGTGAACGCGCGAGCGATCCGGTTGTCGCGTCGCTCGTCATGCCAATCAGCCCCGGCATAAGCAACGCGCGTGAGATGTCTTGATTCAGCATTTGCAACGCAGGCACAAACACGCTCGACACTTGACCGGCTAACTCAGGTGCCCACATCTCCAAATCTTTCGGATCAGACCTCGGTATTGCGCCAACAGATGCGGCTTGCAGAGATTCCAAAATCTCGATTAACTTTGCTTGCTGTGCTGGCGTGTATGCGTTGTGATCATATAACGCATAAATCGGCGGAATGCCGAGACGCTCAAGCAACATCGACATCCACTGATAGGCGTTTTTCTTAGTCCACCACGCACGGTGCGCTGCTTCTAAATCGCTGCGCCCATAGTAGTTGCTAAATTCATAATCGTACGTATAGAGAATCATCTTCTCTAACGGCAGCTCTTTACCGCGCTGTTCGATCTTCGTCAAATTACCCGCAGGATCAGTGCCAAGAGTTACGTCATGCGGCTTGCGCACGGCGAGCTTTTTCACACGCACTTTGCCATCCACCTCATGCCACACTTTTTCGGTACACGAAAAACCATAATCCAAAGCGCTGAGTATTTCCTTTAACGCACGATTCAATCCACCTTGAACGCCCCATAACATGCGCTCAAGCTCAACTTTCGGTTCCCAATCTGTGGGCTGGCCCTCGGGCACTTTCACCTGCCAACCAGTAGCAAGCACGCTCTGCTTTTTAAAAGCAAGCGCTGCTTTCACTTGATCATCGCGACGCATCTGATCAATGACGATGTAGCCTTTCGTCGATATTAGTTCGCTCGGGTTATAAGGTGTAGGTGCGCCGCCATAGAGATAATACGGATCAGCGCGCGACACCTCACGCAAATCGGGCTTAACAGTTGCATATGCGCGCCATGCATCGCGCAATCGCGCGATTATTGGGCGGGGTTCAGCTAACACTATCGCAACTCCTTACGATGGGAAATCACTGGACGATTTAAGCGGCATCCCAATAAACGCGCCATCAAGATTCGTCACACCTTTGCTAAACAATTCTGTAAGCGCCCACACCAGAGCGTCCATGCGGTTCGGACTTGCTTGCGCGCCGCGCATGTCTTGCTCTTGATATGTACACATTTCATCTTCGAGCTCAGGAAATGAGCCAACGTGTGAAATCATGCCACGCTCATACAACAACGCTATCGGCTCAGCACGTGTGACTTTACCACGCGACGCATGCACAAGCTTTACCGGCACGGTGCGGTCATACGCATTTAACGTTGCCTCGATCATCTGCCCGCCGTTATTCGCTTCGCCAATAATGCGATCACCCTTTAACGCTCGCCACGTATCAACAGCTTTTTTCGCCCACGCTTCCGGCCTGCCTTGCATCGTTGCATCTGTTAGCACGTAGCCGCGCCCATCGGTGCCCTTACCAGCAGCAACAATGCCAGCTTCATTACCGTCTTCACTCACGCTCGGATCAATCGCAACAACGACGCGCGCTAGATCAACACCAGCGGGCAATGCATACAATCTGTGCTTGTCTACCATTGAATACGTCCAGAGCGCGCCTGGAATGTCATCAAGTATCTCTGCTCTCAGCTCTTGGCGACCAAGGCGAGTGCCTTCATATTTGCTGATGATTGAGCGATAAAGCGGAGAAAGGTTGTTGAGGTTGTCGTACGTGGTGCCACGCGTCACAACAGTTAGCGGATCGCGCATGATTTCCTTCAGCACCTTGATTGGGCGAGGAGTGGAAGTAATACAGGCTCTGGGGCGCTGGCCTAGACGCAAACCAAACTGCACTTGTTCCCACGTCTTTTCCGCGTTACGCCACTTCGGCAACTCATCACACCACACCCAATGGTGCTGTGGTCCTCGCAGCTCGTCAAACTCTTCTGA
>Ga0224497_10002419_pt1 | contig 11110 bp, 4 predicted proteins | sample SF_Jul11_sed_USG_4_FD_167970 | JGI IMG/M metagenome (GOLD analysis project Ga0224497, IMG submission 167970) | Sediment microbial communities from San Francisco Bay, California, United States - SF_Jul11_sed_USGS_13 | ecosystem: Environmental > Aquatic > Marine > Sediment | place: USA: California...
CGTTCGGGCAGGCACCCCTGCCACAAAATGCTCAAGGAGCCGATTCGACTGATAATGACTGAGTTTAGAGAATTTTAATCGCACAGGCTGAGCATAGAAAATCCAAATTTCCTACGCCAGCCCCGAATTTTTTTTTAAAAAGTGTAAAGACTGAAAATGATGTATTCCCGTGAATCTGGGATAGGTTCTTTTCATAGGACAGCTGGTCTTTCGGCGCACTGATACTTTATCGGCCTTGGGCATGCAGTCCTTCAGGTGATAAGGCCCACATTAGGAAGTGAAAAAATAGGCCTTCTACACCTTAAATGTATCTCGAGAATACAAGAAATATTTGAAATTCTTTTCGCCCAGTCTGGAGCAATCATTATGAATCAGCTTAGGCATCTTTTGAATAAGGCTTTCCAAGGCCAAACCGATCACGTTTTTCGAAAAACTAAAAAATATATCCACGCTATCATAATGCTCCTTCTGGTTGTTGGGTTCATGGACAATCCTGCATTACACCAGTCAAGGTGGACAGTTATCCCAAATGGGTCGGTGCTCGCTGCCGATATTTCCTATGTCTATGATGCGGTAGGGCGACTCAGCGCGGTAATTGATCCAGCTGGGGATACGGCCCTGTATACCTATGATGACATGGGGAACCTCTTGGCGATCACCCGTCAAAGTTCGGCCCAAGTGGCTATTTTCCAAGTTACGCCAGAGAGCGGATCAGCAGGCACCACGGTGAGGATTGCCGGGACCGGTTTTAGTCCGACCCCAGCCCAGAATACAGTCGCCTTTAATGGGACTTCGGCCACCGTCCTGTCTTCCACGATCACGGAAATTGTGACGACCGTTTCGGTCGGGGCCACCACCGGGACCCTGTCCGTGACGACGTCCTCGGGTTCCGACACCAGTCCCTCGTCCTTTACGGTTCATGGGGACCAGGCGCCCACCATCTCCAATTTCTCACCAAGCGCTGGATCGGTGGGGAATAGCGTTACGGTCACTGGTACCAACTTTCACACCACAGCTGGCACCAATAAAGTGCGATTCAACCGCACCCAAGCCCTCGTCTCCACGGCCACCTCCACGTCCCTCACGACTACAGTTCCCCACGGGGCGGGGTCGGGACCGTTGACCATCACCACGCCTATGGGCCAGGTGGTCAGTAGTAACGACTTTTTTGTGGCGCCCCCTCCGTTTAGTGCCCCCGATGTATTGGTAATGGATCGGACCACTATCGGGGCCACCAACGCCTATGCGTTTGGGGTGCCCGATAAGATTGGCTTGATCGTCTTTGATGGCGTGGCAGGGCAACAGGTGAGTTGGAATCTTGATCTTTCTGGCCTGACCATTGACGTGCACCTCTATGACCCCTTTGGGCAAGATGTGCTGATCAGTAATGTGGCGATTTCGAGCGCACGGTTTTTTGTCGACAAGCTGACCCTCCCCATGACTGGAACTTATACTCTCGCTATTGAGACGCTGAATAGTACCATTGGCTCAACGACCGTCACCTCCTATGTAGTGATGGATAGCACCGGAACCATCACGGTGGATGGCCCGTCGGTACCGGTTAGCAATACGATTCCCGGACAAAATATGAGGCTCATGTTTTCGGGGACTGCGTCACAAAGCGTGAGTACGGAAGTCACCGGCTCAACGTTCGGGGCCGGGACGCAGATCCATCTGGAAGATCCTGCCGGGCAAGTGCTGGCGTCCACGAGTTTCAATGGCACCACGGGCACGTTAGCGACGACCACGTTGTCTTCCACGGGGACGTACACCATTGTCGTTGACCCTTTGGGTGACAATCTGGGCAGTGGGTCGGTCACTCTCAGTGAGGTTCCGCCTGATCTTACGGGAACCATTATCCCTAATGGGCCCAGCGTCACCTTAGACACGACCGCGCCTGGCCAAAATGCCTTCCTCACCTTTACCGGCACCGCGAACCAACGCGTTAGTTTGGCGTTTACGAACAGTGGGGGCAATACACAAGTCACCATTCTCAATCCGGATGGGTCGAACTTGGTCGTGTCGGCCATCAGCACGTCGATTTTTCTCGAGCCCAAAATTCTCCCGACGAGTGGGACCTACACCATCTTCATTGATCCGTCGGGTTCGGTCCTGCTGACGAATGCCGTGGTGACCCTCTACGATGTCCCCGCCAACATCACAGGGCCTATCGCGATCAATGGGCCCAGTGTCCCGATCACGCTGACTGCTCCCGGGCAAAATGCGGCCCTCACCTTTGACGGATCGACGAATCTGGAAGTGACCGTGGCGGTGTCCGGCAATACGATAAATCCGGTCAGAGTCAGCCTGAAACGCCAGGATGGGACGACGCTTACCTCAAGGTTTACGGGGGTGGCGAGTTTTTCGTTGACTCCCCAGATCTTACCGGCCACCGAAACGTATTCCATCACCGTAGACCCTAATCAAGCGGTGACGGGCACGCTGACCGTTTCCCTCACGGGCAACGATACGACCGCCCCAATCCTCTCCGCGGTGACGGCCATTGGGATAACCGGGACGACGGTGACGATTCAATGGGATACCGATGAGCCAGCCGATTCGCAAGTCGACTATGGAACGACCACGGCCTATGGCAGTAGCTCGCCGCTCGATGCCAATTTGGTCACAGCGCATAGTATCGGGTTGACCGGATTAATGGAGGCCACGCTCTATCATTATCGGGTCCACAGCCGAGATGCGTCGTGGAATCTGACCACCAGTGGTGATCACACCTTCTCGACAGGGGCCGGGGACACCACGCCGCCCACGGCACCGGCCACGTTAACCGCGACGCCCCATGGGACCGACGCCACGATTGATCTGAGCTGGGCCGCTGCCACCGATAATGTGGGGGTGACCGGCTATGAGATTGAACGGTGCCAAGGTAGTGGCTGTAGCAGCTTTGCCCCCCTGACGACGGTGGGTGGGTTGGCCTATAGCGATACGGGACTGAATGGGACCACGAGCTATTCCTATCGGGTTCGGGCGATCGATGCGGCGGGCAATCAAGGGCCCTGGTCGCCTATAGCCAGTGCCACGACCGCCTCCACTCTGGATATGACCCCTCCGACCGCCCCACCCACCTTTTCGGGGATTGGCGTGAGTACGAGTCAAATTGACCTCGCGTGGGGAGCCGCTACCGATAATGTGGGCGTGACCGGCTATGAAGTGTGGCAATGCCAAGGGAATGGCTGTACGAATTTTGCGCCCATTGCGCTGGTGACGGGGTTGTCCTATAGCGACACGGGGCTCGCCAAGGGCACGCGCTATCGCTATCAAGTGCGGGCCACCGATGCTGCCGGGAATTGGAGTGGGTTTTCACCGATTGCCTCTGTGCGGACCAAAAATAAATGAAGACTTTCATCAGGGTAAACGATTGCTTTTGGAACCATAAAAGCGCTGCGTGCCGATCATCGATGGGAACGGTCTCGACGATGACACAGTCAAAAGGAATGAAACGTATGAAAAACTGGACAATGATAAAGATGGGAGTCATTCTGGTGGGGCTGATTCTTTGCGGAAGTGAGGCATGGGCCGCACCAGAGCATCAAGGCCTGCCTGTCGTCCCAGGGCAAAGTCGCACACTTCTCCCCAATGGCTCAATTCTCCTTCTAGGAGGCCAAGATGTCAATGATGTCCGAGGGAGCGGAGAAGTATGGAATCTGCAAACCCTTGACGTGCAGACACTATCCAATACGATGACTGTCGCCCGGGCCTGGCACACGGCCACCATGCTGCCTGATGGGACGGTCCTTATTGCCGGGGGCCTTGATGCGGCAAAAGAGGTCGTGGTGACCGTTGAACGATTTACGCCGGCCACCGGGACGTTTGATGTGGTCCCAGGCCTTACCCTCACCCCGCGGGCCTTTCATACCGCCACCGTGCTCACGGATGGCAGGGTCCTCATTGGTGGAGGACGTTCGGCCTCACAAGAAGTTTTGGATCTCGTCGAGCTTTGGTATCCGCGCACAGGCCAGACTGACGTGTTACCTCAAGGCTTAAGTCTGCCGCGTGAGCACCATGAAGCGACATTGCAGGCGGATGGTGGAGGGCTTTTTAGTGGGGGCCATGACCCGTTAGAGCAACCCCATCAACTCAATGATGCGTTTGATTCAGAAGATCTCGCCTTTACGCTCACCCAGGAAACCCCGACAACCTTTTCTCTGCCAATCTTACTCGACACCGTTCTGCCAGTTGACGGGACCACGGATGTCTCGCTCGATAGCTACATGGCTTTGCGGTTTTCGCGCCCCGTTCAGGTCGCGTCGATCACGCCCCAGCGACTAGTGCTCCGAGGACCTGACGGACCCGTCGAAGTCCATCGCGTGCCGGTGGAAGATGGCCTGCTCATCTTTGTGACCCCAGTCGCACCACTGTTGCCGGCAACCGCCTACCAGCTAGAGAGCGAGGGGTTGCTTGATCATGATGAGAATGCATTGGCCAGTTACTCCGTCTCCTTCACCACCGTCGCGGCGGGAAATTCCAAAGAAGCCGATCCACTTGCAGCTGCACAATCAGTGAGTGGCCAGCCTGGTCAGGCGGTGTCCCAAGCCAGCGCCGGCGTGGGACCGTCCCCAACAGGAACGGTGCAGACTGCGGCTTCCCGCCAAGCCTTTCAAAGTCCCTGGCGTCAGTTAGGGGCATTACAAGCGGCTCCCGGTATCACCGCGGTGGCGGGACAGGTGCTCACATTGGAGGGGTCACCAGTGGCCAATGTCACTCTTCGCGTGAATCAGCAGTCCACCACGACCGACTCCACGGGACGATTTCTGCTCCCGACGCCTGGGCGAGGTGGACATCAGGTGTTGATCATGGATGGGACGACCGCCAATGGGCAAGGCCACACCTATGGGTCCTTTGAGGTGGGGGTCCATCTCAAACCAGGCCGGACCCGAGCGTTGCCATTCACTTTATGGATGCCGGAAATCGATGTCCAACAGGCCACGACCCTACAGGCCCCCACTACGCAGGCAGTCAAAGCCACCACGCCGGCTCTGCCGGGGCTGGAAGTGCACATTCCTGCTCAGGTAACACTTCGTCGGCCTGGGGGCTCCGTACTCACTTCCTTGTCAATCACTCCGCTAGCTGTCGACCAGGCACCGGTGCCCGTCCCCGACGGCACCTATGCCCTTGTGAGCCTGCAAACGCACGGGGCCACGGTGGTGGGCCAGGGAGCGAATGGCCATACCCCCGGCGTGCGAATCATTTTTCCTAATACCCCCAATCTTCCCGCAGGCGCTCGAGTCAGTTTCATGTCCTATGACGCGGCAGGCGCCGGGTGGTTTGCCTATGGCGAAGGCCGCGTCTCGGCTGATCGACAGCAAATCATTCCTGACCCCGGGATCAGTCTGGAGCAGGTGATGTGTTTCCAAGCATTTGGGCTTCCCTCCAATGCCCCAGCCACGGGGCCCAAACCCGGAAACTATGCTAAAGGGGGTGATCCCGTTGATCTCGGGACTGGGCTGTTTGTGTTGGAAAAAACCGACCTGGTTATTCCGGACGTCCACCCCATCACTATGACCCGGACTTATCGCCAAAACGACCCGATGGCACGAGCCTTTGGTTTAGGCGCTTCACATACCTATGACTGGTTCATCGTGGGTGATGCTTTTCCATGTACCTATGCCGAAGTGGTACTGCCGGATGGTAGCCGCATACATTACGACCGTGTGGACGCGGGGACCTCCTGTTTAACAAGCGCTTTTGAACACACAGCTTCCCCCACGCAATTTTACCGATCGACACTCACCCAGGAGAGTGGATTCTGGAGTCTCAATCTGACAAACGGGACGACCTACAAATTTGGAAAATTTCATTTCTGGACGGAAACGCCGGGACCACTCTTGACGAAAATTACCGATCGGTTGGGCAATCAGATCCATATCATTCGCGAAGAATTCCCCTTTCCTGATCCAAGCAAAGGGCGCATCAAACAAATCATTTCCCCGCATGGGCGGGTCCTGACCTTTACGCATGACAGTGCCCATCGAATCAGCCAAGTCACGGATCACACGGGGCGCACCGTCAGTTATGCCTACGACACCAGTGGGCGCCTCCAGACGGTGACCGACCCCACTGGCGGCGTCACCACCTACACCTATGATGCCAGCCACCGCATGCGCACGATCAACGATGCACGAAATATTCTCTATCTCACCAATGAATATGACACGAACGGGCGAGTCAGTCGGCAAATTCAAGCCGACAATTCCGAATTTCTCTTTACCTATGTGGAGGATGGCAATGGCCAGGTGATGCAAACCGATGTCACGAACCCACGCGGCTTCACCAGGAGGGTGACGTTCAGCACCGACGGCTATCCCCTCATTGATACGTCGGCCTTGGGCCAACCTGAAGAACAGACTTTGACCTATGAGGTTGAAGCGGGGACGAACCTGTTGCAATCGGTCACCGATGCCCTCGGCCGCAAAACGGCCTTGGTTACTGATGCCTTTGGCAACGTGACCATCATTACGCGGATGGCGGACACCGTCGAGGCGCTGACGACCACACTGACCTACGAACCGACGTATCAACAGGTGGCGAGTGTAACCGATCCGTTAACCCATACGACCACTTTTAGCTATGACCCTGCCGGTAATTTGGAGACGGTGACCGACCATCTCAATCAAACGGTGGTGTTTGGCTACAATGGAGAAGGCCAGGTGACCTCCGTCACCGATGGGGAAAACAATGTGACGCAATTGACCTATGAAAGTGGCGACCTGGCGGACACGATTGATCCGTTGAGCCGGCCCACACAACGCTTTACCGATACGCTGGGGCGATTACTCCAAGTGACCAATAGGTTAGGGTATGCCACGCAGTATGCCTATGATGCGCGCAATCACTTGACACAGATTATTGAGGCCAACCAAGCGGCCACGGCGATGACCTATGACCCTAACGGCAATCTGCTGACAGTCACCGATGCGGGGAATGGCACGACCGCGTATGCCTACGATGCTCTGGATCGTATTAGCACCAGGACCGACCCCCTCAACAACCCAGAAGCCTACCTATATGATTTGAACGGCAATCTTGCGCAAGTAACCGATCGCAATGGCCAGGTCACCACTTTTGCCTATGATGGCTTGGATCGCCGCACCCAGGTGACCTATGACAATAATTCCACGATCACCTATCTGTATGATGCAGGGAATCGCCTGAAGCAGGTCATCGATTCGCTGTCTGGGACCATCACCCGCGCCTATGATAACTTTGATCGGCTCACATCCGAGACCACGCCCCAAGGCAGTGTGAGCTATGGCTATGACGACGGAGGACGGCGGACATCCATGACGGTGGCCGGACAACTCCCGGTGACCTATACGTATGATAACGTCAATCGTCTCACCCAAATAACGCAAGGGGCGGCGGCAGTCACCTATACCTACGATGCGGCACATCGCCGCACCACCGTCACATTACCCAATGGCATCCTGGTGACCTATGGGTACGATGTGGCGTCGCAGCTCACCAGTCTGACCTATACACAAGGCCCCACAATATTAGGAACCTTGACCTACGCCTATGATGACGCCGGGAACCGCACCACCGTCGGGGGCACCTGGGCGCGGACGGGTCTTCCGCAGCCTCAATCGACGTTTTTGTATAATGCCGCGAATCGGCTCACCAAGCTGGATGGGGTACGGATTGCCTCAGACGGCAATGGCAACCTGCTCGATGGGAGAAAAAAAGGGCAGACGTTGTTTGACTATACGTGGGATGCACGCAATCAGTTGGTAGATGTCTCGGACACAGGCGTGTCTGCCAGTTTTGCGTATGACGGCCTGGGCCGCCGTGTGAGTAAGACGGTCAATGGGGCCATCACCGAATTCTTGTATGATGGTTTAAATCCCGTGCAAGAACTCTCGGGCGGATCGATCGTGGCCAACTTGTTAACAGGGCTAGGCATTGATGAATTCGTCATTCGCACGGAAGGCGGCAGTCCGTCAACCATTTTGACAGATGCCCTCGGCTCCACCGTTGCCTTAACGGACGGAACTGGTACCGTACAGACGGAATACACCTATGAGCCGTTTGGGGCGGTGACGACCACGGGAGCAGGCAACTCCAATGCGTATCAATATACCGGACGAGAGCAAGACGGCACGAGCCTCATGTTTTACAGGGCTCGCTACTACAGTCCCACCCTTCATCGGTTTATCAGTGAAGATCCTATAGGTTTGGCGGGGGGTGATAACAACCTCTATGCCTATGTTTCCAATAGTCCTCTCAGACTAAGAGATCCATTGGGCTTGTGGGGATCAGAGGTGCACGACCATTTGTTTAATCAACGATTTGGGGAAACGGCGCCGAATCTGTTAAATGCAATGAAGGCAGGCAGTAAACATGTAGATCGGCTCCCGGCCACTTTATTGCCAGGTAATGGTCCTGAACATGCCAACACCCCCAAGGGTGGGAACCAGGCGGAGGCGTTTAAAGCCATGTGTGACTTTATCAAGGATCAAATGGGGCAGTTCAGGCAATTTCTTAACAGTGGAAACACGGAATTGGCTTATTGGCATTTTGGGCAAGCAATGCATTCCGTCCAAGATTCAACCTCGCCCCTTCATTCAGGCATGCAAAATTGGCCATCGTCAAACTCCCTTAATCATGGTAGTGGTACAAGAGGAATTTTCCCAGATGGCTTAGAGGGAATGGATGCACTTACCCCTCAACTTGAGACTCAAACGCTTAACCTCATGGGAGCCGTCGCGAGTGGTGATTATTCTGTCATGAAATTCGGCAAAAAGAATTGCGGACAGTAGTAGTTTAGAGAAACCAATGGGGATTTTTATAAAAAGAATAAAAAATTCTATTCTAAGGCTCCGAAACCTTCGGGGATACAAAAAAAAAGTTACGAAAATGGGGATTTTGGGCTTTCCACTGTGCCTTGTCCCCTCGGTAGCCTATGCACATGACTTTAGCCAGATTTTGACTATTGGATGGGGAATAATTGTGTTCCTCCAATTTTGTTTTGGGACAATCATGTTGGCGTGGAAAAAACAAGAATTGGAAGCAAAGCGTTTTGTGGTGAGTATGCTTTATGTGGGGATTTTGGGCATATTTTGGTGGCTTATCATGTATGCAGTCCCATGGTTCATTGAGTTTCTCTTTTCTGGGGACCCTGTTGATAAAAGTCCATTCCTAAGCGGAGTAATTATTATGTTCATGTATTGGGTAATTCTTCCACTTTTGGCGGCGTACTTCGTGGCCCGTGCCTTGTATCAAAATTTTCGGAAACCGCTCTCCATTAGTCGAACGCCAAGTCACAAAGAGGGTCCGCGATGAAGAACATTAGTCTCGGTCCCTTTGAAACTTGGCACAATTAATTGTGGAAAAATTTCATGCCTCCTATTTTCCGTAGCTTGCGGGAGGAATCTATTAATGCAGAAGGCCTACCATCATCTCGGCTAAGCCAATGCATCCGGTCCAAGACTCCACTTCGCCTCTTCATTCAGGCATGCAAACTTGGCCGGGAAAAAACGCCCACCACCATGGAAACTTTTGGGGTCACTTTTGGGGTCATTGCTTGACTTTATATACTTTGCCACGTAGGGTCTCCCTCCTATGGCTCGTCAACTACGCCTTGAGTATGCTGGGGCCCTCTATCATGTGACCGCGCGGGGCAATGGGCGGCAGGATATTTATCTCAATGACAAGGATCGCCGTCGGTTCCTCGAGCTGCTTGGCGAGGAAGTGGGGCAACAGCACTGGCGGTGTTATGCCTATTGTTTGATGGGGGACCATTACCATCTGTTGCTTGAGACCCCTGAAGGCCATCTCAGCCGAGGGATGCGTCGACTCAATGGGCGGTACACGCAAGAGTTTAACCGGCGGCATCAACGGGTGGGGCATGTGTTGCAAGGCCGCTACAAAAGCATTCTGGTGGAAAAGGAGGCCTATTTGTTGGAACTCTGTCGGTATATCGTCCTCAACCCGGTGCGAGCCCGGATGGTTCGTCAGGTCCAAGATTGGACGTGGAGCAGTTATCGAGCGACGGTGGGGCGAGAGCGGGGTCCAGAGTGGTTGGATGTGAGGGGAGTCCACCGTTTCTTTCATCGGACGACCGGTGAGGCGCAGCACCGGTATCACCAGTTTGTGCGGGAAGGAGTGGCCGCGCCCGCTCCGTGGGCAGAGGTGCGTGGTCAGATTTTCTTAGGGCGTGCGCCCTTCTTGAAGAAAATGGCGAACCTTGTCAGGAGGCAATCGTTGACGAACGTGCCTCATGGGCAGACGCACCCGACCCGTCTGACGGGGGAGGAAGTGTTGGCGCGGGTTGGGCGAGTGTATTCGCTGAAGCCAGAGGCGCTACTCACGCGCGCGCACGCGGAGGCGTATCAGTGTGCCGCCTGGCTGCTGCGGCGTGGGGCGAATGAACCGTTAGGGAAGGTGGCAAGTCGCTTTGGAGTCTCGCCGTCTCGGATCTCCCATATCCAACGGAGGCTGGAGACCCAGGGGTTGAGTCGACGGCAAATCCAGGCGAAGAAGCAATGTGAAGTCAAGCAATGACCCCAAGTGTCAACCACTGCAAGCTTCCTCAATGACTGAGTTCCGATCATGATCCTCTCTTTCGGTTCCATCAGTGGCAGGCAAATCTGAGAATTTTAGGAATTCAAGAGGTTAAATCGATTCCGAATGTGCCAGTGTCCCACCCGTTTATTGAACGACTGATCGGCACCATTCGCCGAGAATATTTGGATCAATTACTGTTCTGGAGTGAAACTCCCCCCAGCAAGCTGAGGGGTATCCTGCGCTGCTTTTATGAATCGGATTTGGGGCGGAAGTTAGAGGCCTTTAAAGTGTATTACAATGACAATTGGATCCATCAGAGTTTGAATCAACAAACTCCCGCAGAAGTAAGCGGAAAGCCCTCATTGCCATGGGCAGATCCGAAGACTTTTGTGTGGCAGTCACAATGTCGGGGATTGTTTCAGACGCCAAGAGCAGCATGAGGAAGAATTCGCCAGGCACAGGTTACTGAGGAGGCCGGTAAATAGTGCGTAGTTTCTCAGGCAGCATAGCGAACATGCTTTTCACGGAATAGGTTGCGGATCATCTCCGGTTGCTTTTGGCGTTGGTGTAGGTGGCGGCGCATGATGTC
>Ga0224497_10002423_pt1 | contig 11093 bp, 15 predicted proteins | sample SF_Jul11_sed_USG_4_FD_167970 | JGI IMG/M metagenome (GOLD analysis project Ga0224497, IMG submission 167970) | Sediment microbial communities from San Francisco Bay, California, United States - SF_Jul11_sed_USGS_13 | ecosystem: Environmental > Aquatic > Marine > Sediment | place: USA...
ACAGTTTTCTTTCTGATGAAGTATTAAACACGGATGCAAGAAAGAGTTTTCTAACTTTTGAGCCTCTGGGAGTAATTGGATCTATTATGCCATGGAATTTTCCTTATTGGCAAGCGTTAAGATTTGCAGCTCCATGTTTAATGGCAGGAAATGTAATTGTTATGAAACCATCCAGAATAACAATGCAGTCAGGTCTTGAAATTGAAAAAGCATTTACTGAATCAGGTGTTCCAGATGGAGTTTTTCAAACAGTAGTAGGAAGCGTAGATTCTGCAAATCACCTCATTGATTCTGATGTTAATGCAGTAACTTTTACTGGAAGTACTAATGCAGGAGCAAAAGTAGGAGAGAGGACTGCAATGAATTTGAAAAAGTGTGTATTAGAATTGGGCGGAAGTGATCCGTTCATAGTATTAGATGATGCAATTATTGAAAAGGCAGCAGAAGGAGCAGTCAAAGGTAGATTTATCAATTGTGGACAGAGTTGTGTAGCCTCAAAAAGATTTTTTGTTGGAAAAAATATTGCAAAAGACTTCATTGAATTATTTATCAAAAAAACGTCAGAGCTAAAAGTAGGAGATCCAATGTCTATAGAAACTGATGTTGGACCAGTTTCAAGTAAAGAAGGTTTAGAAACAATTTCAGGTATTGTTGAAGATGCAAAAGAAAAAGGTGCTGAAATTCTTTTGGGAGGTTCTGAGATAGACGGAAAAGGATTTTTCTATAAACCAACGATTCTTACAAATATCAAGCCAGATATGAGGATTGCAAAAGAGGAAACATTTGGACCAGTGGCACCAATTACAATAGTAGAAAGTGAAAGTGAGGCAATCAAATTAGCTAATGATATTGAGTTTGGTTTAGGTGCAACTATTTGGACAAAAGATCTTGCAAAAGCAGAAAAAATGTCTAGACGAATTGAATCAGGAATTGTAAGCGTTAATAACGTGGTGGTGTCTGATCCTAGAATTCCATTTGGAGGAATTAAGCACAGTGGATTTGGCAGAGAATTGTCAAGGTATGGAATGTTAGAATTTGTAAACATAAAATCAGTCAGGTTTTATGATAATCTTGTACATCATCACTACGTAGAATAGATTTTTTACAAATGGAAATTTGAGGATCTCTTAAGTATTATTTTCATGTACTATGTCATGACGAGGACACTTGATGGCATGAGTTTGTTAAGTGAAGATCGGTAAGATCTTTGGAACACCTTGAGCTTTAAAATACGTTTGAAGTTCATGATTCCTCTGGGACAAGATCCTCATCAAATTCTTCATCATTTTCAGGATCATCATCGTAGTCATCACATTCTTCTAGCTCAACATGTGTAGGACTTCCATCTTCACCAAAGTAAATTTCAGTACAAATATCAGTAGCCAAAGTAGAGGTCAAAGTTTCAGCTAATTCCTTGGGAAAGTTACCTAATCTACCAGATCTGAAGAATATCGATATTCAGTGATTTCGTCTTCATGGTAGAAATCTACCTCAATATCACCATTAACAAATTTTCTAATACCTATTACTTGACCAAATAAGCTATAAGACAAATCTAACTTCTTTGTTGAGATACATCTCTTGAAAGATTTTCAACCAGTTGTTCATAATGTTTTCTAGATTTTCCCAAATCTTTGAGTTTTGTTTCCTCAATTTCATTAAGCTCTTTATCTACTTTTTCTGAAACATATTGTAATCGTGCTTCTGCCATCATGAATAATCTGTTATTTTCCTTCCATAGATGTTCTGCAACATGTTCAACATATTGCTGCATGACATTAACCAATTTTGTAGAATCCCCTAATGAAAGATATTCTTTAGCAGACTCTTCCATTTGAGTAGCAATTTCTCTTGTACGTTGATGATCAATTAACATCATTGCAATAGGCCCCATATTACTAGGCATTCCAGCCTGTTCTAATGCAGGAAACAATGATTTTTCTTCTTTGCTATGATGACAAACATCTGTAAAGTTTTTTGAAAAATCAATTACTGGAAGTAAAATTGATTCAGGAATTTGTTTACCATCAGTTAGTAGTTGAATAGTAGATTCCATTGCTTTGATCACTTTTTCTATCAAATCATGATCACGTCTTAATGACGCAGTTGACATAATAGACTAAGATAAACTCCAATATCTATATCTTGTTCATTTTAAGATAAATAATTAAAAGATAGAAATTAGTTAACGGCTTTTCGTTAACCAGTAGGTTTAACGGTTAGAAAGGCTTTCTGATTTTACAAATGCCCAAATCTTTTTAGTCATTTCACTTGGTGCAATTGGTTTGTTTCCAAAGACTTGTTCTACAGTTTCTTTACGACCTGCAAAATTTATTGCATATCCACCAAATGCTGGTTTTTTTGTTTTTGGTTTAGCCTTCTTTTTTGTTGCAACCTTCTTTTTTGTTGCAACTTTTGTTTTTGTTGCTTTCTTTTTTGCTGCCAATTTCTTGTAATGTTACTTCAAATAAAGTATAATAACCTACACCTTGACATAAAACAAAACAAGGTGATTTTTGAGCCTCTTGATTGACTTGATACGGAGACTAGGGGAGTTTGAAATTTTTTCAAATCCCTGACCCTGAATAAAAGATATGGCGTTAGTTCCTCCAATTAGAAATGGTGATAGAGTAATAATCAATTCATCAAAAAGATTATGTTTAATAAATTCCCAGTTAACAGTTCCACCACCTTCAACAAGAATTGTTTTGATTTTTTTATCTGAAAGTTTTTTTAGTAATAATTTAATATTTACAGAATTTTCACCAGCAATGATTACTTTCACAGGAAATTTGCGTAGTTTCTCAGAGTTTGATTTACTAATTTTTTTTGATACGGCTATGATCGTTGGAATCTTATTACTTGTTTGTAGAATTTTTGATTTTTTAGATAGAGTGCCTTTAGAATCTAAAATTATTCTAATAGGGTTTTTCCCTCTAGTATGTCGTACAGTTAACAAAGGGTTATCTTGTAAAACTGTATTTTTTCCAACAAGAATCGCATCTACCTTAGATCTTAGTTTATGCAATCTTACACTATCTTGTTTTGAAGATAATTTCGAATCACCTGTTCTAGTAGCAATCTTTCCATCAATTGATGTTGCTGCACTTAAAATCACATAAGGTTTAGATTTTTCCATGTACGATTTTTCCTCCAATCATTACTGCTTTGATTGCAGATTCTGATGCTCGATGAACAATAGATGCATATGGATTATGCATTGGTTCTAAATCTAATGCATGTTTATCAAGAAAAATACAATCAGCAATTTTTCCAGTTCCAATTACTCCAATATCTTTTTTCAAAATTTTTCCTCCGTTAACTGTTGCCATTTTAAGAATTTCTTTAGGATTGATTCTTTTTTTGTGAATTCCCATAGTTGCTTTCCAAAGAAAATCCATTTCTCTAAACATATCAGGAGAATTTATCATCACATTATCTGTGCCTAATGCTATCATGCATCCTGCATTTTTCATCAATTCTATGTCTGGGATTCCCTCAGCTAGGGAGGAATTAGCCCTTGGACAGATTACAATTCCTCTGGTTCTCTTTGATGCAGCATGAAGATCACCTTTTGAAGCATGAGTCATATGAACCAAAAAATGAGGTTTTAGAGATAAAGCCCTGATTGTTTCAGATTTTCCAGTAATTTTCTTTGATGTAGAAACACTTTGTTTAGTTTCAGAAGAATGTATGGCTCTAAGTTTTGTTGTTTTTGAATAATAATTTAGTACCGATGTACTGTTTTCATTTGCACCACTAATACCAATTCCATCACATTTTTTGAGAAGTACAGTAAGATCTTCAATTTTTTCTCTAGGAAAATGTAGGTTTTTTCTAATTTCAGTGTGGTCTTGATAAAATTCCACCCTACCTAAAATAATTGAACGTAAAGGAACATCAGATAATACTTTTTTGAGTAAAACAATACCATCAAATCCACCTTCTCTAAAATCAACAAATGTGGTGATTCCTTTACGAATCATTGAATGGCATGTGTTTTTCATAAAATTGGCTAGATTTACTTGAGAAGTGTTTTTTAGAATTTTTGATTTAGCTCCAAATACAGGATGAATTTTTTTATCAACAGAACTATTTAATGTAATATCTTTTCCAATTGAATCTCCTATATGCGTATGAGCATTAATGAATCCTGGAATTAATAATAGACCTTCACAGTCTATAGATTCTTCGTTACTACTAGGTCGAATGTTTGGTTGAATTCTTTTGAATATTTTATTCTGAATTTGGATATTAGTATTTGAAACAAAATCTAATTCTTGACCTAACAATATGCTGATATTTTTAATTAACATGATAATTCATAAATTTCAGGTTTTTTCTTTCCTGAATCTCGAATTTCTCGTATAGTATCAAGAGATTTTGTAGCTAATTTTACGGCTTCTCTAGCAGTATATCCATTACCAATTCCACAATTCAAAGAAATGTTATCATCATGTTTAATCATATTAATAAAATTCTGTACAGAATTTTTGGCATCATCACTTGCAATTACCATAAAGTTATCACCGCCCATAAAAAAGGTAAGAGAATTTTTTTTCAGAAAAAATTTTGACATCTTGGAATACAATTCAAAAATTATTGATGAAATTTCATAAGGAGAATTAGTTTGTCTTCTTGAAGTAAGATTATCTACATCTAAATGCATAATTGAAATTTTTGAGTTAGATGTACCATTAACAAAACCAAAAATATTATGTTCTTTATTTAATATGGTTTCATTTTTCTTTCCCTCATATGCTTTTAAGTTTGCTTCAAATGGGGATTTGCCATAACCAATTGAAATGGTTAAACGTATATCAAATAATTTTTCAAGTACTTTTTGGATTTGAATATGTTCTTTTAACTCAAGTCCATTTGAAACTACAAAAAATTCATCTGCTCTATTAAGAAAAACTAGACAGTTTTTTTCAGAAAATAGTTTTTGTACTTCTTTGTAAAGCGATGCTTGAAGCATTTGGAGTTCATGTTCTCTGTCACTTCCTAGTGTCAATGTCCAAGGACCATATTCACTAATTTTCAAGATGCTAAGTTGAATCATTTTTGGATCCTCTTCATCTCTTTAGAGATTTTTATAACGGCTTCAACTGCACGTTCAGCAACGGGTCTTATTCTAGCATAAGCATGTCTTTTCTGCATTCCAGGACCAGATATTCCTAGAGAAACAGGTTTTTGGTATTTTATGGATAAATCACTAAGAGATTTAGCAGCAGAATGAGAAATTACCTCATCATGTTTTGTTTGGCCCTTAATTATTGCACCTAAAGTAACTACCCCATCAACATCCTTTTTCTTCAATAAGGCATCCACAATAATAGGCATATCATAGGCGCCAGGAACCTTACACGTATAGATTATTTTCAATTTCATCAGGTTTGCTTTTTCTTGAGCTACAAAGAGCATCCTAGATGTCACTTCTTCATTGAATTCCGAAACCACTACAGCAATATTCAAAACTAATGCACCTTGGCGTATTCTAAAAGTTCTTTTCCATCAATTAACGGAATTCCATTTTGTTTTCCAAATTTTTCTGCTTTATCCACAGATAATGCAGTATATGTTTCAGCATCCATCATTTCACAAATTGCAGTAACTGGAGTCAATTCTGCAATTTGGGCTAAATAAACAGACATTTCAGTATGTCCTTGACGTGCAGCTAACAATCCTTTAGATGCTATCAATAAAGGAACATGACCGGGAGTTTTAAAAGATGATGCAAATTTTTTCTGTTTATTTTCAACATTAAAGATATTTGCCATTTCTTTAATTGTCAATGCTCTGTCTTTGTCTGTTATTCCGGTATAAGTTTGATAATGATTTACAGATAATGAAAATGTCGGATGATCACCATAAGGTGCTAAACCCATAATCATCTCCTTGTTTGAAATTGGAGAATCAGAAAGAATTTCATGCATGTATCTTAATTCAAGAGATGTTGCAAAATTATGATCTATTGCAATACATAATAATCCACCAGCATGTTGACGCATTCTTGCAACATGTTCAGGTGTAACAAATTCGGCAGCTACAACCATATCAATCTCATTCTCTCGTCCAGCTGAATCAAACAATAGGGTAAACTCTCCACGTTTTAGAGATTGTAATGCAGATTCAAGAGACATATAAAAAATCCTTAGTATTCTAATTATAAAGTTTACTAAAAAATTGGTAATTACCATTAAAATGGTAGATAATGTGTTCTATTTTAGAATATATTTTCCAAGGATGTCAGTTTCAATATTAACTTTGTCGCCTACCTTTTTGGTTTGAAAATTTGTAATTTCAATAGTATGTGGAATTAATGACACTGATACAAGAGTATTTTTGATATCAACCACAGTTAAACTAATTCCATCTACAGCAATAGAACCTTTTTTCACTACATATTTTGATAGTTTTTTAGGAACTTCAAACCAGACCTGAACTTCTTTAGGTTTTTTTAGAATTTTTTTAATAACTCCTACTCCATCGATATGACCTAAAACAAAATGTCCTTCTAGTCTGTCACTTGCTTTTAAACTTCGTTCAATATTTACAATTCCACCAACTTTTAGATTTCCAAGATCTGTTTTCTTTGTGGTTTCCTCAATCATTTCAAAAATACAACTAGATTTAGACAGTTTTGCTGCAGTAAGACAAACACCATTAAGGGCAACACTCTGTCCAATTTTTAATCCCTTAGCATGTTTTCCTAGATTTATCATCATTTGGATAGCACTTCTATTTTTTGTATTTTTGGAAATCTTTTCTACTTTACCAATTCCTTCGATGATTCCTGTAAACATCAAAAATAGCTATGAATTTTGTGTATAAAATGATTTAGATGAATATCAGTGAGAATTATTTAGAATCATACTTTTCAAATTCATCTTCACAAAATTGGTGAAAAACAGAACACTTATTTTTTTTAGCATCCATTTTAATTTTTTCCATTTCTTTGTTAAGTATTCCTTGTGCAGCTAAGAATGCATCATCTTCCATATCCAATTTTTCAAATAATCGTGATTTGGCAAGAGATGCTTCTTTTAGATCTGAATCAATCATTTGAGCCTTATCGTAATAATCTATAGCATCTTTGTAATTACCCAGATGACTAAGAGAAATAGCCTTGTTCATTAGAGCAGTAACATCATTTGGATCTATTTCAAGAGATTTATCATAATATTCAAGAGCTTCTTGATGTCTATTTAATTCATTTAGAGATAATCCCATACTGTTTAGAGCCCAAACATCTTTAGAATTTTTAGAAAGAATTTGTTCGCATAATTTTAGAGCCGGTTCATACTGTTTTGAACTTTCAAGTGCATAGATCTTGTTTTTTAGTGCATAAGTATCTGAATTTTTTATTTCTAGAACTTTATCACAATAAGCAATAGCTTCTTCATATTTTTCCAAATAAATCAGAGAGAGAGAAATATTTTGGAGTGCAACTATATCATTGGGGATTTTTTCAAGCAAATTTTTGCAATAATGGTACATATCATCATATTTTCCAGTATTAAACATCCTAGTAATCACATTTGTGGGATCAAGAAGATTAACCATTTTTACTCTAATTTAATAAAAACTCATTATCTTTAACCTATTCCGATATAAATAAAATATTATAAAAGAGATTTTTGTTATTTCAAAGATTTACGGAGAGTTTCATTCAAAACTTTGGAATAACTGTACGATGACTGTTCTTGTTGAATCAGTTTTGCTTGACGAAATCTAATTTTTTTATCTAGATCTTCATCAATCATGATTGTAACACGTTTGCTCATTTGTATTCACGTTATTATATGAATTTTATAATATAAGACTTTATGCATCTTTCCAAAAATGGAAATAATTAATTACGAATGATAGGAATTACTTGATCTATTTTGAATGGTTTTTAAACTAGAGGCATGTATGAAATCATTTCTTGAAGCATATTATTAGACAATTAAATGGAAATTATTGTTTTACAAGTTCCAGAAGTGTTTGTGCTTGTTTGAAATGTACTTCATCTATCATTTTTCCATCAACTGTTGTAGCACCTTTTCCTTTCTTTGTTGATTCAAGATAGGTTTTACAGACGTTTTCTGCCCATAAAATTTCACTTTTGCTTGGATGAAATAATTTGTGTACAACAGGAATTTGATCGGGATGTATGATACTTTTTCCAGAATATCCAAGGCTTTTGCCAATTTTGCAATCTTTTTCTAATCCTTTAGAATCTTTAAGATCTTGCCAAATTGCATCTATTGCTGCAACTCCAGCTGCATGTGCATCAACAGGAATTTTTGTTCTTGAATACTTGGCTCCTTCTGATTCTTTTGTATACTCGACTCCTAGATCATTTAGCAGATCAAAAATACCAAAGACTACTGCAGAAACTCTTTTTCCAAAAGATGAAATGCTAAACGTGTTAACAACTCCTTCTGCAGATTCAATAGATGGGATTAGTTGGATTGGTTTTAGTTTTCTGGTCTTTTCTAGTTCAGATATAATTTTTTCAATTTTTTTCAGCTCTGCAATGTTGTTTACTTTGGGAATGACTACTCCGTCAATACCTTTTTGAATTATTTCTTTAAGATCAAAGGGAATTTTCCCAGATGTTGGGGAATTAGTACGAACAAAAATTGAAGACTGGTATGATTTTCTAGATTTTAATGCAGATTTGATTAGTTTCCTTGCATTTGTCTTTTCATCGTCTGGGACAGAGTCTTCTAGATCAAAACAGACAATGTCAGCTTGTATCTTTTTTGCTTTTTCAAGAAATCTTGGATTATTTCCTGGAACAAAAATAAGACTACGGAAAAGCTGTGTCATTAAATGGTTAAGCGCCCTCTGGCTTCATTAAGATTTTGCCAAAGAGACCTTTTCCGGTTACCATCTTTGTGTGTGCCTCGGCTGCTTGTTCAAAGGTGTAAGTTGAATCAATTGCTGCTTTGATTTTTCCTTGGCCCATCCAATAGAGTCCTTGATCAAGTTCTGCCTTTGTTCCTTGTGTTGAGCCTAAGACGTTAATTCCTTTAAAGAATATGTGTCTAAGATCTATTTTTGCGTCATAACCTGTTGTAGCACCACATGAGACAAGAGATGCACCATACTTGAGTAATGTTAGTTGCTTGTTGAAGTGAGTTTCACCAATATGATCAAATGTAATATCAATTCCAGGTGCTTCACCCTTTGTTTTGGCAATTTCCTTTGAAATTTTAAAGACTTCTTTTTGCCAATCTTCTTTTCTATGATCTACTGCAAAATCTGCTCCAAGTTCTAGACATTTGTCTAGTTTATCTGGACTTGCTGTTGCAATAACATCACAATTGTATAACTTTGCAATTTGAATTCCAAAGCTTCCAACGCCAGAACCACCACCCATGATTAAGACAGTCTGTCCTGGAATAATTTTTGCACGACCAACTAACATATGCCATGATGTAAGTAGAGTCATGGATGCAGCTGCAGCTTCATCATATGATAGATTGTCTGGAATTTTTGAAACGTTAACTTCTGGTAAATGAATCTGTTCAGAATATGCGCCCCAAAGTGGTCCTGTTTGGAATCCCCAAACCTGTCTTTTTACACAATCAAATTCTCTTCCATCGGTGCATGCCTTACATACTCGACAGGCTAAATTGGAATGAGATACAACTCTGTCACCAACTTTGAAATTTTGAACGTCTTCACCAATAGCAATAACGTCACCAGCAACATCAGAGCCAGAAACATGTGGGAGTGGAACTGCTACTGGGACTCCTCTCATTCCCCAAATATCATTATAATTTAATGCCGAAGCCTTATTGGTGAAAATGACTTCGTCTGGTTTGGGTTTTGGTTCATCTATATCCTGGACTTTGAGGATCTTAGCATAATTATCATCTGGTGCATATTCATTGTATACAACGGCTTTCATAACTAAATCGACTTGTTACCCATAATTATATTTTTTCTGGATCAGACACGATTTATCTTAAAATCGCGTTTTGGTTGCTGAATAGAGAGCAATATTTGCTTTAGTTGATCATCATTAAGCTGACCTGAGATTTTTCCTTGAGTTGCCATTCCAATTAGATATTGTTCTACAAGATCGGATAATTCAGGTTTTACCATTTTAATATTGTTTAATCGTGATCTAGCTTCTGATGTAAGAATTTGTCTTAGAATTTGTTCTTTTTGTGCTGCTAGTTCATTATTAGGATTATCTTTATGTGGGTCGTTAGATTCTGGAAAACTCATTTTGAATCTAAGTGTATACTTTCAATTGAGGATTTTCAGCAATTAGTTCACTAAGAATTTCTGTTGCTAGTTTATCGAGTTTTTGCATTCCTTGTTTGGAAATAACACGACCTTTCTTCTCAACTTTTTCTACATAGTCAAGTTTTTCTAATCCGTGAATTGCATTACGGATGATTGCACCTCCAGCATCTTTGTGATGAGCAGCTCCATATCCAGATGGTTTACCACCACCATAATAATTTCTTAATTCATTAATTCCAATTGGACCATTAAGGTAAATTTTTCTCATCAATGATGCACACCTAGTATACCACCATTCTCTGTCTTGTGGTGGTTTGTCAGCATGGGCTCCAGTTTTGACAAATGGAATCCAAGAAGGTGCAGGGATATCTTCATTCTTTAGAGTAGCTGCAAGTCGTCTTATCAATACGTCTGCTGGTACATCGTATACCTTTGCCATGAAGTAAAAAAATCAAGAATCGTCTTATAAATCATTGAGGCATTCAGCTAAGTGTCTTATACACATTCAAGCCTAAAAATGAGATTTAGATTATTTTTTTTACCAAGACTAACGATCAACTTATTGATTGAATTAGATTACACAAGTTCAAATCTAAATTATTTCAATTTTTATCCAATCCCAAGAAAAAATAGAGAAAAACATTACTCTGTATGTTTAATTAGAAATTTTATTTTTCAGTAAGTTCAAAATTTTTAGATTATTGAGATAGTCTTGGCCAAAGTATGGATTTTTTCATTTTCTGGTTCTAAGATCTTATTATCAGCATATCTGTTACTAAAATAAAGTAAATCGACTATTTTTGATTTATCAATAGTAATAATGGTAGCTTGAGGATTTTTTG
>Ga0224497_10002424_pt1 | contig 11092 bp, 8 predicted proteins | sample SF_Jul11_sed_USG_4_FD_167970 | JGI IMG/M metagenome (GOLD analysis project Ga0224497, IMG submission 167970) | Sediment microbial communities from San Francisco Bay, California, United States - SF_Jul11_sed_USGS_13 | ecosystem: Environmental > Aquatic > Marine > Sediment | place: USA: California...
GTTCAGGCAGTTCCTGCTGCGGGGCGTGGACCAGGTCAGCGGCGAATGCGATTGGGTATGCCTCGCCTACGACATCAGGCGGATGCACCGGATGCCGTGCACCTGAATGACGGCTCAAGGCCAATAAACACCCCCACTACAGCCCGTCGGCTCGGCGATGACCAGGAGCGACTACCCATGCGTTCACGCCGACCGTTCATGACACCAAGTCCGACAGGCTGCTACCGCGGCGGGATTCGACTTGCGCCTAGCGCCCGGCCCGCGCGGGCAGGCGGGAGGTGCGCTCAATAGCGTGGGCAAGCGAGCGAACGCTCCGCAGGCTGCCCATGATCAGGTCTGCGAAAACTTCACCGAGTGCCGCGTAGTCCTGCGCTTTCCAGCGCTCGACTTCCGAGAGATGAACTTCGTCGAGAAGCTGAATTGTTCTATTTTCGCTCTTAGCAGTGTGTTCCATACTAGACTCCGTTCCGATTTCAGATCATGCGTCGCCAAATGACGACACTTACTCTTACTTTCAATAGATTACACAAGATATTAGAAGCGGAGGTATGACAAATGTTGCACTGCGCTAGCTGCATTTTTGTGCAGCATAAGACATATAAAAACTAAACCAAAAGGTCTAAATGGAGCTGACGGTGGCCTACGCGTGAGACATAAGTCCGCATTATGACTCACATTGTCTGGCGACGGGCGACGCATGTCACAGGACTGTGGCAGCTACAGGGGCGTACCGATTCCCCGGTCTGGCAGAAATTCCAATATTCTCTTGTCTTGGTTACTCGTGGGGGTGTCTGTGGACCCGAATTCCGATACGAAGGCATCGATATCGCGCCCCGAATTGTGGGGAAGCCGCGGTGAAAGATTTCTATCGCTCCGCCAACGCACACGCGCCCTGGCTGCGCCGTTATCGGCGGAGGATTGCACGATCCAGTCGATGCCTGACGCGAGCCCGGTGAAGTGGCACTTGGCGCACACAACGTGGTTTTTCGAGACCTTTGTGCTGGCGCCCTACGTGCCCGGCTACCGCCTTTTCAACCCTTCCTATCGCGTTCTCTTCAATTCGTACTACAACAGCGTCGGTGAACGGCACCCTCGGCCTGAGCGGGGAATGCTCTCGCGCCCAAAGCTTGAGGAAGTGCTTGCGTATCGCCATCGGGTCGACGAAGCCGTGCTCCAATTGCTTGCCGGGGAACGATTGCTTCCCGAAGTCGGGCCTTTGATCGAGCTCGGGCTGCATCATGAGCAGCAGCATCAGGAACTCATCCTCACGGATGTGAAGCACCTGCTCTCGCGCAATCCCTTAAAGCCCGCCTACCAGAAGCAATGGCCGCTCACGCCGATTCGTGCGCGCGACCGGGGATGGAAGCCCCTCGAGGCGGGCCTGCGCGAAATCGGGCACGCCGGCTCTGAGTTCTGCTTCGACAACGAAACGCCGCGCCACCGCGTCTGGCTGAATGCGTTCCAGATTGCCTCGCATCCGGTGACGCACGGCGATTTCATCGAGTTCATCGAAGATGGGGGCTACCGACGGCCCGAGCTATGGCTCTCGGCCGGGTGGGACTCAGTGACTGCCCGTGGGTGGCAAGCCCCCGAGTATTGGGACCGCCGCGATGGACAGTGGCATTCCTTCACGCTTCACGGGGAAGTTCCCGTGGATCCCCACACGCCGATCTGCCACGTAAGCTTCTTTGAGGCTGATGCCTTTGCGCGCTGGGCAAACGCTCGCCTGCCGACCGAAGCCGAGTCGGAGATCGCCGCGCGCGACACTCCGTTGGGCGGAAATTTCCTGGAAAGCGGCGCGTTGCATCCGCTCGCGCTTCGCGAGGCGCCTGCCGATGGAGCACTTGCGCAGGCCTTCGGCGATGTGTGGGAGTGGACGCGTAGCGACTACGGGCCATACCCCGGGTTCCATCCTGCTGCCGGGGCGGTCGGCGAGTACAACGGCAAGTTCATGTGCGGCCAATACGTCCTGCGTGGCGGATCGTGCGTCACACCATCAAGCCATATCCGCGCCACCTACCGCAATTTCTTTCCGCCGGAAGCGCGCTGGCAATTCTCGGGCCTGCGCCTCGCGCGCGATGCCGAATGACGCGCTGCTCAATTCATAACCGGAACGTAGCTCAAGAACAACAAAACAATATTAGCCGCAGATAAACGCAGGTGAACGCAGATAAAAAAACGTAGGTGAACCATCAGTGCAGCGGCAGGATTTGCGATCTTCAGTCGTGAGTCGTGAGTCGTGAGTCGTCACTCGTCACCTGTCACCTGTCACCTGTCACCTGTCACCTGTCACTACTGCTTGACGCCTATGGGCGTCATCTTCCCGGGCAGCAGACAGCCCTTGCGCGCGCGATGCAAAATGTGTTTCTGGAGGTTTTCACCGCTCACGGTCACCGTGCGCTCCTTGTCCGTGCGGGATTTGCCGATGACTGTCACGGACGTCGAGTCGGCAAAACCCACTGCGACCATCTTCTCGCCCTTGTCGAGCCCCATCAGGGTGATCCCTCGGCCACGGGCAAGTTCCTTCAGTTCCGAGGCGGGGAAGAGCAGCATCCGGCCTTGCTCCGAGAACGCGACCGCCATCTCGGGCTTCTCGGGTACGAGCGCCGGGCGGAGGACGCCGGCGCCCTCCGGCACCGTCATGAACGCCTTTCCGGCCCGCACCCGCGACAGCAGCTCTTCCGCTTTCACGATGTAGCCATAGCCAGCCGAGTTCGCGACGAGATAGCGGCGGCCAGGCTGTGCGTCCACCGCGTGCGCGAAGCGGGCGCCGGGCGCGAGATCAACGAGCGACGTAAGCGGAACGCCATCGCCGCGGCTGCCGGGCAGCTCCGCCGCCTGTACGCTAAAGGCCCGGCCAGTCGAGTCGATAAGCGCGAGATAATGCACCGAGCGCGTCTCGATGATCGCGTACGGCCCGTCCCCCGTCTTGTAGGTGACCCCGGAAAGATCCAGCTCGTGTCCCTGCCGCGAGCGTACCCAGCCGTTGCGGGAAACGATGACGGTGAGCGGCTCGTCCACAACCTGTCGCTCGAAGGTCGCGCGTCCCGCCTCTTCGATCATGGTGCGACGGTTGTCGCCGTACTGCTTCGCATCGTCGCGGATCTCCTTCGCGACGAGCTTCTTCATCTCGGCATCGCTGCCGAGCAGCGCCTTCAGGTCCTTGCGCTCGCCCTTGAGCTCCTTCAACTCGCTCTCGATCTTGATGCCCTCGAGACGCGCCAGCTGGCGCAACCGAATCTCGAGGATGTCCTCCGCCTGGACATCGGTCAGCTTGAACTGCTTCATCAGCGCGGGCTTGGGCTCGTCCGACGCGCGGATCAGCTTGATCACCTTGTCGATGTTGAGAAATACGATTCTCCGGCCCTCGAGAATGTGAAGGCGCCGCTCGACCTGGGAGAGCCGGAACTTCGTGCGCCGCGTAACAGTAGCGACGCGGAACTGGACCCACTCCTCGAGCAGTTGGTGGATGTTCTTGCGCCCGGGTCGCCCGTCGAGCCCAAGCGCCACCAGGTTCACGGAGAAGTTCTCCTCGAGGCTTGTGTGCGAGAGCATCACGCGCATGAATTCGTCGGGGTCCTGGCGCGAAGAGCGGGGCTCAAGCACCAGCCGTGTGCGGCTGGCCTTGTCTGACTCGTCGTTGACCTTTTCGAGCACGCCAAGGATGAGCTGCTTCAGGTTCGTTTGTGCCGCGCTCACCTTGCCGCCGCGCTCCTTCACCTTGGGATTGGTGAGTTCCTCGATCTCCGACATCACGCGTTTGGCAGAGGTGGTGGGCGGCAGCTCGTAGATCGCGACTTGCCATTGTCCGCGCGCGAGGTTTTCGACCTTCCAGCGGCAGCGCGCCCGCAGCGAGCCGCGTCCCGTCGTATAGGCCTCCATGATCGCCTGACGCGAGCTGATCACCTGGCTGCCGCCGGGGAAATCGGGTCCCTGAATGATGTCCATCAGGGCCTTCGGCGTCGTCTTCGGATGTCGGAGCAGCTGCACGGCCGCCTCGGCGACTTCGCGCATGTTGTGCGGGGGCAGCTCGCACGCCATACCGACTGCGACGCCCGAGGCGCCGTTGAGCAGCAGCATCGGCAAGCGCGCCGGCAGGATTTCCGGCTCCTTCAGCCGCCCGTCGTAGTTCGGGCGGAAATCGACCGTGTCCTGGTCGATCTCGGAGAGCAGCAGATTGGCGATCGGCGTCAACCGCGCCTCGGTGTAGCGGTAGGCCGCCGCGGCGTCGCCGTCCTGCGTGCCAAAGTTGCCCTGCCCGTCGATGAGCGGGTAGCGCAGCGAGAAATCCTGCGCCATGCGCACCAGCGCGTCGTAGGTCGAGGCGTCGCCGTGCGGGTGATACTTGCCGAGCACTTCGCCGACGATCCGCGCCGACTTGCTGTGCTGCACGCCCGAGCGCAGCCCGAGCTCGTGCATGGCGTAGAGGATGCGCCGCTGCACCGGCTTCTCACCGTCCTCGACGTTGGGGATCGCCCGCCCGCGCACCACGCTCATCGCGTAGGTGAGGTAGCTGCGCTCGGCGAACATCGCCATGTCGATGAAGTCGTCGCCCGCCGCGCCGCCGGGGCCTGCCGGCTTGCGCGCGCCGCCGCCGCCTGACGCGGCAAAGAGATCGAGCGTCGCGTCGTCCTGTTTGCGGCCTCTTCCTCTGGTTCTCGTGTCCATCATACGTCGGCTTCGACCTGGTCGCCTTTCTCTTCCATCCACGCGCAGCGCTGCTCGGCTTCCTTCCGCGACATGAGCATGTTGAAGAGCGCGTAGGTCTTGTCGCGGTCCTCGATCCTCACCTGCAGCAAGCGCCGCGTGTCCGGGCACAGCGTCGTCTCCCAAAGCTGCCCCGGGTTCATCTCGCCCAGCCCTTTGAAGCGCTGGATCAAGATCGACTCGGCCCGGATGCCGTCGTCGCGCGCGCGGTCGCGAATGGATTTGAGCTCCTCATCGTCCAGCGCGTAGAGCTTGCGCGCCGGCCGCTTGCCGTGGCCCGGGATATCGACCTTGTAGAGCGGCGGGCAGGCGATATAGATGTGCCCGCGCTCGATCAGCTTCGGAAAGTGACGGTAGAAGAGCGTCAGCAGCAGCACCGAGATGTGCGCCCCGTCCACGTCCGCGTCGGTGAGCGACCCGATCTTGCCGTAGCGCAGGCCCGAGAGGTCGGGGTCGCCGCTCTCGCCGTGCGGATCTACGCCCACCGCTACGGCGATGTCGTGGATCTCGGCGTTGGAGAAGAGCAGCTCCCGCTTCACCTCCCATGAGTTCAGCGCCTTGCCGCGCATCTTGTAGATCGCCTGAAAGCGCTTGTCGCGCGCCTGCTTCGCCGAGCCGCCCGCGGAATCGCCCTCGACGAGGTAGAGCTCGTTCTCGCCGAGCTCGCTCGACTCGCAGTCGGTCAGCTTCTCGGGCAGGATCACGACGCTTGAGGATTTCTTGCGCTCGACTTTCTGCACGGAGCGCGAGCGCTCGACTGCCTGGCGAATGGCGAGCTCCGCGATCTTGCGGCCATGCTCGACGTGGGTACTGAGCCAGAGCTCGAACGGGTCGCGCACCATGCTCGAGACGAGCTTGACGGCGTCGCGGTTGGAGAGCTTTTCCTTGGTCTGCCCGTGGAACTGCGGCTCCAGCACCTTGGCCGAGAGGAAGAACACGGTGCGCGACCAGACGTCGTCCGATTGCAGCTTGATGCCGCGCGGCATCAAGCTGTGGTGATCGGCAAAGGCCTTGATCGCCTCGAACAGGCCGTCGCGCAGCCCTGCCTCGTGGGTGCCGCCAGCGGGTGTGGGAATGAGGTTCGCATAGGACTCGCCATACCCCTTTGCCTCCTCCACGAACGCGAACGCCCAGCCGGCGCCTTCGCCCGCCGCGAAGCCGTTCCCCTCCTGCACGTACTTCTCGCCCTCGAAGACCGGCGCGATCGGTTGTGCGTCGGCGAGCATCTCCGCGAGATAACCCTTCATCCCGTCCGGATAGCTCCAGGTGCGCGTCGTCGTCTCTTTCGCGCCTTCGATGTTGAGCGTGACCTTCACGCCCGGGAGGAGCACGGCCTTGGAGCGCACGATGCGCTCGAGATCGGGCAGCGAGACCTTCGGCGAATCGAAATACTTCTTGTTGGGCCAGATGTGAACCGATGTGCCCGTGTCGTTTTTCGCGCAGCTGCGGACCATCTTCAGCTTGCGAGCAACAGCGCCGTCGGCGAATGCCATCGCATGCAGGCCGCCCTCGCGCCGCACCTCGACCTCGAGCCGCTCGGAAAGCGCATTGGTCACCGACACGCCGACGCCGTGCAGCCCGCCGGAGAACTTGTACGCCGCGTCCGCCTCGGACCGCGCGAATTTCGCGCCCGCGTGCAGCTCGGTGAATACCAGTTGCACCGTGGGGATCTTCTCCTCCGGGTGCAGGCCCACCGGGATGCCGCGCCCGTTGTCGGCGACCGTCACCGAGCCGTCGCGGTGCACGGTGACGTCGATGCGGTCCGCGTGCTCGCCGAAGGCCTCGTCGGCCGCGTTGTCGATCGCTTCCTGGATGATGTGGGTGGGATCGCTGGTCCGGGTATACATTCCCGGCAGCCGCTGCACCGGCTCGATGCCACGCAGCTTCTTGACCGAGCTCTCGTCGTATTTCTTTGCCGCCATGCTCTCCCGTCGCCAAATAGAACATTCGCTCGCGCGCGAGGGCGCGACTTGCAGCCCGTAGCGTACCGCATTTCTGATACCGGTACTACCCGTGCCCGCGGGATGTCGCCCGCCGGCGACACGGCCATCGCCCAAGTGGTGATGAGAAATGGTGATGGAAACTGGTGATGGGAAGTGGTGATGGGAGATGGTGATGGGAACTGTTGATGAAAACCACGGGCGGGGCTGACGCCCCTCACCCCTCTGGTGCTAGCATCGCGGCGGGAGGTTCACATGTCCGACGATATTCATCAGCCAGCGCCCGGCGTATTCGAGGCGGCGCGCACGCGCCGCTCCATCCGCGCCTATCAGCCGAAGCCCGTTCCCATCGACATTGTGCGCGAGATCGTGGCGCTCGGCCGTCATGCCCCGAGCGGTTCGAACATCCAGCCGTGGTGCGTGCACGTGCTGACGGGCGCGACGCTCGCGCGCGTCGGCACAGCGATCCAGCAGGCGTTCCTCACGGACGAGCCCGGCCACAAGCGCGACTACGATTACTACACCGACCCCATCGAGGAGCCCTATCTCGCTCGCCGGCGGCAGTGCGGGTGGGGGCTCTATGGCACGCTCGGCATCGGACGGGGCGACCGCGAGAAATCCAAGGCCTACCGCGCGACCAATTACAATTTCTTCAGCGCGCCGGTAGGGATCATCTTTACGATCGACCGCCGGCTCGAGCGCGGAAGCTGGCTCGACTACGGCATGTTCCTGCAAACCACCATGCTCGCTGCCCGCGCAAAAGGCCTTCATACGTGCGCGGAGGCGGCCATCGCGAGCTACCCCGACGTCGTGCGGCGCGAGCTCGGCATCACGGCGGACTGGATCGTGATCTGCGGGATGGCAATGGGCTACGCGGATCCCACGGCGGTGGTCAACACGTTCCAGCCGCCGCGGATCGAACTGGACGAGTACGCCACGTTTCTCGACTGACAAGCGGGATCACGGAAAACCAGCTGCAGATAGATTCCGTCAAACCGATAAAGGACGATTAAAGCGTCACCGCAGAGGTCGCTAAGGCCGCGAAGGGAAACAAAAGCTCTTCCGCAGAGGTCGCCAAGGCCGCAAAGGAATAGAAAAGCTTTGACACAAAGGACACTAAGGACATAAAGGATTTCAGACATTAATTAAAGAGCACGGCGAGCGTCGCATCCAGACCACTGACTTCCGTGTATGCCACCCTTGGCGCTGCCTCCGCGACCTTGGGTACCAATTACTATTCCTTGGCGTCCATCCTCACCCGCGCCCCTCTCCCAAGCTGAGAGGGGAGGCTCGAGCTTTCCCTGCTCCATTCGGGAGAAGGGGAAGGGATGAGGGGACGGCGTCCTCGTCGGTGATGCTTTCATAATGTACAGGTCACCGCTTACCGCTTACCGTTAACCGTTAACCGTTTACCGTTCACGAACATAGACAATGCGATCGCGATCTGCTCTAACCCTGCTTGTAGGAACGGCCATCGTGTGGCTCGCTCCGCTGCTGGGTCTGCTTGCCGCGGGGCGATCAATAGAGCGCTACGCCGTTTTCCCACCGCGTACGGAAGCCATCGCGCACGCGCCCTTCGAGTGGGGTGCCTTCGTTGCCCTGTCGGTTCCGGTGCTCGCCGCGTTAGCGCTCTACGTCGCCGCTTTCGTCCGAGCTGCTCCGCGGCCGCCGATGGCACGCGTCGGCAACTTTCCCTGGTGGGGCTGGGTCGGGTTGGCCCTGATCGCCGCCGGCTGGGTTCTCGCCTGGACAGAAGGCCTCGTGCCTCCCGGGTGGCGGCGTCACACCTTTACGCCGCTATGGCTCGGCTATGTTCTGACGGTGAACGGGCTCCTGTTGCGCCGCACGGGCCGCTCGCCGCTGACGCAGCGCACCGGCTGGTTTCTCACACTATTCCCGGTCAGCGCCGCTTCGTGGTGGCTGTTCGAGCACCTCAATCAATTCGTGAACAGCTGGTATTACAGCGGCGTGCACGCAACAAACGATTGGGACTATTTCCTGCAGGCCACCGTGCCGTTTTCCACCGTACTTCCCGCCGTGGCGAGCACGCTCGCCTGGCTGCGGCAGTTTCCGCGCCTCGAGGCGCTCGCGCTTCCGCCGATTCACGGCCACCGGACACTCGCATGGGGAGCGCTCGCCGCCGGTACCGTTGCCCTGGCCGCAATCGGGCTTTGGCCCGAGATCCTCTATGCCACCCTCTGGGTCGGTCCGCTTCTGGTTTTGTGCGGACTGCAGCAAATCGCGGTAGGTGAGACGCTGCTCTCGCCGCTGGCGCGCGGTGACTGGCGTGCGCTGCTGCAGCCGGCGCTGGCGGCCCTTGTCTGCGGCCTCTTCTGGGAGCTGTGGAACTCCGGCAGTCTCGCGCAGTGGCACTACAGCATTCCCTATGCGCAGCGGTTTCATGTCTTCGAGATGCCGCTGCTCGGCTACGCCGGCTACCTTCCGTTTGGCGTCATGTGTGCGCTGGTGCTGGACCTAGTGGCACGGATCGTCGAGCGCCGCGGGCTTTACAGTCGCGACTAAAGCTTCTCCGCCGAGGTCGCCAAGGCCGCGAAAGAATAGAAAAGCTTTGACACAAAGGACACTAAGGATTTCAATAACATCGCTGCGCGCGGCCTGCGCCTATCCCCGCGGCAAGCCGCGGGGTATTACGGCGCAGAAATACAAAAGCGGCGCGCTACGCTAAGTCAAAACCAAAACCCATATTGATCCCCGCGCCCAGAGCGCGGGGAATTGCTAGTTAAATGTAGTAGTCCAAATTCGACCTAGCAGACCATGTCCGCTTTCGACCCAAAACGGACACTTAATATTCGTGGCGCCGTTCGCTAACGCTAACCTCAAGATCACGGAGTAAGCCGTCGCGAAGGTCGTAGATCCAGCCATGAATGGCAAGCTGCTGGCCACGTTCCCACGCTCGAAGGATAGTTGGGAGGCCGCTAAGCATACGCGCCTGCGCTATGACGTTGAGCTCACAGAGACGCTGCCAGCGCATTTCGTCATCAGTAAGCGACGCAAGTTCGTCAACGTATCGCTGGCGGATCGCACGGACATGGGCAATCCATCCCTTCAGTGGATCGGTTGTGGGGGGGCCGAAAGCAGCCTGGATCCCACCACAGCGATAGTGGCCACACACGATGATATGAGAGATCTGGAGTATGTCTACGGCGTATTGCAAGACCGCCAAGCAGTTTTGATCGTCCGGGCGCACTAAATTGGCGACGTTACGGTGAACAAAAAGCTCGCCGGGCGCAAGACCCACAATTTCGTTTGCCGGGACACGACTGTCGGCACAACCGATCCAGAGGTACGCCGGCGTTTGAATCGCGCAGAGGCGCTCAAAAAAATGGGGATCGTGACGCGTTTGCTGTGAAGCCCAGGCCCGATTGTTGGCAAAAAGCTGCGGGAGCATGCGCATATATGATCAAGCCGCCTAACGAAAGGTGATTGGCATAAACGCCAGTTTTCCAATTAGCATTGTGCGCGTGCAACAATCATTCCTCAAGATGGTCAAAACGTTAGCACGCATACCTGCATAAAAAATCCTGCCTGGGATTATCGAGGGATCAAAAAGCCATTCGCCCGAGTGGCGGATGTCTGCTTTTGGGCCGAAAGCGGACGTTTTGACGCCCTGGTTCAGCGGCGGCGCCTTAGCGCCGTCCGCTGCAACCGGTTGTTGGACACAGTCTTTTGGCATTTATTCGCCGTGTCTACTAAGGGGGTTACCAACCTAGCCCTTGACCGGGCCTGTCCCAAAAAATACTCTCCTCATGCTGCCTTCACCGAGATGTTTGTCTAGTTCCGTGACCGCGTTATACAAAATCAGCGCAACCATCAGCCAAATTTGAAGCGCCCAGAAATGTGGCCACGACACGTCGCTGATTAAATGTTCGACCGCAGTGCCGAGCCCCTCATGTTTTAATAAGAACGGTATCAGTTCCTCTATACAACGGAATACGAAACACAAAACTCCATAAATCGCGGTTTTCCACAAGACGCTAAGGATAAGCGGCTTACCCGAGAACCGGCTGATGAAGGGCAACTTGTCTGCGATCAGCACAGCTTTTGCCACTGTGAGTGCCACGACTGTTGCAACGGCCACGCCGGTTGGCGTCATTTTGTACGCTTCCAATATCAGCGTTTTCGTAGCAGCCACAAGGTGAAAGGCTATGAAGAAGAAGATGGCCGGAGCTATTGCTTCTTTAAACTCGTGCTTCATTACTCGAACCATGTTCTTCATGGGTCCCCCAAAGAGGTGCTATGACATCCTTGACGTAGAGCCTCTGACGCCCAACTTGTAATGGTTAGACGAAATACTACCCAATCAAGCGTTAGGTCGACGAAATGCCATATAAGACTGTCATCCCATTCCCCGATCAATACCTCACGCCAGGGAGGGAAGTGGGACAATCCCGCTTGAAGGGGTGAGGGTCCGGTTTTGGGCCGAA
>Ga0224497_10002425_pt1 | contig 11087 bp, 7 predicted proteins | sample SF_Jul11_sed_USG_4_FD_167970 | JGI IMG/M metagenome (GOLD analysis project Ga0224497, IMG submission 167970) | Sediment microbial communities from San Francisco Bay, California, United States - SF_Jul11_sed_USGS_13 | ecosystem: Environmental > Aquatic > Marine > Sediment | place: USA: California...
GGAGGTGCTGGCGGCGGTGGACGCCCTCGAGCAGCTCACCGGTAAGCAATTTGGCAACCCCGCCAACCCGCTGCTCGTCTCGTGCCGGTCGGGAGCGAAGTTTTCCATGCCGGGCATGATGGACACGGTGCTCAACCTTGGCTTGAACGACGCGGTTGCCGAAGGGCTGGTCCGCTCGACCGGCGACGAGCGTTTCGTCTTCGACGCTTATCGGCGGCTCTTGCAAATGTTCGGCACGGTCGTGTTGGGTTTATCCGAGAAGCCTTTCAATGAGCTGCTCGAAACCCATCGCTCGCGCCGCGGCGTATGGAACGACGCGGAGCTCCCGGCGGAGGACCTGAGGGCTCTCACCCGAGGATTCAAACGCATTGTGGAAGAGCATGCGAAGCGCCCGTTTCCGACGGACGCGCGCGAGCAGCTGCAGCTTGCGACGAGCGCGGTTTTCCGCTCGTGGAACGGCAAGCGCGCGCAGGACTATCGCAAGGCGGCGGGCATTCCAGATGATCTTGGCACCGCCGTGAACATCGTCACGATGGTGTTCGGCAACCGCGGCGACGACTCCGGGACGGGCGTCATGACCACGCGCAACGTGACGAACGGAGAGAACCACCTCGAGGGCGATATGCTCATGAACGCGCAGGGCGAGGACGTGGTGGCGGGAACGCGCAAGACCCTGCCCATCGCGGAACTCGCACGCCTCGCGCCCGCTGCCGACAAGGAGTTGCGGCGGATCGCCCGCGCGCTCGAAAAGCATTTCCGGGAGGTGCAGGACATTGAGTTCACGATCGAGCAGGGAAAGCTCTGGATGCTTCAGACGCGTGACGCCAAGCGCACGGCGCAGGCGGCCATTCGCATCGCGGTGGAGCTGACCAAGGAGAAACTCATCAGCAAGGCCGAGGCGGTAAAGCGCGTGACACCTGAGCACGTTGACTACTTCCTGCATCCGCAGCTCGACGCGGCGGCGCGCAGCGCCGCCAAGGAAAAGGGAGCGCTGCTCGCAACGGGGCTCAATGTATCTCCGGGCGGGGCCATCGGCCAGATCGTCTTCGACGCTGACAGAGCCGAGCACTGGAAGCGGCAACTCAAGAAAGAGGTCATTCTGGTGCGGCCCGAGACCCGGCCTGACGATGTGCACGGCATGCTCGCCGCGCAGGGCGTGGTCACGAGCCGGGGCGGACGGACCAGTCACGCCGCGCTGGTCGCGCGGCAATTCGGAATACCGGCCGTGGTGGGCGTGTCCTCGCTTGAGGTGGATGTGGAGCACGGTGAGCTGCGCACGTCAGATGGCAAGGTGTTGAGAGAGGGCGATTGGCTGTCGATCGACGGGGCAACCGGCGAGGTGTTTGCGGGCCAGCTCGAGACCGTGGTGCCGGATCTGACCGATCCGTGGTTTGTCGAGCTATTGTCGTGGGCTGACGGCTTCCGCCGCCTGGAGGTATGGGCGAACGCGGACTATGCGCGCGACGCCGCGCGCGCCCGCAAATTCGGCGCGGAAGGAATCGGCCTGTGCCGTACCGAGCACATGTTTTTCGAGCCGGAACGGCTTCCGATCGTGCAAAGCATGATACTGGCGCGCACCGCGGAGCAGCGCGCGGAGCACCTGGCGAAGCTCCTGCCGATGCAACGCGCGGACTTCATCGCTCTGTTCAAGGCGATGGAAGGCCTGCCCGTGACGATCCGCATGATCGACCCGCCGCTGCACGAGTTCCTGCCGAGCCGAGATGATCTGCGGACCGCCGTCACCGAGCTCGAGACCCGCATCCGGCTCAAGGACGGCGATAGCGTCACGCTAGAAGCGGAGCTTGGCGTCAAGAGCAAAATGCTGGAAAGCGTGGAGGCGATGCGCGAGCAGAACCCGATGCTGGGGCTGAGGGGCGTGCGCCTCGGAATTCACATGCCGGAACTGGTGCGCATGCAGGTGCGGGCAATTCTCGAAGCCGCCTGCGAGTGCGCGCGGGAGGGCGTCAATCTCAAGCCGAAGATCATGATTCCGCTCACCGCTACGAGCGCCGAGCTTAAATTCGGACGTGCGGTGCTCGAGGACGAGGCCCGTAAGGTGCTCAAAGAGCAGGGCATGAAGTTGCCTTTTCAGTTCGGCACGATGATCGAAGTGCCGCGGGCGGCGCTGGTTGCTGACCGAATTGCCGAGTCCGCCGAGTTCTTCTCGTTCGGGACCAACGATCTTACGCAGACGACCTTCGGCATCTCCCGCGATGATGCGGAAACAGGTTTTCTGAGCGAATACCTGCAAAAGGGCATCTTGGCGCGCAATCCGTTTGCCACGATCGATCAGAACGGAGTGGGCTTCCTCATGCAGCTGGGGGTGAAGCTCGGCCGCCAGCGCCGTAAGGGTCTCGAGATCGGTATTTGCGGCGAGCACGGCGGCGACCCCGACAGCATTGCTTTCTGTCACCGCATCGGGCTCGATTACGTTTCGTGCTCGCCGTTTCGAGTGCCGGTCGCGCGGCTCGCCGCAGCCCATGCGGCGCTCGGGGAGTTAAAGGATAAGCGCTGACCACTGCCTATACGGCGTGCCCAGTGACTAGAAGCGGCGTGGTCTCAAAAACGAAACTGCAGCCGCCGACGGACGCCGATACAACCAGTGCTACTGCGCATGGCGCCGGGGGCGAAGCTTCCGGACCACGAGCACGGCCTGATCGAGCAGACCTACGTCCTCGAGGGCAGCCTCGTGTGCGGAGAGGGCGTATGCCGGGCGGGCGAATTCGTGTGGCGCCCGGCGGGCAGCCGGCATGAGGCCTGGGCGGGGCCGGAAGGAAACGTGGTCCTCGCGATGTTCCAAATTCCGAACCGCTTCTTCCAGCCCGACGGCCGTGTCGTGGATGCGCTGGGGAATGATTGGGAGAAGACGTGGGCTGCTTGCCTGGGCGGAAAGGCGTGACTAGTCACTAGAGTCTAAGAAGTCACGACTGACGACTGACGACAGACGAAAAAGCTTCACCGCCAAGGTTTCCCATTTTTTTACATCAGGCTGGGCAGCCAGGTGGCCACTTCTGGAAAGGCCACAAAAATGGCCAGAATGACCATATCCGCCGCGACAAACCAGCCTACCGCTCCCATGATCTCCTTCATGCTTTTGTCGGGAACGATGCTTCGAATGATGAACAGGTTCAGGCCGAAGGGAGGCGTAATCAGGGCCACTTCGAACATATGCGCCGTTATGACTCCGAACCAGATCGGGTCGTAACCAATGGCCGTGATCGCGGGGAAGATGATCGGCAATGTGAGAAAAGCAAAGGCGAGCATGTCGATGAACATGCCGGCGATGATATACAACAACAGCACCCCCATCAGAATCACGATGGGAGGAACCGGCAGCCCGACGATAAAGTCACTGAGGTTCGACGGAATGCGGCTGATTCCCATGAAGTAGCTGAAGAGAAAGGCGGCGGCGATAATCAGGAAAATCATGGAGGCGGTTTTGGTGCTATCCATCACCGCATTCTTGAAATTTTTCAGGTTTAATTGCCGGCTGAGCAAACCAAGGAGCAAAGTGCCGGAGGCGCCCAGCGCGCCGGCCTCCGTGGGGGTGAATATCCCGGTGTAAATCCCCCCCATCACGATCAGAGCCATCATGGCGATGCCCCAACTGTGTCTCAATGACACGATGCGCACTTTCCATGAAATTTTTTCTGGCAAAAGGGGAGCCAGGCGGGGATTCAACCGGCACCGGATGTAAATCGTTACCATGAACACTCCGGCGGCGATCAGCCCCGGGATGATGCCGGCGATCAGCAGCTTGCCGATCGATTGCTCGGTGATGAAGCCGTAGACGACCATGATGATGCTGGGAGGGATCATCTGGGCGATCGGCCCGGCGGCCGCCACCGAGCCCAAGGCGAGCCGGTCGTCGACCCCGGCCTTGCGCATGGCGGGAATACAGATTTTGGCGAGGGTTGCGCAGCTGGCCAGTCCGGAACCGCAGGCTGCACCGAAAGCCGCGCCCCCGACGATCGTTGCCTGGGCCAGCCCCCCGGGGATACTCCCGACCCATTTTTGGGCGGTCTCATATAACTGGTGGGCAAAGCCAGCTTGATAGGCCAAATTGCCCATGAGAATGAACAGGGGGACAACGGTAAGAGGGTAACTCGTAATCTCCGAATAGGGGACCGCTCCCAGCATCAAGAAAGTCTTATCCGCTCCTGCCAGCACCCAGTAGCCGACGATACCAACCAGCAGAAGACCAAAGGCGACCGGCAGGCCCATGAACAAGACTCCAATCATGGCCGCCAACAGAATCCACCCCACCGTGGTGGGGGGGAATTGACCGGGGGATACCAAGCCCAGGAAAACGGAGAAGATCGCCAGAGGCAGGAAGGCGGCCAGGAGCCATAAGATCCATTGCGGGCTGGCCCTCCTTAATTCCAGGATATAATTTTTTATATCCGTAACAAACCTCAGGCACAGCAGTCCTAGCCCGAAAGTCATGGCGGACTTGGTCGGCCAGAACGGATACTCGATGAGGCCCATCTCGTAATCGCCCGTTACCCAGGCATCCCAGGCCAACAGGCCCGCCTGCCAGGCCATGAGGGAAAAGCTGACGAGGGCCAAGATCAAAGTGGCGAGTTCAAAAGCAAGCCGGGGAGGCCCCTGAAGCCGATCGATGAAAATATCGACCCGGATGTGGCTCTTCTGCTGCTGGACGTAGGCGATCGCGAGGTAGACTATGCCGACTATTAGCATCTCGCAGAGGGTGTAAACCCCCGCGATCGGACTGTTGAAAAGGTAGCGCAGGGCCACATCCACCGTAGTCAGGCCCATCATGAATACTACGATGGTTGCCGCGACACCGTTGAAAAATCTCTCGACTGAAAGCTGGCTTTTTCCCAGCTTGGCGAAGATCATCGGGATCCTCCTCCGGCGAGCAGGTTATAGAAATGGTTCAGCCAACTCGCCATCGGTTGGCTACGTTTCCGCAGACGCGCGCAAGGCTCCCCGGCAGAGCCGGAGGAGCCTCACTTGGTAGACTAGCGGAGAAAGCGAAAGGGAAGGCCGAAGCCTTGCCTATTTAAATTGGCTCGCGCCGTGCCACATCGCCAAAAGCTCCAGCCATCGATCCAGCACTTTTTGTCCGGGCAGACCGTTCTTATTCATCTTATCGACCCAAGCGGCCCAGATCTTCTCTTTGGAAGCCATCTGCACCTTGGCGATATCCCCCGGCGAGGGCTCGGTCACGATGATTTTGCCTTGAGCCACAGCCGCTGCCAGCAGCGCTTCTCCACCGCCCTGGTAGATCTGTTGGGCGGTTCCGCAGGCAATGTCATGGAGGGCAGTTATGCGCTTTTGCATGTCCGGGGGGATCTTGTCCCAACTGGATTTGTTGATGGCCACATACGACCCCTGGCCGCCGAAGGGAATAGGGTAATAGTATTTCGTGATTTCATCCCATTTATAACCAAGGGCAAAGGATGGGTTGGCAAGGGCCCCATCCAAAGTACCCTTTTCGATCGCCTGATATACCTCCGTCGATCCCACCGAAACCGGCACCCCCCCGAGGGCGTGCAGCAAATTAGCGTGATTGCCGATCGCTCGCAATTTCAATCCTTTCAGATCTTCCAGATTACGAACCTGTTTTTTACTGGTCCACACCCCATAGGAATCGTTGCTCAGGGTTCCCAGGTAGCGGATGTTCAAACGGTCGAGTTCCGCCTTGACCTCCGGCATCTCCATCAACGCCTGAAGAGCTTTTCCGGTGGGACACATATCCGTAGCGCCCGTGGCCGGAAGGCTAGTTACGGTTAAGAGGGGCACTTTGCCTGGCTGATAGGCAGGCAGGGTGAAGGCGATATCCGCAACTCCCTTTTGCAGGGCGTCCAAGATCTGTCTCGCAGGAATCAGGGAATTTGACCAGTAGTATTCAATTTTGATACGTCCCTGACTGCGCTTTTCCATCTCCCGCACGATCCATATCCCTTCCTTGGAGAAGTTGACTTGAGGTGGAGTCCAACTTGCAAATTTGAAGATCAGGGGCTTCGCCATCTCCGCGGCTTGGAGCGGTCCTGCCAACAGGGCGAAGATCAGCGCGGCTGAAAAAATTCCCAAAAGGCTCGTTCTCTTCATCTTTTCCTCCTTTGTCTAAACATCGCTTTGGCCTAATTTTTCCGGCGGGGATCGACCTCCCCCGATAATACTCGGCAGGCTCGTCCTGCTTGGCTGACCTCAAGGTCGCTTACCATTGGAAAGGAGTTTACCTCGAACCCGACCAAGTAGCCGCCAACCGCGGCGGTCTTCGTGTTCCCGTTCGGGTAACACGGAGGCCTATCGACATTCGTGTACACCCAAACTGGGATTCAGGGTGTTGATTTACATCAACAAATGCGTCCCTTGGATCTTTGCCAAGTGACAAGTCACGGCCAGTCAGCGTGAACGACTGCTTGGGGTCGAAAGCGATGTTCGACGCCGCTATATCGAAGCATTGCGTGCTGCGGACGCCCGCGACTATGCGCCATTGCTTCAATTCGTTCGATCGAGCACGTAGCCTGAGCCTCTTCGCAATTATTTGTAATTTTCTGCATCCTCCCGGAAGCGGTGACCAGTGACCCGTGACCGGTGACCAGCAAGGCGAAAGGCGGAAGGATGACCAACGGCTTTCCCTGTATGCCACCCTTGGCGTTGTCTTCGCGTCCTTGCGGTTTGGCTTTTTGATTATTTATCCTCCGCGGGATTTTGCGTCCTTCGCGGTAAGGCTTTTCGCTTCCTTGGCGTCCCCCGCGACCTTGGCGGTGAGGCTGTTCTTTTCCTTAGCGTCCTCTGCGTCCTCGGCGGTGAAGCTTTAGCAGTCCGCACTGCGGACGACCTGCCATCACTCCTTACGCCTTTGGCGCCGCCGGTCGCGCCGCGCTATCCTATGACCCAGAATCCCCAGTTCCTCAGAAAGGCCACCCATGAAAATCAAACGCATCGAGCACGTCGGCGTCATCGTTCGCGACGTCGAAGCAAGCAGGAAACTATGGGAGGACTGCTTCGGCATCCCCCTTGGCAGTGTTGAAGCCAATTCCGTCCGGCGGCTGGCGCTTTATCCGATTGGCGAGTCGATGGTCGAGCTGATTGCCGGCACGACGCCCGACAGCAAGCACCAACGCATGGTCGCCGAAGGCAAAGGTGGCCTCAATCACATCTGCTTCGAGGTCGAGGACATTGACGAAGCACTGGCGGAGCTCAAGGAAATGGGAATTCCCCTGATCGACCAGGTGCCGCGGATCGGTCATGCCGGCTGCCGCATTGCTTATCTTGACCCGTCGGCCACCGAGAACTGCCTCATTGAGCTCGCTGAGCTCCCCAAGGGCGGGCATCACGAGTGATGCCAACTGGTGATGAAAAATGGTGATGAAGAAAGGGTGATGTGAAATGGTGATGAAAACCAGTCTCGCTGTTCATCACCAGTACTCATCACCACTTTCCATCACCAGCACTCATCACCATTAGTGTCTAGCAGTAACGACGAAAATTTCTTGCCATGGCGCGTTGATAGAAGGGGAGGGTGGAATGAGGATATTGTTCTTCGATGATTTCAAGCTTGGCGTTCTCAAAGGTGAAGCAGTGGTGGATGTGTCGCAGGTGGTGCGGGACATTCCGCATACCGGGCCGCAGGACCTGATCAGCGGCCTGATCGAGCGCTTTGCGGACTACCGCGCCAAACTGGAAAAAGCGGCTGCCGATGGCACAGGCGTGCCGGTCGGGAAGGTTCGCATCAGGCCGCCGTTGCCCAAGCCGCACAACATCGACTGCATGGCGGTGAACTACATGGAGGATGGCACCCGCAGCGAGCCGGCGCCGATCAACGCGTTCCACAAATCACCGAGCGGCGTCATTGGCGACGGCGACACCATGGTGCTGCCCGATGTCCCGGCGACAATTTTCGAGGGCGAGGCGGAGGTGGGGCTGGTGATCGGCAAGCGCGCGCAGAACGTGCGCGCGGCGGACGCGATGGGCCACGTTTTCGGCTATCTCAACTTCATCGACGGGTCGGCGCGCGGCCTGCCGCCCTCGGGCAACACGTTCTACCAAATGAAGTCGCGCGACACCTTCGCACCGATGGGGCCCTATATCGTGACTGCCGATGAGATCAAGGACCCGCAACATCTCCAGATCCGGCTGTGGGTTAACGGGACGCTCATGCAGAACTTCAACACCAGCGACATGGCGCACAAGATTCCCCGTTGCATCGAGTGGGTGAGCTCGATCCATACGCTTGAGCCGGGCGACGTGCTCGCGACCGGGACCAACCACCGCGGGCTGAACCCGTTCCAGGACGGCGACCTCGTCGAGCTTGAGACCGAAGGCTTGGGCCGGCTCCGGATAAAGGTGCGCGACGACCTGAAGCGTACCTGGGCACGGGTTACGCGCCTCGAGCGCCAGCAGAAAGAGCAAGAGGGGCAGACGCCGCAGCTTACCGGCAAGTACGCCAAGAACGCATGACCGTATTTAGCCGCAGATAAACGCAGATTAATTTATACGAAAAGCAGAAAACCATGAAGACCGATGACTCACGCCACGTTTTGAAGTGACAAAAACGAAGGGCGGCCTCGGCCGCCCTTCCTGTCTTAGACCCTCCGGTCACAGGTCGCTGGTCACCGCTTCTAGACCTTTCCGGTTTTCCGTTTCTCGATGTGCTCGACGACGCCCTTCTCGCCTTCCGTAGTTTCCGCCTTCCAGACGTTCTTGTGCTGGAGGAGGTCTTTGTTCTCCCAGATGTGGGTCGCGTCGCCCATGTAGACGATGAATACTTCACATCCGTCCGGATACTCGTAGGGGCCGTGGGGGATGTCCCAGCCGAACACGTAGTCGCCAGGACGCAGATCCTTACCGGCGACGCACATGCGGCCTTTGGTCACCAGAATGGAATGCCAGCTCTTGTGCGTGTGCGCGGGCTCGACATATCCCGCGGGGAAGCGCTGCTTCATGTCGATACGTTTCATTACCGGGTCATAGTTCAGCACTTTGACCTGCACGCCGGGCGGAAGCTTCAATAACCCGCGCACGTCATCACTTTCCCATGGGACCTCGTGGTCGTGAATAGCCCTGAACATGTGATCGAACTCGTCCGTGGGCTTGGATCCGGCTGTTTGTTGGGCCATGTCGTGTCACCTCCTTCTGAACATAGTTTATCCCGATATGGGCATCTTGTAGAAATTTCGATTCAGATTCCGTTTCGGGGTCGCTCAGTGCAACACTCGTCCGCCAGTCGTGGCTCCCGATCCTACGTTGAGGATCACGACGCGGCGCCCGAGCATCACGACGCTGCCTTTGAGCCGGTTGTCACCGGTATCGCTGTACTCGAACTCATAAGCGCGCTGCAGCCTCAGATGCCCTCGCTCGTCGCGCGCCGGCTTCAGGCTCGAAATGGCGACGGTGTCGTCGAGCAGCTGGAGATCCTCCGCCGCACAGGCGGCTCTAGCCGCATGGACCGCCGCTTCGCGCACCCTGATGCTATCGAGCCAGAGCCCGGCGATTGCTCCGAGAACGAGGATGCTGATGATTTCCAGAACGGGCACAGCGCTTTCTCGGAGAACGGGTTAGGGGGCAAGGCTGGCATTCTAAACGGAACAGGAGAGATCAGCGTGAAAGGAGAAGGCGATTTCCCTCATCAACCCGGTGCCGCGCATCGGCCGCGCCGGATGCCGCCTCGCTTTTTGCCTCTGCCCGAGAGTAGATTGAGAGGGATCAAAAGATCGGCGCCTGCTTCGGGTTAAGATTCGCCAGGATTCTCGTTCGAGGATCGTCACCTGTGACCGGAGGAATCGTGCGATGAGCCCAACGGTAGCGAAGGCGGTCAAAAAGCTTCAGACGGACGTGCTGGTGGTCGGGGGCGGGACGGCGGGCTTCGTGGCCGCGATTGCGGCGGCCCGAAACGGCGCGAAAGTCACGCTGGTCGAACAGCGGGATCACCTCGGCGGCACGCACTCCGGCGGAATGGTCATGATGATCCGCTCCATGCGACACATGAGGGCCCCGCGGAGCGCGGAGCACAAGAAGGTGATGATCACCCAGTACGAGAGCTCGTTCGACGATGAGCAGCTCGTTTTCTCCATCGCCCAGGAGTATCTCGACCGGATGCTCGAGATCGGCTCGGCGTGGGGATCAAAGGGCCAGGCGACCGCACGCCAGCTCTTCGATCCCGAAATCGCGAAATGGGTGATCGAGCAGATGGTAATCGAGGCGGGCGTGGACGTCTGGTTCTACTCGCAGACCACGGATTTGCTGCTCTCGAATGGCTCGGTCAACGGCGCGGTCATCGAAAATCTCGAGGAGCGCGTCGAGATCAGCGCCAGGGTCACCATCGACTCGACTGGCGACGGCAACGTATGCGCCGCCGCCGGTGCCCGTTTCGAAATGGGTGATCGGGAGGAAGGGCACTGCCAGCCCATGACGCTGTACTTCATCATGGGCGGAGTGAACCTCGACCGGACGCTGGCGTATATCAAGGAGCATCCGGCCGAATTCAACGAGGAATATGTCGACACTGTTCTGCGGCTGCGGCAGGAGGGCAAGCCGATAACGGTGCTGCCGTTCAAGGCAAAGATCCGGGAGGCGGTCGAGCGGGATGAGTACCCGATTCCCTACGGACTGGAAAAAGTGAATCCGGAAACCCTGACTTACATGGCGCGCCCCATGTTCAGAAACGGAAAGTTCCGCTACGACCTCATGTCGCACAACATGGACATGGCCTATAACGTCGATGCGACGGACAGGTGCGCGCTCACGCGGGCGACGATCGGCATGCGGGATGTCGCCGTCAGGATGGCGGCGTTCTACCGGAAATACGTGCCCGGCTACGAGGATTCCTACCTGGTCCACACCGCGCAGTCGGTCGGGGTAAGAGACTCGCGGCGCATCGTTGGCGATTACACGCTTACGAAGGACGACGTCCTCTCCGGCAGGCACTTCGACGACGGTATCGGACGTTACGGCAGCGTCGTCGATGTGCACGACAAGGACGGCAAGCAATCCCTCCTGCTCGCTGAAGTCGGTGGATCGGGCTGGTTTCATATTCCATACCGCTCGCTGGTGCCGAGAGGCGTCAAGAACCTGCTCGTCGCGGGGCGGTGCATCTCGGCGGATTACGTCGC
>Ga0224497_10002426_pt1 | contig 11082 bp, 12 predicted proteins | sample SF_Jul11_sed_USG_4_FD_167970 | JGI IMG/M metagenome (GOLD analysis project Ga0224497, IMG submission 167970) | Sediment microbial communities from San Francisco Bay, California, United States - SF_Jul11_sed_USGS_13 | ecosystem: Environmental > Aquatic > Marine > Sediment | place: USA...
GTTCCCAGAATCCTTGCATTTTGGAGAACATCTCGATTTCTTTTTGTAGATGTAATATTGCGCTAGTCCTTTGCTCTTTTGAGAGCCTTTCGGCATTTCTCTTTTTGGCATTCTCAAAAAATGTAAGAGTCAATTACAAATTCTTCATAACTCATACTAAATACAAATATTTTTCCAAACTTAAAATTATCTATAATTGCCATAATGGTAATTTATACAATAAAATACTGTAAAATTTATTTTAATCATAGTATTAACTAGGTGTTATTAAGAATCAATTAAAAAATTAGATCAAGTTTTACCATGACTTCATCTTCTTTTATAATGTGACTGTGTTTTCCCAAATCCTTTGTTTATAGGAAGATTTGGTAATTTCAAAATCCTTTGTATGAGATGATGATTTTTTAATGGTTTCATTGTACAAAATTAACATTCTTAAATAAATTATTTTTAAGATTATTCTTGAAATTATTTTGTAGTGATTTTGAGTATCTGGGAACTTTTTCTACTTTTTATTGAAAATTAATATTAATTGAAAAAATCTATTGGTTCATCATAATTTGATTGATTCTTATGTGAGATAAATTAGTACAAATCAATGTCAGAAAGAACAATGTACCCTTGTACATGTGCTGATTGTGGCAAAAAATCTGAAGTACCTTTTGAACCAAAAGAAGGTAGGCCAGTTTATTGTCAAGAATGTTTACCAAAACATCGTAGTAGAAGATTTTGAGCTAATTTCATTTAAAGTGATTTGAACCAATTAACTTAGTATTTTTTACATTCCTTTTCTTTTTTTATTATTAATAGTATGATTATGAAATAATATGATGACACCAATATGAGATTAATACATCAATTATGTGATATGCTTTTAACACTAGATCGACTATTTCCAAATTTCCAGTCGTGATTAGATTAGTTATGCCATACTCGGTTTAAATTAGCCATGAGAGTTAATCATGCATGTCAAGTATTAGAAATGAAATCATATTCATTGGAAAAAAACCATTGATGACTTATGTTACTTCTGCAATAATTCAATTAGCAACATTGCCTTTGATCAAAATTAAGGCTAGAGGACTCAGCATAGGGCATGCTGTTGATGTGGTGCAAATAATATTGCGTAAAACTAATCCTGCATTTGTAGTTGGAGATATTACAATAGGTTCAGAATCACTTGTATCTACTGATGGGAGAAACAGGGATGTCTCGACAATTGAAATTTCAGTAAAAAGGACAAAAGTATAGAGTGTATTTTATATGGTAACTGTCAACCCAAATTCTAATTGTCTACGATGTGGAAAAAATTCATTATTGACTGATGAAGTAACAGGAGAACAATTTTGTTCAAAATGTGGTTATGTAATTTCTGAAAAATCACAAGAATCCGGCCCAGAATGGAGATCATTTCAAAAAGATGGTGGTTCAGATCCAGCAAGAACTGGTGCTCCATCATCACTTACAATACATGATATGGGATTATCTACAGTAATCAATCCATTAAACAAGGATGCCTCTGGAAAACCTCTTTCTACATCTATGAGAAGTACAATTGAACGCCTTAGAACTTGGGACAGTAGAAGTCAGGCTCACGAACCTGTTGATAGAAATTTGAGACAAGCACTTGGTGAGTTAAATAAATTAAAAGACAAGGTTGCAATTTCCGCAAATGTTCTTGAAAAAGCTGCTTATATCTATAGAAAAGCATTGGAAAAAAAATTAGTTCGTGGCAGATCTATCTCTGCTATGATTGCTGCATCTCTTTATGCTGCTTGTAGAGATGCTGAAACACCAAGAACTCTAAAAGATATTTCTGATGCTGCCAATGTCAAAAGAAAAGATATTGCAAGATGTTATAGATTATTGCATCATGAATTAGAACTAAAGATGCCCGTTGTTGATTCGATTCAATGCATTGCCAGGATTTCAAGTAAGCTGGCGATCTCAGAAAAAACAAAACGTTATGCAATTAAAGTGCTTCAAGAAGCACAAGAACGTAAGGAATCAGCTGGAAAAGATCCAATGGGCCTTGCAGCAACAGCCTTGTATTTGTCCTGTGTTAAAAATGGTGTATCTATAACCCAACGAGAACTTGCAGAAGCTGCAGGTGTTACAGAAGTTACCATAAGAAATCGCTACAAGGGATTAAAGGCAGAACAAACATTAAAGTTGGAATCTTAATTTTTAACAGACCAAAAAACTATCATTCAGGATTTAGATACTCCAAATATTTTCATGAAATATTTTTCAATACAGTTAATATGTCATTAAAATATTGTGATTCAATTAATACAAAGCCTTCACTAATTTTATTTGCATAAATCATACGATTTGTCAAAACTTCAAAATTTCAGTATATCCAATATGAGTCATGTTTTAATCATTATGTCAATTTTTCCTCTATGTTTTCACTATTTCTTACTCCTGATACTTTTTTTGCTTTTTTATATTTTGTATTTTGCATGATTTTGTATTTGCAAAATAAATTTGATCCTGAAAATGTTAGTAAAGTACTCATAGTGCAAAATAGAAATTCTACCGGGATTCAAAGAAAGCATGGCCTTGATTGTTAAAGATTTGTCTGCACAATATTTTACCTCCAAAGGTCCTATTTATGCTCTTGAAGATATTAATTTTGAGCTTGAGGATGGAGAGTCATTAGGAATTGCAGGAGAAAGTGCTTGTGGTAAAAGTACACTGGGTTTATCTGTTATGAGAATGCTTTTAGGAGGAAAAACTACAGGTGAAATTCTTTTTGACGGTGAATCTTTACTAGAGTTGTCTGAATCTGCCTTTGATGATAAATTTCGATGGAAGATAATCTCGATGATTTTTCAAGGAGCAATGAATTCACTTGATCCTGTTTTCACTATATATGATCAATTTGTTGAAATTCTAAAACAGTACAACTTTCATGGTGATTTTAAACAAATAATATCTGAAACAATCAAATCTGTTAGTTTAGATGAACACATACTCAAAAAATATCCCCATGAACTAAGTGGTGGTATGAAACAACGGGTTGTTATTGCAATGGCTCTACTTTTAAAACCAAAATTTGTGATTGCTGATGAACCTACTACTGCACTAGATGTTTTAATTCAGGCACAGATTGTAAATTTGTTAAAAAATCTCAAAAAGAATGGGATGACATTTATGTTAATCAGCCATGATTTAGCAATCTTGTCTGAAATTGCTGATAAAATAGGAATTATGTATGGAGGTCAAATGGTTGAATTTGGTTCCTCTCATGAAATTTACAACAACCCCCAACATCCCTATACAAAAGGACTTTTAGAATCCATCCCACGACTCAGAGGGACTGTTCCTAAATACATTAAAGGAAATCCTCCTAGTCTGTTAGAATTTCCAACACAATGTAGATTCATTGATAGGTGTCCCCTTGTAATCGAAAAATGTAAACAAGTACCTCCAAAGATAAAGACTCAAACTGGATATGTTAGATGCTGGTTATATGAACCTGAAAAATAGTTTGTTCTTTTTTGAACCATAGATATATTTCTCATCACCTTTTATTAGAAAAATTCCTGAACAATATTCCTTTTGTTTTATCTAAATAATTTTATTTTTTATCTCTTTTGGGTTGGTTTTTCTTTTTATGCTCTAAAATATGTTTTAATCCGTCTGTCATACTAAGTGAATCTAAATCTGTTTCACAATAATGACATTTCAAGATTAATTTATCCCTTTGTACATTTTTTTACTATTAGTAAACAAGAATCAATAATTCTTAACATCTCTGTTCGAATGACTTTTTTATCAATTGATATCCAAACTCGAAATTTCTTTATTGCAAATGATATTGTTTGGACTTTTTTTCTTTCTTCCCATACAAATTCTATTGGGCCTAAATTCTTATCAAAGAAACTCTCAAGATCTGTTTTTATTGCAATTTGTGAAAACTGATGCTGGGTATTTTTTGCATTAAGTAGTGGTTCTAAATCTGCTCTTCTCCTATATGCTAAAAGTTCTCCTCCTTTACCAATCACACCTACAAATCTGATGTATGGGCTAATTGCTGCAATTGAATCACATATTGCTTGATGATCTTTTTTAGCCATTTGTTTGGTTGTAAAAATATGATATTTTAATGATTGTAAGACTTGACAGTTTTATAGTTAAATAATGCCTGATATCTGTTTGAATAGTGGATTTTACTGATCTATTTCCATTTGCCCCGGAAGTAGGTTATCTTGGTTTAAGTCTTGTAAATTTCTTTGGTTCTTTAATCCCGTTTGTTCCTTTGCCTGGATTTCTTTTACTTGCAACCATGTCAGTTGGTGATCAATTTGATATTCATATTTTAGCATTATTGTCTGCAATTACTGCAACAATTGCAAAACAAATTATTTTCTACGTTAGTTATGGTGGTAGACGCATCATTAATGAAAAAACTAGAAAGAGAATGCGTCCATTTGAACGTCTTGTAAAAAGATATGGTGCAGGAGCAGCATTTTTTGCAGCTGCAACCCCAATTCCAGATGATCTAGTTTATGTTCCATTGGGACTTGCAAAATACAATCCAAAAAGATTTTTTGTTGCAACTCTGACTGGAAAGCTTGTTCTAAGTTATTCTATTGTTTTAATTTCTCATAATTTAGGAATCTCTTTGATTGAGCCATTTCTTGAGGATGTACAGGACACCACTCCGATATACATTGGAATAATTGTCTTTGCAGCAATGATGACTTCAATTGTAATTTTGTTGTTGAGGTTAGATTGGGAAAAAATCTTAGGCAAATTTGCTCCTTGGACACTAGATGAAAATAATAACAATAATGACAATTAAATTTTAATTCTAAAATTCCACATTTTCTCTGTTGCTTCTTTGATGCCTACTCTAGGATTGGATGTGATTCTTTTTTGTTTTACAATTCCCTCAGTGATAAACAACTCTCCATTTTTTGTTAAGTCTATTCCGTAGTGCTCTTTTGAAATCTGTAATGCCTGTGTTAATTTTGCTGGTCCATTTGTAAGATTTCTAAAATCAGAAATTTTTCTATTTTTTTTAATAATTTCTAATCCTTCTTTTGGCTCTATAGCGCGAATTAATACTGCTCCTGCATCAAATTCTGAATTCTTTGCAACTACGTTAAAGCAATAATGCATTCCATACGTAAAATAGACATATGCCCTTCCGACATCTTCAAACATTGCTTTATTTCTTTCAGTCATTCTTTTGTAAGCATGACTTGCGGGATCATCCATGTGTCTATATGCTTCTGTTTCTGTAATAATTCCAGAAATCTTTTGGTTGCCTATCTTCCTCACAATTTTTTTACCAAGGAGATTCTTTGCCACTAAAATAGTATCTTGTAAATAAAATTCTCTAGGAAGTATATTCAATGTCTATCTTTACTTGTTTATTGTCTTTTAATTCTCTTATTGTTTTGAATAATTTACTGATGTCTGATTTTAAGATATTGACTAATTCTTGATTGTAGATTGTTGCTGCAGGGTGTACCGTAAGAAAGTAAATCTGTTCATCTTTTCTAACTATCTTTCCTCTGTATTTTGTAATCTCTGAACCACCTAAAATTGAATTAAAAGCGGTATTTCCCAAAATGCATATGATTTTTGGTTTTATAATGAATATTTCTTTTTGAAGGTATTCACTGCATGTATTTCTCTCTAAAACACTAGGAACTCTGTTATTTGGTGGTCTACATTTAACAACATTTGTGATGTAGATCGAATCTCTTGAAATTCCTGCATTTTCTAATGCAAGAGTGAGTCTTTTTCCTGCAATCCCTACAAATGGCTCTCCTTGCTGATCTTCATTCCTTCCTGGTGCTTCTCCCACAAAAATTACATCTGATTGAAAATTTCCTTTCCCTGGAACCGAATTCTTCCGAGTTTGGCAAAGATCACATTTTGTACATTTGATAACCTTTTGTCTTATTGTCTCTAATTCTGTAGTCATTTTCTAATTTACACTCTTTACTGTCGCAATCCCTCTAATGGACGGACCTCCATTTCCCATTATCATTGATTGCATAGGATCTCCTTTACCACAATTTGTGATTGGTCTTACTGTAAAATCATCTCCGCATGCATCGATTGAATTGAAAAATTCTTCTGATGTTCCCATTACTATAACGTCTCTTAGTAAGTCTGTCAGTTCACCGTTCTCAATTTTTTGGGCATATTGACATGAAATACTCCAATTGTATCTTTGCATGTCAATTGAGGGAATTTTCATGTTGGAAATCATGTATCCGTTTTTCACTTCTTTTATCATTTCATCTTGTTTCCAATCTCCTTTCTCTATGCATGTGCAAGCCATTCTGATTAAAGGCATGAACCTATAGCTAGTTGCCCTCATATTTCCAGTTGGAGTTGTTCCAAAAATTTGGGCAGTTTCTCTATTTTGCATATGGTTTATCAAAATTCCATTTTTTATTAGATTTGTTTTCTGAGTTTTTACTCCTTCATCATCATAGTAATACCAGCCAAGACTGTTATCGATGGTAGGATCATCAAAGACATTTAGTTGTTCAGATCCTATTTTCTCTCCTAATTTTCCCTTCCACCATGCACCTCCTGCCCATGCCATTTCTTTTCCTAATACTCTGTCGGCCTCTGATGGATGACCAATAATTTCATGAGTTAATAATGCTACAAAGTCTGGATTCATTACAACTGTCGCTTTTTCTTCTCTGATAGGTTTTGCCATGATCAATTCTGATGATTTGTTTGAAATTTTATCTGCACTATTTTGTACTTTATCATTTTTGATTAACTGTTCTATGCCTCCTCTTCCTCCTTCTGTAATATTGACTGACTGTGTCAATCCTGATTCATGAGCAGTTGCGATCATGTCAATAACCACATCTGTATATTTTTGGAAAATTTGTGCGCCATCACTACTTGTGAAATATTTTGAGGTTTCAGAAAACCAAGGATTTACTGTTGACTGGATGATTCTTGGTTTGCTTAATATGATTTTATCGCACTCTAATCCGATTTCTATTAACTTTTCAATCTCTGGTTTTTTCAGAACGGGGAATTCTTTTTTAATTTTACTTGCTGAAATTTTATACACATCAATTGTGTTTTTTTTATTTTGTGATGAATATTCTGAATTTTTTAATGCTTGTTCAATTTTGCTTTTGATTTGTTCAAAATTCTCTGGGCTTGCAATCGAACAAAAACCCCATGCTCCATTTTTTAACAACCTGATTCCTATTCCGTTGTATTTTTTTCTATTGATGTATTCCACCTCACTATTTTCTATGGATGCCGATTGTTTGTTCTGAATTTCTGCTCTTACGTCACAATACACAGCTCCTGATTCTATGGCATATGAGACCCCTCTATCTGCTAATTCTTGAAGATTATCCTCCATGAAAATGAGGACTTTTTGGAGTTCCTAAATCTTATGTTTTACTGATTTGAAATCGCAGGCATGGTGAAGTAGTATTCATCCTCAAAATCATAGTCAGAGACTCCTTTTTTACGAAGATATTCAAAATATGCTGTACAATTTTTATAAAATTCCTGATTTTTGTGATTTTCCTGACTTTTACTCATGATTCTAGTTTTCAAAAAGATCCATTTTTTCAAGAGAGTGAGTCAATTTTGGTAAGAAAGTTTGTTTTCTTTAAGCATTTAAGATGATTTATGGACATGATACCTTTAGTGTTCTTTGGTACATATTCTAATTGATTTTGACATAATTAAAAAGAATTTTTTCTAGTCATTAAGTCGTAACATAAATCATAATTTAAAAAATCTAACTCATTGTAAGTTACAAATCCTGTATTTCAAAATCTCATTATTTCCATTACCTTGAAACCAATAACTGATTTTGGGAAAGTAATTTAGGGCCTAAATGTTTCTAAATAATGTAGAAATTTGTCAAAGATTGTTGTTGATACAAGTGTAATAATTAATGGTCAGCTAATTACTCAGATAGAATCTGGAAATATTCAAAACTCTGAAATTATAATTCCTCAGGCAGTTATTGATGAACTTCAGTCTCAAGCGTCTCAGAAAAAAGAACAAGGATTTGTTGGCCTAGAAGAAATAAAGAAACTTAAAGATATTTCAAGTAATTTTGGATTGATGATTTTAATTAAAGGGAATCATCCTTCAACTGATGATATCAAAATGGCAGGTAGTGGAAGAATTGATGCAATGATTAAGGACTTGGCAAAACAAAACAATGCTATATTATATACATCTGATCAAGTTCAACATCTAGTTTCTCAGGCTGAAGGTATTGATTCCATACTGATCAAGCCAATCCCAAAAGAAACTCAACTAGAATTTTTGAAATTTTTTGATTCAGATACTATGAGTGTCCATCTAAAAGAAAATTTACCTCCTATGGGAAAAAAAGGAAAACCTGGAACTTTTTCTCTAACAAAACTTTCTTCAGAAATATTATCTAAGGAACATCTTGAATTTATGGCAACTCAAATTTTAGAGGCTGCAAAAATCTCTGATTCAAATACAATTGAAATTTCAAAAACTGGCGCATCTGTAATACAACACAAAGATTATAGAATTGCAATCACACGACCTCCATTTTCAGAGGCATTTGAAATCACAATTGTGCACCCAATTGTAAAACTATCTCTTAATGATTATGATATTTCAGAGGCATTAATGACAAGATTATCTGACAGAGCAGAAGGGATTTTAATTTCTGGAGCTCCTGGCTCAGGAAAAAGTACTCTTGCATCGGGACTTGCCAATTTCTATAATTCTCACGGGAAAATTGTCAAAACTTTTGAATCCCCACGTGACTTGCAAGTAGATCCTGAAATTACACAGTACACAAAACTTGATGGCAGTTTTGATAATACTGCAGATATTTTATTACTTGTTAGGCCTGATTACACCATATTTGATGAAGTACGAAGACGTGAAGATTTTAGAACATTTGCAGATCTTAGGCTAACTGGTGTTGGAATGATTGGAGTTGTTCATGCCAATTCTCCTCTTGATGCAATTCAGAGATTCATTGGAAAGATAGAACTTGGTATTATTCCAAACGTCTTAGATACTGTTATCTTTGTCAAGGATGGTATAATTGAGAAAGTTTATGATTTGGAGTTAAAAGTAAAGGTTCCAACTGGTATGACTGAATCTGATTTGGCAAGACCTGTAATTGAAATCAGAAATCTTCAAGATAATGTACTGGAGCATGAAATCTATACCTTTGGAGAAGAAAATGTTATAGTACCTATTACAAAACGAGCTCAAAAAGTTGGAATTGAAAAGATTGCAGAGGACAAAATCCGTGAGGTGTTTAAAAGATATGATTCTCGCGTAGATGTTGAAATTTTATCAGACAATAAAGTTCGTGTGCTAGTTGATAAAACTTCAATACCTTCAATCATTGGTAAAGGTGGTTCTAACATCAATGAAATTGAAAAACAACTTAATGTACATATTGATGTGGAGGAAAAAAATTCTACATCTAATTTTGTTACATCTAGTGATCTCTCTTTCACTTTTTCAGAATCCAAAACAGCTCTAATTCTTGCTGTTGGCAGAGAATACACATCAATGCATGCTGATATCTATGTAAATAACAAATACATTACATCAGTTAGAATTGGCAAAAAAGGACAGATAAAAATTCCAAAACGCTCTGATATGGCAAGAAATTTGATGCAATTGGCATCCTCTCAAAATGATATTCAGATTTTTCTCAAAGATTTTTGAAATTATCTAAAATCTTTGGATTTGATTTTAAAAATGTAATAAATTTTCTTAGCTGTTTGATTGTTTTTGTATTGAGGTGATGTTCCATTCCTTCAATATCTTGATTGGCAGTTTCATCCCCAATTCCTAATATCTCAAAAAACTCTAACAAAATTCCATGCTTTTGACGAATTCCTTCTGCAATGTGAGTACCTTTAGAAGTAAGATTTATGCCATGATATTTTTCATATTCTAGTAATCCATTTTCATCTAGTCTTTTCAACATCTTTGTTACGCTTGGAGCACTTACACTCATATATCTGGAAATATCAAGTGTAGTGGCATATCCTTTTAACTCTACTAACTCTGCAATGATCTCGAGATAATCTTCCATTCTTGCACTGGAACTGCTTTTTTCTGATTTGTGTGCAGCTTTTATTGATTCTAATCTCTTTGAATTTTTAATCTTCAAGACTTCTTTGTAACTAAAATAATCTACTATAATTGAGTGTCTTTTTAGCTTGAACCTAGTTATTCTTTGTTAACGTTGATAGTTAGTCTAGTTAATTAATGCCAGATTCAGCAGTTTCTGGCAGCCAATCAATTCCACCATTTTCTCTTACTATGTATCCATCCAAGCTTGATGCGATGTACACTAGAACTTTTGTCACAAGAGTTGTAATTATTTCAGAGTTATAATGTTAGATTCAACTCAAGATTTTGCATTTTCATGAATTGGTTCAAGGATGAATAATTTTGTACAGTTCAAAGATAGACCTGAAGCATTTAAGAAATACCTTAAAGATGAAAAAGGAATTGACATTACTGGAAAATCCAGTATTTTGAAGACTTTTTTGATTTTTGGTGTAGTAATAGATGCAATCTTTGGAGGATTGTGGTTATACAACCATTACAAAAATAGCAAAAATGACAACATCGAAAAAGGATACTAATATTGGAAAGGCAGTTGGAATGCTGCTTTTCTAATATCTTTATCGATTCGGCGGAATAAACTATCAATTCAGTAAAATATCACGAAACTTTCCGAGAGTTTGATCTATGATGCATATCAATTCGGTATCAATTCGAGGATTTTTCCGAAACTACCGAAAATATGCCGAAACTGGAATCTGATCGTATGTCCGTCGTTGGATTAATTTCATGATTTTACAATAGACAAATCTGACTATAATTTCCAAAAACCATTCAATTTTATTCAAATCCATAATTTCATCATCTTGATATTGTGTTTCATCCAACAATAACTCGATCGCAATGACTATAGTCCAATCAATCTCAAAACTCTATCAAGATAGAATGTGGAAACTGAGAATCATCACATTTACTGCAGGTGCAGTTGTGATGGGATTGGAGATCATCACAAGCAGGATTCTGACCCCA
>Ga0224497_10002429_pt1 | contig 11072 bp, 10 predicted proteins | sample SF_Jul11_sed_USG_4_FD_167970 | JGI IMG/M metagenome (GOLD analysis project Ga0224497, IMG submission 167970) | Sediment microbial communities from San Francisco Bay, California, United States - SF_Jul11_sed_USGS_13 | ecosystem: Environmental > Aquatic > Marine > Sediment | place: USA...
CTAGCCGTCGATTGCGTTCCATGCAACGACGACCTGCTCTCGTACGTGCGTTCTGGACGCAAGCAGAGTTGGTGTTCTAAACTCACCTAATTACGTAAGGCTCAATAACTCTCTCAGCTCGACGGGCAGCCCGAACTCCTTCATCAAATTGAAGTGCAGTCTCAAGAGCAAAATCAGAACCGTGATTCCAAAAACTTGCCAGTGCAGGCTCAGCGCCGTGGCGTCTTTTATCGGGAATAGCCTGAGACTGGGCGAACCCGGCGCGAAAATGGCGCGGGATATGATCGCCACCATCCGGATCATGACAATCAGCCACAGCAGTGCCATAAACAGAGTATGCGCAAGCTCCGATTGCGGATCGATGACCACCATCGCGGCGAGGCTCCCGCCCGCAAATGCGGTCACCGCGAATAAGTCGATCACGGCGCGCAGCACGAGCATGCCGAGTCGTGCGCGCCAGTGACCACCGGAATCCGGTTCGGCCTTCTCTCCAACGGGTCGCACAGCCCGGCGTAAAAACAGCTCGACGACAACGCCGAGGAAAAATGCTGCCAGAAACACGCCGAGCAGATGCGCCCCGCTGGTAACGCCGTCCGCGCGCAGCTTCGCCCACATCATTTTGGCAATGTTTGGCAGGTCATCAACCGCGGCGAACACTCCTATCAGGGCACGCCGGATCCTCGGCCCGCTCCCGCTTAGACGCTCCAGCAGGTCCGCCTGCGCTTGGTCGGGCGCCGCGTCACTAACGGACCCGGCGCTCTGCGCCGGCGTCACCGCCGCAGCGACCGTTGCCGCGTACGATGTTGAAAAAAGGCTAAGTGGCGACAGATAGACCATAACCAGAATGAGCGAGCAAGCGCCCAGCTTAGCGAGCAAGTTGGCCGAAGATTTCAACTCTCGAGACTCCTGAAGGTTTCAGACGAACGCTTTTTCTGGCGCCAGCATCCGCCAGCTTGACCATTCTAAGTGATTATCTGCGCGCCGAGGCGCGAAATTCGAACGACTGAGGCTTTGATTGCGGCTCCGCGGCGATTCGCTGATAATCGAAGAGCATCGCCAGAAAATGCATGAACCACTGATGCCGCCCTGCATCGCGTGCTTTCGCTAGCGCGTCCTACTCCGCTTTTGTCTGCGTGCCGGGTTTGCCCTTGTGCGCCCAGTCCGCCTGTTGCCAGCGCTTGAATCCATCGATGGTGACCTCGGCGTGAAACTGAAAGCTGAAAGTGAGCTCCCCGTATTTGAAGGCCTGGTGTGGAAACCGATCGCCGGTGGCAAGAAGCTCCGCACCGTCCGGCAGGTCAAAGCCGTGAAAGTGCGACTGAGTGACGTGCATAACTTCGGGTAAATATTTGCGCCCCTGCTCCGTGGCGTAGATGGGGTAGTAGCCGAACTCGTGGGGTTCCCCCGGCAGCGGACCGACGTTCGCGCCCAGTAGGTGGGCGATGGACTGGGCGCCCTGGCAGATGCCCAGCACCGGCATCCCTTTGCCCATGCAGGCTTCGATCCAGCGCGCCTCGTCCTGGAGAAAAGGGTATCGGCGCGTCTCGGTGACTACGAATGACCCGCCCTAAAGAACCGTTCCTGCCACCGATTCGTCCACCTCCCCGAGTGCTTCGCCCTTGAAGGCCTTACGGATCTCGAATACGGCGCCATTTTGCTTGAAAAAAGTAACCATCCGATGGTCGGGGGCATCGTCGCCATGTCGTATCAGAACGAACCTTCTGCTCATCGACGTTACTCACCTTTATTGCAAAGAGTCAGCGAAATGCCTTGCTCAAAAATTGCAGCGTCTTTTCCCAGGAATCCTTGGCCGCCTCTTCGCGGTAACGCTCGGAACTCATAAAATTCTGGAACGCGTGACCCGCGCCTTCATAGCGATGAAACTCGCAGGCAGTGCCGTGGCGCTTGAACTCTGCCTCGATCTTGTCCACGTCTTCAGGCGACGGTTCGGTGTCGTCTAAGCCGAAGAAACCCATCACTGGACCTTTGATATTGGGAATGCGCTCGAAGGGGGTCGGGCCGTCACCGCCCCAGGAGATCATGCTTCGGCCGCCATAGTAAATGACCAGCGGGCCGATGCGCGATATGTTTCCAGCGCCGAGCATCGCCGTACGCCCGCCCATGCAGTGTCCGAGAATGGCGAGTCGCTTGCTGTCCACTTTCTCTATCTTCTCGATGTGGGCGATGCAGGCCTTGATGTCATCGATGATGAAGTTGTCGCGCAAGGTTGCCCGGCGCGCTTCCTTTTCCTCGATCCAATCGTGATAGTGGAACACGTCGGGGGCGGCGGCGACGTAGCCGGCCGCGGCGAGCCGGTCAACGCGATCCTCGGTAAATTTATCCAACCCGCCGATATGGCACATGACGATTACCGCCGCGTCCGGCCCGGCCCCATCCGGCGATGCGACGCACATGCGCATGGCGCTGCCGTTTACCTCGATCTCGTCAAATCGTGCCATTTTTCGCTCCTCGGTGAATTGTCGATGCGGTGTGTATGCGCGCCGGGAATATTCCGGTTCTGGCGTTTTTACTCATTCTTATGACTTGGTAAGAGCTTTGAGTTCAAGCTCCTCATGGGTAAACCACCCGAAGCCATATTTTGCATGAATCGCCTGCGTCTCGGGCGTTCCAAGATACAAGAGTAAACGCATGGCGTTATCGGGGTCTACGCCGGTCAGGAGCGAGCTTGGCGGCCATTATTGAGTTGAAAGTTAAACATGTCCAAACTCAATAAATTATCATCGCCCTGAGTAGTAGGAACTTTGTTTTTTTGAGTCGCTGGAGCCGTATGTCTTGAGCATCTCTGAGCCGTCACTCTTTCTTCGAGCAAGCCCAGAGTGAACGACACCGCAGACAATCGCAGGGCGCTGTCGCCATTTGTCGAACGCATAGCCGGCCGCGGCGCGGCCGCGTGGGCGCTGCACGTAGAGGCCATGGCAGCCAAACGCGGCGGCGAAGACGTCATCGTGATGAGCGTGGGGGATCCGGATTTCGCCACCCCGCCCCGCATCGTCGACGCGGCGGTCGAAGCGCTTCGCGGCGGCGATACCCACTACACGCCCGTGGTCGGGCGCCCGTCGCTGCGCGCCGCGATCGCCCGACGTCACGCCGCGCGCACCGGTGTAAATGTGGATCCGGACCAGGTGGTGATACTCGCCGGGGCACAAAATGGCCTGTTCGCTTGCGCGCTTTGTCTCACGGCCCCAGGGGACGAAGTCATCGTGCCGGTACCCATGTACGTGACCTACGAGGCCACCATCGGCGCGTCGGGCGCCCGGCTGGTGCCGGTGACTTGTGACGCGGCCGGGGGCTTCCGCCCGGATGTTGGTCGCCTGGAAGCCGCGGTAACACCGCGCACGCGGGCACTGTTTTTCGCCAACCCGAACAATCCCACCGGCGTGGCGATGAACCGAGCGGAGCTCGAGGCCATCGCCGATCTCGCCCGGCGCCACAATCTCTGGGTGGTGAGCGACGAGGTTTACGCCGATCTGGTCTTCGACGGTGAGCATGTTTCAATTGCCGCCTTGCCGGAAATGGCCGAGCGCACCGTCACCGTTTCCAGTCTCTCCAAGTCCCACGCTATGCCCGGCTGGCGGTCGGGGTGGGCCATCGCTCCGCCGGTGCTGGTGCCGCACCTGGCGAATCTCGCGCTGTGCATGCTTTACGGACTTCCCGGCTTCGCCCAGGCGGCGGCTGAAGAGGCGCTGACCGGATCCGACGGCGAGTCATTGCAAATGCGCGAGGACTATCGCCGCCGGCGTGACTCAGTGCTCCAGGCACTTGGCAAAGTGAAAGGGCTCCGCTGCCTGAAGCCGCAGGCCGGCATGTTTCTGCTCGCCGATGTCCGCGGAACGGGGCTTGGCAGCGCCGAATTCGCCCAAAGCCTTTATCGTGCCGCGGGCGTTTCGGTTCTGGACGCGGCGCCCTTTGGCGGCGCCGACGGCTTCGTCAGAGTGTCTTTCAGCGCCGGAGACGAGCTCTTGTCAGAGGGTTGCCGGAGAATCGCCGAGTTTGTTGCAGGCCTGAATTCTCAGTGATGCTGCCATGGCGATTGTCCGAATCCATCAATGCGATTGACTTACTGGAAGCGCACAAGCGGGCTGATCATTGACGGATATTTCGCTTAGGACATTTCGCTGATCTGATAGTTGGCCTTCTCGAGCCATGCCTCGTTGATCTCCACACCCCAACCGGGTGCATCGGGAATGCGCGCCTTGCCATCGACGATGCGGTAGGGTGAGTCGTGGAACAAGCCCTCCTGCCAAGGATAGTAGTCCGGCCCCTCGATGGAGATCTCGAGATATTTCCCCGCGTTTTCGATGGCACCTAGAAGATGCATGGTAAACAGGGTCACCATGGAAAGATTGGCGCTGTGCGGCGTGCAGGGAAGCCCCGCTTCCGCGCCCATCTTTGCCACCCGTAGCGTGCGCGTCAGCCCGCCCAGATAGCAGACATCGGGCTGGATCACGTCCACCGCACGCATCGCTAAAATGCGTCGCCAGGTGGGGATCTCACAGTCCTGCTCCCCACCGGTGACGTCGATGTCCAGCGCCTCCGTCACCTGCCGGGTCTGCTCCAGCTCCCAGTAGGGACACGGCTCTTCGAAATGCTCCACGCCGTGATCTTGAAGCATCTTTCCCACTTCGATGGCCCGCGCCGGCGAGAAGCCGCTGTTGGCGTCCACCAGCAGCGCCACGTCGTCGCCGAGAGCGTTACGCACCGCGGGCACGATTGCCTCGGTGCGCCCGGGCCATTCGTCCATATCGCGCCCGCACTCAGCGCCGACTCTGAATTTGAAGGCGTCGTAGCCGTAACGTTCGCGCAGCCGCGCAAAACGTTCACCCTCATCTTTGGGCTGAATGTCCCGCTTCATGGACGAGGCATAAACGCGAATTGGGCGGGGCGTACCGCCAATCAGCGCGCAAACGCTTTTGCCTTCGAGCTTTCCCCGCAGGTCCCACAGCGCCGTGTCCAGTCCCGTCAGAGCCCGATAGAGATACGAGCCCGGATACTTGTGCTCGCGCTCGGGAATGATGTCGACCAGATGATCGATGTCCAGAGCGTCGGCGCCCAGTGCCCAGGGCGCGATCTGGCGATGAACGATGAGCGAGGTGATGTCTGCGTTATAGGTGGAAACCTGTCCCCATCCCTGGGACCCGTCGTCGGTGGTTACGCGCAGAAAGCCCACGAACTCGTTGCTGAAGGTTTCTATGATCGTAATTTTCATTCTCAATTACGAAATTCAGAGGATGTTTTTTTAACTATTTCGAACGTCGCGTATAAATAAACGTATCCGATGTGGGGCCTGACGCCACCACCCAATGCGCTCCGTTTAAATAAGAACTTTTTCCTCGTGCCGAGTCAGGATGATGACGCATCCATTCGTAGCGGCTTGACCTGAGTAACGGCCGCGGGCCAGCATTTTGACAGACTCTTGAAACGAATTTGAAGCTTACTTTCTCATGGTCGCCGGCCGCCGGGGAAGGTGATCGAGATCAACGCAAGCCCGGCCTCCCTTGAGGCAGACTGAACCTATGCGGGTGACTGTGATGGGCGCGGGCCTTTCCCGCCTCCTGTCAGCCGCGTCGGTAAGCTAAGAGCGCCAAAATGGAAGAACCATTCAGCTTTTCCGATAACCTGGGACCTCTCAAGGTTATTTATGTCTACGAGCCGTCTGTTTCGCTCAAAGGCGTGCTGGTGGTCGACAACGTTGCCGCTGGACCTTCAATCGGCGGACTTCGCATGGCGCCGGACGTGAGTGCCCAAGAATGCTTCCGGCTTGCGCGCGCTATGACCTACAAGAACGCGGCGGCAGGTCTCCCCCACGGCGGCGGCAAATCCGTTTTGTTCGCCGACCCAAAAAGCATCGGCGATGAACACAAGCAACAGCTGGTGCGCGCTTTCGCCTGCGCGCTGGCCGGTGAAGACCACTACATCTTCGGGCCCGACATGGGCACCGATGAAGTCTGTATGGCCTGGGTCAAGGACGAAATCGGGCGCGCGCTCGGGCTCCCCCGCGAGCTGGGGGGCATTCCCCTGGACGAGATTGGCGCCACCGGACTTGGTCTTGCCTGCGCGGCTGAAGTGGCCGCGGAGTTTTGCGACCTCGAGATAAAGGGTGCGCGAGTCGTGGTGCAGGGCTTCGGTGCGGTGGGCAAGCACGTCGCGCGAATTCTGGGCGAGCGCGGCGCCATTTTAGTCGGCGCAAGCGACACCAGCGGCACCGTGTGCGATCCCTCTGGAATCGATATCAATGCGCTCATAGCGCATAAGGATTCAGGAAGCAGCCTTTCACAGTGGAAAGGCGCGCAAGTGCTGCCGCTCGACGCCACGCTGGACATTGAGTGCGAAATCTGGATCCCCGCTGCGCGTCCGGATGTCATCGACGAGGCGAACGTCAAACGCCTTCATACGCGACTCGTCATTCAGGGGGCAAATATCCCGGTAACCCACGGCGCCGAGCGCCGGCTCCACGAGCGCAGCGTGCTGAACATCCCCGACTTCATCGCCAACGCGGGAGGCGTCATCTGCGCCGCAATGGAATATCAGGGCGCCAGCGAAGCCGCGGCCATGCAGGCCATCGAGGAGAAAGTTCGGCGAAACACCCGAGAGGTCCTGACGCGCGCACGCGATGAACAGCTTTTGCCGAGAGAGGCGGCATTGAATTTGGCGACCTCACGAATCGAGGCGGCAATGCGCACAAGGCGCTGGTCCTTGTTCTGAACGATGGCGCGCTCCAATCAAAATCGTGACAACTGTGTCAGCGCAAGTCGTGAGTTGGGGCGTAGTTATTTTCACCGGGGCGGTGAGACGGCACTCAGCGGAGCGACTATTCCGGAACATTTTGTCAAGGTCGTATCCCGCTTCAGAGAGCGGGAGGCGATCGTGTCGTGCCACCAGTCGCGGCGTTTGAGCTATCGCGATCTCCAGACGCAATCGGATGTCGTCGCTCGCGCGTTGATCGCAAGCGGCTTCGGAAAGGGCAGCCGTATCGGCGTCTGGTCGACCAACAACGTGGAGTGGATTTTGCTCCAGCTTGCCACCGCGCGTATCGGCGCGATTCTGGTCAACGTCAATCCGGCCTACCGTCCGCGCGAACTGGAGCACGCGCTCGAACGCTCGGAAATTGAAGGGTTGTTTCTCATCCCGCAGTTTCGCTCCAGCGACTACGTCGCCATGCTGAACCAGCTAATTCCGGAGCTTGTAAAAGAAAAGGCGAAAGCCATCAAGTCAAAGCATTTTCCCCACCTGCGCAAAGTGGTGCTGTTCGATCCGCAGTCAACTCGGCCCAGTTCGGCTGCTTCTTCGGGGTTTCTTCTCTGGGAGAATTTCCTCACCCAAGCAGATGAGGTTTCGCCAGAGCGTTTAGAGCAATGCACCGCTGCACTGGATCCCGACGACCCCATCAACATTCAGTACACCTCAGGAACCACCGGGTTCCCAAAGGCCGTGGTGCTTTCGCACCACAATATTCTCAATAACGCCTTGTTCACCGCCGAGGCCATGCGTTTCGACGAAAACGATCGGCTGTGCATTCCGGTGCCGTTCTACCACTGTTTCGGCATGGTACTTTCCAACCTGCTGTGCTTTTCGGTCGGGGCGTGCGCGGTAGTGCCCAGCGAGCACTTCGACCCTGGGGCCGTTCTCAATTCCGTCCAGCGCGAGCGCTGCACGGCCGTCCACGGGGTCCCGACGATGTTTATCGCCGCTCTCGAGCACCCGAGATTTCCGCATACCGACCTCACCAGCCTGCGCACCGGCATCATGGCGGGGGCGCCCTGTCCACCGGAGCTGATGCGGCGGGTGATGGAAGACATGCACGTGCCCGAGATCCTCATCGGCTACGGAGAAACTGAGGCTTCGCCGCTCACTCACTTGACCAGCGCCAACGACAGCCTCGAGCGACGAGTCGAGACCGTGGGCCGTAACCTGCCCCACCAGGAGGTCAAGGTAGTGGGCACAGAAAGCGGCGCCACCTTGCCTCTAGGCGAGGACGGTGAGATCTGCTTCCGCGGCTATCACGTGATGAAAGGTTATTATTCGGATGCGGAGGCAACCCGCGAAGCCATCGACGAAAACGGCTGGCTACACTCGGGTGACATTGGTCATATGGATGACGAGGGATACGTGAGTATCACCGGCAGACGCAAGGAAATGATTATCCGCGGCGGGGAGAACATCTATCCCCGTGAGATCGAGGATTTCCTCTTCACTCATCCCAAGGTGGCCGAAGTCGCCGTATTCGGAATACCCGACGACTATTACGGCGAGGCGGTCGCCGCCTGGATCCAGCCCCGCGCCGGCGTGCACCTGAGCGAGCAGGAGATAATAGATTTCTGCCAAGGCCACATCGCGCACTTCAAAATTCCCAGTTACATCGAGTTGGTGGAGGAATTCCCAATGACCGTGACGGGGAAACTGCAAAAATTCCGCATGCGTGACAGGGTGGTGAAACGACTCAAGAAAGCGTCGGCATCGCACGCCTGAGCCCTCGGGACTGACTGACACGATTCGGACGCAGGTGAAGCGCTCCCCGGCGGTTCTCGGCGAACCCTGATCCGGGTCAATATGCGCTCTCAGAGGCGAGCCGAAAATGAAGGTATTAGTTCAATCGAGCATCTCCAGGGCAGGGGTGTGTAACGATGTTGATTCCTCCGGATGCGCCTCGGCGCCCGCCCTCCAATGCGGAACGTAATGCTGAAGTCACGCGAGCTGACGAGCGCGCCCAGGCCCTCATCGAATCCATAGCGGCGCACGCGAGGGATCTGGCGGGTGAAATCGGCGAATGCGAGATATCGCCGCGGGTATTGGACGCCATTGCGCGGGTGCCGCGTGAAAAATTCGTTCCCGGTCCCGCACGCACGCTCGCCTATGCCGACAGCGCGCTTCCCATCGGCTACGGCCAGACCATCTCCCAGCCGTTTATTGTCGCCTACATGACCGAACTGCTCCGGGTGGGTAACGGCGACCGTGTGTTAGAGGTTGGCACGGGCTCGGGGTACCAGGCCGCGGTGCTGGCAGAGCTTGGCGCACGGGTGTATTCGGTTGAAACCATCCCGGATCTCGCGGTCGCGGCACAGCACAGGCTGCACGCTCTGGGCTACCGGGATGTTCGCGTCCGTACCGGAGATGGACACCAGGGCTGGCCCGAGCACGCGCCTTATCGGGGAATCATTGTGACTGCCGTGGCAGATAGCCTCCCTGGGGCCCTCGTGGATCAACTCGAGCGCGGCGGCCGTCTCATTATTCCGCTGCGCGAAGCCGACGGGGATCAGTGGCTTACCCTGCTTGAGAAAGACGTAAATGGCGACGTCGCCAGGACCCAGCTCATCCCCGTTCGATTCGTTCCGCTCTGTCGCGCCTGACTACAGCAAAATCAATTAAAGTCAGCTGGGGGAAAGTCAACTCCCACCATCGATGGGTTCCTCCGCCGGAGGCGAGACCGCATGTCTCCCCTGTTGTATGTTTGCACAGCGCTGGTCGGGTTAACGGATAGCAAAGAAAATGATGATTCCAAAACACATGCGCGCTGTAGTGCTCACCGGCTACGGCGGGCTCGACAAGCTCGAATACCGCGAAGACTGGCCGGTTCCAATTCCCGAACGGGACGAGGTGTTGATCCAGGTCGGCGCCTGCGGCATAAACAACACTGACATCAACACCCGCATCGGCTGGTACTCGAAATCGGTGACGGAAGGCACCACCGAGTCGCGCGGCAGAACCGGTTACAGTCTGGATGCGCAAGCCGCCAGCGGCTGGGGCGGCAGCGGCGTTTCCTTTCCGCGCATTCAGGGGGCGGATGTCTGCGGCCGGGTCGTTGCTCTAGGCGCCGGCGCGCTGCAATCACTCATGGGAAAGCGCGTGCTGATCGATACCTGGATCAGAGACTGGAGTGATCCCGACAACGTCGACAAGTGCCGCTATTTTGGATCCGAGGTCGACGGCGGGTTCGCCGAGTACACGAAAGCGCCGGTGAAAAACGTTCACTCCGTCGACAGCGACTTCAGTGACGCGGATCTGGCCACGTTCGCGACCTCCTCCATCACAGCGGAAAACATGCTGCGCCGTGCCAACGTGAAAAAGCACGACGTGGTGCTCGTACCGGGAGCTTCCGGCGGTGTCGGCTCGGCGCTGATTCAGCTCGCCCGCCGCCGTGGCGCCATCCCCGTCGCCATGTGCGGCGACAGCAAGGCGGAGCAGGTTCGCGCCATCGGTGCTGACGCTGTCCTGCCCCGATCCCCGAAAAACCTCGCGTCCGCGCTCGAAGCTGCCATTGGCAGTCCACACGTGGACGTGGTTGCCGACGTGGTCGGCGGAGAACTCTGGCCACAGCTCATCGAATGCCTGCGGCGCGGCGGCCGCTACACCTGCGCCGGCGCCATCGCCGGACCGATGGTGTCGCTCGATCTGCGTACCTTTTACCTGAATAATCTCGTCTTCACCGGCGCAACAATAATTCCGCCGGGACTTTTTGCAGAACTCGTCGACTATATCGAGCGCAAGGAAATCAAGCCCCTGCTTGCGCGCGCCTGGCCGCTCAAATCCTTACGCGAAGCGCAGGAAGCGTTTTTAAAAAAGCAGCACGTGGGAAACTTCGTGATTGTTCCGAATCAGTAACAAAGCGAGTGATAGCGACAGAATTCGAACACCGCTACGTCGGAATCGAATAGGCTCCCGTCCCAACGGATCGGATTTCACGCAATAAAAAAGGCGCGGAGCGTAGCACGCTCTGCGCCTTTTCTTTTTTTGCCGAACGGCGATATCAGTGCGAGATGACAGCCTCCAGCGACTTCGCCTGCTCCACCCACTTGGCGACCTGCTTTTCGGAAGGCACCACGCGGGTAAGCTTCTTTTGCGCATTGATTTCGGCCATCTTCGCGGCCAGGTTTTCGGATCGGCGGTTGCGCAGCTCCTTGACCGTATCGACGCCTGCGGCCTCCAAAAGATCGGAATATTCCTCTCCAACACCGGAAATTCGCATCAGGTCCGCCATGTTGGCCCATTTCAGCAACTGCTTCTCGCTCAGGCCGGTCTTTTCAGAAGTCGACTTCCGTCCCTTGGAATCACAGCAC
>Ga0224497_10002431_pt1 | contig 11072 bp, 10 predicted proteins | sample SF_Jul11_sed_USG_4_FD_167970 | JGI IMG/M metagenome (GOLD analysis project Ga0224497, IMG submission 167970) | Sediment microbial communities from San Francisco Bay, California, United States - SF_Jul11_sed_USGS_13 | ecosystem: Environmental > Aquatic > Marine > Sediment | place: USA...
CCCGGTTAGGGCATCTTCGAAGCGCTGCGGGGAAATGGACGGCGCCAGTTTATCGCGATACAGCGCCGCGGTTTGGATCTGCCGGCCGGTGATGAGCGAGTCGAGCGCCCTTACGACTGACTCGACTTCAGGCAATTCCGGCATCTAAAACACTCCTTGCTATTCGGTTTCGTTTTTCGCTCAAAAGTCTTGACTCGTAACGGAACGCCAACTGCTGTCCAGAAATCACCAAACCCCACGGTGCAACCCAGGCGGAAAAACTAGACCTTCGTATAATCAGTCAGCGAAGATTTGTCTCCGAGCACGGTTCCCTTCGACATAATTGCGTTTTTCCCGACATAGCAGCCCTTTGCGATCACGGCGCCGGTAATCTCGGCGGAGTGTGAAATCCGCGAATGAGCCCAGATAACGCTGTCTTTCACAACGGCCCTTTCTTCTACGTGAACCCCTTTGCCGATCACCGAGTTGATTACCGACGCACTCGGTTTAATTATTGAATCCTTACCAATGACCGATGCCGAGTCGACGATTGCGGAAGTGGCGATATCGGCCGATTCGGATTTTTGCTCGATGTGAAACCTTCTAACGCGACCGGCCAGAAAATCACCGTGTGCCTGGAGGTATTTTTCCGGCGTTCCGATGTCGCACCAGTAAGAATCTTTTAAATCGAAACCCCGGAAGCGATATTGCTTCTCCAAAATTCGCGGAAAAACATCGTATTCGAAGGAACAGTTAGTGTCTTTTGGGATCAGATCGAGGATCTTGGGATCGAGTATGTATATCCCGGCGTTAATGAGGTTTTCGGCATCACGAGAAATCTCTTCGGGTTTTGGCTTTTCTCGAAAGCCGGTGACGCGACGATCTTTGTCGGTGTCCACGGAGCCAAAGGCCGCCGGGTCTTCAACCGCTTTCAGGCAGATGGTCGCATCCGCTTTGGAATTCATATGATCGTCGATCAGGGTCTTTACTACGAGGTCCGTCAATATGTCTCCATTGAGCACGATCGTCGCTTCGTCCGAATCATCCGAAGCGTAGCGATAGGCTCCGGCCGTACCCATCGGCTGAGGCTCGGTGACATATTGCAGTTTGACGCCGTACTCCGATCCGTCGCCAAGTTCGTGCTGAATTTTGTTGGGCTGGTAATTGAGTGAAAGCACGATGTCTTTGACCCCGGCCCTTCTGAGTATTTCGACCTGATAAAGGAGAAATGGCCGGTTGACAACCGGCACTATCGGCTTCGGCGTATAAACGGTCAAAGGTCTTAATCTTGTGCCTTTTCCACCGGCAAGTATAAGTGCTTTCATAAAAAACAATATTCTTTAATGCGGTGCTCGGATTGTCAAACTCAAACGCGTAATCCGAAATCAGTCGCTCAAGAGCGTTCAACAATGTTCAAAAGTATTGACAATTGTTGATTTAGCGTGTAAATTTTATTGGTAGCGGGTAAACTACGCGCGTGGCCCGGAATGTTCTTTCTCCCGACCAACACATCGCCTATCCAATCACTCCGATTATCTGACCGGAAGAACGGCAACTGATCAATTCACATGAGTTTTAATAAACCCAAAGCCAAACGTAATGCCGAAAGGTACCTTACGCAGGGGAAAATTCAGGCTGCGATACATGAATATCGTCAAATCGTCGACCACGATCCGAAAGACGTTAATACCCAAAACATGTTGGGCGATCTGTATGTCAAGGCCGACAATCCGGAGGAGGCGGTTACGTGCTATCAGAGCGTAGCAGATTATTACAATGGGCAGGGTTTTGCGAAGAAGGCCATTGCCATTTACAACAAGATTTTCCGCATCACCCCGGATTCGATGGAGGTTTCGTCGAGGCTGGCGGAGCTCTATCGCGTACGCGGTCAGTATGCAGAGGCGAAAAATCACTATGAAACACTCGCCGCGCACTATGAAAGCAAGGGCCAACGCATCGAAGCGCTCGCGATTTGGGAGAACATCGCGGAACTCGACCCCAGAAACGCCGAAGTTTATCTGAAGATTGCGGAGTCCTACTGGCAGGACGACCGCCACGACGAGGCTACAGAGGCCTTTGTGAAGGCCGGTCAGAGGCTTGCTGCGACCAATAATCACGAATCAGCGGTGACTGCGTTCTCAAGGGCGCTCGAGATCACGCCGCTTGACCTCGAAGCCATTGAAGGTCTGGTTCGTTCGCAAATCGATTTGGGCTATCCGGAAGAAGCGGCCAAAACGCTTGAAAAACGAATCGAGAACGAGCCCTTTGACAAGCAGACGAATTTTCTTCTTGTCGATTGTTATTACGACATGGATGAACCCGAGTCGGCCGAATCCGTGATCGTGAAGATGGTTGAGAGGGACCCTTCCAATTACCGGAAATTCCTCGACCTGATAAACGTTTATTTCAAGAAGGACGATCTTGAATCCGCGGTCCGTGTCTTATCGATGATCTCGGAGCACATGCTGGTCGGCGGCGAACACGAAGGGCTGCTTGAATTGCTCGAAGAGGTTCTCGCGCGAAACCCTGAACACCTATCAGCCTTACGACTCTTGACACGGTATCATGGGTGGCTCAAAGACGAGACCGAAATGAAGGCCGCGCTGGAGCGGGTGGTCGAATCCGCCAGAATTAACGAGTCGGAAGAAGACGAACGGTTCGCGCTTTCACAGCTTGCCCTGATCGTGCCGCATGACAGGGGTATCTCTACGCGGCTCGCCGAGCTCGGGGGCTCCCCCTTTGACGCGGAAAACGAAAGCGCTCTTGCCACACGAAATTCCGCCGATGTCCCCGACTTCAAATCGTATGCGGTATTGAGCGATGATTCGGACACTGCAGAGAATGCTGTCGGGGGTTCAGGCGAAACGGAAACATCTGAAGCAACCGAAGTAAAAGAGGCCGGTTCCGAATTCGAAGGTATGGAGAGCGGCGAATACCGCGTTCTTGAGGAAGAGCAGCATCTTGACGCCGTGGTCGTTTCCGAATCGGATCAGGATGTCGGCGACCAGTCACCAAATGGGACACAAGACGAATCCGGGGCAGGTCTGGAACCGGAATCCGAACGACCGGCGGATCAGCAGGAAGTAATCGAAAAGCCGGATGAAGCATTAGATGTGCTGAGTGCTGCCGATGAAATGCGTCTTGACGAAGAATTGGAAAGTATCAAGTTCTACCTGGATCAGGGTTATAATGGCCTTGCCGATAAATCGATCACTGAACTCGAACGAGAATTCGGATACCGACCTGAGATCGTTGAGATGCGGATGGCACTGGAGGGAGGATCTCCTTCCGCCTCCGAAAGGAACAAAAAGGCGGCCGATAGTGAATCCCCGGCAAACGGTTCAGATGCAGGGTCCAAGATAGCGGATGAGTCGGCTCAAAATGAGGAACACGAACCTCAAAAAACGGAAGCCGTTTCAGAACAGCCCGCGATCGACCGCGATGTTGAAGAAAAACGGCCCGGCGCCGCACAACCCGCCGCGGAGGCTGAAGCCGAACCCTCAGCCGACACAAGCGCTAATTCTGCAGAACCAGAATCTGAAAACGAGGTATTCGATGCCGATCCCGGCGGTGAATCAGCCGAATCAGATGAACAAACAAATGATTCGTTTGATTCTATTCTCGATGGCGCAGCATTTAACGAGGCTCACGAAAATAAGGATGGCGGCGAATCCGCCGAGTCGAAAGAATCAAAGGATTTCACCGACCCGTTCGAAAACCTGCGCGATGAGCTTGGACTTGGCGAGTCGGAAGGCGAGGAAGACGACGACTTTGAGAACCATTATCATCATGCTGTCGCCTACCAGGAAATGGGACTTTTGGAAGAAGCGATTCGGGAATTCCAAAATGCCGTCAATACGGTTTCGCCCAACGACGGACGCAGGCGGTACCTAAACTGTTGCTCGCTACTGGGCCATTGTTTTATGGAGAAGGGTATGCCAAACCTTGCCGTCGTCTGGTTCGAACGAGCTTTTGAGACGACGGACATGTCCGAGGACGAACGCAGCGGCCTGCATTACGAATTGGCAAACGCCTACGAGGAAAGCGGAGAAATCGACAAAGCGATCTCTGAATTTGAGGCCGTCTATGCCGTCGATGTCGATTACAGGGATGTCAACCATAGGCTCGAAAAGATCCGAAATCTGACTCCCGCCAACGCCTAGCGGACAGTCAAGATAAATTGAGAAGGTACGGAGCTCCGGCATCGTGCCTTTTTTGTTTGTGACGGTCATTTCCGAACATGTATACTCACGCTATGGTTGCTCGTCTCGTTGTAATTCTCTTCATTTTTGTCTGCCTGATGATCGGGTTCGTGCTGGTTCTTTTCCCCTGGGTTAGTTTTGGCGGGCTGGGAGATTGGGGCGACAACTATCTTCTGCGATTGCTTGTCGAGCAAACGGGCTACGAGTCTATACGGACCGTCGTCGCATCGACGTGGTTCCGAGGGGCCGTGACAGGCCTCGGAGTCTTTAATATTGTCCTCGCGTTCTGGGAAGTCGCTCATTTCGACGACAACGTTGCGGCTCTCGAAAAGGGGTAAAGTGGCGCCGCGGCAAAATTTCTCAATGTCGGATCCGCCTCTGTCCTACATGATCACTGAAGGAGCGGCGACCGCGGATAATTTCAAAACCGTGATGCCGGGGATCCTTCGCGGGATTCGTCGCGCCTCGGATGCCGGCGTCAGACTAATCCAAGTGAGAGAGAAGAACCTTCCGGCACGGTGTGTGCAGACCCTTGCGGCAAGGGCTGTGGATATTTGCAGAGCAACGTCTTCAAGAGTCCTTGTAAACGAGAGGTTTGATATTGCGATTGCCTCAGGTGCGGCGGGCGTCCAACTGACCTCACGATCGGTTCCCTTGGCGCGTGTCAGGAAAGTCTGTCCGACGGGATTTGTAATCGGCGTTTCGACGCACTCACTCCGAGAGGTTATTGAGGCGCGGGACCAGGGAGCGGATTTTGCTCTTTTTGGCCCCGTTTTCGACACGCCATCAAAACGAAAATTCGGTGCACCGAAAGGGATCAGGTCACTGGCGAAAACTGCTGCCGGGGTCGAGGGTTTTCCCGTTATAGCGGTCGGCGGAATAAACCGGTCAAACATCGCGGACATTCTGGAATGCGGCGCTTCGGGCTATGCTGCGATCCGCATGTTTTGGCACGACACGGAACCGGGATAATAGAGATGGAAGCGAAAGACACAAGGACAACGCCCGTCTGTTTGACGGTCGCCGGACTCGACCCTTCGGGTGGGGCTGGCGTCGCTGCGGATATAAAGACCTTTTCGGCGTTTGGATGCTATGCCGCCTCGGCAGTCACCTCGATTACGTTTCAAAACACACAGGGTGTCTACGGCGCAGAACACCAGTCCCCGGAATCCGTCAGGCAACAGTTGGTACCGATCTTTGACGATTTCGACGTCGCAGCAGTCAAGACCGGCATGTTGCCCACAAAAGAAATCATCGAGGTGATTGCAGAGGTTCTTTCGGAACGCAATGCGGTCAGAATCGTCGTCGATCCTGTAGTCCGGTCTACTTCCGGTTTTGATCTTATCGACGATGCCGCACTCGAGAATATGATTCGGACGCTCCTGCCAATGGCACTGATCGTGACACCAAACCTCTTGGAGGCGGAGCGGATCGCCGGGCATCCGATCCGAAGCGAGAGCGACTTCACCGATGCCGCCCGGATAATGCTGGATTTCGGTGCCAATAGTGTCTTGATAAAAGGCGGCCACTTCGAATCAAACGCAGCACCGGAAAAGGCGATCGACCGGCTTTTTAATGAAAAGGGGATGAGGCGTTTCGAGAACGAATTCATCCAAACAACCTCGACACACGGAACTGGATGCACGCTTTCGGCGGCGATTTGCGCAAACCTGGCGCTGGGTTTATCGGTAGAAGAATCAGTCAGTCGGTCGAAAGAATATGTAACAGAGGCGATCGCCGGCTCGCAGGGCCTTGGAAAAGGGAACTCGCCGGTAGATCATTGGGCGGGAGTAAAGATTCGGGGCGAAAGATAGGTAACTCCGAACGTGATACCTGTATCCGGGCTCGTGTTAGTAAGGCCGAAAATGGCAGCCATATCGAAGCGCAAACCCGACGCCTTGACCTGAGTTCCAATCCTAAACTGGCTTTGGCTCTCCGTGCCGAGCGGTGCGGCACCGCTTCTAGTGTTGGCACGGCCGTTGATCTCGCTCGCGAAGTTGACGTTCTTGTTCAGGCGATAAACACCCGCAATTCCGTAAAGCAGAACATCGTTTTGTGTAAAGTCGTCTAAAGGGGCCGAGAGAATTCCGATACCTATGTTTCCGTAAACTTTAAGTCGCGGATCGTTCTGCGTGCCGCCGAAACTCTTCTGAAGTATTAGCTTTGAGTAAAGATCGATCTGATTGGTCCCGATTCCTTTGGCCTGATCGCTGTTCGGAATCAAAAAACCAAGCGACATCCCGACCGCGGGTAATGAACGGGATTCGTTTTTTAGTTTGATTTTGACCGTCGTCTTGATATCACCCACGTCGTTAGTCGAATTCGGGCTGATATTAAGAGGTATCGGCGGGTTTAATGCCTGTCGTTCAATCGCTAAAAAATTCTGAATCACACCCTCGATCTGCACCTCGACGTTGCCCGCATACCCCGTCCTGATCCTGATATCCCCAACCCGGGTTAAATCACCGCGAAGTCCCGACAACGGAAATCTGGCGTTCTGAAAGAAATCGGTCCCGGCGGCAATCTCGATCCGCCCGGGCGGCGTGATATCCACATCTTCCGTTAGGAGCGGACGCATTTGGCCGGCAGCATGGATCGCCGCCAAAAAGATAACAAAGAGAGCTGTAAAAACTTTGCCAAACATAGATACCCTGTACCGCAGACCCGCTACCGAGACAGAATATGGCATTTGCGTTACGGATGCAATTTCCTTTGTAGCAGCGCGAACCGGCCCTTTGGACATCGGTCAAAAAACTTGGCACAATGCATTCAGAATAGGGCGGCGCGTCCTTATCAAAAATTCCCGCGGCAAATCGGAAAGCCAACCGGTCTAAATATTTTATAAGTGTCTAGGATCAAACGTCTTCCGGGTTTGCAATCCGGTGGAATAGATTTGAACCTGCGGAGCGGTTTATGGAACCTCCTATGGAATTGATCGAAAACGAGGAAACCGAAAACGGGAAACTTCGACTCGTTGCGGATAATCAACTGCCCAATGACGCGCCGGCAATCGAAAAACAGTTCGTCAACTTCATGTTTTTTCGAGTGAATCCGGAGTGGCGAAAACTCAATCAGGAAACAAAAAAAGTATACAAGTCAGAGTTTCGAAAGGTCTTTGAGGAATTCTCCGAGCAGATGCTCCTGTTTTCTTATTCGCTCATCGGATTTGATTCCAAGGCTGACCTCATGTTGTGGCGGATCGGCAATTCGCTCGATTTGATACAGGATATGACCGCAAAGATCTACCGGACGAACCTCGGCAGCTATCTTGAAACTACCGACAATTATCTATCGGTGACGAGGCAAATGATGTTCGTCGCTCCGGACCCGGACCAAGCCGCGGACGGCGACCGGTACCGGATAACGGCGGGCGAGAAAAAATATCATTTCCTGTACCCCTGCGCCAAGCACAGCGATTGGTATGAAAAGACGGATGAAGAGCGGGACGAGCTGATAAAAGAGAATTTTATGGTCGGCCAAAAGTTCTCGAACATAAGGATTCACATGACCCACGCATTTGGATTTAGCGAACAGGAATACCTGATCAGTTTCGAGACCGATGAGCCAAAGGATTTTCTGGCTCTGGCTGAAGAGATGCGTGAGACTCCCGCAAGCAGTCTGACGATGAGAGGCATGCCGATTTACACATGTCGTTTGAGGACGCTTTCCCAGTGCCTCGATTCGCTTGGTTAGTTTGGCGCCCGGTTTCCGGATTTTGGCCGCCTGATATGCGCGGATGAAAACGGATTTCGGCAGATGCGAAAATGATTTGGGGGTGTTTTCGGTGGGACATTAGCCGCTAAATTCTTAATAATCGGTCTGCGGCGAAGACCCGCGGCTAATGACTTTATGATCGTTGCACGCAGATACTTTATTTCCGGCCTCGTTCAGGGGGTCGGTTTTCGGTTTTTTGCCCAGCGTGCGGCTGCCGGGCATCAGGTGCGCGGCATGGTTCGAAATCTTGATGACGGGCGCGTCGAGGTTTATGTTGAAGGCGATGAGGGGTCAGTCAAGTCCTTTTATGATGACCTCCTGGCCGGACCGGTTTATGCAAGGGTTGAAGATATCGAAGAAATCGTTCACGATCCTGCTGGTGAATTCAAAGCGTTTTTGATTGAACGCTAAGTTTTACCTGGGATCCAGGTTGAGCACGGGTTTCACTCAGGCCGTTTATGAACACAGGCCTCACAGGAATTTGATGTTAGAACGCAAGCACGCCATTCGATTGGAATGACGTGTCTTTTTTGTGCTTTTAGGACCCGAATTACCGCGAGTATTTCCCCACATGGTGCGGTCCCTTTCGCGCTTCCCCATGCGGAGCGAGCGCTCTTTTCGATTAGCTCCTTAGAAGCGGGTAAGTCAAAGGCATTGGGCGCCTGACACTGTAGCCACCACCTGACGGTGTGGTCAAGCGTCCGACCTAAGGAGCCGGGACCGCTCGAGGAATCGCATTTTAAGACGAAAAGTTGGTTCAGGCGGCGTTTGCGATCACGCCGCCCTTTTTTTGACGATTTTCAGGATATCGCTCAGAAGGACCTTAACGCTCAAACCACTCCCCGTTTGGAAAATCACGGGAGTTGTTGGATAATCGCCTTTCGCATTTTTGCGGAAATAGTTGGTTGGGGATTTGCCGGACTCTAAAATGCGCCGGCAGTGATTCGAATGGAAGAACTAAGAAATATGATCAGGGAGGTTCCGGATTTTCCGAAACCAGGTATTAACTTTTACGACATCACGACACTTTTGAAGGACCCGAAAGGACTGAGGCGGACCCTTAATCACATGACCGGGCACTACAATGACACCGATATCGATACTATCATCGGTATCGAGTCGCGCGGTTTTATCTTTGCTGTACCGATGGCGCAGCACCTGGGAACGGGTTTTGTACCTGTCAGAAAACCCGGCAAGCTGCCGCATGTTACGGCTTCGGCAACCTACGAGCTGGAATACGGAACGGACACCTTGGAAATCCACCGCGACGCAATCGGCGACGGCCACAAAGTTTTGATTGTAGATGATTTACTGGCTACGGGCGGCACCGCTAAAGCCTGCGCCGATCTTGTTAAAGAGGTCGGTGGCGACATTGTCGGCCTTGCTTTCTTATGTGAATTGACATTTCTTGGCGGCCGCGAAAAACTCGACGGATATGATGTTCATTCGTTGATCAAATACGATGACTAAGGATTCAGGATTCAGGATTCAGGATTCAGCACTCAGGCCTCAGAAGTTTTCGCCGCTTCGCGGCTCATGTGCTCCCGTAGCTCAGCAGCATAGAGCGACCGCCTCCTAAGCGGTAGGCCACAGGTTGGAATCCTGTCGGGAGCACCATTTCTATTTACTGATAGCAATCGACTATTCATCAAGGCTCCACTCTTTTGCGGGGCCGGTTTTGCGCCCGTTGGCCAACAAAACTTTGTTGTATGACTTTACATAAGTCTTAGGCGCGGACATAATTAAATCCAATTCAAAGACAGAGGAATCAGATCGAATGCGATTTTTATTTGTTTCTAAAACGAAAGGGCTAAAGCTCCTGTTTTTAATAGTTTGTGTCCTAAACGCGGTTGTCGTTTCGGGACAAGAGAACCTCGTTCTCGAAACCGATTTTGAGAAGGGTACCCAGAAATGGGAGAAGCGGGGAGCCGACACCGTCTCCATAAAGACCACAAAAAAAGAGGCGGCGAATGGACAAAAGAGCCTTCAGATCGGGGGCCGCAGGGAAAACTGGCAGGGCGCCCAGTTAAACATCACTAATCTGCTCAAACCCGGAGTTACCTACCTGTTTACCGTATCGGCGAAATTAAAAGCTGGTGAACAGCCGGACGACATCAAAATGACGATGCAGCGTGGCGACAATCAGTTTGAAGGCATCGCGATGGCGCGCGTCACCGAGGGCGGATGGACAACCCTCTCAGGCCGTTTCCGGCCCAGTGGCGGGGATCCGTATATGCTCGTATATATCGAAGCTACTGGCGAGAGGACTTCCTATTACATCGACGATTTTAAGATCGAAGTATTGGAGGCACCGAAGCAATCGGGAACGCTCGTCAAAAGTGATTTCCAGGATGGGACCGCGCAAAACTGGCTGGTTCGGGGTGAGAATGTACAGATGTTCAGCGCCGCGCTAGGCGATCGGAGATTCCTAAAGGTCGGCGGCCGGAGCGAGCCTTGGCATGGTCTTGCGTTCGATTTGTCATCGCAACTCTTCAAAGGCCGCACCTATAAAATATCCGTTTCGGTAAAACTGGCCGATGACCAACCGGCCGATTCGCTCAAAATGACGATGATGGAGACAGCACCCGACGGGAAAACGGGCTTTGTCGAGGTCTCGGTGCCAAGAGAGGTGACGGAAGGAGGATGGGTAACGCTCGAGGGCGAGTACAAAGCAACGACGGAAGGCTACAATCTGGTGGTTGTCGTTGAGGCCAAAGGATCAAAGACCGAGTTCTATATCGATGACTTCGAATTAAGCGTGCCGTAACGGCAGCTGCCAGTAAACCGCGTGATATTTAGCACCCGGCACGCAATCACACACCGCTTCAGCAAACCGTTCTGCGGATCAGCGCCCTGTTTTCTAAGGCGTTGTTTCGGGAACGGTTATTGCGTTTAATAAAGTAATCTAGAGTAGATTGGCGGAGGTTTTGTGATGATTGAACTACTGGATTTGAATACCGAAAACACTTTGGGCTACAGGATCGATGGCAAGATCGACAAAGCCGATATGGAACGGGTTTTCGATGTCATCGAACAGAAACTCGAAGATTCGGGACAGCTTAATTTTTATGCCGAAGTAAAGAGTCTGAATGTTGCCGAGGTTTCACCTGACGCCATTTTCGAAGAGCTGCGGCGTTTGATAAGACACCCGAGCACGCTTGTAAATATCCGTAAGGG
>Ga0224497_10002434_pt1 | contig 11065 bp, 8 predicted proteins | sample SF_Jul11_sed_USG_4_FD_167970 | JGI IMG/M metagenome (GOLD analysis project Ga0224497, IMG submission 167970) | Sediment microbial communities from San Francisco Bay, California, United States - SF_Jul11_sed_USGS_13 | ecosystem: Environmental > Aquatic > Marine > Sediment | place: USA: California...
GGCCAGGTTGTCGGTGTCCCCAACGCCTGTTGTGTTAGTGCTGCTGCCCCTCTTGCCCGGCCTGTCGTAGTGACGCAGCCGATAGCAGCCGTTGTATGACGAAGTGATCCGGTTGTCGAACCACCCAGGGGTGTTCCAGTAGCCACCGGTGCACGACGAGCCGACCACCGTGATGGACGACCCTGTTCCGTTGGCACCGTCGTAGTGGATGCCGAGCGTGAACGTCGAGAACGCGGTCGTCTTCGAGTCCATCTCAACTGATTGCGGCCGCAACATCGGCGTCGCCGCCGCGACCGCGGCTTCTTCGACTGTCGGGAAGCAGTTGGGACTGGATGTGAATAGCTCACCATCGGCGGCGCGCTCGACGACCTGCACCACACAGTGGGTCTCTATTTCTGTTGCTTGGAGCGGAGCTGCGGCCTGCGCCGCGGCTGGGATTAGAACTGTGGCGGCGGTAGCCGCGCTCACGGTCAGTAGTAGTCGCGCTCGCACTAACGACACAAAGGACACCTTTCGTATTGGGCTTGTCGATAGTAATTGCCCGCGGAAGACAAATCGGTTCCCGATTGCGAGAACCGATTTGGGTGCTGCGGGCAATAACCATGGGGCAGGGGGGCTCGGCTTGCCGGGCCCGCTCGCACGCCAACCCTGCTTGCAAAGAACCCGCCATACGGCGGGTTCTTTGCTGGGCCGACTGTTCGTAGGCTGCGGATCCGGCTTACCATGGTCGCCCCGTTCTGAAGGAGAACCAGTGTTCCGTGCGTCCCAGGCCGTGATTGCGCTAGTTGCTCTGTGTGCGGTGTTAGCGGCATGCGGCGGGGGAGACTCGGCCGCTGATGCCGAAACGGTCGCGCCCGGAAGCGATCCAACAACCACAATTGTCGGACCCGAAGTGACTACGACGGTCGCCGGGACAACGGCGAGTCCCGACGCCCCTAGGGTCAAGGACGGGGACCGGGTGCGGGTTCATTACACCGGCATGTTGGAAGACGGTGAGGTTTTCGACAGCTCGCAAGGACGCGATCCGCTGGAGTTCGTGGTTGCCAGTGGGCAGGTGATCGCCGGATTCGACGATGCGGTTCGTGGGCTTGCAGTCGGCGAGACCCGAACGCAGCGTATCGAGCCGGTCGACGGCTACGGCGAAACCAACCCCGAGCTGATCATTGAGGCTCCCATCGACCAGCTTCCCGAAGGTGTGGCTGCGGGTGACCAGCTGCAGGGCGGCACCGGCCAAACCTTCGTCGTCCTGTCCATCGACGAAGCCACCGGAATAGTCCAGCTCGACGCCAACCATTTCCTGGCCGGCAAGGTCCTCATCTTCGACGTCGAGTTGGTCGAGATCGTTCCCGCCGGCTAGCGGGCCATCTCTTCTACGGCTGGCCGTTGCCGTCGGCGGTCCACAGGGCGGCGAAGGCTTCGTTGGTCCCTGACAGCTCGTCAAACGTCCCGCGGGCAACGATGCGTCCCGCCTCCATCATGATTACCTGGTCGGCGCGTTGCAGCGCCGGCCGGCGATGGGAAACCACGAGCGCGGTCGACCCTGGTTGCTCGTCGAGTAACCGGCCCCACAGCGTCTGTTCGGTCTCGACGTCGAGCGCGCTAGACAGGTCGTCGAACACCAGCAGCTCTGGCCTGCGCAGCAGCATCCGTGCCGCCGCAGTGCGTTGCACCTGACCGCCCGACAGGCGCATCCCGCGCGGCCCAACCATGGTGTCGAGCCCGTCCGGCATGTCACCTAGGTCCCTTTCGAGGGCTGCGGAGTGAATTGCGGTGTGGATCTCCTCGTCTGTGTCGTCGCGTCCCAGCCGCAAATTGTCGCGCAGCGACATCGAGAAAAGGCTCGGTACCTGGGGTGTATACGCGGCGTGCGGCGGCACCATCCAAGTGGCGGGGTCATGCACGAGGTCTCCGTTCCAACGAATTTCACCGCCGTCTGCCCGCACCAGGCCCAGAAGCGCCCGCAGCAGCGTGGTCTTGCCGGCGCCGATGCGTCCGGTAACAACCGTGAAGCTGCCCCGATCCAAGTCGAGGTCGATGCCATCGATTCCGTTTGCGCTGTTGGGGTAGTGGTAGGTGAGTTGGCGGACTTCGAGTCGTTCGAGCCGATCCGCGGCCCCGCGGGGCGAGGCCGGCACCGTTGGCCGGGGCCCGGTCAGTTCCAGGTCGACCTCTTGGACGAGCCGCAGCGGCGGTCCGCCGCGCAGCAGCTTCACCATACGGGTGTACGACACCGTCGCCTGCTTGAAACGGGCGATGAAGATACCGACGAAGTAGCCGGCATCTGTGACGAAGCTGAGGAAATAGACGAACAGGGCGAACTCGCCAATGGTCAGCCCATCGTCTGATGCCAGGGAGGCGGCTCCGATGAGCAGGATCAGACCGGTACCGATGCTGACGGTGTTCCAGAACACGGACTCCAACCCCGCCGTGAGGACCTTATCCTTGACCATCGCCCGCCGGCGGCCGTCGTTGAGTACGCGCAAGTTGTCCACCATCGTTGACTCGGCGCCGGCGACCTTCACCGACTGCACGGCGCCAAACATTTCGCCGACCGCTTCGGTAATCCGGCCCGTCGCCGCTTGGGCCTCTTCCCGGTAGCGCTTGATGCGCCCGCCGAGCCGTTCCGCGAGGAGAACGATGATGACCAGCGGTGCAAAGACTGCGAGGGTCAGCTTGGCGTCGATGCCAACCAGGATCCACACCGCGAAGCCGGCGAACAGGCTGGCGCCGACCATGTCGACGGTCCAGCTGAGCGTCTCTTGGGTGTGGTCCACATCTTCGCGGAATCGGCTGATCATCTCGCCGGGCGAACCTTGCACAGCTTGGGCGGCCGGCATTTCATAAATCCGGCCCAGCATGTTGCGCCGCATCAGCGAACTGACCCGAAACTCGAGGTGGACGTCGTTGTGCATCGCCAGGAACATCAGTGCGATTCGTCCCAGGCCGTAGGCGACAACGGCGGCGATCAACGTCGCTGGGTTGGCGCCGGTGTCGAGTTCGAGCGAGTCGAAGAACTCGCGCGTGATGAGTGCCGGGATTATCGGCATCAGCCAAATCGCAGACCACAGCAGCACGTTGGCCGCATAACGCCAGGGTACGAATCGGACCGATCCGAACATCAGGCGGGCGGTGGGGGCTTCCCGTTCACTCATGCCAACACCTCCTCGAGGCCCGTCGTCATCAGATGTGACAGGCGTGAATCTGGATCGTTTGCCAGTCGCCGGCGGTCGCCGGCTTCGACAATGTGACCGTCTTCGAGAATCAATATGTCGTCCGCCCTCTCGATGGTGGCCAGGCGGTGGGCGATGATGATCCCGGTGCGATCCCGCAGCAGACGGCCCACAGCGTGTTCGATGAGCTCTTCGGTTGCCGGGTCGAGCCGTGAGGACGCCTCGTCGAGAATCACCAGGCCGGGGTCGCGCAGAAAGATACGGGTGAACGCGAGCAACTGAGCCTGGCCGGCCGAGAGGCCGGAGCCGCTTGCTTCGAGGCGGCTGTCGAGTCCTTCCGGCAGCGTCTCGAGCCAGGGTGTCAGGCCCAGCTCATTGATGACTTCGATGAGGCGCTCGTCGTCGACCGAGTGCCCGAAGAACGTCAGGTTGTCACGGATGCTGGCGCCGAACAGCTGCACGTCCTGGGTGACCATCGCCACCCGATGGCGCAGATCCGACACCGGGATTTCGGGGAGGGCGCTCCCGTCGAGGCGGATGGCTCCCTCTTGCGGGTCGTAGAGCCGCGTCAGCAACCGGGCGAGCGTGCTCTTACCGCTTCCCGAACGGCCGAGCACACCGAGCACCCGGCCGGCCGGCAGTGTGAAGTCCAGATTATTGAGTACCGGCAAGCCATCGTCGCCCTCATCGGCGTAGCCGAAAGTGACGCCGTCGAAGTGGACGTCAAGCGGGCCGACCGGCAGCGTGCCGGTTCCGGAGTCTTCAATCGCAGAGTCACGTGCCAGCAGATCTTCCACGCGTGCGATTCCGGCTCCTGCCTTCTGGAAGTCTTCCATCTGGGCCCGGATGTGCTCAATCGGATCGTGCGTCATCTGCACGTAGTGGAACACCAAGTACACGGAGCCAAGGGTCATCACGCCGTCGTTGAACAACACCGAGCCGAGCCAGAAGACGACGGTCAGGCCCATGATGTATGTCGTGATCCCCATGGTCCACAGCAGCGAGAACCCGTGCCGGCCACGCACATGTTCGGGCAGCCATTGCCGCAGGATGTGGGTGAAGCGGGCGATCATGAATTGATCGCCGCCGTTGGCCTTGATGTCTTCGGTGCCGCCGAGTTGCTCGCCGATGAAGCCCATCAGCTCGGCGCTGCGAGCCCGCACCGCCTTCCAGCGGGGCACGGCGATGGTTTGGACCTTCACCATTCCGCTCATGATCACAACAACGAACACGGTCACGCCGAGGCCGACCAGCACGTTCTCGACCCACAGCAGCACCAGGATCCCGAGTATCAGGATGATGTTGCCGATGACTTGAATCGTGAACGACGAGAAGAAGTTAGACAGCGACGTGACGTCCCCATCGATTCGCTCGATCAGCGCCCCCGGCGTATGGGTCTTGTGGAATCCCATGTCGAGGTGCAGCACGTGTTCGGCCAGATCGGCCCGCAGATCGTTGGTCGCCGACCACCCGACGTCGACCGACAGATAGGTGGCCCACACCTTGGCGGCCTGCTGAAGCACGGCGATCACGATGAACCACACCGCCAGCGGGATCAGCTCGTCGGTGGGTCGGCCGCCAGTAGCACCGTCGAGGAATCCGCGAATCAGCTGCGGCGCGGCGAGCTGCAGTCCGATGCCGACCAGCGCGACCAGTGCGAGCAAGATCACCCGGGCGCGCAGCGGTCTGAGGTATTTGCTGAGTATTCGGACGTAGGACCGGACGGGAATCATTCTTGGTGACCTTCCACAGACGGGTAGCAGACCGCATAGGCGTTAACGGGGTGCTGCCTGAAGAACAGGACGGCGAGGTGGCGGTGGCGAAACCGCCGGATCTTTCGCTCAGTTAGCCGTGATGGCTAGAGGAACGCCGGGACGTGAGCGAGATCCGCGGCGTTCATGCTGATTTTTCTTATCACGGAGCTCACCTCCCTGGGGGCTGACCGGCTCGGTCGCCAAGAATTCGGTCTGCAGTGTGGCACGGGTCGGCGGAGAGTGTCAAGGGTATGGGGGACACGGGTGATTCCCGAACCCGGACACGCGCCGTGGCTCACCGAAGGCGAAACCATCAGCCATCTCACGACGGACCTCCTGGCGCGACGCTTGTCGCACGCCCGCAGTGACGTGTGAACCAGTAGCTACGACCGGCCAAGTGTGTAGATGCGTGATTCGAGCTTGCCGAGCATCTGGTTGATGCTCCACAGCGCATTTCCGTAGACGACGCGGTAGGCGGTCTCGCCGATCTCCTCGATCAGCGCTTCCCTGGTCCGCCGAAGCCGGGACACCTGAAGCAGATAGTTGGGCGCGGTGCCCGCCTCTTGGGAGGCCTCGTACCACTCGGATCCCAGTACCTCGAGATCCTCGATGGTGAACCCAGCTGACATCGCGGCCTGCTCGAACCCGTAGGCGGAGAACCGCTCCGGCACGGCAGCGGTGTGCCCAAAGACCTGCTCCGCTTCGATCGGTTCCAGCAGATCGGTTGCGAACACTTGATGGAGCACCATCACGCCGCGCGGCGCCAGCACCCGAGCGCACTCAGAAAGGGCCACGTCTGCGTCCTCGACGTGCGCAAACATGTCACGGGAGAACACGAAGGTGAAGGCGTCATCGTCTGCCGGTATGTGCTCGATGCTTCCCTTGACAATCTCAACCAGATGGCCGAACTCGTGATCCGCGATTGCTGCTTCCCCGTCAGAGATGTTCACCGCAGATGGATCGACCGAGACCACCCTGCACCCGAATCGCTCCGCCATGATGAGACCGTGGCGGCCATCACGCCCACCGATGTCGAGCACCGTGTCGTCTGGGCCGAGTCCGAGAGACTCGAGCGTGTCGAATATCGATGTATTCGGGCGCGGATCGAGACTGCGACCGACCGCGGCGACCGCTGCCTCCCAGTCCCAATCGCCGTACATCTGCTCCACGGTCACGGGACCGCTCCAACTGCCATCCGCCATGTGGCCCACAGTACCGGCAGCGCCGGGTACCGCGAGATCCGCACGATGACGGTCGAAGCGCACGGTTACGTTCCGTGTTCATCCCTCGCGGGCACGACGTTTGCCGGCATCAAGGAGACGGAACTGGCAAGCTTCTGGAGACGTCGAAGTGCTTCGGGCGCCGACCACTTCCTCACTCTTGGCACGCCCGGCGCTGATCAGGCGGCCCACATGATCGCGACGGTTCCCGAGATCCTGGAAGGCTGCCCCCTGCGGTGGATCTCGAATTCGGAGGCAACTGCGCGGCTCGACCGGCCGTGAATGAATCCTCCTACAGCTGGGAGCCTTCCTCGAAATCCCCTAGACCGAGTCCATGGCGACCAATGGCAGCGGCAGTGCATCTACCGCTGCAGCCAGGCGAGCGGATTGCCTTCTGTGAGGTGTCGGATCTCTCCGGTCGCCAGGTCGACCAGCGAGGTCGTCCTCTCCGGCGCCCGACCGAATGCGACCGCGAGTAATCCCGAGTCGGGATCCAGCTGGGCGAACACGCCTCCGTCGAGGGTGAGGCGCTCGCCCGTGTCGAGGTTGATCACTTCGAGCGGCACCTCATGCCCCAAACCGACCATGACAAAAGTGGAACTCAGAGCGCCGCCGCTCACGAGACGACGCTCTTGCGATGAGGCAAGTTCCATCGTGTGACCATCGGCGATGCGAACCGCCACCGTTCGGGCAGCCTTGAAATCTCCGTTTCCGAGGCTGTCGTCAAGAACCAGAACTTCGGAGGTGGACCCGACGGTCGATGAGAACCTCAATCCACCGAGTTCGGGGAGTTCCCGCATTGATGCGGCTGCCGAGTCAACGTGGAACCAGCGTGACGTGCCACCCGCCAAGAAGTTGATCAGAACCGCGCCGCTGGTTGGGTCGCCGAACAGCACGGGAGTGCCGACTTCTGGCAGGTTGCTGATCTGGTGAGTTGAATCCGCTGTGACGAGCAGAACTGCCCCACCTGCCCTCTCTACTACCACCAGCTGGTCTGTTCCCCACACGCCGCTCGGCTGAAGATCGGATGTGTACCACGCCACCTGCTGCCGCGGGTTTGCTGCGGGCGACACGAGCAGTTCGGTCAGTCTCCCATCGCCCAACTGAGTGGATCGGATGACCAGAAGATGATTTCCGAGGTCGTCGAATGGGACCTCTGCGATGGCGCCGCCCTCGGCTAGCTCAGTCACAACCCCGGCGCCGGCATCGACAAGGTACTTGCCGAAGAAGTCTGTCCCGAGCGTGGTCAGCGCGACTTGCTCGCCGTTGCTTCCGATCGCCCCGAATCGCTCCTGATCCGAGCCCACGACGTATCGCTCGAGCATCACCAGGTCGACTACTTCGACAGCTGCGGCAGCGGTCATGACCAGGAAGCGAGAATTCGGGTCGCGCCAGTTGACGACGCCGCCGCCGAGGAACAGTTTCAGCTCGAAGGTGGCGACGTCCATAGTGAAGAGCCCCTGTGCCGTCTCGATGACGGCGTGCTCGGTATCGGGCGGTTGGTGGATCGTTATCACATCGAGTTCGGCGACCTCCGGCGGCGGCGTGAGGATCCCCAGCTTTGCGCCGTGTTGGTCGACCACCGCAAACGTGGTGTCGAGGCTTTCCGGATCGATCCTCTGAACGACGAGAGTCGGCATGTCGGACGGCGCCTGGGGAACTGTGGTGGCGGCAGTTGTGGTTGGCTCGGTGGTGGACGCGGCCGGTGGCGACAGGTTTGGCGACGTCGTGGGGGAACCCGTTGGCGGGCTGGCCGGGACCGTCGCGTCGCTGCCTCCGTCGGTGCAGGCGGAGACGACCAGCACCAGGCTTGCCAGGATCGAGCCCGCTCGCCGGCGGCTCGATCTTGCCGTGTTCCAAACGGAGGGTGGGCGCATCGGGGCATTATGCCCGGCGGAAGGTGCTGACCGATGCGCGGGAACTTCGACCCACTTGTGATCGATGGGGCGAAGAGTCGCCGCCCTCGGTTGGGTCGACAAGAGCGGTGCTGTGCGGCCGTGTTTGTGATGCGGCGGTGGCGGCGCGCGGTTGTGGCGTCGGCCACCCCTAGTCGCCTGGTGGGTCAGCGCCGATGTCGGGTACCCGGAAGCGGCGTCGCCCCGGCGGCGACGCCGGATCGATCTGGAAACCGAGTTGGTGTACGACGACGTGGTGATGGAACCAGCAGAGCAACGTGAGGTTACGTACGTCGTGGTCACCGCTACGGCCCCGGTGCTTGATGTGATGGGGCTCCAGGCGGTAGCGGCTGGTGCAGCCGTCGGCGGTGCAGCCACCGTCTCGGTAGAACACGAAATCTCTGGTGCGGTTGGGGAGCCGATCGCCGTTGGTGGGGACCGCCTTCAGCCCGGTGGCGTCGATGAGCGTGGTTTGGGTGTCACCGATACAGAGGATCTCTTCAAGAGTGTTGCGCCCGACCTCGAGACCGTGGCGAGTAATTGCCCCGGTTTCACCGTTAGTTCGGGCGGCTCGAGCGGCGTCAATGAAGATGTGCGCTCTCGTGCGCCGCGGACCAGGAGCCGGCTTGGTTTCGTCGGTTCCGGTGGTGGCGGTGGCGGCTCCGGGCCCCGCCACGACGTCGGTGGCTAGCGATACCAGAGCGTCGAGGCGGCGTTGTTCCAGGCGGGGCCGGTGCGGATCGTTGCGGTCGATGATTGCGTCGGCTCGTTGATCGAGTCCGGCGAGGAAAAGGTCGGCGTCGACGCCTGGCATCGCAAAGGTGCCCCGCGAGAGGGTGTTGGTGAGGTTGGGTTGCATCCAAATCCTCCGTGCCCGAAACGCTTCGATCTCGTCGAGCGGGGACATGCGCCGAGTGCGGGCCGCCAGCCGGCCGATCTGGGACACAGCCACTCCCTCGGAGCGTTCCAATGTGGCTTCGTCGGCGCCGGAGTTGTAAAGCCGGGTTGTGGCGGCGGCCCGGTCAAAAGATGCCACCCCCGCCCCGAGTGCCTGCGAGATGGGTCCGGGTTCCGCCTTGGCCAGTACCGCCCGATCCCCAGCAGTACGCGGATGTACATCGAGACGACCCGTGATCCATTCTTTCAACGAGCGGGTTCCGTCCCAGTATGGGACCTGGAGCCGATCGATATCGGCTAATAGTTCGAGTTGGCGACTCCGGATACGTGCCACAAGCGATTCCAGCCGGATCAACTCCTGTTCGATGTCGTCGGGACTCGGCAGTCGGCCGGGACTCGGCAACTGGCCGGCACCTAGAGATCCGGTTGTTGTGGTCGATGTTGTTGTGGTCAACATGCTTTACATCATGCCAACTACCTATGACAAGAACTGGGCTAGTAAGCACGAAGTGACCCCATCTACGCCCACTTCGCCCGTAGTCAGGTGGCAGTCAGCGACCTTCAGCCATGCTGAATGGGCGACGGAGATTCCTGAGCTGAAATGGAGCCTTACGTGACGGACGGACCACCCCTCAGTGGTCGGACCCTGCTCCACCTCGGATCTTTCGGCCTCGCCGCCGTGGGAAACGAGAACCCGTTTCGGCCGAGGAATCGGTAGGGGTTGGGCCTCGTCCCCAACTGGGCCCAACCCCTCACGCCGCCGCCGCGCAGACCGGCCCACATCGCGCCGGTACTGCGATCTCCTTGTAGATCTGGCCTCCCTCGGAGGCCAACAGAAGCGCGCAACGCTGGTAGCTTGACCGAATGACGCTGTTCTCGAGGCGATTTCGCCTACCTCTGATTCTGCTCATCCCCGTGTTGTTCGCGCTTGGAATCGCTGGCTGCGGCAGCGAGGACGATGCGACAGCAACCACGGCGCTGACCACGTCAACCACGGCGCTGACCACGTCGACTACGGCGCTGACCACGGCGACCAATGCGACCGATCCGGACGCCGAGTACTGCGCGGCGATGCGCCAAATGGCAGTCTCACAGCCGGCCGGGTCGCTGACCGACGCGGAGCTCGAAGCGGGCATGAACGCCTACGCCGATGCCGTCGAACGGGTCGCCGAGCTGTCGCCGGAAGACGAAGCGGCCACCTTGCGGGAACTCGCCGATGTCATGCGGGCCGCCGGCCTCGACCCGACCGCGCCCGGCCTCGCCGAGCGAGTGGGATCTCTGGCGGGGCCGGTGGCGGCAATCACCTTGCCTGCAGCCCGTGACTGCGGCATCGACTTCGACGAACTCACGGGTTGAGCCGACGAATCCGGGAGGCCCTCGACGCGAGTCCAGGGATCACCGATCGAAAGTCGGCCCATGGAAGGTCGGCCTATGGAATGGCGGTTCCCTGGTTCCATTGATCCGCATCGCGATATAGACGGAGCGCTTCGATGCGGGGGTTCTCTGTCAACGCTTCCTGGATCGCTTGCATGATTCTTCCGTGCTCGGTTTCGTCCCGCTCTTTGCGGAAGTGTTTCCACCACGGAAGCGTCGACTCAACGAAAAGCAGCCATCCTTCACCTTCCACTGGCCCGACCATGCCGATGAACACGTGCTTGTCGACGGCGATGTCAAACGTTTGGGAGTAATCCGTGGCGCCCCGCTCCAAGATGGCTACCGCTCGCACCTCGAGCGCTGCTTCGAGATCGTCGAGTAGCGCCTCGGCCACCGACCCCAGGCCACGATCATCGGGGTAAGCGCAGTCGAAACCGATGTGATTGAAGGAAACCGCAATGCCGGCATCCTAGTTTCGCCGCCGATCGCGCCTGGCTCGGCCCCACAGGGAACCATCCGTCACCACCCTGGCGTCATGCCCGTCAACCCCGATCCCGACGCCACTCCGCCAACCGCCACAGGCACCTGTATCCGACGCTCTGACCACCGATGCGACAGGCGTCATTGCCGTTAGGGGCTTCCTGTTTGTCGATGATCAGGGTGCTCGGCTGTGTGAGCTGCCGGCTGAGTCCTTCCCGGCGCAGTGCGGCGGAGCGTCCATCCCGGTCGATCGATTGTTTTCACTCAGACCCAGG
>Ga0224497_10002435_pt1 | contig 11065 bp, 12 predicted proteins | sample SF_Jul11_sed_USG_4_FD_167970 | JGI IMG/M metagenome (GOLD analysis project Ga0224497, IMG submission 167970) | Sediment microbial communities from San Francisco Bay, California, United States - SF_Jul11_sed_USGS_13 | ecosystem: Environmental > Aquatic > Marine > Sediment | place: USA...
GCTCGATTCGGCGGTCCGTCAGGTGGCCGGCAATCCCGCGGCGGGTGGTCTCAACTTCGGGTAACTCTGGCATTTATGGGTCTTTCCGGATAAATCCGTTGCCGTTTTGCGAAGCGCGTCGTATGCATCATGTCGCATTTAGCATACAAACTGACTTGCGTGGATATGACATATTTCTCGAGAGCAGGTATTGTAAACGGCCTTGGTATCTTGTGAATTGGCGTCCGCGCCAAAGGTTTTGAATGATGGCTGAATATCTCTACGGCGTGCTGGATTTGTCCTTCTGGGGCTATTTGCTGGCTACGTTCATCATGGTCCAGGTCTCGATGATGGCGGTGACCTTGTATTTGCATCGTGATCAGGCGCATCGGGCGATCGACCTGCATCCGGCATTACGGCACTTTTTCCGTCTCTGGATCTGGCTGAGCTCGGGCATGGTGACCCGGGAATGGGTCGCCATTCATCGCAAGCATCATGCCATGGTGGAGCGTGAAGGAGATCCCCATAGCCCCAAGATCTTCGGTTTGCGGACCGTTTTGTTCAGGGGTGCCGAACTGTACCGCTCAGAGTCGCTTAAGGATGACACTCTGGAGAAGTACGGCAAGGGTACGCCGGACGATTGGGTTGAACGGCATGTCTACAGCTGGAACAGCGTCATCGGCGTATACATCCTGTTATATATAGACCTGATTTTATTCGGTTTGCCGGGTATTACGGTGTTTGCGGTGCAAATGCTGGCCATGCCGGTGTTCGCAGCGGGCGTGATTAATGGTCTCGGGCATGCCAAGGGTTACCGGAACTTCGAGTCCGACGACACGTCGACCAATTTGACTCCAATCGCCGTGCTGGTTGGCGGCGAAGAGCTGCACAATAATCACCACGCATTTCCGACCGCGGCGAAATTTTCTGTGCGTTGGTGGGAGTTCGACATCGGTTGGATGTACATCACGATTCTGCGGGCCATCGGTCTGTGCAGGGTGCGACGCCTGGCGCCCAAGCCGAAATTTGCTGACGATCCCCGCCCGGTAGACATAGAGACCCTGACGGCCGTCCTGCAGAACCGGATGCACGTGCTGCGGGATTACACGCGTAAGGTTACCCTGCCGGTACTGCGCAACGAAAAGCGCGCTAACTGCGATAACGCATTGCCTAGACGAGCGCGAAAATTATTGGTGTCCGGTCCGATTCTGCTGGATGAGGCTGCAAAGATTCGTCTGGCGCGTTTGCTGGAAGGCAACGCTGCGTTGCGAACCGTGTATGAATATCGCCAACAGCTGCTTAGCCTTTGGGTGCAGGCGAATGTCAGCAATGACCGTTTGGTCAAGCAACTCAAGGAATGGTGTAATCAAGCCGAGGCTAGCGGAATAGACGCTTTACATGACTTCTCGGCAAGTCTCAGGGGTTATATCCTGCAGCCGTCATCGGCGTAGTATCTTTATTAGCAAATAAAAAACCCGCCGCGTGGCGGGTTTTTTTTGCGAGTCTGTCTCGATGAACGGACCTATTTTATTTTTGCTTCCTTATAGATGACGTGCTTGCGCGCTTTCGGATCAAACTTTTTGATCTCGACCTTTTCCGGATGAAGACGCTTGTTTTTGGTCGTCGTGTAAAAGTGACCGGTGCCTGCGGTCGAAACCAGTCTGATCTTGTCGCGCATCTAGTAGCTCCTGAAAATTTGGTGATCGGAAGATTAAAGCTTCTGGCCTCGCGCACGCAGCTCGGCAACGACTTTTTCGATGCCCTGCTTATCGATGATTCGCAGTCCTTTCGTCGAGACACGTAATTTCACATAACGCTTCTCGCTCTCGAGCCAGAATCGGTGCGAGTGCAGATTGGGCAGAAATCGCCGGCGTGTCTTGTTATTCGCATGAGACACGTTATTCCCGGATATCGGCCGTTTCCCGGTGACTTGACAGACGCGAGACATGATTGAACCTCTGGTAATTGTTTGAGTTTACATGCGCCGAAGCGACGAATAACACGTAATTACACCAGTCCTCACGCGCTTTAACAAGTGCCGGGGTCAAAGGGGACGTTCTCTTTTTAGGCATACCCGGTGCTATCCTGCCATTCGCGCGGACAGAAGCCGAATACGCCCTGTTGCTCTCAAAGCAGGCCGCGGTTCGCCAATGAGATGCAGGTGCCGTCGCCGACAATGAAATGGTCGAGCAAGCGCACATCGACCAGGTCGAGCGCGTCATTGATGCGGCGGGTGATCAGCTGATCTGCTTCGCTCGGCTCCGCGACGCCGGATGGATGATTATGGGCGAGAATGACGGCGGCGGCATTTCGCTGCAGCGCCTGCTTGACGACTTCGCGCGGGTACACCGCGGTGTTATCTATAGTGCCTCTAAACAGCTCATCGAACGCCAGGACGCGATGACGATTGTCGAGGAACAGGCAGCAAAATACCTCGTGTGGCCGGTCGCGCAGTCGCGCCAGCAAAAAATTCTGGCTGTCGGTTGGCGAGCCGATGCGTTTGCCCGGCGACAGCTTAGCCTCGAGATATCGGCAGCAGCATTCCCGGGTCGCGATCAGCACCGCGGATTTACCCGGTCCCATGCCGTGGAGTTCTTGAATAGAGCGCTGTGGGGCGTTCAATACGCCACGAATGCCGCCAAACTGGTTCAACAGGGAGCGCGCGAGATCGACCGCTGACAGGCCTGGTGCGCCTCGACCCAGCAGAATAGCCAGTAATTCAGCGTCGGATAAATGATTGACGCCAGCCTGCGCCAACCGTTCCCGCGGTCTTTCACTCAATGGCCAGGTTTTGATGGAACGAGGATGCATAGACGGTATTGTCGATGCCTCGGGCGACACAACAAAGCCAAGAATCTCCCCATCCCACCAACTAAAGCGCCGCACAGGGATGTGCCAGTGTCGCGGAGGCCAGGGATGGCCGGGAGCGACCGCCGCACAGGGACGTGCCAGTGTCGCGTGCCGTACATGGATGTACCAATGTCGCGGAGCGCACGCGACCGCAGGAAGTCCCCGTCCGCAGGGGAGATGCGCGGGAGCGACGAGGCCAAATTTGCGTGTATTTGGACACGCAATCTGGCTGTCGCGGAGCGACTCCGACCGACCGAAGGTCGCGCCGGGAGCGACCGCCGCCACAGGCGACCGCAGGAAGTCCCCGTCCTTAGGGGAGATGCGCGGGAGCGACGAGGCCAAATTTCGTGTATTTGGACACGTAATCGCGCTGTCGCAAAGCGACTCCGACCGACCGTTATTCAACCAAAAGCGGTCTGCGCTAGTTAAAGAAGTTGATTGGCATCCGGAAACTCACGTCCGTGTCCGGTGCGTCGTCGGTGGCGCCGATGCCGATGGCGAGATTTAGGGGCGTGCCCTTTGGGGTGCGCAGCGAGAATCCGAGCAACAGCCGGCCGACCGTGACGTCCGATCCGGCGACCTTATTGGTCGCCGAGTTCTCTATGGTCGTTTCGCTAAACGAGTCGAGGCTGTAGCTCAGGCTCATCGATGCGCGCTCGTTGAGTCCCAGGCCCATGCCGAAGTTCAGGCGGACTGCGTCGCCCGGGTCGACCTTGCCGAAACCGAGCGTGATCTCCTCGCCGTCGACAAGTTCGACACGGCTGCCTTTATCATCCTCCTGGGTCCACAGGTAGCCGACGTTGCCGAAAAAGACGACAGGGTCGCTCGGATAGATGATCGTCATGCTTGGATTGACGCTCCAGAAGCCGGATCCGGTCGGCAACTCCGAAAGAAGCTGCGCATCGCCCAGCGACGATTTGGTCGCCAGCTCGAATGGACCGGTGCCGGTGTCCGATTTGACGCGCAGATTGCCCGTGAAATAGGGCCAGCCATTGCGGCCACTGTTGAATTGGTAGCGAAGCCCAACCTCTACATCGCCGATGCCGTTTCCGTCTGCCGAAATGGAGCTTTCCTCGCTGGCCGAGTCGAGAAACTTGCGTGTCCGCGTACTGTCACTGCGCCATAGGTATGGAACATTCAGCTCTGCTTCCAGGCGATTAGTAATGCCGTAACGCGAAGTCAGTGAAGCCGAGAAGGTGTCCCGGTCGGATTCGATGACGTCAATGACGCCAACCAGCAAGGCCGGCAGGATCGTCAGACCCTCGATAGATACGCGGTTAACGGTCGAGTGCAGATATCGGAGCGATGGCTCCATAACGAACCGACCTTTTGGCGTCAGTACGCCACCGACTTCCGGACTGATGCGTGGCAGTTCTGGAATGGCGCTGTCCTCTGCCTGTTCAAGCTCCGCTTTCTGTTCCTGACCGACCTGCTCCGGCGGCAGCGCGCTGATATCCTGGCCACCGCGATATTCATCGAGGTTGGTGACTCGCTTTGACATAAGTATCGTAGAACTTTGCGTATCCTTCCCGATTCGTGCCATCTGCTCCAGCAGCTTGCGTTCCTCGGCGTCGACGGCGGCCATCATCTCGCCGAGCAACGCATCCAGTTCCTCGAGTTCGCTGACCGGTCGCTCGAGCGCGCTTGTGGGGAGCGTGAATGCTGCGAGCATCGCTGTAGCGATGAGCGCCAGGATGATTGTGCGTCCGATTTTCATTGTTGGTCGTGGCTCGGCATCAAACTCATTGGCCAATTGCAATTGCTAGTGCGTCATTTACCGCGCGGCCTGCTGCGATGCTGTCCATGGCGTTCGAGACGTTATCAACCGAAATGTCGTATACGTTCTTTGTCGCGATCTCCTGGCCATCCAGACTGTTCTGCAAGATCGTCGAGAAGTTGCCCGACATCTGGGCCAGAACATTAGGCGATACGTAGTTACCCGGGCCATTCTGTACCAGCGTGGACGTTACGTTTTCCATTTCCGCTGGTGTGATACCGCTGACGAGATCGGCAATGTGCAGCGCATTCGAAAACTGTTCGACGCCGTTGACGCTTGCGGAACGCGTAATACCGACGGATATGACCATATCGTCGCCGACGGCAAATCCACCGCGTGTCTTCTCGAGCTGATAGGCCTCAACGATGGGCAAGCCGAGCGGGTTTGGCCCCTGCTGCGCGGGTTGCGTGGAGGCGATGATCTCCCGCTCTGGTTCCTGTTGCGCGGGTTCGTTGCCTTTAGCCGATTGCTCTTCAAATTTGGTGTTCGGTTCGACTTTCGTCGTCGTATTGCGCATGTTCTTCGACTTATCCAGCAACGCCTGTAGTTCCTTGCGAGCCTTCTCGACCTCAACGCGCTGAGCGGCGAGCCCGGCACGCTGCATGTTAATGGCCTCGATCTCTTTCTCGAGTAGCGCGCCTTCTTCGGCGTATTGCTTGCGCCGTTGTTCGAGCTTCCTGCGTTCTTCGTTCATCGCGGCGCGCTCGCTTTCGACAAGAGGGTCCTGACGCTCAAGCTCGGCTCTCCGCTGTCGCATGCTCTGGCGGCGGTCATCGATCACGTCGATCGATTGCGCCAGTCGTTCCTGCTGCGCCGCGAATTCCTGGCGCTGTTCCTCGAGCTTCCGCCGTTGCTCGCTGGCCGCGCCAATCTCCGTTTCGAGTAATGCGCCCTGTTCCAGCAGTAGTTGGCGACTCCGCTCGAATTCCCGGCGTTGGGCGTTGATTGCCGTGATCTCAGTCGCCAGCGAGTTCTTGATCGCCGCGATCTCTTGCGCCTGCTTGTCCAGCGTGCGGCGTTGTACGCCGATCCGGTCCCCGCCGAATTGCCATGCTTGCAGGCCGACAAGAATCAGCAGCAGCGCGGCCACTGTCGCCGCAATGGTCGAATAGAACCGATTGCGCCGATGGCGCCGGCCAACCGAAGCATAGGACGCGACGAGCTTCTCAATATTGTTTTCGTATTTGTTCGACATATCGTTCTAGAACTCATTTGGGCGCGGTATCGCGACCGTCAGCGATGACAGGCTTTCATGGCTTACTGCGCGACCCAAAGGTGCGCGTGCGAGCGTCTGCCAAGCCTTTTCGGAGTTGAAATATTTCTTGCCGACTTCCACTTCACTGGTGATGATGAACAGGATGCCGTTGCCCCACATCGCTTCGAACTCGTCGCGATCGAAGAACTTGAGCCCGAGCGCCGGGTCGCCGACCAGCACCTCGTCATCCGTCACACCTTTTACGACGACAAAATGGCGATACCCTCGAACATTCAACAGGGTGATAGCCGGTACGCTTGCTTCAGCGACCGTATCAAGCGTGGCCTCGAAGCCGTCAGCCTTGTAACCATTTCCCTCGAGGTACGATTTCATATCGAGTAACGAAAAGCCGGCCCGCTTGATTTTCTCGGGGTCGCCGTTCTCGTACATGTAGTCGAAAGCGGTCTGTTCGTCGATCGGATTCTCGTAGTGGTATGTCAGCAGCGTGGCAAGTGCGGCCGAGCCGCAGCTGAAGTCATACTGCTGGCGCACCACCTGCTCGAACTTTCGTTCCTTGATGCTCTTGACTGAAACGTTATCACCCCCGCCGATGCCGGGCAGCCAGACCGCGCCGGCCTGAGCGTTCGGGGCCAGAAACAGGGCAGAAAAAACGATGAGCGAAAGTGCGGCGCGAGACGTGCCGTTTAGGTGGCCAATGATGGTCTTGACGCTACGCATCGGTCGAGTCCTTTACGGTTCTACGGCAACATTTATGATCGTCGAATTCTGAATCAATACGTTATTTCCGGAGTTTTGAACCGTGCTGATAAATCCGGCGGCATTGTTGAAGGCGCCGTCCGATATGATGTTGTCACCGGTCTCATTGTTTATCGCGGTGTTGTTTGTTACGACACCGTTCAGTTCCTGATTATTAATCGTGACACGATGCACTTCGAGTTTGGCTCTGGCTCGCTGATCGTCGAGTTGATCTGCGGAAAGCGGAGCTTCTTCGCCCAAAGAAGTCAGCAGTTCAGTTTCGTCCTTACTCCCGACATGCTCGTCGTCCGCTAACACGGCGAACGGCACTATCAGCATGAATAAAACACCGATGATGCCAATCGATGTGTTAGCGAAACTTTTGTTATGCCAGTCCCGATTTGTCACTACCTTGTGTCTCCGGGCCACCGCGAGGGCGAGTGCCTATTTACTCGCCCCGCGGTGGTTGTATCGATTGAAATGGTCGTCATCCCCTTAGAATGTTAAGCAGCGTGTTTACTCCTATTGCAAGTCGATGTTTGACTGCACTGTCACATTCTGCTGTATCAAGCTGTTGTGACCAGTCGACTGACCGACAACGTTGATACCGGCACTGCCCTCGAAGGAACCGTCGTCGATTATATTCTTCGACCAGGATTCTCTATGGTCACCGTCCGTCGTTACGGTGTTATTCGAGACGCTGCCGTCAAGCGCTGACATATTCGCCGCGATCGAGCCGAGCGAGATACTGTTGTCGACTGTGGCCGTGCCGCCATTATTCGCCGCAGCCGAACCAGAATCAGCACTGGCGTAACTGTTATCGGAGTTATCCGAATTATCGGAGTTATCCGAATTGTCGGAGTTATCCGAATTGTCGGAGTTGTCGGAGTTGTCGACCGTCGCGGTGCTGCCGTTGTTCGCGGCTGCGCCGGCGGAACTGGCATCAGCTGAGCTTTCATCCGAATTGTCGCTATTGTCGGCTGTCGCCGTGCCGCTATTACTGGCAGAAGCGGAGCCGTCGCTGGCCTCGGACGAAGCGTTATTCGAATTATCCGAATTGTCCGAGTTGTCGTTGCCGTTGTCGTTCAGCGTGTCGTTGACGGAGACGGCGAGCGACCCGTCACTCGCGGCGGCGCCGCTATTATCAGCGGAGACCATGTCGCTGTCGCTGTTATCCGAGTTATTCGAATTATCAGAGTTATTCGAATTATCAGAGTTATTCGAATTGTCGGACATGTCGTTGCCGTTGTCGTTCAACGAATCGTTAAGAACGATACTCGTCGAATCATCAGCGGCTGACGCGCTCTGGTTATCGGCATCGGCGGTGCTGGTGTAGCTGTTATCCGAGTTATCGGCGTTGTTGGAGTTATCCGAATTGTCGGCATTATTGTTAGCATTGTCGTTCAACGAATCATTGATAGCGATACTCGCCGACTCATCGTTGGCGCTGGCACCCTGGTTTTGGGCGTCGGACGTACTCGTTTCGCTGTTGTCAGCGTTATTGCCGTTGTCACTGCTGTCGGTATACACAGAGTTGTCAGCTGCCGTAGTTTCAACCGAGGCATGGCTATCGTCGTTGGCGCTGGCTGAGCCGTATTCCGTCGTATTGCCGTCATTCGACTCGACGTCGCCGTACCCTTCATCCTGCGCCCATGCGGTGGTGTTCAGGCTCAACAGCATGCCAGACACTGCTATTAGTATGATTTTCGAAATTTTCATCTTCGTTCCCTCTAAGAAATTAAAACTTTATCCGATGACCGGGACTGGGCTTATGGAGCCGCACCGCCGGTAGTCATATTGGACTGGACATTTACATTCTGTTGAACGGCCGCATTATGGCCGAGGCTCTGTGCCGCGACGTTAACGCCAGCGGCGGTTGCGAACGCTCCTTCGACCTCGTTGACACTGTCGTGTTCCTGTCCACTGCCGAAGGCCGACACGTCGTTAGAACTCACGGTGCTTTCCAGATCACTTACGTTTACAACGATGCTGCCGAGGCTGACGCTGTTGTCTGCCGCTGCACTGCTGCCGTCGTTATTTGCCGCCGCACTTCCGTATGAGGCATCAGCACCGCTGTTGTCGGAATTGTCGCTGTTATCCGAGTTGTCACTGTTATCCGAGTTGTCGGCGTTATACGAGTTGTCGCTGTTGTCCGCGGACGCGGTGCTCTCATTATTTGCCGCTGCGCCGCCACCGCCACGCGAACTGCGGCCTTCCCCACGCATTTCGTAGTCACCGTAGCCGCTGCCACCGGCCGACGCCGAGCTTCGATCTGCGTTATCGCTGTTGTCAACCGAAGCAACGCCATCGTTGTTGGCGCTGGCCGCCTGGGACGAACTCGTGGCCGTACTGTTATCCGAGTTGTTGGAATTATCCGAATTATCGTTCAGATTTCCGTTGCCCGAGTTGTTCGTCGAAATCGCCGCGCTGTTCTCTGCAGCGGCTGCCCCGCTGTTGTCGGCGGCGACAGACTCCATCTCTGCGTTGTTCGAGTTATCGGAGTTATCGGAGTTATCGGAGTTATCGGAGTTATCGGAGTTGTATGAATAGTCGTTCAAATTGCCGTTGCCTGAACTGTTCGTGACAATTGCCTTGCTGCTATACGACGCCGACGCTGAGTTGTTGTCTGCCGTGGCAGATGCGGTATCCGAATTATTCGAATTATCCGTGTTGTCGGAGTTGTCGGAGTTGTCGGAGTTGTCGTTCAGGTTATTGTTGCCCGAACTATTGCCGACCACCGCTAAGCTCTCGTCATTCGCCGACGCGGCATTGCTGTCCGCCGTCGAAGAGTCGCTATCTGAGTTATTCGAATTATCGGAATTGATGCTTTCGTCGGTTTGCACGGAGTTATCCGACAGGTCGGTCACAACCGTCGCTGTCGAGTCCTCGTTAGCTGACGCCGATCCAGCGGCCGTAACATTATCGTTGTTGGATTCTTGTTCCGACGAGGCTTGTGCCGCTGCAAACAAGCAGAGCGAAGCTGCCAGGACGGTGAGCAAGGATCGTAGATATTTGACTGTCATTGTCGTGCCCTTCCTTAGTCGTTGATTCGATTTGCTGCCGCAGCAGCAGACTACCGGCAAAAAAAGTGGCGCGGTATCCCAAGTGCCAGAATGGCGCAGGATCAATGTGTTAACAATTCCCTTGTTGCGGCTGCCAGTTTTGGCTACCAAGAACGGGTACTCCAGAATTAGGGTAGGCTCGGTGGGCCATTAGCACTCGAGAAAAACGTCGGCGACCGGCCTGGTGGTTATGTTAAGCGACGAACTGCCCGTTACGTGATCGGCCGCGCGGAAAAGCACGCCGTGTGTTGATTTACATCTCAGAATCGGTATCTTTATCGTGAGGTGGTTTGCGCACACCAACTGAGCAAAAATATTGCGACTGCCTGAAAACAATATTTAAGACGACAAATATACGGGACCGTCTGACGCGCGTGGTTCAAACTTTCCGGTCGGCTGACCTGCCAGCGACTCCGGGTCAGACATTCGCTTGAACATCAGGACCTTGCCGGCCCGATCATGTCGCGATCGGCCGGCACTAGCATGGGGATAGACAAGGAAGAATGGGGATAAAAAAGGAACAACGTTTAGAGATTACGAACGCTGAGCTGTTTGAAACGGACGAGCGCTATCATTTCAAGCTCAGCGACATCTTGAGGAAGCGGCATCGGCCGCTGATCATGATGATCAACGAGGATGGTGAACTCCAGTATTCCTCAGTTCCGGTCGAAGCTGAACCCAGGGAGCACAATTTGGTCGAAATGGCGCTCAGGGAGGTCAGGGCGCTGTTCCATAATGAGTTTCCCGTAAATAAAGGCCTGGAGCACCTGGTCGTCGACAAGCCAGGCGAGCGCTGCGCACTCGTCATCTGCGACGGACAGCTGTACAGCCTGCGGCTTTTCCCGTTCTATGGCCCGATCGAAGGACTGATGCTCGAGCTTTATGCTTTGCTGGTCGAGCCCATCGTCAAACCGGTCACCGAAGGCACCGAGTTCGAGCGGGTCAAGACTAAATTCGCTCTATCCAATCGAGAAACCGACGTTTTGAAAGCGCTGATGTCCGGTGATACCGACAAGGTCATCGCCAAGTCTCTGGGGCTGAGCGTCGAAACGGTGCGCGCGTATCTGAAGACAATACGCGTCAAGCTCGGCGTGGCGACGCGCACGGCCGTAGTCCATCGAGTGCACCAAATGATCGAAGGAGATCCGCTGGCCAGAATCTGAGGAAGCCACTGCGATCAGCGCGGTTGGATCAACCTGCCAGGTGAGGTATGGACGATAGCAAGAGCAATAACGATATCGAGAATGACGTTCAGGCTGATACCTGCGAGGACGAGGAGTTGGTCATGCCGTGCAGCGACGACGAAAGCGGCCAGCCGGTTTCGTCGCTTCATCGTCTCGAGTCCGATGTAGACGAACAGCAGGCTAACGGGAGCAGCGCCGAGGATAACCTGCAGGAGCGTAACGCCGTTATCGCTGAACTAAATGCGGAGCTGGAGCAGCGCCA
>Ga0224497_10002437_pt1 | contig 11063 bp, 8 predicted proteins | sample SF_Jul11_sed_USG_4_FD_167970 | JGI IMG/M metagenome (GOLD analysis project Ga0224497, IMG submission 167970) | Sediment microbial communities from San Francisco Bay, California, United States - SF_Jul11_sed_USGS_13 | ecosystem: Environmental > Aquatic > Marine > Sediment | place: USA: California...
ATATTTTCCGAAGACGGCTGGCTCCGCACCGGCGATTGCGGTGTGATCGTGGACGGCGAGCTTGTTATTACCGGCCGATCGAAGGACATCATTATCGTCAACGGCCAGAACTACTATCCGCACGATATCGAGGAAATTGCCGCAGCTATAGAAGGCCTCGACCTGGGCAAGGTCGTGGTCGGCGGCACCAAAACGCATGGCAGCCAGACTGAGGAATTGCTCGTGTTTGTGTTGTACCGCCGTGATATGGACGCGTTCAAGCCGCTCGTCGATGAGATACGCAGCCGCATCGGGGAACATACCGGGCTGGAAGTGGACCACGTCATCCCTATTGCCAAAGTGCCCAAGACAACCAGCGGCAAGGTGCAACGCGCGGCCTTGCTGGATTCCTATCTCGATGGCGATTTTGACGAGCTTGTCAGGCAAATGGCGCCTGAGGGCTCCGAAGTACCGACGGACGATGATCCGCTTGTGGCAGAGCTGGAACTTATTTGCCGGGAATTCTCGAAAGATCGTACTATCGGGCCCGACGATGACCTTTTCGAAGTGGGTGTCAGCTCGCTGACATTGACCGAAATCGTCCTGGCCATCGACGAACGCTATCCGGGCAAACTCGACATCAGTGATATTTTTGACTATCCGACTTTGCGTGAAATTGCGGCCTTCATGCAGCGCTGATTCAGCCAGAGAGCCAAGCTATGACCTATTCGAGAATCGCCGGCACAGGAGGCTACCTGCCTGAAAAGGTCGTAACCAACAAAGATCTCGAGAAGACGATGGACACATCGGACGAGTGGATTCGAGAGCGCACCGGTATCCGCCGCCGCCATATCGCCGCCGAAGGTGAGACCTGTTCCGACATGGGAATTGCTGCGGCCGAGAAAGCCATTGAGATGGCCGGAATCGAGGTAGCGGATGTTGACCTGATCATCGTGGGCACGACCACACCTGACAAAGTATTTCCGAGCACAGCCTGCATCATTCAAAGGCGTCTGGGCATAAAGGGATCGCCGGCATTCGACGTGCAGGCAGCGTGTTCGGGGTTCATCTACGCCCTGGATCTGGCGGACCGCCTTATCCGCACGGGCGGAGCCACCACGGCGCTCGTAATCGGTAGCGAGGCTCTCTCCAGGGTCGTCAATTGGGAAGACCGGGGTACAGCAGTTCTTTTCGGTGACGGTGCCGGCGCTGTCCTGCTAACCGCTAGTGAAGAGCAGGGCATCCTTTCGACGCACATGCATGCCGATGGCCAGCACGAGGAGTTGCTGCACGTGCCGGCCGGTATTGCCCTGGGTTACGACACGGTGAGGCATGAGAAGGCGTTTATCCACATGAACGGCAATGCTGTTTTTAAACGTGCCGTCGCAGCGCTGGGATCGATCGCCAAAGAGACCTTGGCAACAAATGGTATCGACAAGCACGATCTGGACTGGCTAATCCCTCATCAGGCCAATCTGCGGATAATTTCGGCGGCAGCCCGGAAACTGGATATGCCGATGGATCGTGTCGTCGTTACCGTGGACGAGCAGGCCAATACTTCGAGTGCATCGATCCCGCTGGCGCTGGATACAGCCGTGAGAGATGGTCGAATTCAACGTGGACACCTGCTTCTGCTCGAGGCCTTTGGTGCCGGATTTACCTGGGGCTCGGCGCTGATCCGCTTCTAGAATGGCCCGAAAAAACGTGCTTTTTTCTTAATTGATTGTCGAGAAAGACGCCATAAACAGTTGAAAATTAAATAGAAACAAAAGTTTAATATAACTGTTAGACTGCCCGCGGTGCTTGAATATAACAACAATAAAGTGGCTCGCACCACATCAAATAATAAGCATAAGGGGAATAAAAATGGGTGTTGATAAAATCATTAAGCTCGTAGGTGTCATCGTGGCCATAGTGGCCGCGTTCGTGGCTATTCCATATAGCGCCGTTATTGTCGCTTTGCTGGGTATAGCCGGTGCATGGTTTATCGCTGAAGATGACCGGATGCGGTTCCTGGTCGCAGCGATAGCTTTGAATATCGCCCACAGCGGGCTCGACGCAATTCCAGCGGTCGGCCCAATTATTACGACGGCGCTTGGTGGTGTGAATGGCCTGTTCCTCGCAGCGGCGGCCACGGTGGTTGTCCTGGGTATTGTCGACAAGCTTAAACCCTAACAGCGACAAGAAAACAAAATGGGGACATTCTGCTTTTCCTGGAAATGCAGAATGTCCCCATTACTCCCTGGGCGCCCTGATCTTACATAAGGGGTGCAAAAAGCGTCTTTTTGGCAAATTTAGTGTGATCTGGTTCACACTTTTGGCACACCCCTGTCTCTATACTGCGACATATAGACTGTCGCAATACGGCGACATGAAGATGGGTTCCACAAATTATGGATACAAAAGTAATGGATACGCCACTGTCAGAATCCAGTGTTTCTCTGAAACTCGAGGAAATCCAGAAACGGTGTAGCGAACTCTTGAACAAACCTGACACGTTGGAGGAACTGTCGCTCGAAGATCCTACCGCAGATCCTAGGGCCAGCGACCCTTATAACCATCATCGTGTCTGAGATGCGTCCTTTTGCAATCTTTGCATGAGTTTCAGGCGCCAGACCCATATCGCGACGATTCCCAAGGCCGCTATCGGTAGTGAATTGTGAGGGTTTAGGATTACAACGAAGTCGTAGAGCCCGTGCAGGCTCGCAGCAATCGCAAGGCCTATCGCGGCCGCCACAACAATCGATCTACCTTGAAGAAAAGCGCAGCCGATCCAGTGTCCCCAAATGGATGCAAACAGTATATGGATAACCGGGCTCGCGAAGCCTCGGGCGTAAGCCTCTGTCGGCGTCAGATAGTCCAGGTATTGCCAGTTCTCGACCGCAGCGTAGCCAAGACCTATGAATGATGCGTAGATGATCCCGTCGAGTGGCTCGTCGAACTCCTTCAGTCGCAAGACCACGAGCACGAACAACAGCAGCTTCGATATCTCCTCAATTGGCCCGATCGCCAGCATCGCGTAACTGAAAAGCGCCACGACACTGGTATCGGCCAGCGCTAGGGCGTCAAATCGAAGCCCCAATGGCTCCAAACCAATGTACAAAGCCTGCGATATCCCGGCGGCCAGCATTCCCAGGCCGAGAGCCAGCAGCAGGTGTCCGAGCGGTTCGGGCAGGTGACGATCCTTGTGATAGTGATAAACCGCCCAGAAAATTACGGGTATCACGATGGGACAAATCAGGGCTAGTTGCTGCATCGGGTGATTATGCTGCGTGATACGCCAATGGTGCCGGGACTAGCGCACAGTCGGGCACTTTACACAGGAGATTTTGATCGAGGGCAAAAAAAGCCGGGCACATGCCCGGCTTTTTGTTTGGCTAACGCCGATCAGAAATTTATCAGCGCTTGTAGAGCCAAAGTGCGACCCGCACCGTAGAGCGCATAATTCGATTTTGCGCCGAATGTGCTGCCGGCCAGCGGTGTATCGCCACCGAAACTCAGGACCTTTTCATCCGATAGGTTCTTGGCGAGCAGGGCAATCTGCCAACGCCCGGTCTGGCTGCCCAATGCGAGGCGAGCGTTAAGCATCGTGTAGCTATCCTGAACCAGGCCCGGGTCGAAAGTGGCCGACGCATCATAGTCGTCCGTGTAGAACAGGTCGAACATCGCATGCGCCTCCAGGCTGCCGCCTACCGGAGCGCGAATATCCACGGCGAGATTGCCTTGGAAATCGGACACCATCTGATTCGAATTACCGGTGTAGCTACAGAGTTCCGGCGTTCCATCGCCGTCCAGATCAGTATTGGGTGCCTGCCCAAAGTAGCACTGGCCATTCTCAAAGTCCGTGAACTCGAAGTCAGTCACAGCAAACCCGCCCGAGACGGTAACGTAATCCGAAGCAGCCCATCGCCAATCGACTTCGAAACCCTGAATCTCGGCGGACGCCGCATTACCGACGTTGAATCCCAGAACTCCGTCGAAGATCGATATTTGCAGGTCGTCATACTCGGTATGGAACGCGGCGACATTCAGCTCCATCGCTCCGCCGGCTAGCGTGAACTTGCCGCCAATTTCGATGTTTCTTGCTTCTTCATCGTCGAATTCGAATGACGAGGCCATGTCGGGATAGAAGTTCCGGTTGTTTGCGCGAAAATCGTAACTGCCCGATTTGAAGCCGTCGGAGGCGCTGACGTAAAGCATGACATCGTCACCAATGTTCCAGACACCCTTTATTTCAGGCGACACCTTGCTTGTATCCCTCGATCCTTCCACTGGTAGTTCGCCGAGAGTACTTAGGAAAAACGCCCCCGTAGGTCCCAGGCTGGCCAGATTCGTCGACGAGATACCAAACAGGTTGGCATAAACGAGAGGTGCCCCAACTTGCGGCTCAGGTAACGGCGCGAAGTCCGTACCGACTATCGACATGGTGCGGAAACCGTCACGTTCGTCGCTTGTATATCGGCCACCGACCTGCAAGGTGAATATGTCGCCAAAATGCCAATTGAGTTGAGCGAAAAAGGACAGCACGTCGTTATCTACGGTGGCAAGGCGACTCGCCTGTGTGTTCGCGACGAGGTTGCCAGCGCCTGGCGACTGTGCATTGATCGCCGGTACCAGGATCGAATCGCCTGGTACGATGATCTGGTCTGCGTATTCATGATCGCTCGTCTGAAAATACAGGCCGCCGATATAGTCGAATGTGCCACCCAAGGGCGAAGTCAGGCGAAACTCCTGACTGAACTGGTCGAAGGATTCCTGCAAGGCAGCGCCGAATACAGATGCGCCGGTGAAGTCGCAATCGCAAAACTCGTCATACTCGAAGGCTGAGAAAGCGGTGATCGACTCGAGATCGAGCTCGCCGATGTCCCAGTCGAGTGTTAACACAAAATTTTCGAGTTCGTTGTTGCTGAAGTCGCCATTCGATGAGCGAACCTCATCCTGAGTGGTGTTAAGTACACTCGGATCGGCTCCGAAGGCACCGGCCAGGATCTGGCCGTATGTCAAACCACCGAATGCCGGTGATCCGAGCTCATTAATGATCTCGATATGGCGGCCCGTGACGTCAAACTCTCCAACCTCCGCCTTGAGTGTGGCAACCAAGTCGTCGGAAATATCGAACTCGAGTGTGCCACGTACCATGAAGTCTTCGCGTTCGGGTTCATCGCGGTTCAGCGTCGCATTCTTCATATATCCGTCCAGATCACGCGATCTGGCAGCGATACGGTAATGCACACGATCCGAGATGGGTCCGGAGATCATTCCTTCAACGATCAGCTCGTTGTTTTCGAATTCGTTCGACAGACTGAGGCTGCCTTCGAACTCTGCTGTCGGTTTCGCCGTTGTGATATTGAGCGCACCAGCGACCGAATTCTTGCCGAACAGGATCGACTGCGGTCCTCTAAGGACTTCCACACGCTCGATATCAAGGAAAGGTGCTCGCCATTGCTGTGCACGGCCGAAATACACGCCGTCTATATATGTACCGACAGATTGTTCGAACGCCTGATTAATTCCGGAGCCAATGCCACGGATAAACGCATTGGTGCCAATGCCGGTTTCCGTTAACGTAAAGTTTGGAACGAGAAACTGAATGTCTTCAGCCTTTTGGATGGCCGACGCGGTTAGCGTTTCGCCGGTCACTGCGGAAATGGAAACGGGAACGTCTTGCAGTCCCTGTTCGCGATAAGCTGCGGTCACGACAATCTCTTCAAGCGCCCGAGGCGCGGCGTCCTGTGCTTGGGAGATGCCCGAAGTGGCAGCCGCAACTAAAAGAAGCGCCGAGCCCCGGCGCATAATTCGAGAGTTCATGATATTCCCCCTATTTAATTTGTCCCCGTATTAGACTGCCGTGAGCGGGGAGCGTCAACAACCTACAAGTAAGTGATTGCTAATGCTACGCATTCGCATTACAACGAATCGGTCACCCGGCGCTATCGACGGTGGTATGCGATCTGCCGCCTGAGTACAGGAGCTTGCTTGACAGGGGATACGTAAGCGCGTCTAGTGCCGGTCAATCGATCGCTACAGGCGCAGTAACGTGGAAAAATTTGACCTGGTACAAACACCGGCAGGAGATCAACTACGAACATCAAAAACCGGCCGCGAGATGCTGCGTTTGCCGCTATACGACAAAGGCACTGGTTTTACATTTGAGGAGCGCCGCGAGCTTGGCATCGAGGGTATGCTACCGGCGCAACATAACGACATAGAAACCCAGGCCGAACGTCAGTACCTCTCTATTTGTTTCAACCCTGATCCGGTTGGCCGACATATTGACCTTTCGCAACTCCTCAATCGCAATGAGGTGCTGTTCTACAAGATTTTGCGGACGCATCTCGAGGAGCTGATGCCCGTTATTTACACGCCGACAGTCGGCGAGGCATCGCGATTCTTCTCCCGGGTTTATCGGCGCGCACGCGGAGTTTTCATTATTCCCGAGCACGCCGGGCACATTGAAGAGGTTTTGCGTAACTCGGCGCCATTCAGTGGCGTTCAACTCATGGTGGTTACCGACAATGAAGCAATTCTCGGTATTGGCGACCAGGGTGTCGGCGGAATGGCGATCTCAATTGGCAAACTCGCGCTTTACTGTGTCGGTGCAGGTATTCATCCGGCACGGACATTGCCGATCAGCCTTGATGTGGGGACGGATAATCAGGCACTTCTGGACGATCCGCTCTACCTTGGATGGCGCCATAAACGATTGCGTGGTGCTGAATATCTGGCGATCGTCGATGAGTTTGTTGCGGCTGCAAAGGCCGTTTTTCCCGATGTTGTCATTCAGTGGGAAGACTTTCGCAAAGACAACGCACTGATGATCCTGGATCGCTACCGGGACATGTTGCCGTCATTCAATGATGATATTCAGGGTACAGGTGCTGTCGCAGCCGCCAGTGTTCACGCAGCCTGTCGAATTAGCGGACGCGCCTTCCGGGACAGTCGAATCGTAATATACGGGGCGGGTGCTGCGGGGCTGGGCATTGCACGACAACTCCGTGGCCAATTGCGGGATGCCGGTCTTCAGGGAGACGAACTCACGCGAGCTATCATTGCGCTAGATAGTCGTGGCGTCATTTCTGCAGACAGACCCGGTCTGGACGACTTCAAGAAGGAACTTGCCTGGCCGGTCGAAATGCTCGCGCAACTCGAACTGGCTGAAGATGAACAAGCGAGCCTCGCCAAAGTCGTCAGCGCCTTCAAAGCGACGGTGCTGATAGGTACATCGGGGCAGGGCGGGTCATTCACGGAAGAGATAGTCAAAGCCATGTCCGCCAATACGGAACATCCGGTGATTCTGCCAATGTCCAACCCGACTTCGATCAGTGAGGGCATACCGCAGGACATTTACGATTGGAGCAATGGCAAGGCCTTAATAGCGACCGGCAGTCCGTTCGACCCGATCGAAACAGGTGAAGGGCCCCGACGAATCGGCCAGGCGAACAATGTATTCGTTTTTCCGGGAATCGGCCTGGGCACGATAGTTAGTGGTGCAAGCGAGATAACGTCGACGATGATTGCCGCTTCGTCGCGGGCCCTTGCCGCGGCTCTGTCTGAAGATGAAATCTCGAACGGGTGTCTCATGCCCGAGGTCTCGCGACTTTGGGAGGTTTGTGGCGACGTTGCGTTGGCGGTCGCGCGCCAGGCAATCGCAGATGGTGTCGCACGGTTCACGCAAATCGATCAGCTCGAGTCAAAAATCGCGGAAAACCGCTGGGAGCCGAGATACCCGGAAATTGTCCGCCCAGATGCGTGAACCCAAGTGAATTACAGGTGTCCGATACTTTCTATAGATCTCAATAAACCTCACAGGATCAGTACATGACATTTAAAAGAATATCGATCTTGATCGCCGGCCTTTGCATAGCAATTTCTGGCTGCCAGTCAAAAAACCAGCTCGAATCGACCGAGACCATCGCAGCGCTGCCCAATGGCATAACACTGCTTGAAACGGTCGAGAAGACTTCGGCAGATGGCATCGTCATCCCTTACAAGAAGTACGAACTCGATAACGGACTGACAGTCATACTGCACGAGGATCTTTCAGATCCGCTCGTGCACGTCGACATCACATACCACGTTGGATCGGGTCGCGAGGAAATTGGCAAATCAGGCTTTGCTCATTTCTTTGAGCACATGATGTTCCAGGGATCGGAGAACGTCGGCGACGAAGAGCATTTTAAGATCGTCTCGGAATCGGGAGGTACTCTCAACGGAACCACCAACACGGATCGCACAAACTATTTCGAAACCGTCCCTGCAAATCAACTTGAGAAAATGCTCTGGCTCGAAGCCGATCGTATGGGCTTTTTTCTGGACGCAGTGACTCAGGAGAAGTTCGAGATTCAGCGAGAGACCGTCAAGAACGAACGTGGGCAGAGAGTGGATAACCAGCCATATGGCCGCTTGAATGAACGGGTCAATGAAGCGCTATACCCTGAAGGCCACCCTTATTCCTGGCAAACGATCGGCTACATCGAAGACCTGAACAGGGTTGACGTCAACGACCTTAAGGAATTCTTCCTGCGCTGGTACGGGCCAAATAATGCGACGTTGACGATCGGTGGCAAATTTGACGAGGCGGAAACGCTCACCTGGATCAACAAATACTTCGGACCGATACCTCGCGGCCCGGAAGTCGCCGATCCGGAGAAACCGGTTGTCACACTTGCCGCTGACCGATACTTGTCGATGGAAGACAATGTTGCATTGCCACTTGTGTATATGGCCTTTCCAACGGTCCACTTGTACCACGAAGACGAGGCACCGCTGGATGTGCTGATGTACATCCTCGGTCAGGGTGAAACGTCGCTCCTTTACAAAAATGTAGTCAAGAACGGACTGGCTGTGAACGCGAGCGCAGGGCATGGCTGTCAGGAATTGTCATGCACATTCACCGTGTTCGCGTTACCGAATCCTGCGTCCGGTACATCGCTTGCGGACCTTGAGCGAATCGTAAGGGCGTCGCTGGACGAATTCGAGACCCGCGGGGTGGTCGATGACGACTTGATGCGCGTCAAAATGAGTATTGTCTCGGGGATGATTTACAGCCTTGAGAGTGTAGCGGGGAAGGTTGCGAGGCTTGCATCGCACCAGACGTATACCGGCAATCCGAATTTCACGGGGGATGATATCGCGAGATATGAAAATGTGACGAAGGAAGACGTGATGCGCGTCTACCGCAAGTACATTAAGGGCAAGTCGGCCGTTGTCATGAGTATCGTGCCGCCCGGCCAAATGTCGATGATTGCCAGGGAAGATTCCTGGTCTCGTTTCGAACGTGATCTCCCGGATTACACACCGATCAGTGAAGAAGATCTTGCATTCCGCCGTGCTAAGGATGATTTTGATCGCAGTGTCATGCCGCCGTCGGGCGACAATCCCAGCGTCGTTCTGCCGGACATATGGCGCGCTGAACTCGACAACGGAATTGAGGTGCTGGGTGCGGTTAATTCAGAGACGCCGACCGTTGCTATCCAACTAAGGATCGAAGCGGGGCAACGCAGCGAATCACTGGATAAGCTCGGACTGGCCGCAATGACGGCGGCGATGCTAAATGAGTCCACTACTCAAAGGACGAATGAAGAACTTAGCAATGAGCTGCAGAAGCTCGGTGCGACGGTTCAGTTTGCCGCAGGCAACGACAATACGATTCTGACTGTTCGTAGCCTGAGCGAGAACCTGGACGAGACACTCGCGATCGCTGCTGAACGGCTGTTACAACCAAAATTTGATGAAGACGACTTCGAACGTGTCAAAGCGCAAACCCTTCAGGCAATCCGTCAGGGTAAGAAACAGCCGGCGACAACAGCGGCTACTGTCTATCAACTGTTGCTGTACGGAAAGGACAACAGTTTTTCTTATCTGAATATTGGAACGGAGGAGTCGGTTGTCGAATTAACACTTGATGACATCAAGGGATTCTATGCTGATAACTATTCGCCCACGATCACGAGCATCGTTACGGTTAGCGACCAGGCGCGGGACGCCATGGTCAAAAAGCTGTCAGTGTTCGAGAACTGGGAAGGATCCGATGTCATAGGCGTCGGTCTCAACGAATTTCCTGAGATTGGTGACACCAAGATCTATCTGGTCGACAAGCCCGGTGCAGCCCAATCGGAAATTCGTATTGGTAAGCGGGCACTCACGTTTGATGCCACAGGCGATTACTATCGGTCCAATTTGATGAACTTCACCCTGGGTGGCGCATTCAATAGCCGCATCAACCTGAATCTGCGTGAGGATAAAGGCTACTCCTACGGTGCTTTCTCGGGTTTCAATGGCACGAAGGACTACGGTTCATTTACCGCGCAAGCGGCCGTTCGCACCGATACAACCGGCGACAGCATCGTGCAATTTGAGAATGAGATCCGGAACTATGCCGAGTCTGGAATCAGCGAGACTGAACTGGCATTCACGCGAAGAGCAATTGGCCAAAGAGACGCCCGAAGTTACGAGACGCCCGGCCAGAAACTCGGCTTCCTTGCGCAAATACTCGATTACGATCTCGACGACGACTTCGTAGACAAGCAGAAAGAAATCCTTGCTGCGATAGGCAGGGAAGAGCTGAGTCAACTTGCTGCAGAACAGCTGTCAATGGATGAGATGATCATTGTCGTGGTTGGGGATAAACAGACTATTCTTCCATCGCTTGAAGACCTCGGATACGACATCATTGAGCTTGACGAGGCTGGCGACGAAGTATCGCAGTTATAGCTTCCGGTTATATCTCCATCTATAATTGCGGACACATAACTACTTGGGGAATAGTATGAAAATCAGGACTGTATTGACTGCCGTGGCGTGCTTTGCGTTTGTGGCCTGTAGTAAAAGCCCGGCTCCCGAGGCTGAAGAAGAAGAGGCAGCTAAGGCAGCGCCAGAAGCAGTTGTGGAAGCAGCTCCTGACGCTATGACGGCCGATGCGCTGAGTGCTGGATGGCCTGGCATGGCAGAGAACGCCACTGTCGTAGATTGGGAAGGCAATGTGCTCAAAGAAGGCACTAATGGCTACACCTGTTTGCCAACTCCGCCAATGCTCGCCGGAAATGCGCCGATGTGCATGGATGCCGAATGGATGAAATGAGCCG
>Ga0224497_10002441_pt1 | contig 11045 bp, 7 predicted proteins | sample SF_Jul11_sed_USG_4_FD_167970 | JGI IMG/M metagenome (GOLD analysis project Ga0224497, IMG submission 167970) | Sediment microbial communities from San Francisco Bay, California, United States - SF_Jul11_sed_USGS_13 | ecosystem: Environmental > Aquatic > Marine > Sediment | place: USA: California...
TTCGCAACAAAACTGACAGGGGCCAAAGTTTTGGAAATCGGTTGTGGGACAGGGGTGCCCGGGGTCGTCGCCGCTCACCTCGGGGCGTTCACCATGTTCTCAGATCTGGTTCCGGTTACATTGGAAGCGGTCAAGGAAACTTGCCGTCTGAATCACATCAGCAATTTTGACACATGCACATTGGATTGGTTTGAATCGATTGAACTAAAGGAACGTTATGATTTGGTGTTAGGCTGTGAGGTCTTTTATGACGAAGCGATTTTAGCGGATATTGCTCACGTCCTCGAACAGGTGCTTACCCCAGGGGGAAAGGGACTGTTTTGCGACCCCAATAGATTAGGTCTCGATACCATTGAACTCGCATTCCAAGAAAAGTTTAATCTTTCCGTTCAACAAATCCCTCTCACCTGGTCTCCGCGAAAAGGAAGCGGAACCCATAAGATGGTGTACCTCTATGAACTCACCGGCAGAGGGCAGGCGACGTCTTGAATGAACCATCGTCCATATGGCAAAGCCGCTCGTTGGGGCGCTCCGGATGCATGATGTTCCTAATCTACGACCTTGCTCTTACGATGGAACCGTAACACAATCTCGGGATCAGGATGGAGATTCACCTTCGATTCGCCCTTCCCCTTATAGGGAAGGGTACTCAACACATGGCGAATGGCCTCTAGTCTGGCTTTCATTTTGTTGTTCGCTTTGACAATGACCCAAGGGGAGTAGGACGTATGCGTCTTACTAAACATTTCTTCTTTATACATGGTGTACAGATCCCAGTTTTCTTGGGCTTTATCATCAACGGGGCTGATCTTCCATTGTTTTAACGGATTCGTGACTCGACCTTTAAAACGGCGTTCTTGTTCGTCTTTGGAAATGGAGAACCAAAACTTAATGATTTCAATGTTGTCTTCATAGAGCATATGTTCAAATTCGGGAACTTGCTGCATGAACGTCTGATACTGCACTTTCGTACAAAAATTCATGACGGGCTCGACGACGGCTCGGTTGTACCAACTCCGATCAAAAAAGGCGATTTCACCGGGATTGGGAAGAGGCTTGACGTATCGTTGGAAATACCATTGTCCTTTTTCCACCTCAGTGGGTTTGGGCAAAGCCACCACTCTCATTGAGCGTGGATTCAGGTGCTCGGTAAATCGTCGAATCGCTCCACCTTTTCCCGCTGCATCCCGACCTTCAAAAATAATGGCCACGCGCCGTCCAGTGAGCTGGACATCACGCTGTAATTTCACCAGTTCGATTTGCAGTTGTCGTAACTCTGCTTCATAGCGCAGATTTCGTAATGCACCTTTGGCGCTAATGTTTTTGGATTTGAGAAGTTGGATGAGCCCTTCTTTGGACGTCAATCCTGTAAGTTCTTCCTCCGTCAACCTCTGAGGCTCCACTGGAATTGGCACGGTTTTCAGTTTCTTGTTAATGGCCATGATTCGATCTGTCTCCTCTTAGGTTGTTAGCAAAGGTTTTCCATCTCCACATCATGTAGTTTCAAGTCATCGGCACGGCCAACGATGACTCGCCATTCTATAGGGACACGTCCCTCAGTTTGATTCCCTGACTGAAGAGACGAAGGGAGGCGAATGGTAAAGGTAGAAGATCGGCCCTCCCAGTTAGCTTTTTACGGGAAGGACGACGTAAAAATTAAAGAACAGCAGGGGAATCTGTACTTTAATTACTTTACCCGTGATTGTAAACTTTCGTGTAGACTCACTATAAAAGCTAAAATTGTAAATTCAATAAGGAGGGGGAACGATGAAAGCTTTATGCGCGGTGGATGGGTCAAAATTTTCTATGAGGGCAGTCGAAGCTTTGAGAACATTGTTTCATCAATCACTTCGAGAAGTTATTCTCGTTCATGTGATTGATACCAGTCTTTTGGAGTCAGGACTCAAGAAAGAGGGAACCAAACCAGGAAAGACCAAGAAGATTCTCACAGCGTTAGAAGCCGAAGGAAAAAAAATTCTGAAGGCTTCGGAAGACCACGCAACTCAGGTCTTTAATACAAAAACAGGAAAGGCATTAGTGAAAATCAAATCTGTTTTGGCCAAAGGTCATGCAGCCAATGCCATTGTCAAGGAAGCAGAAAAACGGGAACCCCACCTGGCGGTTCTTGGATCCAGAGGATTTCATGATATTCAGGGATATTTCATGGGGAGTGTGTCGAGAAAAGTGCTATCTCATGCACCCTGTCCAGTGTTTATTGTGAAGGATCCTATTCAAAGCCCAGTTCAGTTGGTTCTTGCCGTTGATGGTTCCTCTGCTTCTATGCGTGCCACGAATTATTTGAAATCTTGGGTTTCTCCCGAGGTGGGTTCTGTGCATGTTCTTTCGGTCGTGCCCCAAGCCCTCAGGGGGCTTGGCTCAAGTGCCCGCGTCAAGCCCTATACTAAGACTCTAACTGCCGCATTTCAAAAACAAGCGGAAGAAGCGACGGCTCAGGTTCGATCGCTTTTGTTGAAGAAGAAATTCAAGGTGACCTCTGAGGTGGTCGCAGGAAATCCTCGGGAGACCATTTTGGACTGTCTGGTCAACCATGAGGCTAGCCTTGCGGTATTGGGAGCAAAAGGGTTGACAGGACCTGAGCGGTTTCAAATGGGGAGTGTGTCGGAATGGGTGGCCGCGTATTCTGGTTGTTCAATTTTGGTTGTACGGCCGCACAGGACACGATTTGTCGTGTAGGGGTTAGATACAAGACTCGAATAACTATTCCGAAATAGGACGGTCTTTAAGGGCTTTTGAAACATGATTTCAAGTTCGTGCTCTCAATCGCAAAAATTGACGGGTTCTAAAGGGCCAGATACAATTTTCGCATGTTTATTACGCTAACAGAATATGCAGTGTCGTCTTGGAGAGGATCTGAGAAATACGATGGCCTAGAGGCTGTAGTGGCAGGTATTGCCGAAGGCGCTAAGCAAATTCAAGCCAAAGTGCGCGCCGCCATGCTTGCCCATGTGGTAGGAGTTACGGGCGAAACCAATGTCCAAGGAGAAGTTGTTCAAATTCTGGATTCCTTTTCCTCTGATGCGTTAGTCGATGCCTTGAGGCTATGTGGGCGCGTGGCAGCCATTGGTTCAGAAGAAATTGAAGAGACGGTTATTGTCGACGACAGTCCCGCTCATCAGTATTTGGTGCAAATGGACCCGCTGGATGGGTCATCGAATATCGATGTGGCGGTGAGTATTGGTTCAATTTTGGGCATTTGGAAACGTCATGCCGATGAAAAGATTACGGATGCCACGCTGTTGAAAAAAGGCAAAGAACAGGTCGCGGCGGTGTATACGGTCTATGGGTCGTGTACCATGATGGTAGTGGCGACTCGTGAGAACGTTCAAGGTTTTACCCTGGATCCCGCTGATGGAACCTTTCGTCTCACCTATCCCAATATTCGCATTCCCGAAAAAAACTCTTGCTATAGCACCAATGAGGGGAATTTCAAGGATTTGGATCCAGGAACCCAAAAAGCTGTGGAAGAACTACGAAATACCTATTCTCTTCGGTATGCAGGGTCTCTTGTGGCTGATTTTCACCGGAATCTGCTGAAAGGGGGGATCTTCTTGTACCCCGGCACAAAGAAGAGTCCCGAAGGGAAGCTTCGTCTCATGTATGAAGCGAACCCCCTGGCATTCATAGCCGAGCAGGCAGGAGGAGCGGCCTCTTCCGGTAAAGAACGTATCCTAGACATTCAGCCCCAGAAACTTCATCAACGTACCGCGCTCATTATCGGGAACAAAGATGTCGTTGAACGAACAGTGGCCGTTATAAATAATGGATAAGCCCTTCTCAATTTAAGCTGCCTATATTTTAGGCATAAATTGCTTCTCACATTTCCCTGTTCCATTTTCCTTTCCTAAAGCTCTAAAGCTTCCTACCTCATTTCTCAAAGCCTGTTTGCTGACTAGGAACTTGGAGGTGAGTGGGTTTCCATTGATGTCCAAGTAATGACAGATAAGTTATTGTTTTTCATGCTTTTTTCATTCCTTATCCCAAACTTGTTTCATTTCCCTTTTTGAACATCTTTTCTGGGACTTTCGTGAGATCTCCAATGGGCCTTTTGGTTGATTGCAGACACTGAGGGTCGTTCGTACAATGCACGTTCTCACGAACGAGTGGGATAGTCTGATTGTGTCTTTCACATTTTAGTCCCTGACGGAAGGGTAGGATTATGGCAAAAGTCCTTGAAGGTCCAGGAATGGGCCTACTGCGAAAATGGGGAATTTCGACCCCCAACTATGTTGTGGTGTCCTCCAAAGAAGAGTTTGAAGAGCTTTCAAAGGTGAATGATTGGCTGAAAAAGAGCCAGCTGGTCGTGAAGGCCCATGAAGCGTTGGGCTCTCGCTTTAAATTAGGGCTGGTCAAGGTGGGGTTAGATTTGGCTGCGGCCAAATCTGCCGTGAAGGAGATGCTGGGAAAACAGCTGGAGTCCGTCACCATTCGGGAAGTCATTGTCTCGGAAGCCATCGACCATAAAGAAGAATATTATGCTTCGGTGAAATCGACCCGTGAAGGCGTCGATGTGATGGTCACGACCTACGGTGGTGTGGAAGTTGAAGCTAATTGGGAAAAGGTGAAAAAGTTGGAAGTCGAAATCGGCGACGCTCCAACGGATGCACAATTAGGGAAATTATCGAAAGACGCTGGATTTTCCGGCGATACGGCCAAGAAAATGGCCGAATTCCTGAAAAAACTCTATATCTGTTTTGATAATGAAGATGCGCAATATCTAGAAATCAATCCGGTTGTCCAAAATTCAAATGGAGACTTGGTGGCACTTGATGCCGTGACCCTCTTGGATGGCGATGCCAAGTTCCGCCATAAAGATTGGACCTTCCCTTTCGCGGCTGAATTTGGTCGTGCCTATACCCAGAACGAAGAAGAAGTGATGGCAGTGGATGCCAAGGTGAAAGGCTCCGTGAAGTTGATTGAAATTCCCGGTGGGAATATTGCCATGCTGCCAGCCGGTGGTGGGGCCAGTGTGTATTACTCGGATGCCGTCGTAGCGCGTGGTGGGAAGTTAGCCAACTATGCTGAATATTCAGGGGATCCGCCCGACTGGGCCGTGGAGGTGCTCACGGAAAAAGTCTGTTCCTTACCCAATATCAAACATATTATCGTCGGTGGGGCGATTGCCAATTTCACCGATGTGAAAAAGACGTTTGGGGGCATCATCAATGCGTTTCGAAAAGCCAAGGGCGAAGGCAAGCTCAAGGGTGTGAAAATCTGGGTACGGCGCGGCGGGCCTAATGAATTGCAGGGGTTAGCGGCCATGCGCGCCTTACAGGATGAGGGCTTTGATATTCATGTGTTTGACCGCACAACGCCATTAACGGACATCGTCGATATGGCGATGGCAAAATAAACTATTTGAACTCGAGGAATTAGGAGACCGTCTCAATGAGTATTCTTGCCACGAAAGACACGCATGTCGTTATTCAGGGTGGTGTGGCTGGTGTTAATGCTGCCCGTCGTATGGCGGAATTCCGCTACATGATCAAACAACCGTTGAATGTATCTGCATTTGTGTATCCGCCAGATGCGGGAAAAACCTATGAAATCGTGTGCGGAACCGAGCTGGTAGCCATCCCTATCTATAAGACGGTGGCCGAAGCCACCGCGAGTCATCCAGAAATTAATACGAGCCTCGTCTATATCGGCGCGAACCGAGCTTATGAAGGCACGATGGATGCGCTCAATGATTCTAAAATTCACACCGTTTCCATGATTACCGAAGGTGTGCCTGAAAAAGACGCGAAGCTTCTTGGGAAACATGCCCGAAAATTAGGGAAGACGTTTAACGGACCCTCTTCGATTGGTGTGGTGTCTGCTGGGGAATGCCGGTTGGGTGTGATTGGGGGAGCGTTTGATAATTTAACAGCCTGTAAGTTGTATCGCCCGGGTTCATTTGGCGTCATTACCAAATCGGGTGGCCTGTCCAACGAAATTATCTGGATTTGTTCGCAATTTGCTGACGGGATAACGACTGCCATCGGAATTGGTGGAGATGCCTATCCTGGAACCGATTACGTCAGCTATTTAGAAATGTTCGAAAAGGACCCGCAAACTAAAGCCGTCGTGATTGTCGGGGAAATGGGCGGCGACTTAGAAGAACGGGCGGCGGAATGGTACGGCGCGAAGAAACGTCGTATTAAATTGCTGGCAGTGGTGTCCGGCTTTTGCCAAGAAAGCCTGCCCAAGGGAATGAAGTTTGGGCATGCTGGGGCGAAGGAAGGGTTAAAAGGCGAAGGGTCTGCGCGGGCAAAATCCGATGCCCTGAAAAAATCAGGGGCGATCGTCCCCGATACATTTGGTGCCTTAGGTCCGGCCATTAAAGCCACGCATGAGGAATTGCTCAAGAGTGGCGCGGCTAAAGCCATTCCTGAATTAGCCCCTGCAGATGTCCCCAGGCTTCCTAAAGCTGTGGCTCAAGCCAAGAAAGATGGCGAAGTCTTGGTGGAACCGCTCATTCGTTCCACCATCAGTGATGATCGCGGTGATGAGCCGTTGTATCAAGGCTACCCGGCTTCGGAGCTCATCAATGCGGGCTATGATATTCCGCATATTATTGGTTTGTTGTGGGACAACCGGTTGGTTTCCAAACAAGAAGCAGAAATCATTAAACGAATTATCATGTTGTCGGCTGATCATGGTCCCTGTGTCAGTGGTGCGTTGACGACCGTGATTGCCGCCTGTGCGGGAATTGGGTTATCGCAGGCGGTGGCGGCTGGGATGATCATGATCGGACCACGATTTGGTGGAGCGGTCACCGATGCTGGCCGGTGGTTCAAATATGCGATTGACAACAACCTCTCCGTCAATGACTTCCTGTCCTATATGAAGGAAAATGTTGGGCCCGTTCCGGGAATTGGACACCGGGTAAAAAGTTTGAAGAATCCCGATAAACGTGTAAAAGAACTTGTGGGCTATGTCAAAAGTCTGGGGATGAAGACCCCACATTTAGACTTTGCCTTAGAAGTTGAAAAAATTACGGCAGTGAAAAAAGATAATTTGATTCTCAATGTGGATGGAACGATGGCGGCCGTCTTGGTCGATATCGGGTTCCCGGTGGACAGCTTGAACGGCTTCTTCATCTTGGCTCGAACGATTGGCATGATCGGCCATTGGACGGACCAAAAACGACAGGGCAGCCGGCTCATCCGTCTATTTGATTATTTGGTGAATTATGCTTCACCCAAACGTCGGGAAGTGCCCAAATTAAAATAAGCGTGGAATTGAGATTTTTGTCTTGTATGGCTGTCATTCAACAATGAACTAAAACCAGGAGAACGTCTTATGTCCGTAGAAATGGTCAAAAATCTCTATGCTTCCATGGGGCCGATTGTGGATAAAGCCCGAAAACAATTCGGGCGTCCCCTGACGTTGGCTGAAAAAATTCTTGTGAGCCATGCCGATGATTTTGATACCCAAACATGGGAACGCGGGAAAGCGATGCTGGCGCTCCGTCCTGATCGCGTGGCCATGCAAGATGCCACGGCGCAGATGGCCATGTTGCAATTTATTCAAGCAGGAAAAGCAAAAGTGGCGGTACCCAGCACCATTCATTGCGATCATCTAATTCGGGCTGAAATGGGCTCGGAAAAAGATCTCATGATTGCGAATACTGAAAATCGAGAGGTCTATAATTTTCTCGCGTCTGCGGCCAAAAAGTATGGCATCGGCTTTTGGAAGCCAGGAGCCGGGATCATTCATCAAGTGGTGCTTGAAAACTACGCATTCCCGGGTGGGTTGATCATTGGCACCGATTCCCATACGCCGAACGGTGGTGGATTGGGAATGTTAGCCATTGGTGTCGGCGGCGCCGATGCGGGTGAAGTTATGGCAGGCTTACCGTGGGAAGTGCTGCATCCCAAATTGATTGGCATCAAACTCACCGGAAAACTCAATGGCTGGGCGTCGCCCAAAGATGTCATTCTCTACATTTGTGGAAAACTGACGGTGAAAGGTGGCACCAATAAAATTGTGGAATACTTCGGCCCAGGCGCTCAAACCATCAGTGCGACAGGGAAGGGCACCATCACCAATATGGGAGCCGAGCTCGGCGCCACGACCTCTGTCTTCCCATTTGATCAAAAGATGGTGGCCTATCTGAACATCACGGAACGGGCTGATATCGCCAAATTGGCGGAAGCCAATAAAGCTTTGTTGGTGGCCGACCCTGAAGTCTATCAATCGCCCGAGAAGTATTATGATGAGATTGTCGAGATTGACCTGGCCACGATCGAACCCCATGTGGTCGGGCCGCATACTCCTGATTTAGCGCGTCCGATTTCCAAACTGGCGGCGGAAGCTAAGGAGAAGGGCTATCCCGTCGAATTAAAGGCCACGTTGTTAGGCAGTTGCACCAATTCTTCCTATGAAGATATTGGGCGTTCAGCGCATATCGCTCAGCAAGGGTTAAACGCGGGGCTCAAGGCCAAGACGGCGTTTTTGGTGTCGCCAGGCTCTGAACGAATCTTCGCAACCATGAAGCGCGATGGGTTCATGAAGACGTTTGAAGATTTGGGCGCCACTGTGTTGGCGAATGCCTGCGGTCCCTGTATAGGGCAATGGAAGCGTGCTGATGGCGTCAAAGGCAAAGCCGACTCCATCGTGAGTACCTTTAATCGCAACTTTCCTGGCCGCAACGATGGCATCGCGGAGACCTTATCCTTCTTGGCAAGTCCCGAACTGGTCACGGCCTATGCCCTTTCAGGAGATTTGGGCTTTGATCCTGTCAACGATACAATTAAGACGGCAGATGGAAGAGAAATAAAATTAGAAGCCCCACAGGGTGATGAATTGCCGAGTTTGGGTTTTGCCAAAGGGGAAGAAGGTTTTGTGGCGCCGGCAGAACATGGCGAGGGATTGGAAGTGGATCTTCCGCCCACGAGTGAACGGCTGCAATTGCTTCAACCATTTCCTCGTTGGGATGGCAAAGATTTCGCGAAGTTGCCTATCCTGATTAAAACCAAAGGCAAAACCACGACGGATCATATCTCTCCCGCTGGTCAATGGCTGAAGTTCCGTGGCCATTTGGACAAGATCAGCGACAATATGTTCTTGGGGGCAAATAATGCGTTTACGGGGGAGGCCGGAAAAGCGAATAACGTGCTGACAGGCGAAACGAATTTGACCCCTGCGGCCATTGCCCGTGATTATAAATCCAAAGGTATTGGTTCTTTTGTGGTCGGTGATGAAAACTATGGTGAGGGGAGTAGTCGGGAACATGCCGCGATGTGCCCACGTTTTCTTGGAGTTCTGGCGGTGCTCACCAAAAGTTTTGCGCGAATTCATGAAACCAATTTGAAAAAGCAAGGCATCCTTCCGATGACCTTTGCCAATCCGGCAGACTATGATCAGATTGAACAAGAAGATCGAGTGAGTGTCACGGGCTTAAAGGATTTGGCTCCAGGAAAACCCGTTTCGATTACGATTCATAAAAAAGATGGGAAGGACATCACGATTCAAGGGAATCATAGTATGACTGAGCCACAAATTTCCTGGTTTAAAGCCGGCTCGGCACTCAACGCGTTAAATTAAGCATCGTAACGTTAGGCCTCTGGGTAAACGGACCCAAGTCTTTCCTTCCTTGTCGCCCTCTCGTTGAGAGGGAATGAACGGCGGTCTATTTTTTGTGGATATCTAATAATGGCGAACGACTCTAACAAGCATCAGCAATTCACTGAGCAAGCCAGTGAAATCAAACCGCAAATGGTGACGGTTGAAATCGAAGGAAAGCCGTTCCAGGTTCCTGCCGGCGTGACGCTGATAAAAGCGATGTGGTATGCCGGCAAAGACGTGTTGCGGGGAGCTGGATGTTTGGGTGGATTTTGCGGCGCCTGTGCAACCTATTACCGCACCAAAGATGACCCCAAAGTCAAAACCTGTTTAGCCTGTTCGATGGCCGTGGAAGATGGAATGTCCTTTTCCTTCATGCCGGCCTTCCCGGCCAGAAAAGCCATCTATAATCTCCAAGAGCTCAAAGATCCCAAACAGGATTTATTTGAACTCTATCCGGAAGCTCCGCTGTGCCGAAATTGCAATGCCTGTACCGAGGCCTGTCCGCAGAAAATCGACGTCCGAGAAGGTGTGTGGAAGGCGGTTTTTGGTGATTTCAAAGCTGTGTCTGACATGTTTATGGACTGTGTCATGTGTGGGATGTGTGCTCCGGTGTGTATCGCGGACATTGCGCCAAATCTGGTTGCAGTCTATGCCAGTCGTGCCCAGGGTGTGCATTTCACGGAAAAACCTGAAGGCCTTGCGACACGGATTAAAAAGATTGCTGATGGGGAGTATCAAGCAGAATGGGATAGGATCCTGCAACTTTCTGATGAAGAGTTGCAAAACACCACAGCTTCCACGAAATCCTAATACGTGCATATTTTTTCCCTCCTCCCCTTTTGTAAGGGGAGGAAATAGGTGGGGTAGAGAGTCCATGGGCCGTACAATCTATCGAGAGTTTTATAAGACGTTATTGTAAAAGGGGTTCCATTTCGTTCCATGGACATCGTCGCTCAACAAAATCTCGTTCATCAAACTCGAGAGGCTCGTCGAGCCATAGATTTTCCCAAGCTCTCTCCTGCCGAACGCGATAGTCTTATCAAGAAATATCATCCCGACCATCGGGCACATGCCTACCGACCCATCAAATTTGGACCGAATGCCGGCGACTTAACGGTTACCGAAGTCGCGACCCTTCTCGAAGGAGAGAGTCCGATCCCGGCTGACTTTGACCTGACTCCTGAATATTCGGTGGATGTGCTCGTCGTAGGGGGAGGGGGCGCGGGATGTGCGGCGGCACTTCATGCGCATGCTCAAGGAGCGAATGTCTTATTAGCGACGAAGCTGCGCTTGGGGGATTCCAATTCCGTGATGGCGCAAGGCGGAATGCAAATTGCCGTCGCGACAGATGATTCCCCCGTCCAACATTTCCTGGATACTCTCAAGGGCGGGCATATGAAAAACGACCACGATCTCTTAAAGGTCATGGTTGAAGAAGGGCCCTCTATTGGACAATGGTTGTTGGAATTGGGTGT
>Ga0224497_10002442_pt1 | contig 11045 bp, 11 predicted proteins | sample SF_Jul11_sed_USG_4_FD_167970 | JGI IMG/M metagenome (GOLD analysis project Ga0224497, IMG submission 167970) | Sediment microbial communities from San Francisco Bay, California, United States - SF_Jul11_sed_USGS_13 | ecosystem: Environmental > Aquatic > Marine > Sediment | place: USA...
GTTTTATTATCTACGCTAGAATTTGAATTTTAATAGATTAGATTTGGAAATATTTTTTTCTCATTGCTTCTGTAAATAATATTTATCTAAAAATTATGTGAATTAGTTATTCAATTAAAATTGCAGGCTTGAACGGTCTTGCATGTCTTGCTTTTCCCTTAGGATCATAAATGTCTGAATCAGATTCAGAAAATACTTGAATCTCTACACTAAATTCTTCCTTTCCTAATTTAGTTAATTCGTTTGCAAGAAAACTTTTCTCATCAAATTCTTTTGATTCTAACTTTGTTTGTCTAATTTCAGTTGGTTCCGACAAAATATCCTTTATTGTTTTCTGCACAAAGTTTGGATTTTTTTTGACATCTGATGTATCTGGATTGGCAATTAATTCTTTCATTACTACTCCCATGTTTGTTTGACCTGCCATTACTTTTTCTAAAATACTACAATATACTTTTGATTTGAAAGAGTCCGTAGTATAGATTGTAATTTTTTGTGGGGTAATCTTTGTAACCTTGAGAATGTTTATTATGTCATCTATTGTAGATTTTAGCAGTTCTTCAGCTTGAATTGCAATAGCATCTATTTTTTCTTGGGAAAATTCTGGCCACTTTGATGTTGATGCAAATCCTGAATGACCAAGTTTCTCCCACATCTCTTCGGCAATATGCGGTGCAAATGGTGAAAGCATTGCAACCCGTGTAGAATTTATTTGGTGTAGTATTCCTGAAATGTTTTCTCTATTTTTTGCGTTGACTCGTTTCATGTACCAACTCAAGTCAGATTCAAATGAGAACAAAATATCGTGCAATGCCTCTCGCAGTCTCATCTTTTCAATTGCTGATGTCACTTGCGATATCATGCTTTGAGTTTTAGATAAAATCCATCTGTCTTCAGCCTCTAGATTTTCTATCTTTTCTGCTTTGAGCCTAGAGCATTCATGATATAGTGATTCTAGCTTATTTCGAATCCCTGATACTGATTCCATGTTAAAATCTGCATCTTGGAGTAATTCTGCTGAAATTATTATTGCCAATCTTATAGGATCTGCACCGTAATCTTGAATTGCTTTTCGTAGTGGGATGATGTTCCCCATACTCTTTGACATCTTAGAGCCATTCATCAATACTGAACCATTGACTACAATCTCTTTAGGCCAATTACTCTCTGGAAATATTGCAACATGATTTAAGACAAAAAATGTCAAATGATTTGGAACTAAATCACGTCCTGAATGTCTTGAATCAACTGGATAAAAGTATTGGAACTCTTTTTTAATTTCATTAATTGTATCTATAGACATCTTTGTTATTTCAGAGATCTTATTTGCGTCTCCTTTTTCTAAAAATATGTAATCAAAAAATTCTTTTGATAGATTATCTGCTGTTATAGTTTTGTTGTTTACAAATTTTGAGATTGTATAATATGCCATATATATTACAGAATCTGATAGGCTCTCTACAATCCATCCCTCATCCCATGGTAATTTTGTTCCAAGTCCATGTTGTCTTGCACATGCTCTTTCTCGTAACCATCCAATAACATAGTTAAATTCTGATCTGATTTCTTGAGGTAAGATATTCATTGAATCAAAGCATTTAGTAGCTAACTCTTTCCAATCTTTGTCTCCATAGTTTAGGAACCACTGATTGTTGAGGACTTTGACAACACATTCAGCACCGCATCTGCACTTTACTGGTGTGTTTGTAAGTTCTAGTAAAATATCTGCATGTTTATTTTCAATTAACCATTCCTTTATAATGTCTTTTGCATATGCTACTTTAATTCCAGAGAATTTCTCAGTGTTTGATTTTAATTTACCTCCATAGAATTCTTTTCCATAAACTTCCTTTGTTGCCTCTTCTAGCTTTGGATCATTTTGGTCTGCAACACCAAATTTTTCTACTGCTTCTTTTGCTGGAATTTTTCCATACCCTTCAGTCTCTATGATGGATATGGGAATGATTTGGTTAACTTTGGAGGCTAATTCAGGCTCAGGTTGATCCTTTTTGATGTCCTCTAATGCTTGATAGTCAAATGGTGCATGTGCTGGAACTGACATTACCATTCCTGTACCTGTTCCGCTTTCAACAAAGCTTGCAGGAAGCATTACAATTGATTCTTCTCTGTGTGGAACTGTCACTGATTTTCCAATTAATTCTGAGCCTTTAATCTCTCCATCATATGCTATTTTTTTATCCAAAAATTCTAGTTTATATGCGCATTCTTGACTTACAATCCATTTCTCATCATCTACTGTAATTTTTTTGTAAATGATTTCTGGATTTACCCAGAGATTTACCACACCAAAAATTGTCTCAGGTCTTAATGTTGCAGTTGGAATAATGTAATCATCAAACTTGAATTTAATCAAAATGTATTCAGTAAAGTCTGGTTCAACATCTCCAAGTGTATCATGTTGTGATACTGGATTTTGATCCTTTGGACACCAACCAACTGGATGTGAACCTTGAATGATTAAATTTTTCGCTCTTAGTGTGTTTATTTGCCATTCGATAAATTTACTATACACTGGATCAATTGTTGTAAACTCTCGTCTCCAATCAATGGAATACCCCATCTCAATCATCCCTGTTTTAATTTCTTCGTGGAAATAGTCTGCAATCTTTATAGGTTCTACAAATTCTTTGATTGATTCTTCTGGAACTCCATAGAGATTTTTTAAATTGTCAATTAGTTCTTTGTCATTTGCTTCTACTCTTTTTGCCATTCCAAGAATAGGAGTTCCTGTATAATGAAATGCCATTGGAAACAAAACATTGTACCCTTGCATTCTGTAAAATCTTGCGTGAACATCAGCTAATGTGTATGTTCTACCATGTCCTATGTGTTGAGGTGAATTCGGATATGGGTATGCAACTGTGATAAATTTTTTTGGTTTCTTATTTGGATTTGTTTCAAAATCTTTGTTTTCAATCCATTTGCTTCTCCATTTATTTTCAATCTCAGTCCAGTTAATTTCCATAATTTTCTCCTTATCCTAAAATCATTGATTTTGCTTTGGCTATTGCATCGTCTATTTTAGATGTGTCTTTTCCTCCGCCTTGGGCAAATTTTGCGTCTCCGCCACCTGCTCCGCCAAGGATTTCAGCCACGGATTTAGCAATATTTCCAGAATTTTTGCTCTTTGATGCCTCTTCTCCTGCATATGCAATTACTCTAATGGTTGGTCCTGATTCAAAGATTCCCACATACACTGAATTTGAATCATTTTTCACCAATTTTTTACCAAAATTCATGTGAAAAAACTCATCATATTGATTACTAGTTGTAAAACATATCTTCATAGAATCTTCTACAGTTATTTCAATTTCATCAATTGTCGTGGTATTACTCAAAGATGCTACTTGTTCTAACAATACTGGGATTTTCTCTCTAGATTTTTGTTTATCCTCATCTCTTTGTTTTTCTTTAAGTTCCTTTTGTGCTGATTCTTTAGCTTTCTTTCTTTGTTCTGCTTCTTTTTGTATAACATATTCTTGTGCAGTTTGTCCTGAAACAAACTCTAGTCTTACTACTCCATCTTGAATTCTTTTTGTTTTGGTAATTTTGATTAGATCAATTTCGCCTGTCTTCTTGACATGTGTTCCACCACAAGCTTCAATATCTTTGTCTTCGATTGATACAATCCTGACTGATTTTACTGGAACGACACCTCCTTGATAAATCCTAAAACCATACTTTTGTTCTGCTGTTCCACGATCAAAATATTGTATAGTTACAGGATAGTTTTGTTTTACCATATTATTTGCAGCATCTTCAATTTGTTTTATCTGTTCATTAGTTAATGATGAGTGGTGTGTAATGTCTAATCTTGCATGATCGTCTTCTTTGAATGCAGAGTGTTGCCATACCCATGAACCCAAAACTACACGAGATGATGCATTTAGTATGTGAGTACTTGTATGGTTTTTTGTGATGTTTGTTCTTCTAGTAGAATCTACTTTGCATGAAACCGTTTCTCCTTCTTTTGGAACTCCTCCTTCAAGCTTGTGAACAATAATGTCTGCATGTTTATCTACATCAATTACTTTGAATCCTGAAATGATTCCATGATCTGGCTCTTGTCCTCCACCCCTTGCATAAAATGAAGTTCTGTCTAATACCACATGATCATCAAAGACTTTGACTACTTTAGCATCAAATTCCATTGGGTCATCTTTGTAAAATAGAGTATCTGTTTCTGGTAGTCCTTCAAGCGGAAGTTTCTCAATCTCTTTTTTCTTCTCTGATTGGTGCAAGTCTGAAAGTTTGGAGTAAAACGTAGATGGAATCTCTGAAATTGCATTTACTTCTTTAAGATAGTCAGGCGTCACCCCGTCGGATTCGTATAGTGTGATTAGCTCCTCTACTGATGGAGTTCCTCTTTGACTAATCTTGTTGGCAATCTTCTTCATTCTTGTCTTTGATTCTTCGTATCTTTCTGATTCTATATCGAGAATTCTTTTCACATCTTCTCTTTTTGCATCAAGTTCTGGATAGGTATCTCTAAGATAATCAATATGAGTGTCAATTAAGTCATCAACGTCTAATTTTAGATTTAATCGGTTAATGGTTCCATTAATTCGGCGCAACATCATTCTAAGATTGTATCCTCCTCCGACATTGCTTGGAAGTGCACCGTCTGATATTGCAAAAATTAGAGTTCGAAGATGATCTTCAATTAGATATATTCCCTCTAACGGTGTTATCATTTTGTTTAGTTGCTCATCAGTAAGTCCAGCTTGCTTTATCGCATGGCGTCTTACATCGTTTAAATCCTCAAAGTTCTCTAACGCCTTTGCAATTTCTGTAAAATATTTTCTTAGAATTTCAGAATTAGAATCAATTCCAATGTTTTCAAATAACTTTTGATTAATTGGTCCAAAACAGCAGTCATAGGCAGTAGGAGTGCCCATTGTAATCCACGCAAATCTTTCAAGACCTGCACCCATGTCAATAACCCTTTGATCAAGTGTAGTGTGTTGCCCTAACTCTCCTTGAAATTCAGTAAATACGGCGTTTCCTAATTCTAGCCCTCTAACGAAATATTCCAAAGATGGACCAAAAGAACCTCCACCTGCCCAAACATCTTCAACAAAGACAACTTCTTCTTTTTTGATTCCAAACTGATTTGTTAATAATCTAAAATCCAAATCAATACACTCATCTTTCCAATATCCTTGTGAATTTGGAATACTATGTTGACCTATCATACAAAAACTTGAAAAATGTCTACCCGTTACTCCAACATTTTCCAAATCTTTGAAACGTAAACAAGTTTGTGGGACCACTAATGGATTTGCAGGAAACTCAAAAACTACTTTTGAACCCATGACTCTCTGAAAATCAACAACTGATGCAATTGTAAAATACAAATCATCACGCCATCTACAAACAACAGGATATCTACTAATTGATGTGTGATTATTTTTTACAAAAAAATCTTCAACTTGTTTCCATGCTTGTGTATAATCAAATCTCTTAGTTGTTGGCGGTTCCCCAATAAACGAATAGGTATCATCTGCATCATCAGGACATAAATCTCGTCCAGAATCCAAAGTCCAAAAGAATCTACCACACTTTGAACATGCCTTTCTAACAAAATCTTGCTCTTCAAATAATTTGACCTTGTAGTATTTGTCAGGATCCGATGAAAATTCTTTTAGAATTTCTTTTTTATCCAACGATGTGGCTCCTGCAGTCCAATATTAAGAATTGTCGATTAATAATACATTAAATATAATACATAATGCAGTTTACTCATGTTTGGGAAAAAGCCTACTCTGAAAGAAGGAACTCATATTTTCTCTATCAAAAAGAACGGCGATTATAACGACTTTATTTTTGGAGTGGTTACTGGAGTAGATGATAAAAAAATAGGTGTTAATGGTGTAATTGTCAATCCTATTGGCCTCAAAAATAAGATAGAGCAAAAAAAAACAGGAGAACGCTCACGAGAAATACTAGAGTATCCAACCCCTGATAATGTTGTTCTTGCTTTAGTCTATAGAGTTGAACATGAAAATTTTGCTGATGTACTCGATCTTGACACTGACAAATGTGATATTATTCCTCCAAAGGTTTATGCAATGTTGGATGGTTGGATTCGTGAATCTTTGCCAGAATTTCTTAACAATGTTTTGTCCTTACCTCCTGGCTCAGAAAGAGATGAAGCAAAACGTATCTTAAAACATAGAATGGAGACTTTGATAGATAAAAATCTGAAACGAACACTTTATTCTGTTTGTAGAAGTCTTAAAATCTTAAATTAGATTTTCAAATTATAGGCATGATTTCGCATAGTTTTATATTATGCCCTAAGAAAATTTCGATACAATGGAATATGTTTACGCTGCTTTACTTCTTCACAAGCTAGAAAAAGAAGTTAATGAGGCAAATATCAGCTCAGTTGTAAAGGCATCTGGTGCTGACGTTAATGAAGCTCAAGTTAAAGCACTAGTTGCAGCCCTGGCCGATGTAAATATCGATGAAGCAGTTAAAGCCGCACCTGTAGCAGTTGCAGCAGCCGCACCAACAGCAGATGCAGCAGCTGGTGGTGAAGCAAAGAAAGAGGAAGCACCTAAGGAAGAAGGTAAAACCGAAGAAGCAGCCATGGAAGGATTATCTTCTCTATTTGGCTAGATAACTCTACTTTTTTCAATTTACTTTTGATCTTTATTTTTATTAATCTTAATTAGCAATAATGTTGTCTTTGTATTGATTGGTTGATCCTTTTGTTACATCTGATATTTTCATTTACATTTTAGATCTATTTGGAACCATGGCATTTGCAGTTACCGGTGCCTTCAAAGCAATTGAAAAAAAATCTGACATTGTTGGAATTTTATTACTTGCAACTATTACAGGTGTTGCTGGTGGTACAATTAGAGATGTCATTGTGGGTGAATTTCCAAATTCTATCACTGATCCTACATATGTGATAATTACAGTTCTTTCAGGAATTACTATATTCTTTTTGTATTCTCATCTGAAAAAACATTGGAATTTATTTTTAAAATTTGATGCCATAGGATTAGGAGTATTTGCAATTATTGGAGCAACTTTTGCTTACCATCTTTTTGGATTAAATTTTCTGGCAATTGTACTGGCAGGAATACTAACTGCTGTAGGCGGAGGTATACTTAGAGATGTTTTTGTAAATCAAGTTCCAATAGTATTTGTAAAAGAATTCTATGTATCTGCTAGTTTCATTGGAATTGTTGCATTTTACTTGATTTTGTATTTTGGTGGTGAATTGTATTATGCAACAATTACAGGTATCGTTATCACAACTTCATTAAGGTTAATTGCTATGAAATACAATTGGAATCTTCCTAGAGCAAAAGGTAGTTTTAACTAAGCTGGTGTGTAATCTTTTGCTTGTCCAGCAACTGCTCTTGCTTGAGCATCTGCTTTTTGCAATACTTGCTCCTTTGTTTCATCAGTCATAAAGCCCGATTCAATAGATACGGAACGTGCAGATTGTGCCGCTTTACTGAGTATTTGTGAAATATTCTCTGCGGTGACATATGCTGCCTCGATAGATAATGAAACTGCTTCTTGGTGTGCTTGTGCAAATTCTCCTCTGATTTTCTCAACATCAATTACCATCTCCTCTTCTTCATACTTGAGTCCATCTTCTAATGCTGTATAAAGTGAAATTCCAGCCTCCACAGGTTTGATATCTAATTTACCAAGAATTACTGCCAGTTTTTCATTGATTGCTTCACCTTTTAATACAGGAGTGCTATCTTTTGCAATCCAAATTGTTCCTTGATCAATTTTAGTTGGAATTCCCGCTTCTTTAAATTCTGTAAGCATTGGTCCTGGTGCAATTCCTGTATTTTTTGCAGGTATTACAATGTCTACACTTGCAATATCTCCACCTCTTGCTGCCATCATGATTTTATTTTTGGCTAGAAGAACATTTAGCTTGAATGGTGACATGTTGGTAAACATGAACATACATTGTCCCTTAAGATCTCCAATCATGTTTTTGATTCCTGGCACATCAATTTGCTCCAGAGCTTTTTGTGCAACTTTGTCTTTGATACTTACAAACTCTACGTCCTCTTTGAGAGTTTTTCTTAAAGGTAATATTTGTGTAGAACGTACCTTATTCATTTTGATTATAGCTAGAACTTTGTATTTTTTTGGCAACTCTTGTAATTGTTGATACATTTGGGCTTTTCTTTTAGGATAAGATGTTCTATCTTCATGCAAATTTTTTCTTAACCTCTTGTACTTGTTTTACTGGTTTGCCCATTGTAGTTTTTATCATTATTCTCTTGATGTTCCTTTCTCCATTTGGTAATTTCTTTTCAATTGCACTAAGAATAGCATGTGCATTTATTGCCAAGTCTGCATCTTCCATAGATTCATCTCCAATTTTACATGACAATGATAAAGACGCTCTTGTTCTAACTTTGATTGATGATCTAAATCTTTGTAAAAATGATTCAATAGGTGCATTAAATGGAACCGGTGTTGGCATTTTACCTCTAGGACCTAAAAACTGACCCAAAGTTTTTCCTACAATTGGCATGACTTGAGTATCTGCTAAAAAGAAATCATATTTGTTAATAAATTTTCGAGATTCTCTTTTGTTAGTTGCAAATTTATCTAATTCATCTGTTCCGACAACAGCATCAGCATTTGCCTGTTTTGCTTTTTGACCCATATCTCCTGTAGCCATAACACAAACAGTTGCTGGAGAACTGGTTTTTGGAAGTTGAATTACCTCATTGAGAGCAAATCCTTTCTTAACATCAATATCTTTGAAGTTAACAATCAACTCTAAGGATTGTTTGAATTTCCTCTGTTTAGTTGCAGCCTTGACTTCTTTGACCATGTCAACTAGTTGAGACTCTGTAATCATTACGACCATTTTCGAGAAAACCTACTTAAAATCGTTTAGAGATTAAGATTTATGATTATTGTTTATTTTGAAAAATTACCCTTTTTCTGCAAAATAGCTGCAATTCCAAAGCAAATTTTTCTCAAAACCTACATATATTAAATCACAATCACAATTTCCTAACACAATGCACAGATTCGATGATCTTGATATGAAATTGCTTTATGAATTAACTAAGGATGGCTCTATCTCTGTTCCTGCCTTGTCAAAAAAACTTGGAATTAATGCTTCCGTACTCTATAGTAGAATCAAGAGATTGATGAAGAAAAAACTGATCAAAAAATTTACAGTAGAAATAGATGATTCTCTCTTAGGCATAGGTGTAAAAGCCTCAGTTGGAATCAATCGAGATCCAAAATTTAAGGATATAATTCATAAAAAATTCATGGAAATATCAGAAGTTATCTCAATCTCTGAAGTTACTGGTAGATTTGATATAATGATTGAAGTTTATGCCAAGAACCTTGAGGCCCTTCATTCTGTGGTAATTGAAAAAATTGGTAAAATAGAGGGTATTCAAAATACTGAAACCTTTGTAGAATTACAAAAAACCAATAAAGATCCAATTTATCTAATTCAATAATTATTGGAATTTTTCATCCCATTTACCATCATTAATTTCAACAGTAATTTCTTTTGGAGTCTTTCCTTCTACTTTTACTCCTAATACCATACATGTTCCAATGATAGTTTTTGCAACCGATTTTAATGATGAAGCATAAGATTTCTCAAGTTTTGTATTTGCAACTTTGACAATTGAATCCATTGTGACATCTCCTACCCATTCAGTACCTGACGCCCCTGATCCTTTTTGAATTCCTACTTCTTTCATAATGAGTGCTGCAGCTGATGGAATACCAATCTCAATTTCGTACTTTTTTGTATCGCTATCAACAACAATGGTAACTGGAACTTTCATTCCCTCAAAGTCTTTTGTTTTATCATTAATTGCCTTGATAACTTCCATAATATTGACGCCTAGTGGGCCTAATGCTGGACCTAATGGTGGACCTGCAGATGCTGCTCCTCCAGTAACAAGTGATGATATTTTTTGTTCTCCCATGTTTTATCAGCTCAATATGAAAAATTTAATTCTTCCTAAGCCTCACTTGATAGTTTTAGATAGTTTGCGTCTACTGTTACTGGTAATTGATATGATGCATCTAACAAAACTACTGTTGCTTCTTCTTTTTCAACATCTATTCTGGTGATTGTTGCTTTCATTCCTTTGAATGGACCTCCTGTAATCTCTACTATGTTATCTACTGCTAATTGTGAAACTGTTGATTTCTTGATGAGATATCCTTCAATATCTTTGAATTCTAATTCTCCTCTTAATTGACCACGAATGTGTCTTACCCCTTCAACTGCCATGTAAGCATCACTTGGATTGATTGCTTCAATTACAACATATCCTTTTAGATTATCCACCAATAGTACTGATTGAATGTTAATTTGATTTGTATTTGCTTTGGCCTCTAATAGTCTCATTACTACTTTTTCTTGTCCACCAGTAGTCCTAATTGCAAACAAATGTGATTTTACTTCCTCTGACAATTTTACCTACCAAATGTAACTACTGAAAAGACAAACTGAATAATAAATCCAATAGTGCCAACTCCTGCTATTCCCAATAACACCAATCTAAGATGTTGTTGATACTCATCTTTGTCTGGTTTTTTGGCCATTTTCATAGTGTTGGCCATGTTTTTCAAAGTCTGCCTTGGGTTCATTGCTGGAAATTAATAAGGTGTCCTTATATCTCTTATCTCATGGAACTACTAATTGCGTATCAAAATGACCCTGCCGGTCACAATATGGCAAAATTTCTTTCAAAAGAAATGATCCAAGAAGGTGATCTTTTCCGTGGAAAATACTATGACTTGATAATAATCTCCACTCCTGTCATTTCTGCTGATTGGTTAGAAGAAAAATATGATTATGATGGATTTGTATTTCTCTCAAAACATGCTGCCGAATCAGGTGTGTTGGCCCTGACTTGTCATAGCACTGGAAATTTTTCTGAAGCAAAATTTGGTGGGAATGATAGACAAGTTGCAATTCCTCACCCACATCTTCAGAAAACATATCTTCAAACTTTGAAGAAAAATCAATCTCAATTTTC
>Ga0224497_10002444_pt1 | contig 11039 bp, 5 predicted proteins | sample SF_Jul11_sed_USG_4_FD_167970 | JGI IMG/M metagenome (GOLD analysis project Ga0224497, IMG submission 167970) | Sediment microbial communities from San Francisco Bay, California, United States - SF_Jul11_sed_USGS_13 | ecosystem: Environmental > Aquatic > Marine > Sediment | place: USA: California...
CGATACCCTGCTGTGGCTCAAGAACCGTTATGGTGAGATGCCGCTGTATATCACCGAGAATGGCTCGGCATTTTTTGATCCGCCGAAAGCGATGAATGGCCGGGTCATTGATCCGCTACGGATGCATTATCTGAATCAGCATCTTTGCGCGATCCGGACAGCGATTGAGAAAGGGGTTGATGTACGGGGATATATGGCCTGGTCCCTGATGGATAACTATGAATGGTCCCTTGGTTATGCCAAGCGATTTGGCATCGTGCATGTCGATTTTGAGACCCTTGAGCGAACGCCGAAGGATACCGCCCGGTATTATTCGAAAATTATCGAATCCAATGGTGCGGTTCTGGACGAACCCTTCCTGCCTCTTTCGCTGCATACGCGTCATGGCTAGTCTTACTCTAAGAAATATTCACAAGAGTTTTGGCAACACCGCCGTGTTGTCCGGCATTGACCTTGATGTCGCCGATGGCGAGTTTGCGGTGATTGTCGGCCCTTCGGGGTGCGGCAAGTCAACCCTGTTGCGTACGATTGCGGGCCTTGAAGATATCGATGAGGGAACCATCCAAATCGGTGAGACAGATGTCTCGATGCTTCCGCCTTCCGAGCGGGGTATTGCGATGGTGTTCCAGTCCTATGCCCTGTATCCGCATATGACGGTCTATGAAAACATGAGCTTCGGGATGAAGATTGCCGGAGCCCCTGCCGGGGAAATTGACCGGGCGGTGCGCGCGGCTGCCGAGACGCTCGGCCTGACCGTGCTGCTTGCTCGTAAACCGAAAGAGCTTTCCGGTGGACAGCGCCAGCGTACAGCCATTGGCAGAGCGACAGTCAGGCGCCCGAGAATATTCCTGTTTGATGAACCGCTTTCAAACCTGGATGCATCCCTTCGTGTGAAGATGCGTCAAGAATTTGCACGACTGCATGATACACTTAAGACAACCATGATCTATGTCACGCATGACCAGGTAGAGGCCATGACACTGGCGGATCGCATCGTGGTGCTCAGGGATGGTCTTGTTGAACAGACGGGTTCGCCAAACGAACTATACAAATATCCTGCCAACCGCTTTGTTGCGGGCTTCATCGGATCGCCGGCTATGAACTTCCTGGTCGGGTCTGTGGTCGAAAGCCACCCGGATACAACGATTGTCCGGCTTAATAGCGGAACGAGGATCCAGGTGAATGCCGGTTCCGGACGGCTATCTCCGGATTCTCCGGTTACGCTTGGCATTCGTCCGGAGCATCTGGCTACGGGAGGAGATCACAACCTCGTCGAGACAGAGGTCACGCTTGTGGAACCACTGGGTAGCCATTCCTATGTCTATCTGGAAACGCCGGATGCCGATGAACCGCTGATCTTTCGTGGTTCCGGCGATTTCTGTGGCGCGAAGGGAGACAGGCTGACTGTATGTATTTCGGCAGAAAACTGCCATCTTTTCGGGAAAGATGGCAAGGGGCTTCGGCAAAAATCTTCCGGAAACATCACGGTAAGTTAGGGAGATCACTGATGACCGTTCACAAGAGAAGCATGTTGACGTTTTTGGCTGCTCTGGTCCTGCTGGCGTTGCCTGTGACACCAGCGCTGTCGGCATCCGACATGCCGGCAAAGGACGTATGGCGTGTGTCCGCGTCCTCGATCCAGAGCGATGAATTCAAAGCGGGTAACCTGGCTGATGGTGACCCCGGGACCCGCTGGTCCAGTCAGCCAAAGGATAAGGAATGGTCTCTCGTTGATTTGGGAAAGGTGGTTGAAATTACCGGATTTACCCTGCACTGGGAGCACGCGTATCCGAGCAAATACAGTCTCCTGGTTTCTACCGATGCCCGGGAATGGATCACGGTTTATGAAAACGACGACAGTGACGGGCAGATGGATGATATTTATATCCGGCCCGTTTCCGGGCGATATGTCCGGCTGGAGACAAGGCAGCGAGCAACCGGCTGGGGGCATTCCCTCTGGGAATTTGACGTCAAGGGGACTGATGATCTTGTGGAGATCACCATAGTCTCCGGTGGTGGTGATGGAGATGATGCACTGGCCATGATGGATGGTCGTAGGGATACCGTTTGGAAAAGCGGGGCTGTTGACCGTGCAGAATTGCTTCTGGATCTGCGCAAATCCAGGACTATTTCCGGATTGCGTATCGACTGGGACCAGCAATATGCCGGTTCGGTGGACATGGCGATTTCGCCGGATGGAAAGGCATGGAAACAGGTCTCCCACATCTCCGTCTCGGAAGCACAGGGACAAACCGATTTTCTTCCGCATGAGGCATCCGAGCTACGCTATATCAGGCTTGTGCTGGCTGACCCTGTGATAGCCGGGGGCGGGTTCGGGATTGCTGAGATTTCATTGCGTGGCCCCACCGAGGCCTTCACCCCTTTTGTCCGGTATCAATTTGATGCCCGGAAGGCGCCTTTCGGTGATTATCCTCTCCATCTGACGGGGCACCAGACGTACTGGACCCTGGTGGGCCTTCCCAGGGATAGCGAGGAAAGCCTGTTTGATGAATATGGCAATCTGGAATTCCGGCACGACGCTCCCTCGCTGATGCCCTTTGTCAAAGAGGGTGAACATCTGTATTCGGCTGCCGGAGCTGCGACAATACACCAGGAATTGCAGGACGGTTACCTGCCGGTTCCCACCGTGCAATGGGAGACGGGGAATGGACTGCATTTCAGGTCCGAGGCCATTACCAGTGGCCCTGTCGATGCCAGCCTGACCTATGTGCGACATACGCTTGAAAATCGCTCCGATACGGTACGCAAGGGGGAAATCATCGTCACGGTCAGGCCCGCTCAGGTCAATCCCAAGTGGCAATATGGCGGACTGGCGCCTATCCATTCGATCAGGTACATAGGCGAAACCGGGAAGCTAGTGATGATCAACGATAAGAACAGCTACGTATCCCTTTCGCCTGCCGATAGTTTTCTTGCCACGCAATATGCTCACGGAGATATTGCCAAACACCTGCGAGGGAAGGGAGTGCTGGCAGACAACAAGGGCGATAATAGATCTATTGATGACGAGACCGGGAACGGTCTGCTCTCGGCAGCCTGGACCTATGCCTTTGACCTGAAACCCGGTGAATCCAAGGAGGTGGTTCTTGCGGCTCCCCTGCACGAGACCCTTTCACACATAAAAACTGCCGGGGACTTTGGGGAGTTGCGGCAGGAGTATGTGGCCCTCTGGACGAGCAAGCTTGACCGTGCGGGATTTGACCTTGCCGACAAGGCGGTCGTCAATACCGTGAAGTCGCAGGCAGCCTATATCCTGTTAACTCAGGATGGTGTGGTCATCCAGCCCGGTGCGCGCAGCTACAACCGGACCTGGATGCGAGATGGCGCGATGATTTCCTCCGCGCTCATGCGGCTTGGTTTTTTCGAGGAAGTACAGGAATATCTGGACTGGTATGCCGAACGTGTTGAGCCCGATGGCCTCGTGCCCCCCATTCTCGACACCAGCGGAAAGGTATATGACGGCTGGGGCAGGAATATCGAATGGGACAGCCAGGGTCAGTTCATTTATGCGATCATGGAGTACTATCGCTTTACCGGTGACAAGGATTTCCTGGAAAAGCATTTTGATGCGGTTCACCGTGCGATGAATTACCTTGTCACCTTGCGGGAGCGGACGCTTGATCCGGAATATTATAAAAATCTTGAGGCCGGTGATCGGCTGAAAGGCATCTTACCACCGTCCATCAGTCATGAAGGTTTCATTAAGCCGGTACACAGCTATTGGGACGATTTCTGGGCCATTCGCGGCTGGGCGGACGGTAGTGAAATGGCGGAGACCCTGGGCCGGGGATATGTAGCTGGCTGGGCGAGGACCGAGGCGAAAGCTTTCAGCGCAAGCGTCAAGGAGTCCATTGAAAAAACCATTGCCTGGAAGTCCCTCGACTATATCCCAGTAGATGCGGACAAGGGCACTCCTGATCCGACCTCCATTGCCATTGCCCTGTTTCCCACTGAAGCAAGGTCTGTCCTGCCGGCAGATGCCCTGGACCGGACGTTCCGTGACTATTACCGGATGGTGAAGAAACGGGATGCCGGGCTGGAACCTTATGCCTATACGCCTTACGAGTTGCGCAATATTCTGGCTCTGACAACCCTTGGGTATCGCAAGGAAGCATTCGACCTGCAGGAAATCCTGTTCAAGGGCAGGCGTCCGGTCAACTGGAACCAGTTTGCCGAGGTGGTCCATTCCGAAAGCCGCAAAGGTGCCTATATCGGTGACATGCCACATACGTGGGTCGGGTCGGATTATATCAATGTTGTCCGGGGTCTCATCCTGATGGAAGAGGACGAAAGTAAAATCCTGAACCTGCTGTTTGGGACTCCACGCGAATGGCTGGTGGACGATGGGATTTCCCTTTCGGATTTTCCCACACATTTCGGAAATCTGATGATGCAGGCGAAGTGGGACGACACCGACCAAAGACTGAATCTGAATGTGGATATGCCAAAAGGCACGGCCAGAAAAATTTATGTGCGCTGGCCAATCCACAAGGAGGGAAAGCCTGAGCGGGTTACCGTTGAGGGTGATGACAGCTACCTGGTTGATGATCACGGTATCTGGTTGTCAGGCACCAAATTCAGGTTGATGGCCAAATGGTAAATTGTCGGTATGGTCAACGTAGCAGGCTGCGAAGGAAATGGGGCTTCGCAGAGTCGTTCCCTCATCTTGCATGCGCATGCGACCTCCTTTTGCGACGACGCTGCACGAGAATGTCGATCGAATCCCCATCTTGATCAACCGTACGCCAGCGTTCCTGCCGTTGTCCTTCAATGGTGACGAACACCTCGTCGATCCCCCCCACACGGGTCACCCGGGCGGCCTTGTTGTGTTTTACGCGTATGAGCATAGGTAGGTAAGACTTCCGGCACCATTGGCGAATCGTCTCGCTGGTGACCGTGCGGCCATGGTCGGCAAGCAGTGCTTCGACCTCTCGGGCACTGAGGCAGAACCGATGGTACAGCCAGATGGCTGTGACTGATGATGGCAGATGGAAAATGAAAACCGCGGTAGCTGGGTGTGTTGGTCTGTCTCACACCAGTCTGTCAAACCCCGGTCAATGTGACATGACAATGAGACGTGAGGAGATTGGTTAATGGTTATGGCTTGGTGTACAGAAAAGATAAAGGGTCGGGCGATACTCGGGATGCTGTGTGTGATGATGGTGGGCCTGCAAAGCTTCAATGTCGCGGGGGCGACTACGTTGCGTCACGCCAAAAATCTGAGCTTTCCCTCACAGTGTGCGGAAGAAGACAACGTCAATATTCCGATCTATGGCGGTTATGTGTCCGACTATCAAATCACCGCCACATTTCCCACCTATTTTCCACTCACAGCGGGTCAGAAGGATCTCTGTCTTTCCGACCTGACGAATTGCGAGCAGGCGTGGGACATGCGGCCGACGGCGCAGATCGCGTACTACGATGCGGCGGAACGCAAGCTGAAATTTGCCTGGCAGTCTCCCGGTTCCTATTGGTATCCGATTGAAACACCGGACGCGGTCAATGCGGATGTCGGTCAATATGTGTCGCTGGCATATCCGCCGACAGACAGGCATTGGGTGGGCTTAGCTGCGCCACCGGCCATGGCCTATTATGACGCCCTGAACCACAGGCTCATGTATATTGCCCGGGATACAAAGGGGAACTGGAGCGAGCCGGAGATTGTCGATGCAACCGGAGATGTGGGGCAATACGCTTCGCTCCGCATTAGCCGGGACAAGCGGCATCACGTCGTCTATTACGATGCGGATAGCGGGGATCTGAAATATACGTACAAGAGCGATCCGGATTCGGTGGGCGGATGGGCAACCCCAACGATCCTGGACGCGAACGGCGATGTCGGCCAGCATGCGGCCATGGCGATTGGCCCGGAGGGCACTCTGTATGTGGTGTACTACGAGGCGGACAGGAAGGATTTAAAATACGTCACCAACGATGGCACGCATGGATGGTCGGCGCCAGTGGTTTTAGATGCCGTCGGGGATGTCGGAACATACGCCTCAATGACCGTGTACTATGAGGGCCGGAAAGAGAAAATGAACGGGGCGTATGAAGGGCGCTATCCGCATATCACGTATTACGATGCGAGCAATGGGAATTTAAAATACATCTACCGGGATGAGCAGGGGTGGTCGACGCCGGTGGTGTTGGATGCGGTGGGAGATGTCGGCCAATATCCCTCGATGGCGTTTGGTCCGGATGGGGCTCTGCATGTGGCGTACTATGATGCCACGAATAAGGATTTAAAATACCTACACAAAGAAGCCGTCGCGGCACAGTGGTCGGTGGGGAGCGTTCTGGATGCGGCGGGGGATGTCGGCCGGTTTTCATCGCTGGGGGTGTCGGCAAGAGGATATCCGAATATTGCCTATTACGATGCGGACAACCAGAGTTTAAAATTTCTGTCGAAGACGAAACAGACCGCGCCGCATTGGGATAACGCCCAGGTAATCGCATCTGGAGCCGCCGGTCAGTATGCGAGTTTAGTGACGTCGGGTTTTGTGGATCTTGCCGATCTCCAAGGTCTGGACCTGTACGACGACGGCGATGTGGCGGTTCGAGTCATGGATGTCTCCGGGTGGCCATTTGAATCGGGGATGGCCGTCAACATCGTGGGGGGACCATCGAGTCCGGACCACCATTTCATCCAGTTCCTCAAACGGGCGGACGAGGATCACGCCCCCCCGCAAATATTTGTTCTCTATGCCAATGGATACGCACGGATCATCCCGCCACAACCGGCGGGGCGGGAGGAGCGGGTCTGTTTCGGGGCATCGATGATCATTGGGCCGGCCGCAGAGGACCCCTTGTTTCCGGTCACGCCGATCGAGAAGCTGGATATCGATCCGCTAACGAGTACCATTAAGGTTCGGTATAAAAACGGATCGTCAGCGGTATTGCAGCTCCAAGCCGAACCGGGCAAGACGACGGTGCGCGTGACGGATGTGACGTATGACACCCTCACCGCGCCGTTTGTCACCATGCGGTCCATGTGGGTGGCCAATGATAATAGCGACGTCTCCCGCATCCAGGCGGCATCGTCGTCCGGAGTCATGCAGGCGTACACGATCGACCCGACGCATGAGGAATGGACAACCCTACCGGGCGACTCCTGGATTTTTGACCGGCCCACCTATTCGCGGCACAATACCTCGTGCCCGGATTTCAAGATTGACGTGCTGGGGCCAAAGGGATATCTCGTGACCCAGCAGGCAGAGGACTATCGCTCGGGCACCTTGATGACAACGCCGCGCCAGACGGCGTCCGGGGGGCAAACGGTACGAGGGACGGGGGAAGCGAACTATGTGTTGAACCTGACCGAGAACATTGCAAACCCGAGTATTCGCCTGCGCTATACTAAAGGCAAAAGCGCTGGTGATGTGGTCAATATCTCTGTAGATAACCGACGCCAGTCGACGATTGAGATGGTCGATGAGGGCTCCCTCGGTGATTATGAGATGACGAAAGAGATACGTCTATCACATGGGCTTCCCGCCGGTTCCCATACGATTACATTGGAGGTGCCATCGGATACCGGGGCATTGGAATTGGACTATTTTGTCATCCACAACAAAGCCGAGCATCCGGGTCGGTAGGCACAAACGCAGATGTTTCACCGTATCTGTTTGCCGGGTTTTTCCCCTCGGCACCTGCGCGCGCCAGGCGACCAGGGCACCCAAGAGGGTTTTTTAGGGGCGCTGGATCTAGTGCCAGCCTTGCATCCACTTTTGAGTTGATGGGGAAGTGGTGGTCTAGGAGCCTATCGGACTTAGGATGAATCGGCTGCAAAAGTGTCTAAGCGGTCCAGATTTCGCCGCTTCCTTGGACTATAGTCCCACTATGGGCCGTCGAAATCGTCAAAATCCGACCTCGCTCAGCCGCTTTTTCGCTCTCGATCCCCTAAGTCCGACAGACTCCTAGGTGATTGATTTATTTTGTGGGCTGGGTGGAGTTGAACCTATGCCCCCCACTTGCGATGAGAATAATGGGTGACCCCTATTACTATTCTTATTCTTCTCTATTCCATAATCGGACCGCCACTACTTCAATGAAAAAGATCATCTCTCTTCCTAGGAATGCCCTTGATGGACCGGAACTGATTTCCTAAGGTCTTTGTACGCCATGGGCAGGACCTAAGCAACCACGCAAGGAAACGATTATTCCGATTTCCATTTTCCGTCCTCCAATTATTCATCCATTTTTGCATGGTGGTGTCGGCTAGGATTAACACTTTGTTTTTCAGAATGAACAGGGACTTGTTACGGGAACATGTGTGGCCGCTTCACTCGCAAAGAAAACTTTCAACAACTCGCCGAACAACTCGGACTGAAAGTCCTGCCTCAGTTAGAGCCCCGCTTTAACATTGCGCCCTCGCAACGAGTCGCCTGTGTACGGACCAACCCGGAATCAATAGAACGAGAATGCGTGGAACTGAAATGGGGGCTTGTTCCCTCGTGGGCCAAGGATGCCAGTATTGGCAACAAGCTCATTAACGCACGAGGGGAAACGGTCGCAGATAAACCCTCATTCCGAAAAGCGTTCAAACAGCAACGCTGTCTGGTGCTTGCTGATGGCTTTTATGAATGGAAACGAGAAGGCAAAGCGAAGCAGCCCTATTACATCCGGTTCAAGGATGGTCGGCTCTTTGCCTTCGCAGGCTTATGGGAACGGTGGGAGAAACAAAACCCTGCCTTGGAATCGTGCTCGTTGATTACCACAGGACCTAATAGGGTGATGGAGCCTATTCACCACCGCATGCCGGTCATTTTAGATCCGAGGCAGTATGACGAGTGGTTGGACTCATCATTTCACCATACTGAGAGATTGAATGCGTTGCTTAGACCGTTTTCACCCGAGGAGATGGAAGCCTATCCTGTCAGTCAGATGGTGAACAACCCCAGAAATGATCAACCCGAATGTGTGTTGCCCATTCAATGAGAGGGCAAAAGCCTGTGGTTTCTGCTCTATACACCACGACCCCTGAGTCATGGAACCCAGGGGTCCTGCTGGTGTCCCACATCATCACCAGGGGGAGCGTGTGTCATGGGAAAAATACCGGCTTCGGGGATGAAGCGCGACCATTTCAATGGGTAAGGCCTTCCGGGTGGTGCCTCAGTTTGAATTTCTTTTCTTATCACGCTATCTAAGCCTTGTGCCCATTGGGTGTCAATCGGACACGATGAGCAATGCGATCTTTTGGGGCATTCATAAACTCAGTCGCATAACCTGCATCGCGTCCACAAACCAGTCACGAAACAATCATTGCCTGGGGGGTGCAAACCCCATAAATTCCTACAGCCAGTGGCCTGAATAAGGTGGAGCCGGTCATTCGTGATCTCTTTTCAGGTTGCGCCTGGGTTGGGGGGTGCGGACAGGTGACCCTGTTTGACCTTTCCTGTTCGCGTCAACTCCGCTAAGTCATTGAGATTATTGATGTTCCCTGGAAATTCGAAACCCGTCACTCACCCCCTTCATTTTCACGAGGAACGTGAACCCGTTTGAAGGTACGTTCTTTGAAACCTCATACTCCCATCGTGTTTCCTTAAAAACTACGCAGGATATCCTTTAGGTTGCTTGGGGGGAGGACAGGTTCTTCCCATTTATCTGTGGTTTTGAAATAGGTTTTTTCTCACTCTCCCCCTTCCTCTCTTTTTTTTGTGGCGACACCGATGGTTCCTTGATTTTAAGGAGGCTTCGAAATAGCTGCGACGGTTTGTCACATTAGGAAGGAGAATCATTAAATGGTTATCGCCGGCTTTCTCTTTAACATCCTGCTTCTCAATAAACATAGATCTGTCTGCATTTCCAGCCTGGTTATGTGGTTTTCCCACAGAATGGGAGGAACGCCTTTTTGGAAAAATTATCCGTAAGGGGTGTTCGGCAGTCATGACCGGTTTGATCAACCGGATGTTCTCCAAGGTCATACTTTTTCTGTTCCATTAATAAGTAGGATAGTGTAGACTACAACCTACCTTCATCATCACTCAGGATTACAGTGGCCCAGGATATGTGTCATGCCCCCAACGTCCTTTCCTGACATGCCTTCCTGCTTGCTCCAGGCAATTCCCAAACAATCATATCTGGGTCGTGGCTTCCCTAAGCCTAATCGAGATGCCTTGTAAAGTAATAGAAATGCCATGTACGGTGGATAGAAATGCCATTTTTGAATCAGAACGGCCCGAATACCAAAAGGCGAAAGAACACTCAAGAGAATATTGATGAAACGGAATGAGAAAGGACGCACCATGCGGAAAGCTCACGTGAAGGTATTTCCTTTGGGGGCTATCGTTTTTGTCCTGGTATTGCTCGGGGGAGTTTTTCCGTCAATGGCTCAGGCCCTTGGCCTCACCATCAACTTTGGAGGATCAGGCACTGGAAGGGTTGAAGCAAATTCGCCAGGGACAGATACGTTGAACATTTTCTCGAGTAACACTCTAGACTATGATCAAAATTCTTCTGTCACGCTTACGGCTACACCGACCGGGATTGGGGCATCACAGTCAGTCTTCAGTAGTTGGGCTGGCTGTGCAAACACATCCGGAAATCAGTGCACCGTGGTCATGAACGCTAGCAAGGCCGTGACCGTGACCTTTAATCTGGTTCCAGTCAATCTTACTATTAACTTTGGGGGATCGGGAACGGGACAGGTTGCTGGAAGTGGGGCGGGGACAGATTCATTCACTATTTTTGCGAGCAACACCATAAGCTATGATCACAATGATCCCCCTTCTTCTGTCGTCCTGACAGCAACCCCGACTGGGCTTGGGACATCACAGTCAACCTTTGGTAGTTGGACTGGTTGTGCATCAACATCTGGCAATCAGTGCACCGTGGTCATGAATGCTAACCGGACCGTGTCTGTGACCTTTAATCTTGTCGTGCAACGTACCTTGACGGTTACAAAAGCTGGTACGGGTAGTGGGACGGTCACCAGTGCTCCCGGAGGCATCTCGTGCGGGGGCGACTGTACACAGGCCTACGCCAATGGAACCGCGGTGACCCTGACGGCGGCGGCGAGT
>Ga0224497_10002446_pt1 | contig 11034 bp, 13 predicted proteins | sample SF_Jul11_sed_USG_4_FD_167970 | JGI IMG/M metagenome (GOLD analysis project Ga0224497, IMG submission 167970) | Sediment microbial communities from San Francisco Bay, California, United States - SF_Jul11_sed_USGS_13 | ecosystem: Environmental > Aquatic > Marine > Sediment | place: USA...
CCGGTGCCAGAGGACGGTTCTCGCACAGCTCGAAGGCGGGTCCGTAGATGCCGTAGCTGGCGCCCAGCGTGGCGGCCAGGACGAGGCGCGCCATGAACGTCGGCCGCCCGCCGAACTGCAGCTGTTCCGTCAGGATGTCGGGGGTGTTCGGCCACAGGTTGGGGCGGAAATACTCCCGGACTTCGGTCTGCGTGAGCTCCTCGAAATAGTCCGCCAGTTCCCACTTGGAATTGCGCCAGGCGAAGTAGGTATAGGACTGCGTGAACCCCACCTTCGCAAGCCGGTACATGACCTTGGGCCGGGTGAACGCCTCGGCGAGAAAGAGGGACTCGGGGTACTCCTGCTTTACCCCTGCGATCAGCCATTCCCAGAATTCGTACGGTTTTGTATGGGGGTTGTCCACCCGGAAGATCCGGACCCCTTGATCGGCCCAGAACCGGACGACGGAGAAAAGCTCCTCCCACAACGTACGCCAGTGCTCTGTTTCGAAATCGAACGGATAGATGTCCTGGTACTTCTTCGGCGGGTTCTCCGCATACTGAACGGTGCCATCGGGCCGGAGGCGGAACCATTCCGGGTGCTCCTTGACGTACGGATGGTCCGGGGAGCATTGGAAGGCGATATCGAGGGCGACCTCGATCCCGTACTCCCCCGCCTTCGCCACAAGGTGCCGGAAATCCTCGAGGGTCCCCAGCGCGGGGTGAACCGCCTTGTGTCCCCCTTCCTCGGAACCGATGGCCCAGGGGCTCCCCGTTTCGTCCGAACCGGCGCCGACGACGTTGTTCTTCCCTTTCCGATGGGTCCGCCCTACCGGGTGAATCGGGGGCAGATAGAGGACGTCGAAGCCCATTTCCGCGATGTAGGGCAGTCTTCCTACCACGTCGCGCAAGGTGCCGTGGCCCCCCGGCGCAGGCGCGCAGGACCGGGGAAACAGTTCGTACCAGGTGCTGTATCGGGCCCTTTCCCGGTCGACCGTCACAGCGAGCTCCCTCTCGTAGACCATCTCGAACCGCCGGTCGGGATACCCCTTAATCCGGCGCGCAAGCCCTTCGTCCAAAGCCTTCCGTACGGCCCCCGCCACTTCCTTTTCGTCCTTCACCTTCAGGGATCCCGCCGCCTCCCGCAGGGTTTCCCGGTCCACACCCCTGGCCCGCCCGGCCGCCTCGTCGATCAGCATCGAACCCACCAGCAGGTCGACCCGGACGTCCTGTCCCGCATCGACTTTCTTCGCGAGGTCGCGGCGCCAGGTGCAGAACCGGTTGACCCAGGCCGCGATTCCGTAAAGGGAACGCCCCAGGGAGGTGACGGGGAATGTGCCGGTCCACCGGTCGTTGCCCAGCTCCCGCATGGGGACTTCCCGCCAGGAAACATCGTCGCTGTTCCGGTAGCGGAGGACGGCCGTGATCATGTCATGCCCGTCGGTGTGGATGTCGGCCGTGACGGTCACCTTCTCGCCGATGGTCCTCTTGATGGGAAAACGGCCCCCGTCGATCTCCGGGGAGACGTTCTCGATGACCACGCGGTGAGGGGTACCCAAGGTGGTCCGGCTGGTTTTTCCTGTGCGCGCATTCGTTTTCATTCCCGGTTCTCCCCAATTGTCGTAACTATAGCCTCATCGCTGGTGCGATGCACTTCATCCAGCTGGCGTTCCCCCATCTTTTGGGAGCAGGATCGGCAGAGATAGCAAATACTGGAAATGACGGTATTATATCTCATCCGGCTTGCCCGGACAAGGCGCCGCAAACGGTGTCCACGACAGAATGTTCCTGTCCGGTGAAACCGGGTTTTTTTCAGGAGATCAACCGAGTTCCGCCCGATAAATCTATACGAAGAAGGAGCATGCCGTCATGAAGCTTACCACGGGCAATCGTCTGCTGATCCTGCTGGGGGTCGCGATCGTCGTCATGGTGGGTATCGGATTCCTCGCGTACGAGAAGATTTTGCCTCTCTTCGGCAGCCTGCGCGAAGACCTTGTCAAGGCCCTGTACCATCCCTACATAAACATCGGGGACATCCCGATCACGCCGGTCTTCCTCATCAAGACCTTCGTGTTCTTCTTCCTCCTCCGGATGGTTTCCCAGATGACGCGTCGCCTCATGGAGAACCGGGTCCTCGTACGCACCTCCCTCCAACCCGGGCAACAGTACGCATTTGCGCAGATCGCGGCGTACGTCGTCTTCCTGTTCGGGTTGCTGGTCGGCCTCCAGTGGGCAGGGGTGAACATGAGCAGTCTCGTCATTCTGGGAGGCGCGGTAGGTATCGGGGTGGGTTTCGGCCTGCAGAATATCGCGAACAATTTCGTTTCGGGGATCATTCTCCTCATGGAGCGTCCGATCCAGGTGGGGGACCGGGTCGAGGTGGGCGACACCAACGGGGACGTGGTGAGGATCGCGGCGCGCAGCACATGGATCCGCACTAACGACAATGTCGTGATGATCATACCGAATTCAGAGTTCATCAACAGCCACGTGACGAACTGGACCGCCAACGACCGCCAGGTGCGCTTTCCCATCCCCCTGGGCGTCTCGTACAAAAGCGACCCGGAGGCCGTGCGCGACGTCCTCATGGAAGTCGCCGACCTGCACCCGGACGTCCTGACCGTCCCGGAGCCGGAAGTCGTCTTCACCGGGTTCGGCGACAGCTCGCTCAATTTCGTACTCAACGTCTGGACCGTGACGAGGGTCCAGTACCCGAAGATCCTGGCGAGCGAGATCTACTTCATGCTCTTCAAGGCGTTCAAGGAGCACGGGATCGAGATCCCCTTCCCGCAGCGGGACCTCCACGTGAAATCGGTGTCGGTCCCCATTCCGGTGTCGGGCGTGAGGTAAAGCGGTGCGGTCTACTGGTGCGTCGCCAGGTCGAAGGTCCAGTAGGGGGCGGCGGGGTTGCCCAGGTACTGCCCTTCCACGAAGGCGGCGCCGATCTCCGCGAAGGCGGAGTTCATGATGTTGCGGCAGTGGCCTTCGCTATCCAGCCACGCCTGCATCACGGCGGAGACCGTGGGGTAGCCCACGGCGATATTTTCCCCGTACCTCCACCAGTCGTACCCTTCCCGGGTGATCCTTTCCCCGGGAGTGCTGCCGTCCGACCCGGTGTGCGAGAAGAAATTATTGGTCGCCATGTCCTCCGAATGGAGGTAGGCGGCCATGGCCAGAACATCGCTCCACGCCACTGCGGAGGCAGCCGGGTAGGACGACGCTCCGCACATCCTGTCCACCGAGCGGGCCTGGTTGACGGCGTCCAGAAATTCCTGGCGAATCGAGTCGATCCCCGGGATTCCCGTCCCCGGACCGGGATTCTCCGGCGGAGGACTTGAAGGGGAAACGGTTCCCGAATCCCCTCCGCCGCATCCGCACAGGAACGACAGCACGACCGCGAACAGGAAGGAGGAAACCCGTTTCCTGCGAATCTTTGGGGCTTGCACAATCGTCCCCTTTCGATCACCCATGAAGGTTATTTCGGAACAACTCCTCATTAACCTTACAAGGGACGGAAGCGCCTCCCGAGCATCCCCATAAAAAAAGGGGCGCCCGTTTCCGGGTAACCCCTTGATTGTAGCTGTTCTTGCTTATTATTTTGGCAACATGGCGAGTATGGCCGGAATTTCTTTTGCGGTGAATGCTTTCACCGTCACACGATTTTGGGTAAAAAAAGGACGGAGCCGATGGCCCCGTCCCTTTCCCCAATCTCGTCTCCTGTTCTGCCGATTCAAGAACCACACTCTACCCCTCCGGCCTTGGAGTTCCTTGCCATTTAATGCCCAAGAGGATACACGTCCGCCTCAAGATACCCCCGGGCATCCCGCTCCCCCACCAAGCACATGACCCCATTCCCCCTCAGGAGGGTGTTCAGAAACCTTTTGTTCGGGATGGCATTCCACTTCTGCATACGATATTCAAATCCACGAAACCTGACTTTTTCCTCGGAATCGTATTGATTGGCGATGTTCCGTACGATCTGGGTAACCTCCACGTTGATTGTTTCAAGATCGATGACGTAGGTTACACGGCCCACGATGACATCCTTCATCGCACACCTCCTGCCCCATTAACTGAACACGGGGCCGTTCCCAGGGTTCTCTCGATTTCTTCCCATCTTTCCATGGCCTTCAGGACAAATACACATCAGCGACGATTGTCCCCCCCTTCTCACGGTACTTGATCTGGCACATCACTTTCCTGTGCCATAAGATCGTTTCGAGTAACTTCCTGGAGTATGTTCCGGTCAACCAGACCACGTCATCCAGTTTGATCCTGTTGATGTGCACCCGTTCCCCCCGCGAATCCTCCCGGCCGTGATTTCCGCCGTCCTGTTGAGGCTTGATGTAGATGTTTCCTCCGTCGATGATATCCGATACCTTGCCTGCGATAATGTCGATTTCGCTCATGCCGTCCTCCTGTTCCCCCAATCCGCACCCGGAAAGACGGAACGCGTGTCCCGCCATCTCTCGTGCGTTCGGAAAAGACTCCTACAGAAACGAGGCAGAAGAAAAATACGGGAGATTCAGGCGCGCGGAGGGCGAAAGACCTTTAAATAGAATGGAGATGCGATGGAGATGAGAGATATAGGATCCAACTCCTCGGCCTCCTTCGGTCGTGAGATTACAGCCGTATTAGTACTCTCTGCCGTAGCAATGCAGAGGAGGCAGATGCAGTGGTGGTGGGAATCACATCTGTATTTCCCGGTCATCCCGGAGATTTCTGACTCCAAGGCCGCCCCCTTTTCGAATTGGAATATTAAGCAATAGTCATTTCCCATATCGAATGGCGAGAACGTCAGGACCAGTAGAACAAGAATTAGTAATCGCATGGATCGACTATGCATGACCGTCTGGTTCACGAATCGAATACCTGGGGCAAGGGATGCATCTTCCTTCCGGATGACGGACGAGAAATGGGAGAACCCAACCAGATCCACTTTCGGTGAAAGGGTAACGGTTGTCTGCCTGTTGCGGAATGAGATGCAGTGGGAATGCGGAATAAACCGGGATGGAACGAACCTGGGGTAAGAACGGCCTTGAGGAGAGAAGAAAGAATCTGAATCCCGCACCGTGCCATGTCGCCCTCCGTCAGGGTTAGACACACGGGTTGCCGGAACGAATCAATCAAATGATGTAACAAGAAATATTAGCAATGTTCATGCCACGGGACTCCTGTTTTAAATTCATATATCTTTCTGATAAGACTAATATAAAAATCATTTAATCTATAATTTTATATTGGCAAATATCATGGTTGAAATGGAATTTCTCTTCTGTGTTTCCAATCCGTATTTTTATAACCGATTTGTTTATTTTCACGACCCTCTCCACCTCGCTCCGGCTCGGTTTTTAAGAGTCGTCATCCATGCGATCAGCCCGTATCCATTTGAAGGATACCGCATTAAGAGTGCCAAGTTGACCTGCCCCCCTTTTCGCTTCGAATGGGAACCCGAAAAAGGTACCGGGCCGCGTGTACCGTCACACCGTTTTGGTTTGATCGGGTGGCGCAGGTCGTGGAAGTGGCAATCTTTGATGCCCGCGCATATGATAATAAAAACAATATCGTTGTCAGTTAAAAGAAAGGGAGGGAAACTTATGGTCTCGAGAAAGCTTGTGAGAATGATTGAAGAGCACGCCGAACAGATAACCCAGGGACTTCTTAAAGACATTCAAACAAACCCAAAAACCAGTTCCTATCACCAGTTTTCGGTCGAAGAGATGCACACAAGGGCTTACACCGTTTATAAAAATCTGGGCGAGTGGCTGATAGACACAACAGGGGCGAAGGCTCAACAAAGGTATCTGGACCTGGGCAGACGGCGGTTTAAGGAAAAAATCCCGGTGAGTCAAGTCGTTTTTGCCCTAGTGTTAACGAAAAACCACCTATTGAAATATTTAAAAACGTTCGGCTTAGTGGACACGGCGCTCGAGCTTCACCGGGAGCTGGAGTTATTTAGTTTGGTGACGGAATTTTTTGACAAGGCGATCTATTATACCGTTAGGGGATATGAAGAAATGAGTGGAGGAAAGCAGTCATCTGAGGGTGAGAGAGGACAAGACTAGATGCTTTAGATTTGGGAATTTCCTGTATCGTTGAAACATGCCCGAACGGAACATACCCCGGTATACCGTTATCCTCTCGGCTCTCTTCGTTACCGCGTTCCTTCTTGGATTCCTTGCCCCGATACCGGGAAAGACGGATCTGTTTGGTGAACTCAAGGCTTCCCTTGAGCCTTTCCTGACGTTGCCTACGGCCACCTGATCCCCGGGGCGAACCGGGAAGCGGTCAACCGGTTGGCCGCGATGGTCGAAATTCCGCAACCTATACGCAACCAGGAAGAAAAAAGGGGTCAGGCGGAATCGCCTAACCCCCTGAAAAGATTGGTGGGCCACGAAGGATTCGAACCTTCAACCTCCTGATTAAGAGTGCCCCATGGGGGTCAATAAATACAGTGATTTCCGTGTGTTACAGTGGAAAAAGCGGGACAAAACGGGACAAAATGACCCTCAATCCGCAACCGATACGCAACCGGATAAGGGAGGCGATACCCTCTTTTTTCCGACGAATGCGAGCATTTGATTCGTAGTTAAGTGCTCTATCCAGCTTTAGCTAAGGGCGCGCACGAGAGGAAAGTCATCATACTTCAAGGGCTTTCCCCATCATCACCGTCCCAACGATACCCCTTTTTCACCCCTGAAAATGCCAGTTGTTTACACGGGGTTTGCATTCCGGTGAAAGGATATAGGCAGCCGCGCGGCCTCCCCCCGCCGGGAACCGAACTAAAAAGGGCCTCCAGTTCGCCCCGGAGGCCCTTCTGATTTCAAAATGGTGCCTAAGGGGGGACTCGAACCACCACGGGTCTCCCCACCACCCCCTCAAGCACAGGCCGCACAACGAAGAACAACAATCCTTTTACTTAATAGCCAGCTATGGCCATGGTAATCGTACGCATTCCGTAGATATCGGGAGATTTCCGTAGGCTTCCCTGGTGAATGGACACAAATGAGACACACGCGCCGATGATTACCCCAACATCATTGCCTTTGTCAGTGGACCAGGACCAGCCCGAACTCCGCGCCGTAGGGAACATCCTCCGGACAGCTCCTTTTCCCGATGGGGTAGATATCCCAATCGGCCCGGGCCGCCATCGTGACGACGTCCATCCCCACCCCGTGCATGGTGAGATTGGATTTCAGGTGGAACCGGCATCCTTTCCCGTAGATCCCGGAGCATTCCGCCTTCCCGCAGAAAACCCGCTTGCAGGAGGGGCCTCCCCCGAAACCCACGGCAAACGGGTACCCGTCGTAGTAGGCGGCCGACTGTAACTTTGCGACGATCTCTAACATTTTTCTCGCGCCGGGGATTTCATGCTTGTCGGGATCGTCGAAGACCGGGCTCGCCATCTCTTCCGGGGGAACTTTCATTATGACGAGAGCCCCTGGTCATACCTGCCGACGATCTTCCGTGCCTCGTCGATGCCCGGGGCAAGTGGGGGGCAGTTCATGTTCGTCCCGTAATAGCAGCACCTCGGCGAATAGCACCTGGCGATCACCCTTTCGTCGATGATCACCTCATCGCTTCCGATGATTTTCGCGTCCGTGGCTCCGAGCTCGAGTGCCAAGTCCCTGTACTTGGTCGTATCCTGCTGGAACATGCCGACATCCTGCGCCGCCAGGAACCTTCTCGGATGCTCGCCCATGACGCAACTCCTTTACCAGATTATTCCCCATCGTCTGAATCTTCATCAAACCCCGCCAAACTTTCCATGCAGTGATTGCACAAAATATATCCTATGTGAAGCCGTTCTCCTTGTGCTTTTGCGAAATCGTGCGTGCCAACTGGTCCAAGGCGCCAATTACAGTCCCTGAGGGAACTCCCTTGCATAGAACAGGCTCCAACACCTCGACTTTCAAATTGGGGATCATTCCGGCAAGGGTTTCCACGGTATTCCCTGCCCATCCGTAAGATCCGATAATGGAAAGATACTTCGCCTTGGGCCTCAAGGCATTCGCCAACAGCGTCGCATAGGCGGCCAGTGGGTGAGGACCGATCAGTACGGTTGGCGTACCCACCACAACGGTCCCCGCGTCGACCAGCGCCATGGCAAGTTTTCCGATATCGGTGACCGCCAGGTTGAACAGTTCGACACGAACCCCATGCTCGACCAGGGCGGAAGTCAGATGATCAACCATTTTCCTGGTGCTGCCGTGCATGGACACAAAAGGCAATACGACCAAATTGTGAGGAACGCCCGTTAACCAATCCCGGTAGGCATCCATGATCCAGGCCGGCTTGTCATAGATCTGACCGTGGCTCGGGGCGATCATTCGAATGTCATACCCTTTGAGTTTTTCCATGTTCTTGTCGATCACATTGCGAAAGGGCATCATGATTTCCGCGAAATACCGTTTGGCGGCTTCGTACACACGCCCTTGATCCATAACGTAAAGGTCGGCGGTGGCGATATGGGAACCAAAAAAATCACAACTGAACAGAATTTTATCTTCTTCCAGATAAGTCACCATAGTTTCCGGCCAGTGCACCCAAGGCGTGTGAATAAACCTGAGGGTCTTGTCTCCAAGGGATACTGTCGCGCCGTCTTCCACGGTTATAAAACTGCCTTCGGAAATTTTCAGAAGATCGATGAGCATTCCTTTGGCTTTGGGGGTCACAACCAATTTTGCTTCCGGAAAACGCTCAAGCACACGTGGAATGGTGCCGGAATGATCCTGCTCGGCATGGTGGGAGACGATATAATCCACTTTGGATACATCGGCCAGTTGCGCCATCAACTCGTCCGCCATGAGCGGATCGACAGTGTCCAGCAAAACGGTCTTTTCGCTCCCTTCGACCAGGTAAGCGTTGTACGACGTGCCGTCCGGAAGCGGAATGAGCGAGTCAAAAAGGCGCCTATCCCAATCTACGGCACCCAGCCAGTGAATCTTTTCCTTTATTTGTCTCTTTTTCACGGTGATCCCTCCTCACCTCGTTATTGATCTGTTCAGATCTTCGCTCAACCCTACCCTCCCCGACCGGTGACGGAGAATACCGGATCGCGATGAGCGCCCGGTCAACATCGCGATAGTTTCGATCGTTCCTTGCGCCTACCTTCCAGAAAGTGGAACAGGGACAGGATCGGATGGCGCCAGGCCATCCGAGGGCCAGCATACCGCATCACGGCCTTCATCTTCTCACGCATCGCCGGCTTGTAGCAGTGCACTGTGCAGTTGACGCAGGTGGGCTTATCCGCACGGAACGGGCAGAGGTCAACACGTTGCTTCGCATAGTCCCACAGCGCAAGGCACTCTTCGCACAGGTCGGGACAGCCGCCGTGCTTGTCCCGGCAGTGGAGGCCGATCATCACCCGGACGGTTTTCAGTTCACGGTTGATGCGGCGTTCTACGGAATCCATCCTGCCCACGCGCGCCGCCGATGCTCGACCGGTCAGAGGATCTTCGTCGACTCGGTGGGCTTGGGCACCTTGACGACCAGCACCCGGAACAGTTGATCGCCGTCATTGGCGAGCCGGTGCGTAATACGGGCAGGACTCTCAATGAGCATGTCCCGGCCGACCTTCTCCTTTTCCTCTCCGATCTCGACGACGCCGTTTCCCTCGAGAACGTAGAAGAAGACGTCCACGGGTGTCACATGTTTTTTTTTTTAGCGATTGCCCGGGCATCAGTGTGATGTGCACAACCATGGCGTTCGGGCTGTCGTAGATCGGCCTGGCGCTTACCCCATGGGGATTGGGTGCGCTTTCTGCGGTCATTGCGTTCGTGATCTTCATGGGTCTTCCTCCCTAGGGTAGTCCGCGGACCAGTCCGGCGCACCAGCGCAGGAAAGAGGAAATCCTCCTCCTTGGCATGGTGGCACCGGTCGACAAACACCTTGAGGAATTCAAGGATGCGGTCGATTTCATTTTTCGATCCTATCCCTTCCCGGTCAATGCGCGTGGGCTTTGACAGAAGCCGGCTCGGGGTGGCCATGCTTTCCTTCCCCGATATCCCCTCCACCATGGGCAATCGGCGTCGAAGCTGCATCATAGAGCCGCTCCACAAAGTGCACGTAGGGGACGTACGCCTGGACGTAGTCCCTGCCCGCTTCCACGCTCTCCCCGGCATGCACCTTCTTCTCGATAGCGGTCATATAATACTTATGGATCCCATCGTGGACTTTCTGGTTGATGAGATTAAGCAACGCCTTCGGGTCTCCCGTTTCGAGCGCCTTGTCTGCAGCCGGGATGGCGGGCCCCATGTCGAGCCCCGCGAGTTTGAGGCCCGTGAACGGTGCCCCTTCCCCCGCACGGTGAACCCGGACGAGTGTCTCGAAAAAGAACCGGTCTGCCAGCTCCTTCTCCTTCTCGCCCTTCCCGCGCACTGCAACCGCCAGCTCGAAGGCGTGCCTGATCTCCCCCTCATCTTTCGCCGCGACCCACGGAAGGACGAGTTTTACGTCTCTCTTCTCTAGGGCCTCCCGGGCCTTGGTAACCACCGGCCCATCCAGAGTGTCACAGTGGGCAAGAGCCCTCCCTGCAGAAATCCACATAATGGTGATGACCGCCGCCGCGATGCATCCGAATTTCGCCATCCTCTTCATGGTCTCCCCCTCTTTCCCGCATGGCATTGCGGGGACCCGATGGTTCTTCCCGATGAGGAAATTATCCTCCGGTCCCCCACCTGTTGCATTGATCTCTGTCAATATATCTTTCCGGGTCATGATCCCTGGTTGCGGTGGAGAAGAAGCTGCGAGCCACTTTTTAGCCACTCGGTCCATTTTCACGAAAAAAGGAGCCTCGGCGGGATGCCGAAATCCCTTTCATCATTCGTGTGGTGCCGAAGGGGGGACTCGAACCCGCACGAGTTTCCCCACCACCCCCGGTGGTGTCTTTCGGTGAAAATGGGAATGCACGGCGATTAAATATTATCGAATCCCTATCCGCAACCTATACGCAACCAGGAACAAAAAAGGGGTCAGGCGGAATCGCCTAACCCCGCGAAAAGATTGGTGGGCCACGAAGGATTCGAACCTTCAACCTCCTGATTAAGAGTCAGCT
>Ga0224497_10002452_pt1 | contig 11022 bp, 9 predicted proteins | sample SF_Jul11_sed_USG_4_FD_167970 | JGI IMG/M metagenome (GOLD analysis project Ga0224497, IMG submission 167970) | Sediment microbial communities from San Francisco Bay, California, United States - SF_Jul11_sed_USGS_13 | ecosystem: Environmental > Aquatic > Marine > Sediment | place: USA: California...
AGATAGAGCTGGCCGCCAACTCTCGGATTACCGGAAATGTCTACTACCAGCTCATCGAGATGGCGATGGGTGCTGAGGTCAACGGCAATCTGGTGCACCGCGGGGAGCAGCAGGGGGACGAGCCGCTTCGGCTGGAGCAGGGCCCCACCTTGAAAATGGCCCAGGAGACCTGAACTTCGGGGGTTGAAGATCGGTCTCACCGGCATCACCTGTATACTGCAGGGCTTAAGGACGAAACCCTCAAGACAACCGGTAACCCCATGAGCGATTTGATTGGAGAAATGACGGGCGCCATTCAGCTGACCTCCAGCGCCGCCCATAAGGTCCAGGAGCTGATTTCCAAGCAGGGCCGGGAAGCCGCTCTGCTGCGGGTCTATATCCAGGGCGGTGGGTGCTCGGGTTTTCAGTATGGTTTCACCTTCGAGGATTCCACCCAGGAAGACGATACCGTGTTCGAAAAGGAAGGTGTCAGCCTGGTGGTGGACCCGTTGAGCTTTCAGTATCTGATGGGTTCCGAAGTGGACTACCGGGAAGATCTGCAGGGCGCGCGATTCGTCATCAACAATCCAAACGCCGCCACGACCTGCGGCTGCGGTTCCTCGTTCTCAGTCTGAAGCTGCTTTAGGTATACCCTCTGAGAAAAGCGGCGCCAAGGCGCCGTTTTTGTTGCCGAGCCGCCGGGCCGCGTCTATCCGGCTCGGACCCCGAGCGTCGCGGCATGGGTCATCCCGAGTTCGGGGCGACAGCCGGAATCACCAGCGTCACCTTGGTTCCGCGGTTCGGTTCGCTTTCCAGAAGTATTCTGCCCCGGGATTGCCGCGCAAAGCCGTAGCTCTTGCTGAGGCCAAACCCCCGACTCTTGGCCGGCTCTTTGGTGGTCACGAAGGGCTCGACCACACGTCCCAGCATCGAAGAATCGATTCCCGATCCGGTGTCCCACACGGCGATGGACAGGTATTGCCCTGGGGACAAAGGGCGTATCCCTGCGTCGCCGCCGCCGTCAATAGAGTAGCTATCGGCGGAGATGCGCAGTGTTCCACCCACCGGCATCGCCTCCCGGGCATTCGCCACAAGATCGAGAATCGTGCTTTCCAACCCCGCCGGGTCCACGTAGGCGTGGGGAAGATTAAAATCCACCAAAAGCTCAAGCGCGATGTCCTCGGGCATGACCTGCTGGAATCGGAGTTCCAGCTCAGCCAGCAACTTTCTCACGTCGACGGGTTCAGGCTGCAACAAACGATATCCGGTGCAGGCCAGAAGCCGTTCCATGAGCTCCGTTCCCTCTTTGCTTGCGGAGAGGGCGTCAGTAATGAGGGGTTTGAGCTGGGAGATCCCTGGATGTTCGTCGAGGTCCTCCTGGAGAATTCCCAGAGCCGCGATGACGATTCCAAACAGGTTGTTGTAGTCGTGACTGACGCGCCTCACGAGGTCACTGATCGCGTCCATGCGCTCGTGTAGAACTGAATCGAGTGCCGCCGCCGGCCTTTTAGACTCACTCACCGTTCGAATCTCAATGCTGCGATGTCCGGTTCGATGATACCCGCTGAGGCGTACCTGGCGACAGAGACGCCGCTGCTATCAGGCTTTTCAATCCTATAGAATGGCTTGGGGTTGGCGAATTCAGACTGGCCAATAACTTGGGACCCACCGAATCACGCATGTCCGCTCCCGCCGTTATTCTTATGGTCGACGATGATGAGCGCCTGCGCCGGACCGTCTGCAACTACCTGCGCACGGAGGGTTTCCAGGTCAACGAGTCAGGCACCGGGGAACAGATGCGTACGAGTCTCGCCAGCGAGCCCGTGGACCTGGTCATTCTCGACCTGATGTTGCCGGACGAAAGCGGTCTGAATCTGGCGCGCGAGCTTCGCGCTCGGTCCGACGTGGCAATCATCATGCTCACCGGAAAGGTCGAGACGGTGGATAAAATCGTCGGCCTCGAGATCGGCGCTGACGACTATGTGACCAAGCCTTTCGATCACCGCGAGCTACTGGCCCGGGTGCGAACGGTGCTTCGGCGCGCCCCGAAAGCCCGGCGGCAGACCAACACCGTTCCCGTGTCCAGGGTACGCTTCGAGGGTTGGGTGCTGGACCTAGTCACCCAGGAGCTTGTTTCCGCAAAGGGCCGCGTGGTCCATCTGACCAGCCACCAGTATCAGCTCCTCGCCTCCCTGGTGACCCACGCGGACCGGCCCTTGAGCCGGAGCGAAATCTCAAATCTGCTCGCGGGTCGGGACTGGTCACCGCTCAACCGCAGTGTTGACGTCCTGGTGGCGAAGCTGCGGAAAAAAATCGAGACGGACCCGAAAGCGCCCAAGCTGATCAAAACCGTGCGCGGGGTGGGCTACAAGTTTGCCGCCCGGGTCGAATTCACCGGCTAGACCGCACTCTTAAGCCTCATCCGCATCCTCCCTGACGCGGGTTGAAACCGCCCATTACACGGGACGGACCCGCGGCACCTGTACGCGCTTCGCGAGAAAGCGGGGCGTCAGCCTTCTTGCTCTGTCCGCTAGGGTGACCCTCTCTTCGCACGACCTCGGCCCGGCGTCGGACCACGACTGAATCGCTTAGTCCCTTTACCGGATCACGCCCGGGTTTTTTCCTCATCCGAAGCCGAGAGGAGCCGTCCCTTGTCGCAAAAGGGGCGCTGCCTCACGCAGCAAGTGATGCGGGAATTTGCCCTGCCCGAGAAGAATTTGGTGGAGGAATCTTTTCCCGACGGCATTGGGCTGCTACCATCAATCTAGACAAGGGAGTACCAAAATCTACCAAAAACGACTAACTTCACATGTTCGGATACCTTAATAAATGCTATATATATAAAAGGCTTAACAGGCAGAGCAGAGAGGCTTCGGAAATTACGGCCTCAGAATGCCAGGATTTACCAGAAATGACGTGGACTCGGAAAATAGGGTACGTGTCCCCGCAAGTCTTGGGCCGCTTCGACTCGAGAAGCAGCCCGTCAGCTTCGTGCCGTTGGTGTGGCACCGTCAGCTGCTGGTGGACGCCGAAGAAGAGTTTCACGCTTGGCTGCTTTGCCACCTGGACGACGAATCAAAACAACAAACCGAATGGCTCGTTTCTCCCTACGAGCTACGCGATTACGACGGTCCCGATGCGGAGAAACTTCACATGTCGGCACTGATTGCTTCCGTTGGCCGGCCCACCAGCTACGGCAAGGGCGGGTTACGAATTCAGATTCCGGAACAGATCAGATCCATGGGTTGGCTCCCCGAACGAAACATGGAGATCGTCGTATTGTCGGATGCCGCCGGAGTGTCGGTATGGCGGCCAGAAGCATTCGATAAGCACACCACGGCGCTGAATCGCCTGTGGACGGGGAGAGGGTCGAGAAATCGCCCCGCGGGAGCTCAAATCGCCTGAGAGCGAATGGGCAGGTCTTTCGCTGCAGCAGATGCGGCGGAAACGAAGCTCGAGCTTTTTTAAGGTCCCCTTTTAGAGGTTTGTGCAGAGCCTGTAGTTGGGCCCCGTGGCCCGACAGGGTCATTTGCGGGCCCGGTAACAGGCAGGAGCGGCGAGGAGACGAGCCAGGGAGCGGAATCGAGCGAAGGGATCTCGATTACGGCGCGCGGCCATCCGGGTATGGATTGCCGGATAGGAGCTACATGCGCGTGCCATTTTTGATCTGGCGATAGACCGGTCAAAGAACCGGCAGGAGGGGCCACAATGACAAATGAAGTAACAGCCGTGCACGCCCAGGGGGCCCTTGCTAGGGCAAGACTGGCCACACACCTTGGTCCGGGAACTTCGAAGGCGTCCTACCAGGGGTCTGCTTCCGAAACCTACTCAAGTATTCAAGAAAGGCTCTATGAGAGCGTTTTCGAGGAGGAATACGGGATTTTTTGGGGCTTCTTTAAATCCACCTGTCCGCCCAAATTCACCAGCGAGTTGTTGTCCGATCTCAGAGAAGGCCAGCGTGAAATCCGCGAAAGGGTCAACCATGAGCTGCTGACCGGTCACCCGAACCCGTTGCGCTATCAGGTAATTGGATCCCGTATTTCCGGTGTTTTCAGTCTTGGCGGTGACCTTGCGCTTTTTCGCCGCTGTATCGCTACAAAAGATCGCGCGACGCTTCGCCGATATGCGACCGCTTGTGTCGACATGATCTACGAAAACGCCAATAACTATGATCTCCCCGTCACCACGATTTCCCTGGTTCAAGGGCAGGCCCTTGGGGGCGGATTCGAGGCGGCGCTTGCGGCGAACGTGGTCGTGGCCGAGCGGCAGTGCAAGATGGGATTCCCTGAGATCTTGTTCAACCTCTTCCCGGGAATGGGGGCCTACCACCTCCTAACCCGCCGGCTGTCGCCCGTGCAGGCGCAGCGATTCATCGAGAGCGGCCGGACCTATTCTGCGGAAGAGCTCTACGAGCTGGGCCTGGTCGACGTTCTCGCCGGCAACGGCCAGGGGGAGGATGCGGTCCGCGACTACATCAGGAGTCATGATCGACATTTCAGCGGCCGTCAGGCCTTGCGGCGCGCTATCCGCGCTTCCACCCCAACGCTGGATCGGGAAGCCCTGCGCCGGGCGGTGGACGTATGGGTAGATGCGGCGTTTTCGCTGACGCCAAAAGACGAACAGACCATGGTTTATCTGCTGAGGGCCCAGGCCCGGCTCCAGGCCTGAAAGCTGTTGTTGTCGACTGGGGATTTATAGGTCCGTCGCGATCGTGCTGGTGGCGCGGATCGGGCGCGGGTGCCTAGGCGGCGCTTGAAATGTCGGCTGCCGGCCTTTCGACGCGGGCGTGACGTGGCTTCCGGTTTGTCGGGCCCCCCCCGGGTTCCCGGCGGCCCGCCGTACTCCAGCCGACCCAGTCCGTCGGGGTCCGCGGCAGCCCCCGCAACCCTTCATTTGCCGTTAATCCGATACTTTTTCCCGGTCAACGCGTAGTCGCTTGGGAAATACCCGGGCGGTGCGCGCCCTACCGTCAGCCGGCCAATCATTGGAAATTTTCGGTTCGCTCCCAGCTCGAAGCAGTGGCTTCGAACCCTCCCCTGATCCTCCCCGCGCCCGCTAAATTTGAACGCTTTGTAACCCAGACAATGGCCACGCCCGGGCAATAGTTAACATTGGTTCACTTGAATTTGAGCAATTTAGATTCGATGCTTAATTATTCGGGCGGCGAAAATACAGTCTTTGGCCGATGCGGCGCGGCGGCGAGTACGGTTTAAAGGGTTGCTTGCGCCCGCCATTGGAAACGGCTTTGGTTACAAAACGTTACAAAAATGAACCATAATGTTTCTTGTTGTTTTATAGAGTGCCCCGTGCGGATTCTTGGATGGGGCGCAGGCTATCGCAGCCGTCATTCTGCGGGATTGCTTTAAGCGAGAGTTAAGGTGCAGCAAAACCTTTCAATCATCACCGAGGTGGGGATCTTGCTAAGAACCATCCAATCTCGGTTGAAAAGTTGCCCCGATACGGAGCCTGAACAAGCGATTCTTCGTCTTGTAATCTCGATCGCCGTATTCGCCTATGCCTGCTGGATCGGGGTCTTTAACCCCGATCCAGCCAATCCAAATTACCTGGTCAACCGCATCGTTGTGACAGCCGCTTTCCTGTCGGCAATGGGAATCTTTTCCGCAATACTTTTATATCCTCAAAAGAGCGTGCTTCGCCGTTATTACGGCATGGTCAGCGACATTGCGTTCATCTCGTACTGTATCTACGCCGGCGGCGAGCTCGGCGTGCCGATATTCATGATCTATCTGTGGATCACTTTCGGTAACGGTTTTCGTTACGGGGCGGGCTATATCTACAGCGCCATGGCGCTGAGCACTGTCGGATTCGGTGTCGTTCTGATGACCAGCAGCTTCTGGCAGCAGAACCTCCCCATCGGCGCGGGTATCTTGCTGTCCCTCGGCGTGTTGCCTCTCTATATTTCGGCCCTCATCCGCCGCCTGAATGAGGCCATTGAGAGCGCCAGAAGGGCCAACGAAGCCAAGAGTACCTTCCTGGCCAATATGAGCCACGAAATTCGCACGCCGCTCAATGGCGTCATTGGAATGAGCGCGCTTCTGGTTGACACCCGTTTAGACCGGGAGCAGCGCGACATCGTCGGTACCATTCACGCCTGCGCGAGAACCCTGCTGTCCCTGGTCAACGACGTGCTGGATATCTCGAAAATCGAGGCCGGTAAAGTCATCGTGGAACGGACCGACTTTGACCTGCATTTTCTGATCAACAGCACCTGTAAAATGCTGGCGCCGCAGGCCTACGAGAAAAACCTCTACTTCAACACCTTTATTGATCCCGCGGCGCCTGTGCTGGTGAGAGCAGACGAGCAGCACCTGCGTCAGGTGCTCATCAATTTAATCGGTAACGCGATCAAATTCACCGACAAGGGCGGTGTCGAAGTCCGCGTGGTGCTGCTGGAAGACAGGCCGGGCGGTGTTCAACTTCGTTTCGAGGTGATCGATACGGGATCGGGAATTTCGCCCGAGTTCCAGCAAAAGATTTTTGACAGCTTCTCCCAGGGCGACCAGTCCAGAACTCGGCGTCACGGGGGAACCGGCCTCGGAACCACCATCAGCAAGCGCTTGGTGGAGCTCATGGGCGGCCAGATCGGTGTGCAGAGCTCCGTGGGTAACGGCAGCCGTTTCTGGTTCGTTCTGCCGGTGGAGCTGCAGCCCAGAACAGAGAGCGGGCTCCCGGCCGAAGTCGAGACGGCGCAAAGTTCACTCTTGGTCGTCGCCGGAGAAGACAGCTCGCACAGCGCCGAACTCTGTCGCCTGGTAGACGATTGGGTCGAATCCTACGACGTTGCGGAAGACGGTTCCGAAGCAATGGCCAAGCTGCTGTCGGCAGCCAGGGGACGGCGCGGCTACAAGGCTCTGCTGGTGGACGAAAATTCCCTGGGCCTCGACCCGTCCGAGTTTGCGCGCCGGATTCGGCATGAAGCGCTTCCCGATCTGAGCATGGTTTACGTGGGGAAAATTTCCAGCGCCGGTCAGAAACGGCTGCGCCAGGCGGGTTATAGCACTGTGTTGCGCAGCCCCGTGGACAAGAGACTGCTGTTTAACGCGCTGCATACCGTGGTGGGCCCGGCCAAAGCGAAGGCGGATCATCAGGTGACTCGGCTCGTCGACCACTTCGCCCGGACCCACGCCGATGAGTCTGAGGAAGCTGTTGGCGGACTCAACGTTCTGGTGGCGGACGACCATCCGGCAAATCAAATGCTGGTAGGTCGTATTCTGGAAAAGAACGGCCACCGCTTCAGCGTGGTATCCGACGGCCGGGAAGCGCTGGATAGATTGGAAGCAGAAGAATTCGACATCGCCATTCTCGACATGCAGATGCCGGAATATAGCGGCACGGAGGTCGTCCAGGTGTTCAGAATGGCGCATCCGGAAAGGTCAGACATGCCGTTCATTCTACTTACGGCGAGCGCAACGACCCACGCAATTAACGAATGCAAATCGGTGGGTGCGGCATATCTGAGCAAGCCGTTTGAGCCGTCAGGGTTGCTCAAGACGATCGGCGACTGTGTGCATGGCGATGGGCCGGTGACCGACGGACAGGGTCAACGCGAGAAATCCTTTAGGAGGCATCGAAAAAAGGTCTAGCTTTCGGGGCCGTCGATTCTGAGACGGCTGGAGCTTTCCCGAAGGTCCTCCGCTAATTTACCGAGTAAGGTGGATTTAGGGCAGGCGAGACTTGGAGGCGTGCCGCAAGCGGCCGCGCGGCCATTGAGATAAATATATTAATCATCAATAACTTAGAGTTGTAGCAAAAATCAGACACGGAGCCAATTGTTAGTATCCATGGCGCCAGTGGTCAAATACGGGCGACGCTGGTGTTCGCCCATCAGCGCATTCGGAATTTCGAGGATCATTGCTTGAGCGACAGATTGTCACCGAACGAGGTTTCCGAGCGCGTCGTATCCATTACCAGTGAAGTGTTGTCCCTAGATGAGCCGCCTAAGCTGGAATCGGACCTGAGAAAAGACCTGAATGCGGATTCTCTCGACTTACTCACGCTTTTTATGACGCTAGAGGATGAATTCGGCGGGTCCATTCCCGAGGAGGAGGCCGGAAAGATTTCTACCTTGCGTGACATCGTTGAGTACGTTAACGGCCGGATAGCCGCGGAACAACCGGAATGCTGACGTGTCCAGGCGCGTTGCCGTAACCGGAATCGGCGTCGTCACCAGCCTGGGACTGAGCACGCCGGAGTTCTGGTCGGGTTGCCTGGAGGGCCGCACGGTCGTCGCCACCATTCCCGAGAACTGGCGCGCGTTCGCCGACTATCACTCCATCCTCTGGTCACCCTTACCCCCGCTCAATGCCGATTCCCTGGGCGCTTCCCGGGTTGAGCTGGGGCAGAACGATTTCGTTTCACTGATGGCTGCGCATGCGGCACGGGGAGCGTTTTCTGAGTCCGGACTTTGCCTGGAGGAGAAAAACAAACGCGCCCGTACGTCGTTCGTCATGGGCGTCGATCCCGCCCGTGCCGGGGTCTTCATGGGAACCGGTGTGGGCGGCGCCACCACGTTCCTTCAGAATCATTCCTATCAGGCGATGGCGCGCCAGAAGCAGCGTCTAGCGGAGATACGCGACTCGCTCGACGGCGATTCTCGCGCCGGCGAGATCGACGAGATCCTGGCGAAGCTGGTCATTGGTCCGCGATTCAACCCTTTCGTAGTGTCGATGCTGATGCCCAACGCCGTATCTTCGCTACTAGGTCTCAAGTTCACTTTTACCGGACCCAACATGACTTACGCCATCGCCTGCGCATCGGGCACCGTGGCGATTGGGAACGCGTTCCAGGCAATTCGTTCCGGAGGCATCGACGTCGCGCTTGCCGGTGGAAGCGAATTTCTCGACGACCATTATGGAAGCATATTTCTCGGATTCGACATCGCCGGAGCGTTGGTACGGAAATGCGATGATCCGGACCGCGCCAACCGGCCCTTCGACGAGCACCGATCCGGCTTTTTATTCAGTCAGGGCGGGGCGGCTGTTCTGCTGCTGGAGGAATGGGACCGGGCAATCGGGAGAGGCGCCACCGTGCTCGCCGAGATCGCAGGCTACGGTGAATCATTCGACGCCCACAGCATCATGCAAATCGACCCGAACGCGGTGGAAATCGAGCGGATGATAGGGCTGGCGCTGGACGATGCAGGGCTCGGGCCCGGAGATATTCAATACGTCAACGCGCACGGGACCGGCACGCAGGCGAACGACCCCACCGAAGCGGCGGTGATCGAGCGAGTTTTCGGACCGGGGGTATTGGTCAATTCAACCAAATCCCTGATCGGGCACACAATAGGAGCGAGCGGTGCGATAGAAGCGGCTGTAACGGTGCTAAGCCTAAAAGATCAGACTACGCACAGCTGTCGGAATCTGGAAAATCCGATATCTGACCTCAATTTTGTTCATACCGTTCAGCCAAGGGATATATCCGCGGCGTTCACGCAGTCATTTGCATTCGGAGGACATAATGCCGGCTTGGTATTGAAGCGCGCCTCGGGTTAAAAGATTGGGAATATAAAAGGGACCGGGCTACGAAACTCCGGCTGCCCGCGGACCGTACCGACCGGTCCGCGGGGAGTTCGGAGTTGCCTCAATCTCGATTACGGTGACATGCCGCCGCCCTGAGGTGGAAGCCACTGATTGAGAATCCGCCTCAGATCGCTCGCCTCATAGGGCTTAGGCAAGAAATCGTTCATGCCCACTTCAAAGCACAATTCATAGCTGGACGTCAGCACGTCGGCCGTCACCGCAATGATTGGAACTTCCCGGCGCGCGGCGGTTCTCGACTCCATCTCTCTGATCTGCCGGGTTGCCTCGTATCCGTCCATGACCGGCATGTGGCAATCCATCAAAATAAGGTCGTAGGAGCGATTCTTGAACATCTCCACCGCTTCTATTCCGTTCACCGCGACATGTACCTCGTAGCCGAGGATTTTCAGCACGTACCGGGCAACGCGCTGGTTCATGGGATTGTCCTCGACGAGCAAGATAGCGCCTTTAGGCCCCGCCGGTCGGGGCTTTCTCAGTTTCCGTGGCAGAGTGACTAGTCTGCCTTTTGAGTTCTGCACATGAGTCATGGTGCGTGCCCTTTGCGACTCTCCTCAGAGCCGCGGGTTGCGTACCTGAAAATCCTCTAAGAGGCATTCACAGCGTCAGGCTTTTTTGCGTTGCTTTTCGGTCCCGGGGGTCATCCCACCGTGTGGACCGTGCCTGCGTTGGCGTTGAGCTTTTTATGATTTAGATCTTTTTGAATGGTCTATTCGGCTCTCCTACTTTCCGGTTGAACGGGTGTTTCTTAATAATTCCTGCGCAAATTACCGAGCGGCCGGGAAATGCGGGGTCAACGGCGACCCCGCCTGGGGTATGGTGGACTGTTCGTCGGAGTCCTTGGTATGCGCCTGTCGATCGCCGTCGTCCGCGTGAGCAGGCGGCGCAGCCGGATCGTCGGCCTTGGCATCCGGACTCTGATTGCCGTTTTGCCGCGGTGCCGGTGAATCCCCCCTGGACGTTGCAGACGCCGCGCGCGTTCCCTCCGGGAACAGCGCGAGCCACTCCTTTACCGTCTGCGGTCGGTCGGAGGGCCGATAGGCAAGCGCGTGATCAATCGCGGTAAGCAGGGCGTGGGAATATCCGCTGGGCTTGGTGTCCTTGATCGACAAATACGCATCCTTGCCGCTTTCGAGAAGTGAGTTCGCCCGAGATACCGCATCGACTGGGCCTCGCCCCGAGATCACCCGATAGAGCGTGGCCCCGAAAGAGTAGATATCTGTCCACGGTCCCTGCTTTTCCGCCCGCCCGCTAGTGTTGTATTGCTCGATTGGCGCATAGCTAGGTGTAAGCATCGTGGTCATGCGTTGCGTGCCAAACCCGACTGACTGCCGTGCGGCGCCGAAGTCAAGCAACGTTGGTACGCCGTCCTCCCGGATGAAGATATTGTCGGGTTTGATGTCCCGATGGATGAACCCGGCGTCGTGCATGAACATGAGCCCGTCGAGTAGCGGTCGAAGAATGGCAAGCAGGTCTGCTTCTC
>Ga0224497_10002453_pt1 | contig 11020 bp, 7 predicted proteins | sample SF_Jul11_sed_USG_4_FD_167970 | JGI IMG/M metagenome (GOLD analysis project Ga0224497, IMG submission 167970) | Sediment microbial communities from San Francisco Bay, California, United States - SF_Jul11_sed_USGS_13 | ecosystem: Environmental > Aquatic > Marine > Sediment | place: USA: California...
GTTTGCCGATTCGCGGGGGTTTGGCCAAAGACGTCAGCAGTCCAAAGTTCGATTGCGCTCCCAGGGCGTGATCGAGGTGGCGAAGCTGCGCCACTCGCTCAGTTTGAGCTTGACGTAGCTCGAAACCAGCTCGTCGCCGAATCCGGCGCGAACCACTTTGCTTTCGTCGAACAACCGAACCGCATCCAGCAAATTGAGCGGCAGACGGCGAATGCGCTTTACCGTGTGACCATGGGTGTACATGTTGATGTCGAGACGTTCGCCCGGATCGCGCTTGTTGGCAATACCGTCGAGTCCGGCAACGAGCACTCCTGCCTGAAGCAGATAGGGATTCGCTGCGCCGTCCATGAGCCGCAGCTCGAATCGTCCACGGTCGGGAACGCGCACCAGATGCGTGCGGTTGTTGCCAGAATAGCTGATCGCATTCGGCGACCAGGTGGCTCCGGATAGTGTCACCGTAGCGTCAATTCGCTTGTAGCTGTTGACGGTCGGGTTGAAGATGGCGGCCAGCGCATCGGCGCTGTTCATTATGCCCCCGAGGAAGTTGTAAGCGAGCTTCGAGAGCCCGAGTTCATCGCTTGCGCTATCAAACAGATTTTTGTCGCCCGTCTTGTCCCAGAGGGAAACGTGGGAATGGCATCCGTTTCCGGTCAGGTTTGAGAACGGCTTTGGCATGAACGTCGCGCGCAGGCCATGGTTTTCTGCAATGGACTTGACCATGTACTTGAAGAACACGTGGCGATCGGCTGTCTGAAGGCAATCGTCGTAGTCCCAGTTCATCTCGAACTGGCCGTTGGCATCCTCGTGGTCGTTTTGATACGGCCCCCAGCCGAGCGTGTTCATGCCGTCGCAGATCTCGCTGATGACGTCGTAGCGTCGCATTAACGCCGACTGGTCATAGCAGGGCTTTTCCTGAATATCCCGTGGATCCGAGATCGCAGTACCTTCTGGATCAACCAGAAAGTATTCGCATTCAACGCCGCTTTTCATCCGGTACTTCTTGGCGCCAGCGCGCTCGATCTGCCGCTTCAGCGCGACGCGGGGCGATGCTTCGACTTCTTTGCCGTCCATCCACAAGTCCGCCGCCAGCCAGGCGACCTCGGGTTTCCACGGTAGCTGCATCAGGCTGTCGGGATCGGGCATGGCGAACATATCGGGATGGGCGGGAGTCATGTCCAGCCAAGTAGCGAACCCGGCAAAGCCTGCGCCGTCCCGCTGCATGTCCTTGATAGCGCGCGCCGGCACGAGCTTTGCGCGGAGCACGCCGAACAGATCGACGAAGCTGATTAAGAAGTATCTGATTCCCTCGGACTTGGCGACTTTGGCCAGATCGGTAGCCATGACGTTTCTCCCTCCGGTTTTTCGTTGATGTTATTTCTATCGGGCAGGCAACGTGGGTGCCGTCATCAGCCGCCGCACTCGTTGCCCCCTGCGTCCGCGCCGCTGCGGATTGCTTATTCTAAAGCCTATAGCTAATGCGTGCCTACGAGGGGGATGCCCGTTGCAGCAGACGTCGCAAGCGTAACGGCGCGCAGATCTTCCGGCTCCAAGTTGTGCAGGTTCGTCTTCCCGGTGCAGCGCGCCATCATCGAGGCTTCGCCTACGCTCGCCCGAATGATATTGACCACCGCCTGGCTCCTGTCTTGGTCGGTGTAATCGGATTCAAAACGGATCCCTTCTCCCGGCACCATGCGCCCGCCCGCGGCAAGTCCGACCGGAACGCCCAGCACGATCCCAGTTGCGCCCATGCCGATGATCTTGGCCGCGTCGGTGCCTGATCGCACGCCGCCGAAGTACACGAGGTCGATGGTTTCCTCGCGTTTCAGTCTTCTAAGGATTCGGATGGCATCGCGCAGCACCCTGAGATCGGGGGCGCCGACCAGTTCGGGCCAGACGCCGCCCAGAGCTCCGGCGCCGTCGAGCAGCAGCAGATCGAGGTTCGCCTCCAGCGCCCAGGGGATCACTTCTTCCAATACCTCGCACGACGACACTGCGGCGCCTATTAACTGGTTCTCACTCAGGCGCACCATGTCGGCCGGATCGAAGCGCTTGCCCATCAAGTGAATCAGCGCTGCAGCGTCCACACTTGGGTCGCCCTCGCCCGGCGGCAGAAGCTGCAGCCAGGTGACGTCCGCGCCCATTGACCGGGCGCCCACGTAGGGCGCGTTCGCTTGCTTCAAACCGCGGGCCACGCTTTCGCGCACCTCGTCAGGCGCGTTGTCGAATCCAGTCACCAGGAACGGGTGCTCCAGTTCGACCCTTCCCGCCAGCGCGGCGCTCACCTTGCACGCTTCGCGGTATGGATCGATGACCAGACGGGAAAGGTTGGCAGGCAGAAACACAATATCATCCACCGTGGCAGGCCGGTTTTCGGGAAAAGGATTCTCCCTGATCCGCAGACGCTTCTGCAGCATGGCCCGGAGCTTGGCGTAATCCGAAGGATTGGTTCTGGCCATGGAGAAAATGTCTTCCCGGTGCTGGACGGAGTAATCCGAAGAGCCGGTTTCGGCATCGCAGCGGTAGCAGCGCGCGGCTTCGTTGCGCGCTGTTTCCCAATCGTAGGTGGCTTCGATTTCGGGAAACTCAATGGGCTTTTCTCCGAGCCCGAAGAACGGGGGGTGGTGAGGGGGAAGTTTCTCCCACATGAGGTCCTGGGCCACCGGCACCCTTCGCGTTCTGAACGGCGTGCGGTAGGAAACGGGCTTTTCCCGGCCCTCGAGAAACGATTTGACGTAGTACGCCGCGCGCTGACCGTGATGCATGGCCATGACGATGGTGGATCCCCCGAAGGCTCCGTCGCCGGCGGCGAACACCTTCGGATCGTTGGTGCGCATGCCTTCCCATTCCGTGCGCACGCGGTCCGGCAGCATCATGTCGCGTGCTTCGAGATCTTCGCACTCGCCTTTCTGGCCCACCGCGGCGATCACCATTCCGCATTCGATTTCATGCTCGCTGCCCGGCACGGTGACGGGGCGGTGCCGGCCGTCCTCGTCGGGATCGCCGGGGGCCGTGTTGACGCATTTGAGCGCCAGCGCGTTGCCGCGAGCTTCCACGGCCACCTGCTGGGTGGAGTAAATGAACTCGATGCCTTCTTCGATGGCGCCTTCCAGCTCAATGCGCCGCGCCGGAATGTCTTCCAGTCCGCGGCGGTATACCACCTTGACGTGGTTACATCCGGGCAGCCGTTTGGCCACCCGGCAGGCATCCATGGCCACGTCACCACCGCCCACCACCACCACAGTATCGGGAAGCTCCGGCCGTTCGCCGGCGTTCACCCGGCGCAGGAAACCGACGCCGTCCACCACCCGTTGGTCGTCTTCACCGGGGATCCCCATAGGCTTGCCCCACCACGATCCGATGGTCAGCAGCACCGCGTCGTGCCTAGCTTTAAGTTCGTCCAGGCTGACCTCGCGTCCCAATGCGGTATTGAGATGCACCTGCAAACCGGGACAGCGCTGCATCAGCCGTTCGATGTCCTGCTCGATGATCCCCGGCGGAAGACGGAAGGCGGGGATGCCCCAGATCATCATGCCCCCCAGCCGATCGGTCATCTCGTAGACGTGCACTTCGTAACCGGCAACGCACAAATCGTGCGCCGCAGTGAGCCCGGCCGGACCCGAGCCGACGATGGCCACGCTCTGGGCTTTCTTCACTTCTGCCGCCGGTGGGCGGTAGCTGGATCCCAGCTTGTCCATGACGAAACGCTTGAGATTGCGGATCTGGATCGGTCCGTCGCTTACCGTTCGCCGGCATGCGGGCTCGCACGGCGCGTCGCATACCCGCCCGCAGATGGAGCTGAACGGGTTGGTGGCGGTGATGGCTTCGAAAGCCTCCTCGAATTTGCCTTCCCAGATGTAGCCGATATACGAAGGCGCGTCGGTCCCCACCGGGCAGGCCACCTGGCAGGGCGCCGGAACGTAGTGCACGTCCGGGGTGTGGTCCTCGTAATCCGGGGGCGTTTCCGGGACCAAGATCCGGTTGATGTCGTAAACCGCCATCAGCCGACCTTCACATTCAGTTCCGGCGCGCGATGCCGGTATTCGGGCTCATAGGGAAGTCGAGTGATGGTCGCGGCCTCCGGTGTGAGCGCGACGAGGTCGTCACGATTGAGTTTGCGCACGTCGTCGTAGCCGAGCGCCTGGGTGATGGCAGCGATCTGCCAGCGCACGCTTTCGAGAAATCGATGGATGTTTTGCGCCTCGATTTCCGGGTGATAGCGTTTTTCGTGCTCGGGATCCTGGGTTGCGATACCGGTGACGCACTGGCCCACGTGACACTGCATGCAGGCGATGCAGCCGCCGGCGATGATGGTGGAGGTGCCGAAAGCCACCGCGTCGGCGCCGAGGCAAAGCGCTTTGACCGCGTCGATGCCGTCACGAAGACCGCCCATGAGAACGATTTCGATGTCGTCGCGGCGTCCGATCTCTTTCAGCGCGTCCAGCGCCTCGATGATCGCAGCAAGCGTAGGTATGCCAACGTAGTCGATGACCTCGGAACTGCCGGCGCCGGTGGACCCCTGCATGCCGTCGAGTTCGATGAAATCGAAGCCGTCCTTGACCGCGATCTTGACGTCGTCGCGGATGCGGCCCGCGCCCATTTTCACGCTTACGGGTAGCCGGTATCCGGTGGCTTCTCGAAACTCCTCGACCTTAATGACCAGGTCGTCGGCGCCAAGGATGTCCGGGTGGCGCGAAGGCGATCGCAGATCGATGCCGTGGGGAATGCCGCGGATGCGGGCGAGCTCGGGCGTCACCTTCTTCGCCATCAGCTGGCCGCCGAGTCCCGGTTTCGCCCCCTGGGAGATGTAGATCTCCAGCCCGTCGGCGCGGTTCATGTCGTGGATGTTCCAGCCAAGGCGGCCGCCGAGACATTGAAAGATGAGCTGCTTGGCGGCGTCGCGCTGGGCGTTGCTCATGCCGCCTTCACCGGTGTTCTCGGCAATGCCCGAAAGGCTCGACGCAAGGCCGACGGCCCGCTTGGTGGAGGCGCTCAGCGCGCCGTAGCTCATGGGTGCGATCATCACCGGCATGCTGAGCTTGAGCGGCCGGGCTCCGTTGATGCCGCCAATTTCGGTGTACATTTTCACCTTGCCGACGACATCCTGATCGCCACCGGCGCGGGCGACGTCTTTTCGGAATGCGAGGTCAGAGACATGGGGCAGGGCACGCGCGCCGCCGTAGCCGCGGATGCGGTAGCGGCCGATCTGAGACTTGATGAAAACGTCTTCCTGGATCTTCGGATTCCAGTAGTCCAAGTTCCCGGAAAAAGTGAAAAACGGAATGCTGCGCATCTGCCGCTCGCTGGTGGCATAGCGCAGCTTTTTGCCGGCGTTGACGACTTTTTTGAATGTTCCCTTGAACGGCAGCTGGTAGCGGTCGAGAAACGCCATGATGTCGTCAACCTCGGCGCTGTCGATATCTGTGAGCATGGCATCAGAGCCGAGATTGTGAACATTTCCGCCAACGAAGATCTCTCCCGCGGTCATGTCTTCGCCGACGTGCTCGCCGGAGTCGCCGAGGATGATGATGCGGCCGCCATACATCATGTATCCGGCCATGAAGTTGGCGTTGCTGGCGCAGCAAAGCGTGCCCGCTTTCATCACCTGGCCGGCGCGGGATCCCATGTTGCCGTGGACTACGATCTCGGCGCCGCGAATGGCAACGCCGGCGATGGCGCCCGCGTTGCCCTTCACCACCACCGAGCCTTTGTACATATTGTCGCCCAGGCCCCAGCCGACATTTCTGTCGACGGTGAAGCGGGCGGCGTCGGTTAGCCCCGCGCAAAAGTATCCGGCAGAACCGCGAACATGCACGTCGATCTCGTGAACCAGCCCGACGCCGATGTGGTGGCGAGCGTCGGGATTGATGACCTCCACATCCTCGCCGCGTTCACCGCAGGCGCGGATCTGTTCGTTTGCCTGGCGAACGGGGAGTTTGGCTAGATCGATCTGGACCATGTGGCGTAAGTGCCGGGCGGCGGCTCTTTGGTGTCGAGGGCCTGGCCGGGAAACAGGCGGTTCAAGGAGACTTCTTCGGAGGCGACGGCAATGAGGTCGTCGTTTTCGTACATGATCATGGGCTTTGCGGCCAGGCGATCTTTGGCGTAGCCAATTTCATCCTTGGTGGATACGAGAAAGGAAAACGTTCCGTCTAGATCCTCGATGGAGGTCTTCAGCGCGTCCTGAAGCGAGACGCCTTTAGCAAGCTTGTCGGCGAGATACACGGCAATGAGCTCACTGTCATTGTCGGTAATGAACTCGAAGCCGCGTTGCTCGAGCCGCCTGCGCATCTTCCAGTAATTGGTGATCTGGCCGTTATGAACGATGGCGACATCCTCGAATCCGGTGGCCCAGAAAGGGTGCGCCGCCTCCGGCTTGACGTCCGATTCGGTCGCCAGGCGCACGTGGCCGAGGCCATGGGTGCCGCGAAAGTCGTGCACGTGATAGCGCTCGTCCACGTCATGGGCGCCACCCACGTCCTTGATGATTTCCAGGCTGGAGCCGATGGAAACGACCCGGGCGACATGTTCCATGTCATAGGCGAATTTCTGCAGGTCGCCGTCGAACTCCACCGTCACCCGGTAGTTGGCGCCGACGATCTCGTCCTCGATGATCCTGGCGCCGTGCTTGGCCAACATCCCCTTGATGCGGCCGATGATCTCGGATTCGTCGTCGCGCTCGCCGATCAGGAACCTGAGCCTCAAGCGCCGCTCGCTGGCATGGCCGTAGAGGGCGAAGCCAGTGGAATCCGGGCCGCGGTGCTGGCACCCGTCCAGCATGCTGATCAGCGCTTTGCCGGTCTCATAGGTGTCCCGGTCGCCTTTAAACATAATCCCTGCGATTCCGCACATGGGCCCTCCCGAGCGTGCTCGAAGCCGTAGTTTCTAAACCGCGGGAAGCGTAATTTATCCCACCCGGCCGATCAACTAGGGAGAGAATAAATTTACTGTGAGGAAACACACCGGAGTCCCTCCGGCGCGGCCGGCTACTCGCCGAAGCGCGGTTCGATGATGACGGAGAGGAAGCGGATGGGCAGGCTGACCAGGTCTTCGGGGCCATGGGGCGCGTCGGAGTCGAAGAACAGGGAGTCCCCGGGCTCCAGCGGGTAGGTCCGGCTGCCGTGGCGGTAAACCACCTTGCCCTGGAGCATGTAGATGAACTCGACCCCGGAGTGCTGAAACAGAGGAAAGACGTCGGACTCCTCGGTCAGGGAAATGAGGTAGGGCTCGACGAAAACCTGCTTGCCGATGGTGTGGCCGAGCAGCTGGTACTGGTGTCCGGCTCGGCTGCCGCGGCGCTCGATGATGAGGCCTTCCCCTGCTTTGACGAAGGACGCGTCTCGCTCTTCCTCGTACTTGCGGAAGAACGAGGTCACCGGGACATTGAGCGCCTGGGAGAGGGATTTGAGCGTCGCCAGCGAAGGCGAGGTCAGCCCGTTCTCAATCTTCGACAGCATCCCAGGAGAAAGCTGCGCCTGCTTGGACAGCTCGGCCACGGTCATATTGAGCTGGCGGCGAAAGGCGCGCACCTGCAGCCCGATGGCGATCTCCAGCTGGTTCTTCGGCGCTTCGTCCATGAGCTCATGGGCGACGTCCATGCTGATGGGCGCTCGAGTATTACGCTTGGCGGTCATTTTTGTGGCGTTAGCGGCAAATTGGTGCGCTGCGGCAGATGTATGACTTCAATTCCTCGAACAATGTTATCGCAGTTAAAGATGTTTTCACTTAATTCAATTTTTGGCAGTATTACCGCCTTGGACATGGGACATTGGTGTGGGGTTCGATGTCCACGGGACGTCGTGCGGGGGCGCGGCGCCGCGTAAGCCAAGCGTGCTGGAAAAAATCGCCGGGAAGGCGGTGGGGCGCAGGGCGACGCGGGGAACCGTCGGCCGCAAGGGCCGGCGCCAAACCACCGAAGGGGGAGAGCAAGAATGGATAATGAACTGACCGCGCTAGGTATTATCTTCACCGAGTTCTACTACTGGCTCACCGTGGTGATCATGTTCTTAATCCACGTGGGATTTTGCATGTACGAGGTCGGGGCGTCCCGGCACAAAAACCACATGCACACGCTGATGAAGAACACCATGCTGATACCGCTGGTGACCATTACCTTTTTCTTCTTTGGATGGTGGATCTATTTTGCATTCCCGAATGGCCCCGGTATCACCGGTCCCCTGCTCGGTGGCGACGATACCGCCCACGCCGTGCCCTGGAGCGAGGTCATGGGCCCGCACATGGGCGGCCAGGACGAGCTGGGCGCCGGCTGGGCGCGCATCAACGGCGTCTTCTGGGCCGCGTTCCTGCTGTTTTCCTGGACCGCCGCCTCCATCGTCTCCGGTTCGGTCATCGAGCGCATCAAGTCCACCGGCTTTTGGATCCTCGCCGTGGGTATCGGCTCGGTGTGGTGGATCATCGACGCCGCCTGGGGCTGGCACTCGGCTGGCTGGATGGTGCAGATACTCGGTTACCACGACGCCTATGCCAGCGGCGTGATTCACGCCATCGCCGGCGGCTACGCCCTTGGAATATTATTCGTGCTCGGGCCGCGCATCGGAAAGTTTGCCACCGACGGCACGCCGCGAAACATCAACCCGCGCAATCCCTGGCTGGTGACCATCGGTCTGTTTCTGATTTACACGGGATTCTGGGGATTCTACGTGGCCTGTAACGTGCCCATGTGGGACATACAGGCAGGCGACGGGGTGTTCTTCTCGGCCACCAACATCTATCTGGCTCCGACGACGCTCTCGGGTATCACCGTGAATTTCCTCATGTCGCTCTCTGGCGGACTGCTGATGGGCTACATCGTTTCCAGGGGAGACGCCTTCTGGACCTACTCATCGGGTCTCGCCGGCATCATTGCCGCCTCTGCGGGCAACGATCTTTATCACCCCATTCAGGCGATGGTCATCGCCGCCGTCGGCGTCGTCTTCATGTATCGATTGCACTACTTTGTCGAGCGTACGTTCAAGATCGACGATGCGGTGGGTGCGGTGGCGGTGCACGGCTACGCCGGCTTCTTCGGTGTCGTCATTGCCGGGTTCGTTCTCTGGGGTTATCCGTCGTCCCCCGATACCGAATTCGCCAGCATCAACCCCCTGGGGCAGATTCTCGGCGCCATCATCATGTTCGGCGTGCTCGGTTTTCTGCCCGGATGGGTAACCGCAAAAATACTCGCCGCCTTCGATTTGCTTCGCATACCGCGCCAGGTGGAGTTGATGGGCCTCGACACCGCGGCCCGTGCGGAAATCACCGGCGACGAGCGCGCCATCATTCAGGCCGAGCGAGAAGCCATTACGGGCGGCCGATAAGCCAGCACTGGGAGGAACGATTATGTCTACTGGCAACTTCGAGAACTGGGCCGGCAACATCAGCGACATCGGCCCCATCTATCCCTTCGTCGGATCCGAGGTTTTCCTGTGGATCCTCGGACTCGTGCTCTGGATCGCCTGGCACGTGATTGAGACCAAGCGGGAAAACCGCACCTACGAAGAGGAGGTGCGTAAGTACGGGGATCCGGAAAACTTGAGGCGACTCATAAGCGAAGAGGATCCAAAAAATCCTTAAGCCTTGAGTCGCCGGCCGCGAAATATTCCGGCGGCATTGCGTTCGAAGCACGCTCGGCTGCGCTTCAGCCGGGCGTGCTTTTTTGCTTTAGGTCACCTTCAAAGCATTCCCGACATCACCGTTGCCAAGCCCAGAAAGCTGAAAAAACCAAACACGTCAGTCACCGTCGTCAAGATGATGGACCCGGACTGGGCCGGATCCTGGCGCATGGCTGAGAGCAACATGGGTATGGCGGCGCCGGCGACGCCGGCGATGGCCATGGAAAGAATCATGGCGAGAAAGATCACCAGCGTGAGCCCGTAGGATCGGCTCCAGACGAGTACGCCAAGACCGGTCACCAGCGCAATGGCGACGCCGTTTAGCGCGCCTGCGGCGGCTTCTTTCATCACTACCGGCAGCCAGTGGCGGGCGCGCACTTCGCGCAGCGCCAGACCGCGCATGGTGACCGCCAGCGCCTGGGCGCCGGTGTTTCCCGACTGTCCCGCCACCACCGGAAGCAGCACGGCGAGTGCGGTGAACTGGGCGATAGTGTTCTCGAACAGTCCCACCACGGCAGCGGCGAGAAAAGCGGTGAGCAGATTGATATTGAGCCACGGCAGCCGCTTCTTTACCGCCACCAGTGGACTGGAAAGCGCGCGTTCCTCTTTGCCGGCGCCGAACATTGTGGCGATGTCGCCGGCGGCGTCTTCCTGAACCGCTTTTACCAAGGCGTCGTGGCGAATGACACCAAGCAGGCGATCCTGTCCGTCCACCACCGGCAACAGTCTCAGCTTGGCTTCGGTGAGCGCTGCCACCACGTCTTCCCGTGGGGCCATGGCGTGGATTGCGGGCGGGCGGTCCGAGATGAGCTGTTCGAGACGGGTCCCCGGATCGGCCACCACCATGTCCGCGAGCGTCAGCAGGCCGAGCAGTTTACGCCCCTCGTCCACCACCAGGAGGCTGAAGCGCGGAGGTTCGCCGGCGCTGCGCAGACGTTCCAGCGTTTCCTTTACCGTGAATCCGGGGCGAAATGTCGCCACCCGGGTTTCCATCAGGCGTCCGGCGCTGTCGTCAGGAAAGGACATCAGCTCGCGCAGCTCGTCGGCGAGACTGGTGTCGAGCTTGGCCATCCGCGCGTCGCGTTCGTCTTCGTCCAGCCGGCTCAACAACAGCGACGCTTTGGCCGGATCGAATTCTGCAAGAACGCGCTTGAGTAAATCGTCGTCCATTTTCAACACGCAGTCCGCGGCCAGCGTTTCGTCCAGCCGATCCAGCACGTTTGCAGCCCGCGACGGTTCCTGCCGGGAGAGAAAGTCCACGATCTCATCGACCGGCGCGGATTCTAAAGCCGCCGCGACCTCTCCCGGATTCTGCTCGATGTAGGCAGCGGCGATCGCCTGGGCCGCTGCGGAGGTTTCGATGGTCATGTTGATGACTCCTCGGGCTTCGTATTTCGTGCGCTCGTCGTTTCCTT
>Ga0224497_10002456_pt1 | contig 11001 bp, 9 predicted proteins | sample SF_Jul11_sed_USG_4_FD_167970 | JGI IMG/M metagenome (GOLD analysis project Ga0224497, IMG submission 167970) | Sediment microbial communities from San Francisco Bay, California, United States - SF_Jul11_sed_USGS_13 | ecosystem: Environmental > Aquatic > Marine > Sediment | place: USA: California...
GGCGCGATACTGTTCGCCAGCCTCGGCGTGACCGATACCACCGAGACGCCCGGCTGCCTGAAGTCCGCCGGCACGGTGGCGCAACCCGCGGCGACAAGCAGGAACAGGGCGCCGAATACCCGGCGCGCAAGAATACCATTGCCGGTCGTTGCTGTCGTTAGCAGTTTATTGCAGGGTTCCATTTTATTGATCCCGGTCAAGATGCGGCCATGGTTTAGTTTCAGACTAAGTCATTTATGATGATCATATCCGATCAGACAGGATTAGACATCGAACTTTCGCCAGTTGGCCAGACCGGGCCAGAGTGGCATGACACGGCAGGAATGCCGTCACTACAACGTTACCAGGGTGAACATAATGAAACCTCAATTATCGCTTGTTGTTTTTTCCGCGCTGCTGATGAACGCGTCGCTAGCGTCCGCCGATGTCACCGACGGGACGGTTCTCGCGCTGGACCGCAAGGCCAAATCGCTGGTACTGACCGACCGGAGCGCCTGGGCGCTCGATGCCATGAAATCCGCGATGCCCGAAGGGCTGAAAGCCGGGGATCGCGTCGAAATCAATTACGAATCCGACGAGGACGGTGTCTCGGCCATCAACGGCATTCGAATTCTACCGCCTAAAAAGGCCTCGTCGAGCGCGCCCGACGTCACCGTCGGCACCATTCTCGTATTCGATCGCAAGGCCAACCTCATCGTACTGACGGACAGGACCGTCTGGGCGCTCGAAGCCATGAAATCGAAGGTACCCGGCGGCCTGAAAGCCGGTGACCGTATCGAAATCGAGTACGAATCCGACGAGGACGGCGTATCGGCGATCAACGGCATCTCGAAAATCGCGAACTAGAGCGGCAACCTGCCCAGGCATCCAGCCGTTGCGGAAAGGTAGCCGCGCGGGTTCGCTGCCGGCAGAAGGTAGACGTCAGATGAAAACGACTAGCAAGCATTACTGCCTGGCCCTGCTCGTGACGCTAGCGGGGCCGGTGGTATCCACACCAGGCTTCGCCGAGGCGGCAGGCGACCAGGCCTCGGTAGAGCAAATTCATCAGGAAACCCGGGAACTGCTGCAGGCGCTGAAAAACTATACCGCCGCCCAGCGTGACGAAGCGATCCGCAAAATCAAGACGGCCCAGGATAATCTCGACCGGCGCATCGAGGTTCTGGAACGTGAGATCGCGAAAAACTGGGACGAAATGGACCAGGCCGCGCGCGAAAAGTCACTCGCCACCCTGCAGGCGCTGCGCCAGCAGCGAACCGCCGTGGCCGAGTATTACGGCAGCCTGAAAACCAGTTCGGCCGCGGCCTGGGGCCACATCAAGGAAGGTTTTTCTTCCGCCTACGGCGCGCTGCACAAGGCCTGGGAAAAAGCCGAACAGGAATTTGCCGCGGACGAGTGAGAATCCGGGACTGATGGAGTACGTACTCGAAAGCATACGCGCCGACTGGCAAACCTTTCTCAGGTTTGCGCCGCGTTTTGTCTACGGCCTCTTGCTGCTGATCGTATTCCTGCTCGCGGCCCGCTACGGCGGGCGCCTGGTTGCCAATATCCTCGAGCGCAGCGCCCAGTTGCGAACCAACGCGCACTTCCTGCAAAACCTTGTTACCTGGTCGATCGCCTCGGTCGGGTTCCTGCTGGCGCTGGGCCTGATGGGTTTTTCGGGCATCGCCACGAGCCTGCTGGCCACCGGCGGCGTGGTCGCGATCGTGCTCGGATTCGCGTTTCGCGAAATCGGCGAAAATTTCCTTGCCGGTTTTTTCCTGACCTTCAGCAGGCCGTTCGAGATCGACGACCTGGTCAAGACCGGAGACCTGACGGGCATGGTGCGCTCCATAGAGCTGCGCTACGTGCATATCCGCACTTTCGACGCCTGCGACGTGTTCGTCCCGAGCGCGCAGATATTTCGCGAACCACTGTACAACTACACCCGCGACGGTCTGCGACGGCCCAGCTTCACGGTCGGGGTCGCCTACCATGACGAACCTGCGCAAGTCATCGCATTGCTGGAAAAGATGTCCCGCGGCACCGATGGCGTTGTCGCAGAGCCGCGGCCTTACGTCATGGTCAAGGACTTCGCCGCGCAATATATCGAGTACGAAATATTCTTTTTCCTCGACGTGAAGTTGAACAAGCGCGGCTATGACGAAATCAGCAACGACGTCAGGATCAGCTGCTGGCGCGCGCTGCGCGACGCGGGCATGACGTTCAGCACGGATGTCAGTAGCGGTATCGAAATTCTTAGCGCACCGGATCTGAAGATCGATGTGCTGGCCGCCAACCAAAAGCTACCAGGAGAATCGACATGACACTCGGTAAAAGGCTATTGATCACGCTGGCGGTCATGGTGATCGCGAGTTTCGTCGTCGGCCTGATGTGGCGCGGCGTATTCGACGCGCGCATCCCGAGCTACCTCAGCGGCCTGGTCGGCGGCCTGTCGGCGCTCGCGGCCTGGGAAACCCTGCGCTCGAGCAAGTAATGGCCAAAGCGAAAATCCAGATCGCCGCGATTCATTTCAGCATATCGGATCATACCTGACCTGTTCCCGATGCCCCAGGCGGATCATCGGGTCCTGCCGGTAATACTGCCGCAGCTGGTCATACACCCGGGCATAGTGTTGCCACAGCAGGCCGGGCCGCTCGAAAAACACCTCGCTTGCCACCGCAAAAAACTCGGCCGGCGAAGTCGCCGCGTAGCAATCGATACCGATGTCGATGCCGCGGTTGCAACGTTGTTGCAAGTCCTCGAAGCCAGCGCTGAACACCCCGGTCCATGTGGCCGCATCCATGCCGGGATGCAATGGTGGAAAGCCGTTGGCGTCGCCGTTTTGCATATCGAGCTTGTGCGCGAACTCGTGAATCACGAGATTGTAGCTGTCTATGATGCCGGCCTGCTCGACGTCATCCCAGGCCAGCACCACGGGACCGGACTGCCAGGACTCGCCGGATAAATCGACTTGCACGAAATGCTCCACGCCATATTCATCCCTGACGACATGCCTGGGCGCGAAACCCGACGGGTAGATGATCACCGCGACCCAGCCCTCGTATTCCTCCAGTCCCAGATTAAGTACCGGCAGACAGGCCTGCAGCGCGATGATCAGCGCCATCGGCCGGGTGACGACCAGACCATGGGCGCCTTCGAATCTCTTGCGATGACAGAACAGGATCGCGAGTTCACGCAAGCGGCGTTTTTCATCGGCGTCGAGACCCCGCAGCAGGGGGAGAGATGCAAACGCCGCCTCCCACTGCGCCGGTGTAACGTCCGAACGTCGAATAATGCGGCGGTCCAGCCAGTTGCGGATGAATCGAAACACGGGATCAGAAAGTTTGACCTCGGATGAACGGGATGCGCTGCCTTGTCATCATCTCTGCCACCGCCATCAATCGAGTTGTTTGTTGAAACGCAAAATGGCAAAGCCGATAGTCAACATCATAAAGACAAGCAGGGCGTAAATACCGTTCGCCGATTGCGACATATTTTGTTTCCTCGGCTCGATCCGGATAGACGGTCCAGTTAGCATTCTGCACGAGGCAGCATGAATCCTGCGCATATCCCCCGCTACAGCCATTTCTTGCGCCTGAAATAAAACAGCATGCCGCCCAGAATTAGGATCATCAGCAACCATACCAGCGGGTAGCCGTAATACCAACGCAGTTCCGGCATCGCCCAGGGGCTGTCGGGGTTGCCGAAGTTCATGCCGTAGACACCGACGATAAAGGTCAGGGGTATAAAAATCGTCGCGATGATGGTCAGCACGCGCATGATTTCATTGAGGCGGTAGCTGACGCTGGACAGGTATATATCGAGCAGGCCGGTCACCATGTCACGATAAGTCTCGACGAGGTCCATGATCTGGATCGTGTGATCGTAGCAATCGCGATAATAGACCTGGTTCTCCTCCGCTATGGTTCCGGTTTCGTCATGCATCAAGCTGTTCAATATTTCGCGTTGAGGCCATAACATCCGGCGCACAATCAGCATCGTGCGCTTGAGATGATGCAGGCGGTGCAGGGAATCCTTCGTCGGCCGGTCCAGCAACTCTTCTTCGAGTTGTTCGATTTCGTCGCCGAGCAGTTCGAGCACCGGGAATCCCTCGTCGATCACCAGGTCTACCAGGGCATAGAGCAGGTAGTCCGAGCCTTTTGTGCGAATACGCCCGGCGTGTTCGCGCAGCCTCTTACGAACCGGGTCGAAAGGATCATTTGCACCTGGATGGAAACTGATCAGGAAGTTATGACCGATAAAAATGCTTAACTGCGCCATCGTGACGTTGGTCGGATTGTTTTCCTTGACAGGATGCGCCATCACCACGAACAACTGGTCCTTGTAATCGTCCACCTTGGGGCGTTGCCCGGAATTGATCACGTCCTCGAGCGCGAGGTGATGCAGGCCGAACAGCTTGCCCAGCTGGCGCATGGTCTCGGGTTCGGCATCGCCCTGCACGTGTATCCAGGTCACCGTATCGCGTTCGAGGTATCCTCTCGCCTCTTGCGCCGTCCCGAGTTCGAGTTCGGTAAATTCCGTATCCGTGTAATCCATTAAATACAGCCTCAGCGGAACTCCGGGGACCTCCCTGGCCTGCTGCAGCGTGCCCGGGGAGGTACCGGGCGGATGATAGCGTTTCATGAAATAAGCCATACATCTCTCCTCATCTTTTATCGCAAGTCCGCGGCCACTCATCTGCCTGCAGATTCAAGTACCTCGTGACGATTCCTGCCTGGCTCCGAATCAAACACGTTCCCTTTATTTCCTAACCCTGAGCCTGTCCTGTTTGCGCCTGCGCATAAGAAATACAATCCACGTGAGCAATCCGGTAACGAGGACAAACGCCATCACCTGGAGTTCGTATTGCTTGATTTCGCCGAGCACGATTTCGACGCTATGCCCGAAATAAAATCCGGCGAGGCCAATGGCAATTGCCCAGATTCCCGCACCAATCACGTTAAGCACGGTAAACAGCAGGTAAGGCACCCTGCTAGTGCCCAGCGCAAAAGGGGTAACGGTACGCAGGCCGTAAAGAAACCGGAAGCCCAGGATAAGCAATATGGGATAACGCTCTAGAATGCGATGTACGTGCTGCGAACGGGCCTGCCAGGCAGGACGGCGCGCGAGGAACTTGCTGCCGTGGCGGCGTCCCAGGTAAAAATAGAGCTGGTCGCCGAAGAGGGTGCCGGCAAAACCGCAGACGATTACCCACCCTGGCGACAAATAGCCCAGGTGCGCGGCGACGCCCCCGAGGACCAGTATCGTCTCGCCCTCGAGAAACGTGCCGAGCAGCAGAACAGGGTAACCGTAAGTATTCAACAGCGATTCGAGCATGGCGGTTATGTTACTGTTTCCTGCGTCATTAACCAGCAAGATGATATGCTCGGTCATGCAGATATTTACCGGGACAGTCCCCATTTCGCCAGATGCAACAGTTCTCATATTCGCTAAAGATCCGACCCGAGCAGCGGGGATCATGAACTAGATTCGTGGACGATTTATTGAACAACGCCTGGCTGGTACTCGCCGCGCACTTCGCCCTTGCGATGACCAGCGCCGGCCACGCCCTGCTCTACAAGCGTGACCCGCGGGCAGCGCTGGGATGGATCGCGGTCAGCTTCGCCTACCCGATCGTCGGGCCGTTGCTCTACTACCTGTTTGGCATCAACCGCCTGCGCACGCGCGCGCATCAGCTCAAGGGCGAACCGCTACGGCATCTCAGGACCGGATTCGAAGGTCCCGAGATGATCGGTAATGTTGACCAGGGCCTGCAGCTGCCCGAACTGGTCGCGCACCCGGAGCTTGTCGCCCTGGCACGGTCGTCGGCAGCGGTTACGCATCGCGATCTGGTAGCGGGCAATCGCCTGCAACCCTTTTTCTCCGGCGAGGAAGCCTATGCGGCGATGCTTCAGGCTATCGAACAATCGCGCCAGTCGGTTTGCCTGGCGACCTATATCTTCGAGACCAATCGAAGCGGGCTGGAATTCATCGCCGCCCTGGTGGCGGCACAGCGTCGCGGCGTGGAGGTCTGCGTGCTGCTCGACGGTGTCGGCGAGTGGTACAGCCTGCCGCGCGCTGGCAGCCTGCTCAGGAGCGAAGGCATCAAGGTTGCCCGCTTCGTGCCACCGCGCATCCTGCCGCCGTCGATCCATGTCAACCTGCGCAACCATCGCAAGCTGCTGGTGGTGGACGGCGTCACCGGATTCACCGGCGGCATGAACATCGGCGATCGTCACCTGCGCCAGCGCCCAGAGCGGCGCAACGAAACCGCGGATATCCATTTCCAGGTCGAGGGACCCGTGGTCAGGCAGCTGCAGGCGGTGTTCGACGAGGACTGGTTATTCGCCGCTCGCGAAAAACTCCGCCATTCGCATCATGCTCCACTTGGCGCTGGAGACGCAATTTGCCGCGTCGTGACCGACGGCCCCAACGAGGACCTCGGCAAACTTGCGATGATCATCACCGGAGCGGTCGCGCTGGCGCGCAAGCGCGTCGCGATCATGACGCCTTATTTCCTGCCCCCACCGGAACTGATCAACTCGCTGCAGGCGGCAGCCTTGCGCGGCGTCGAGGTTAGCGTGATACTGCCGCGAAAGTCGAACCAGCCGCTGGCCCACTGGGCCACCCGCAACATGCTGTGGGAACTGCTGCAGTACGGGGTTCGCGTGTACTACCAGCCGCCCCCGTTCGCGCACAGCAAGTTGTTGCTGATCGACGAGAATTACGCCCATATCGGCTCCGCCAACCTCGACCCGCGCAGCCTGCGGCTGAACTTCGAAATCGTGGTCGAGGTATTCGAGCAGGAATTCGTCGGGCTTTTGCTAAGTCATTTCGACCGCATCAGGTCGCTGTCGACGCAGGAAACGCTGGCGGGTGTCGACGGCCGTGGGCTGCCCGCCAGGATTCGCGACGCAACCGCCTGGTTGTTTTCGCCCTACCTGTGAATATCATGGCGAGAATGGGAGCAGCAGGCATGAAACAACGGACACGCCGCGCGGTGGCATGCTGCCGGAGAAAAACGTGAATTTTTCCGTGCTGGGAGAACTCGGAACGCCGGAACGCATCGCGCTGGTGCTGGCAATCGCCGTCGCCGCACACTTAGCCGTGCGCGGTGTTCGCGTGATCGGCCATCACCTGATGTCGGCCGAGGCGCTGCTGCGCTGGAACAAGCTGCGCACGCTCGCCGGGCTGTTCTTCAGCGCGTTGATATTCACGCTTTACTTCGGCGCGCTCGGCCTGGTGCTGCAGGAATTCGGCGTCTCGCTGACCGCGTACCTGGCCAGCGCCTCGGTGCTGGGCCTCGCCATCGGTTTCGGCTCGCAGGGCGTGGTGCAGGACGTCGTCACGGGTCTCACCGTAATCCTTTCCGACCTGTTCCAGGTCGGCGACATGGTCGAAATCGCCGACAAGCCCGGCATCGTTCAGAGCATCAGCATGCGCTTTACGATCTTGCTGAATCCGCTCGGCGCGAAGGTCTACATCCCCAACCGGACGCTCTCCAGCGTGGTCATCTACCCGCGCGGATACATGCGCTGTTTCGCCGATATCACGCTCTCGCAGCAGGAAGATATGGTGCAGCAGATGACGGCAAAAATCGATGCCATTACGCGCGGATTCGTCGAGGAATACCCGGGAATACTGCGCGATGTTCCTGAAATCGGCGAAGCGCAGACGACACCGTCCGGACGGCTCTACGTCCGGGTCAAGTTCCGCATCTGGCCGGGACGCGGGGCGCCGATCGAAAACGCCTACAAGAGCGAGCTTGTCGATGCGCTTAAAAAGCTGGATCCGAGCTACGAAGCCTGGATGGTGAGCATCAACAACGAGGTCAGCGAGACGCCGGTTGCGATCGAGACTTTCCGTCCGCGCTCCGGACGCAGGTCTAAAAACAGGACGCGCTAACGGCAGGCTGTTCGACCTTCATGCTAGGCCTTCTCGTTAGGCGCCTGCGGATTTGCCGCGCCGGCCAGACTCGAACCAGGCGCTTCGCCGTAGCCACGGGAAGCCTGCCTGCGCTGGGACCAGGACAGCACCATGACCGTCATCGCCGGCAGGAAAGTCAGCGTCACGATAGCCGCGCCGGCGAGCCCGAACAGGACAATCGCACCGACGCCCCGATAAAGCTCGGTGCCCTCACCGGGAATGAATACCAGCGGCGCCAGGCCGAAGATCGTCGTAATCGCCGACATCGCGATCGGGCGCAGGCGCGATTCCACCGCCTCGCGCACGGCCTCGGCGGCATTCATCGCGCCGCTGCGGCAGTTTTCCGCCGCACGGTGTACGATCAGTATCGGGTTGTTGACTACGGTTCCCATCAGGATCAGGAAACCCAGCATCGATATCATGTCGAAGGGCTGGTGCACGGCGTTGAAACCGAGCATCGGCAGCGCCGCCCCGACCGCGTTCAACAGCGCGAGCCCGGCGATGCCGCCGGCGACCCCGAGCGGAATGGTGGTCATGATCAGTAGCGGGTATCCCCAGTGGGTAAATATGGCGACCATCACCAGGTACACCAGTACCAGGGCGACCAGGTAGTTGCCGGTCAGCGACTTCTGCGTGGCTTCGAGCTGATCGCTGGCACCGGATATCTCGATGTTGACGCTGGCCGGTATCGTGCCGTTGCTACGCAGGTAGCCGAGCACGTCTTCGCGTACGATGCCGACGCCGGTTTCGAGCGCCACCGTCTCCGGCGGGATGATGCTTAGCGTTACCGTACGCCGCCCGTCGACGCGCCGTACGGTGCTGGTATCGACGGTTTCGACCACATTGGCGATACTCGATAGCGGCACCACGCCGCCGCCACGGGTAAAAACCGGCATGTCGGCCAGGCCCTGCGGCGATGCGTTCGGTCCGGCGTCGCTGTAGAGATACATATCGATCTTGTCGTCGGCGAGAAAGAACTCGTCGACGTAGGCGCCGTCTGTCAGCGCCGCGACGGTAAAACCGATATCGCTGGTATTGATGCCGAGCTCCGCCGCGCGGTCCCAATCGGGATGGATTTCGATCAGAGGCTGCGATAGCGACAGCGTGGCAGGATTGGCCTGGATGCGCGGATTCCCGAACACCTCTCGCGCACGGTTGTAGGCGGCGGTGGCGACGTCGTAGATCGGCTCGAGCTCGGGCCCGAAAATATCCAGGTTGATGCTGCGCGTGCCGCCGTCGTTACTGGTGATAATCGACCCGCGGGTGGTGAATGAACGCATGCCCGCGTATTCGCTGTACTTGGCGTCGATGGCGTCCATCAGCGCGTTGACCTGGCTCTTGTCCCTGGGCTCGGCAATCAGGAACAGCCCGCTGGCGCGGATCGAAATGATCAGGTAATCGAGCGCCGGCACCGCGGTTTCGCCACGCGCGAATTGCTCCGGCTCGTCATCGAGATAGGGCAGGAAGTACTCCTGCACGTCGTGACCGATTTCACGCATGGTGCCGAGGTTGTAACCGGGCGGCGCATTCATGCGTCCGAACACCTTCGGTTCCTCGCCGGGTGGCAGGTACTCGGCCGGCGGCGTGAGTCCTACGATTACGCCGGCGCAGAGCACCAGCGTCACCAGCATCACCACGGCCCGTCGCATAGCGGTCTCGATAAGCCAGTTGACGACACCGAGCACCCGGCGCATGCCGCCGTCCGTGGCTCCGCCGCCGAAGCCCTTGACCTCGTCGTGCAGCGCGAAGTTGGCCGCCGCGGTCGGCACCACGGTGATCGCCACCAGCATCGATACCAGGATCGTGGCGGAAACGCCTATCGCGATATCGCCGTAAAGCTGGCCGGCCTCTTCCTCGATGAAAACAATCGGGATAAATACCAGCACCGTCGTCAGGGTCGACGCGAGCACCGCCGGCCACACCTTCTGCACGCCGGTGACCGCGGCCTGCAGCCGTTTCAAACCCTTGCGGCGCTCCCATTCGATGCTTTCCAGCACGACAATGGTATTGTCGAGCGTCATGCCGATCGAAAAAGCTACGCCAGCCAGCGATATTACGTTGATGGTGCGCCCCGCGAGTAGCAGACCGATGAACGCGGCGATGGTGCAGATGGGTATGCCGATCACGCCAACCAGCGTCATGCGCGCGGAACCGAGGAAAAGGTACATGACAAGCGTCGCCAGCACGGCGCCGAGCAACAGGTTGCGCCAGACCGTGGCGATGGACTGTTCGACGTAGACCGTGTCGGTCGCGTTGAGTCTGAGCTCCATGCCGGCCAGCTCGAGCAACTCGTCGTTGATGCGCTCGACCTCGGCGAACATACCGTCCTTGATCTCGATGACGTTGGAACCGAGTTCACGGTTGACCGCGAGGAACAGCACCGGCTTGCCGTTGACGAACGCGTCACGGCTGATCTCGAAATGATCGAGGCGGACGCTGGCAACGTCGCCCAGGCGGATGACCTGGCCGGCACGGTTCGAAAGGATCAGGCGATCAAGCGATTCGATGTCGTTGAAGCGGCCAATGGTGCGCAGCAGGTAGCGCCGCTTGCCGGTCTCGAGCTCGCCGCCGGTAACGTCGCGGTTACGCGCCCGCAACGCGTCGCGCACGTCGCCTACGGTGAGCCCGCGTTCGGCCAGCGCAGCCGGGTTCAACAGGATCTGGATCTGCCGGTCGGCGCCGCCCCAGACTTCGACGCTGGAGACACCTGGCACGTTCTCCATGCGCGTGCGCACGTTATCGGAAACGAAATCGCGCATCATGTCCATGTCGAGCCCGCGCGGGTTGCCGTCGAGCGGCGCGACGCGGAAGTACATGAAAGAATTGCTCGAAAAAGACTCGGCGTAGATGCGCGGCTGGTTGACCGTATCGGGATACGAGGGCACCTGCGACAGCGCGTTGTTGACGCGGATCAGGGTTTCATTGATATCGACACCATGCGGAAATTCGAGCTCGACACGGGCCTCGCCCGATGACGCCGTGGCTTCGATGCGCAGCAGGCTCGGAATGCTGCGCAGGTATTCCTCCTGCTCGATCAGGATTTCCTTTTCTATGTCCTGTGGCGTCGCGCCCGGCCAGGCGGTGCGCACCTGTATC
>Ga0224497_10002457_pt1 | contig 11001 bp, 7 predicted proteins | sample SF_Jul11_sed_USG_4_FD_167970 | JGI IMG/M metagenome (GOLD analysis project Ga0224497, IMG submission 167970) | Sediment microbial communities from San Francisco Bay, California, United States - SF_Jul11_sed_USGS_13 | ecosystem: Environmental > Aquatic > Marine > Sediment | place: USA: California...
TGGGCAGCGAAGAAAAAGCGAACGAGCTCATGGATGTATTACAGAACCAATACGGTTTTGGCTTCATGGCGGTAAGCCTGGGCTATTTCGACACACTGATGTCATGCCCGGGAAGCAGCACGTCCAGCGAAATGACGGACGAAGACAAGTCCTCTGCGGGCATTGGCGCCGGCCTCGTTCGAATGTCCGTTGGCTACACGGGAACTGTCGAACAGCGCTGGCAGCAATTGGAAAGCGCATTGCAAGGCATCGGCGTAATTAGTGCGCCGCTCGATTCGGGAGATTCAAATCGGGCCCGATGAGGCTGTTACTTTCGTTCCGGTGTGGCAAGGTCTTTGAAGAAGTCTCCAATCGTAATCTTGGAAAGGTCGATCAGTTCACCGGCATCGAGAAACGACCCACCACAGGAACCGCAAGTCTCGTACCAGATATGTCGCTGTTGCGGGTCGACCACCCTCACCATTGATCCGCTGCAACGCGGGCACTGATAGCGGTCAATGACATTGCTTTGTTTCCCTACGCTGGCATCGCCTGTGTCGATGGCAACTGCTGCGCGATTGTTCCGCATAAGTTCAATTTCGCCGGCGTCAAACCAAATGCCCTTGCAAATTTCGCATCGATCGACCTCGGTGCCTTCAAATTCGATTTGTTCCATGTCCGCTCTGCATTTCGGACATCGCATCGCGCCCGACCAAAAGGCTCCGGCTTCCGCTCCACTGATTCCAATTGTGTATCGCGGCGCCGCCTTCTGGCCACCTCGTGGCGGCGTAGTGTCTTCGGGTCGATGCCGGTGAAAGCTGATCACAACAATCAGCACTACGGCAAGTACGCTGAGCAGCGCGTAGGACTGCATATAGCTCGACTGTTCGGCTACGGACCCGTAAATTTTTGAGCCGACCGCGTGGCCAAGGTTCGCGACCGACATATATATTGCGAACTGCGTTGCGGAGAGGGTGCTGGAACAGATCGCCATCGCTAACGCAATGACCGCGACCATGACCACGGGCATCATCATCACCCAGACAGATAACATTACCCGAACGTAAGTTGTGTCCTGCCACAGGTGTTGTGTCTGGGAGATCAGCAGAGCGTGTATCGCGACCAGCGACGTTGCCAGGAACAGCATGCGCTTTGCTCCCATGCGGTCAATCAAGGGGCCGACCGAGAGGGCTACGACGGCACCGATTAGTCCCATCATTGCAACGAGCTGTGACCATTGCGATGTCGTGTATCCGAATAGATTTATTGCCGCGATCGGCATTAGTGCCTGACCGTAACCGTAAATCAGCCCGTCGCAGAACATAATGGCCATGACGACCACGCTGCTCCGAATCCAGAGTATCTTGTTGATTCCGCTGAACACCGCGATAAAAGAAGAGCTGGCACGGTGAACAGTTGCCGCGCTGCCACGAGTCCACGGCAGCGATCGTTCGCCATCGCGTTCAACGATGAAGAGCATTGCCAGTAGTGGCAGGCTGGCAACGATTGCCGCAAGAACTGCCGTGGCTTTCAAGCCCCAGATAGTAATCAGTACGCCCGATACCGCGGCGGTTACACTCCAGCCGATGGCCTTGCCAAAACTCATGAAGGCATTAAGGCGGCCTTGCTCCCTGACCGGCGTAAGGTCGATCGACATGCCGTCGACGGCGACATCCTGAGTTGCCGCAAAGCTGTTGATCAGCACGCCGATCAGCATCAACAAGCCGATCTGCTCGGCGGGGCGCTCGACCAACATCAGTGCAAGCAAGGATAACGACAGGCCGAGTTGCGCGCCGATTACCCATGGCCGGCGCCGTCCCATGGGTAAGAACTCGTAGCGATCCATCAATGGTCCGGTCACCAGTTTGAAGGCCCACGGCAATACAATGACGGCGAGATAGGAAGCGATTTCTGCAGCACCAACACCCTGGCTGGCGAGCCACGCGGGAATGGCGATCGATAGCAGACCCTGCGGAATGCCCTGTGCGAAATACATGATCGAACCTGTCGCGTATCGAATACGCGAACTGTCCGAGAGAGCCAAAGTGCTTGCCATGTGTTGAATCCCCAGCAATTATTCTTGTTATGAAGTTGATACTAACGGTTTTTGCTGCCGGTGACTTCTGAACGGCAACCTTGCATTGCGCATGACATTATAGAAGGTCTATAGCTCCGACCAAATCTTAGTACTTGATGGACACCACGGTCATTGTGACGATGTTCTCGCCAGTCTTAAGCACAATCTCATCATCCACGTGCTTCGCCAACAATGCCTTCGCAAGTGGTGAGTCCATACTGATTGCGGATTTTTCCGCGTCTGTTTCGTCGGGCCCTACAATTCGATAGGTGAACGTTTCTCCAGCCTCGTCACGGACTTCTACAAAGGCACCAAAAAATATCGCATCATTTTTTGGCGACTCTCGGACTACCTTTAATGTAGGCAGGCGCTTCTGCAGATAACGTATTCGCCGATCCAAACCACCGAGTTCTTTCTTTCGGTAGATGTACTCGGCGTTCTCCGAGCGGTCACCCTCGGCAGCAGCTTCGGCCAGAGCTTTAACAACGTCGCGGCGGCGCAGCCATATGCCCTCCAGTTCCTTTTGCAAAGCAGCAAAGCCCGCCGAGGTTATATACGGCGAAGACGGCGGAACTGGTGGTCGCCAACGGCCCATGACATCAAAGCCGCGCGGCGAGGCGGCTACCCTGGTCAATAGCACGCTTGGCATCGAGTTCGGAGGCAACATCGGCACCGCCGATCACGTGTGTGGCAACGCCGGCGGAGTCCAGTGGCTCCTGCAGCTCCCTCAACGAGAGCTGTCCTGCACACATCACAATATTGTCTACGTCGATCCAGGTTGGGTGCTCGTGCTTTTCGCCGTAACTGATCAACAGACCTTCGTCACCGATACTCTCGTAATTGACGTCGCCGATCATGCGGACAGCGTTCATCTTCAACGTGGCGCGGTGAATCCAACCCGTGGTTTTTCCGAGCCCGGCGCCGAGCTTACCGGCCTTACGCTGCAGAAGCGTAACCTCGCGCGCGGGTGGCTTTGGCGGCGCTCGATTTGTCGCGACACCGCCGCGCGCCTCGGATGGATCGACGACGCCCCACTCGCTGAGCCACTCGTCGAGGTGCATCGTCGGCGAGTTGCCGTCTTGCACCAAAAATTCAGCGACATCGAAGCCGATGCCTCCAGCGCCGATGATTGCGACCCGCTTGCCAACCGGAGAATGATCGCGCAAGACATCAATGTAGCTCAGTACTTTCGGATGCTCTTGCCCTGCAATTTTCGGGTCTCGTGGTACGACACCGGTCGCAATGATTACACCGTCGTAAGCTTTGGCTATCAGGTCGTCGGCGCCGACCCGGGTATTCAGGTGCACGTTGACGTTTTTCAGTTCGATCTGGCGCTTGAAGTAGCGCAACATCTCATGGAACTCTTCCTTGCCCGGAATCACTTTGGCCATGTTGAGTTGACCACCGATTTCCGCGGCTGCCTCGTACAAGTCGACGTCGTGTCCGCGCTCGGCCAGAACCAGTGCGGCGGAGATGCCTGCAGGCCCCGAACCGACAACGGCGAAGCGCCGACGGGTTTTCGCCGCGAGGTAATTCAGGTCCGTCTCGTGACAAGCTCGGGGGTTCACGAGACAACTGCTCATCTTGTTGGCAAAGGTGTGGTCCAGGCATGCCTGGTTGCAGGCGATGCACACATTGATTTCGTCGGCGCGCCCTTCACGCGCTTTCTTCACAAATTCGGCATCAGCCAGCATCGGCCGGGCCAGCGAGACCATGTCAGCGCAACCGTCGGACAGTATCTGCTCCGCCTTGTCCGGCAGGTTGATTCGATTCGAAGTCACCAATGGAATGGCGACTTCCTGTTTCATTTTTTTCGTTACCCAGGCGAAGGCGCCCCGTGGTACTGACGTGGCGATGGTCGGTACCCGCGCTTCGTGCCAGCCTATGCCTGTGTTGATGATCGTGGTACCGGCAGCTTCGATCGCTTTCGCCAAAGTTACTGTCTCGTCCCAGCTGTTACCGTCGGGAATCAGGTCGATCATCGACAGCCGGTAGATGATGATGAAATCCGTGCCTACCGCTTCGCGGGTTCGCTCGACGATCTCGACGGGCAGGCGCATTCGCTGTGAATAGTCGCCGCCCCACTTGTCTGTGCGCTGGTTGGTGTGTTTCACCAGGAATTCGTTAATGAAGTAGCCTTCGGAGCCCATTATCTCGACGCCATCGTAGCCGGCATCGCGCGCCAGTTGGGCACAGCGGACGAAATCCCGTATCTGCTTTTCCACGCCGGCAGATGACAACTTCCGCGGAGAAAATGGTGTGATCGGCGAGCGTATGCGCGAAGGTGCAACTGACAGTGGATGGTAGGCGTACCGTCCAGCATGCAGTATTTGCATCGCGATCTTGCCGTCCTCGGCATGCACCGCGTTTGTCACCTGGCGGTGTTTGGCGGCCTCGCTGCGAGTCGTTAGCTTGCCGGCGAAGGGCTTTACCCAGCCGGCGCGGTTTGGTGCATAACCGCCGGTGATGATCAGGCCGACACCGCCGCGGGCCCGTTCCGCGAAATAGGCTGCGAGGCGCTCGTGCTTATTGCCGTCTTCGAGTCCCGTGTGCATGGAACCCATGAGCACACGGTTCTTGAGCGTAGTGAAGCCGAGATCCAGTGGTGCGAGGAGGTGGGGGTAAGCCGTCTCAGTCAATTTAAGTCGTTCCTCACGTATCCCAGACAAGATTGTGGCAGTAATAACTCGCGCCGTCATGCGGTCTTCACCGTGACCGAAAAAAGTGCAGCCAAACGGCAGCATGAACCAGTTTGGTGCTGAACCTTCGACAAACCTTATTCAAACGGCAATGAGTGAGCAATAAATCGCCACAAGACGTATGAGGCTGCGTAACGGCTGCGTTGGCACGTTTCGTGCAACATCAGCGGCATGAAGATTAGCAATAGAAATATTTCTCTACGCGGGCTGCGCATGTTTTGCGTCGCGGCTGATCAGCAGAGTTTTCGTTACGCCGCCGAAAGACTCTTTATCACAGCTTCCGCAGTAAGCCACCAGATAAAAAATCTGGAGCAGGAGATCGGTCACAAACTATTCGACCGCGACGGCGGTTCTTTAAGGCTAACCGATGCCGGCGCGGCGCTTTATAAAGATGTGAATCCTTTGATCACAAAGCTGGACGAAGCCGCGTCCCGCCACAAGAATGCGGTTCCTCGCCGGACTTTGCGAATCTCAGTGCAGCCGTTTTTTGCGAGCGAGTTATTCGTGCCCCGCCTAAGGGAGTTCACAGCGGCACACCCGGAGATCGACATAAAGGTCGACACCAGCGATGAGTCGGTTGAGAAACACCCTGGCCATGTCGACGCCTCAATTCGGGTGTTCAAGTCAGCGCCCACGAATCTCGAATCAAATCTCTTGTTCCCCTTGCGCCTGGTTCCAGCGGCATCAGCGGAGTTTCGCGACAGCCTGAAGGTTAAAGCGAAAAAAGTCGTTAGCAATTTTCCCCGAATCGTTCACGAGAGCCGGCCGAAAGCATGGAATCAATGGCAGCGCTCGGCTGGGATCGAATTACCTGAAGAGACAACATCCGTGCGGCTCGATTCGATGATCGCTGTTGTGCGGGCGGCACAGCGCGGGCTTGGTGCGGCTCTGGTGCCCGTGCGGCTCAGCGGCACAATGCTCAACTCGGGAACACTTGTACCACTGTTCAAGCACGAGCTCGAAATCAGTGATTCGTTCTATTTTGCGTGTGGAAATGAAGACGCGAAAAACGAAAACGTGCAAGTGCTGCGTGACTGGGTCGTGCAAACATTTGCCGAGCGGTGTTGAATATTTTTCACTTGCCAGAAGATTTTTTTTCGTTTGAAAGTCGAATCATGCAGCCCTATCGTTTGTCGCGACGAAATCAAATATGCGCATTGTCAACGCAGCTGATTGGAATCGCCTGGAGGCAACAACATGAAACACTCACGAAATATCTTTGCAAACATGGCATCGCCGCGATCGATCGCAACGTTGATCATGGCGCTCTTCTGTATGTCCACGATAGCGGCCGCAGATGAGCCGGTCTATACGATGATTACGATGATAGATATGGCTAATGGCGCAGAAGTCGTGGCAGGCAAATATGAACAGGCAGTAGAAAAGATCACGGCAAAAAAGGGCGCTGTTGATGCATTCTCGTACAACACTAATCTCTGTGTTGCCTACACGAAGCTGGGTGACATCGAAAATGCTTCACTGGCATGCGAAGCCGCTATTGAAGAGGCGAGCAGCATACGCGTCGTACGTCAGTCCGAGTTTTCCAGGTCTTTTCAGAGACACACGAAAAAGAAATACCTGGCATTTGCTCTGTCCAACCGTGGCGTGCTGCGCGCGGCAATGGGTGACGTCGAGCTCGCCCGGCAGGACTTTGTTGAAGCACTGACAGTAGACACGCGTATATCTGCAGCGAAGATAAACCTCGCGCGGCTCGGTAGGTCCGAGGCGTAGTAATACCTGTACCTGCAAGACGATCGTCGATGCCCCCCGGACCATAAACGATGATCATTTGGCGGCTCGCCCCCCCCCCCGGCGGGCCGCTTTTTTTGACGTATCGCGCCCTACGAACTTACCAGTCTTTCAGCGGGAAGCTCATCGGCGATGGCGGCGGCCAGGGCACATTGCCTTCCTTTATCTTGGCAGCGAAGTTAGGCGTCGCTTCCAAATCCCAGGGCGCGCCGCAGGCACACCAATGAACCTGTTGCCACAAGGCCGGCGGGCCGAAATGATGCTTATCGAATTCCGCGGCACTTCGGTTAGCCGCGTCTCTTTGGCCGCCCCAGGCAGAGACCATCACCTTCCAGAAAGGATCGAAGTCCGGATTGTCGGTGTACTGTTTATCGACCTGCGCAAAACGTTGCTTGTCGCCTTGGTGCGCCAAGACCAGCGCCTTCAGGGCCATCGCCATGTTGTCGTCCTGCACTGAATTTTCGATCTCTCGGCTGGCTTCCTCATACAGGCCGTTCGCAACCAGTGTCCGGATCAGAACCATTCCAAGCCAACCGCCGGGGGCGGTTTGTGTGCCTTCCCGGGCCAACCTGAGTGCTTCAACCTTGTCGCCTGCCCATAATTCCGCTCTGGCGGCATTGAACCACGACAGTGATCGCAGAGGATCGCAGGCAAGTTCGGTCTTCGCACGGTCACGATACTGCTCAGCGTAGCCAATGAGTGGAGCTATCGTCGGCGTCCAGTTAGACCCCACACAGCTCGGCTCAGCCAGTACTCGCTCAACCCGCCCGCTCAAGCCCCGCCAATTACCGCTGAGAAACGCGAGGTCGAGTTCAACCATCATGCGCATTTGCTCGGTGCGCGCATAGCGCCTTGCAGCTTCGTAGTCTGCAATTGCAGCTGGATAGGCGTTTGCCAGATCTTCTTCTGTCACACCAGCGTCAGTCCGGCCGACGGCGGCATTATTGAGCATGTGGATGAACAGGTCGGAACGATCGGCATAAACCGGCGCGAAGTCCGGAACTCGTGCCGCCACCTGTTCGAAATAGACGTTCGCCTGCCTCAACCCTGTGATCTGGTCCATATCGCCGTGTGCGCGGTTGTAGAGGTCCAGCCCTTTCTGGTAAAGCGTAAATGCTTCTACGTCACGAAGCCCGGCCTGCCGCATCGCTTCGCGTTTACTTTCGTCCAGAATGACATCCATGGCGACCGCAATTTTCTCGGCAATATTTTCCTGCACGGCAATCGTGTCCGCCGATGTGCTGTCGTAGGTTTCTGACCATAGGTGAAAACCGTCATTGGCGCGTATCAGCTGGGCGGTGACTCGTAGCCGTTCGCCAGACTTGCGCACCGAGCCCTCGACGATATGGCGCACTCCCAATGCGGTGGCGATTTCTTGCACCGGAATGTCCTGGCCCTTGAATGAAAACGCCGACGTGCGGGCGGTTACCAGCAGCTCGGGAAGCTGTGCCAGCGAGTTGAGAATTTCCTCGGTCAGTCCGTCGGCGAAGTATTCGTCATCGGGTCCGCTGCTCATTGCGACAAATGGCAAAACGGCAACTGATTTTGCTGACAAAGCACCGAGCGTGTTGCCCTGTGATTCATCGCTGGTCGTCGTTTGTACGGTCGGATCGGAAGAAATTTCGTCGTCCGCAACGAAAAACTTGTCCCAGGCGAACCAGCCCAAAGCGACGACAAGAATGCCAATAATCGCCCGGTCGAGTTTGCGGCCGGTCTGAGGCGTGATTGACTCGCTGCGGTCGACATCTTTTTCGCGCTTGAGGCCTTCCGGAGTCATTTCAAAGGCCCAGGCAAAAAACAGAGCGAGCGGCAGCCCGAGCAATAGAATGACAACAACCGATTTCAGAACCCAATCCGGCGCACCGAAATTCTCGAACGCAAATTCGGCAATTTGGGCAATAACCCAACCTACGAGGGCATAGGCGGTGCCCACGCGGACTACGTTTCGTCGTTTTAGCTCAGCGAATAATGACATTTCTTATTATTGTTCCTTTCGTCAGGCCGGCATTATAGAGCGGCATATGCAACTATTCGAATTAAGTGGGTAGAATTCGGGTCTCGACCACGAATAAAGAACCAACATGGCAGACAAATCAGACAATAATTCCGGCGGCCTGACCGCCGTCGGCTTCTTGTGGCGCTTTATCGCCGCGCTGGTGCTTGTACTCCTGACTTACAATCCAAGTGGCCAATCGGCTTATCACTGGATTTCTTCTGCGGTCGCAGAAAGCGCTTTCGGTCCGCTGCATCTGCTGCTGGTTGCCGCGCTGCTTATTGGCTGGGTTATTTACTGGATCGCGACCTGGCGTGCGCTAGGCACGCTCGGCGTAGCACTAGCCGGCCTGGTAGTGGGTGCGATTATCTGGCTTCTTATTGATATCGGCCTGTTGAAGCTCGAGTCGGTTTCAGCAATAACCTGGGTTTCCCTCGTTGGCATGTCCATCGTACTGGCTGTTGGTGTCTCGTGGTCGCATGTGTGGCGCAGACTCACCGGGCAGATCAACGTGGAAGACGTCGACGACTGATTAGTCGCGTCCAAATCGTCCGCTACCAGCGGTCGGTCTGGTGCCAGCGTAAGCGGTTCTTTTCCCTTCATTGGGAAGCCGGAATTGTTATGATTAAAGGAAAAGGGGTGTTTCATTGTCGATTTACACAGAACTCAGTCGTCGTAACGTATTTCGCGTAGGCATCGCCTATGCCGTTGCATCGTGGGTGCTGCTGCAGATTGTCGACGTCATTTCCCCTATCTTCGAGTTGCCGGCGTGGGCGCCAAAACTCATTTTCGTTATTCTGGCGATCGGTCTCGTGCCAGCTTTGATATTTGCCTGGGCTTTCGAGATGACTCCGGAGGGCCTCAAGAAGGAATCCGAAGTAGATCGGTCGGCGTCTATTGTTGGCACAACCGGGCGTAAGTTAAATTTCGTGATCACCGGCTTTCTTGTCGCTGCGGTCGCGCTGCTACTGGTGGAACGCCAGCTTAAGCCCGTTGTTGTTGCAGAGCCTGGATCAGACGTAGCAAGTGAAGAAATTCAGGCGGGCAAGTCAATTGCCGTGCTGCCGTTCGTGAACATGAGTTCGGACGCAGAGCAGGAGTTCTTTTCCGACGGCATTACTGAAGAAATTCTTAACTCGCTCGCGTCAGTTAATAATCTCAAGGTAGCGGGACGAACATCGTCTTTTGCATTCAAGGGGCAAAACGACGACCTGCGACGAATTGGTGATGCGCTCGGCGTCAATCACATCCTCGAAGGTTCGGTGCGCAAGGCAGGTGCACAGGTTCGAATCACTGCTCAGCTCATCCAGGTCGATAACGGTTTTCACCTTTGGTCCGAGACTTACGATCGCGAACTCACCGACGTCTTCGCAATTCAGGATGAAATAGCGAACGAGATCCTTAAACAGTTGAAAAGCAAGCTGCTTACAGACGACGTCGTGGTTGCCCAGGCGAAACGCACCAGCCCGGAAGTCTATGAGCTTTACCTGCAAGCCAAACAGCGTATTTACACACGCATTCGCCCGGAGATCGAAACGGCGGTCGACGAACTGGATCTGGCGATTCAAATAGATGAAAAATACGCGCCGGTGTTCGCACAGCGCGGCATAGCCATGCTGCTGCTATCCGACCAGCAATACGGCTCAATCCCAAACGACGAATCAGCCAGGCGTGCCAAGCGGTATTTTGATCAGGCCCTGCAGCTGGATTCCAATCTCGCCGAGGGCTGGGCCGGGGTCGGCCTGTACTACATCAACAATGGGTCTAATGACACGGAAGCGGCGATAGATGCCCTGGCGAAAGCGCTGGCAATAAATCCCAACCTGATCGACGCCAGCAACTGGTTGCAAATTGCTTTGCGCAATAACGGTGATTTGGTCGGCTCGATGGAAATCATCGAGGAGATGGTTGAGCGAGATCCGCTGTATCGGCCGGCGTTTAGCAATGCTATGGCAATGTTTAACAATTTTGGTCGGCAAGACAAAGCCGAGGCGCTTCTCAAGCGCATCGAGGCGTTTGACCCGGACAATCCGGATTTGCTGTTGGCTCGAGCTACAAATCTCATGTACTCCGGCCGCTACGGGGAAGGGCTGCAAGTCATGGAAGAGCGCCGCGAGCTCGGCAACATGAGCGGCGTGGCCAAAATTTTTCTGAGTATCGGCTTGATAGGCACAGGTCAGTTTGAACGGGCGACAACCGAGGGCTCACCTTATTGGCGGCCCGGGGCTCTCTATGAAACGGGAAAGATCGAAGAGGCCTTCGAGCTCGCACATGATCAAGCCAGGGGCGGTGACCCCGAAAACCTGTTTTACCTGTTGCTAAGAGCGAATCGCGACCAGGAGCTAGTCGATTACCTTGAAGAGCGTTGGCCGAGCCTGTCTACATTCGCGAGCGAAAATCCGGGCGGCGACATCGGTTATGGGATTATGGAGGCGGTTGCGATCGCGTACTCGAACACCGGAAATGTTGCGAGGTTCGACGAAGCAATGCAATTCGTTGACCGT
>Ga0224497_10002460_pt1 | contig 10998 bp, 13 predicted proteins | sample SF_Jul11_sed_USG_4_FD_167970 | JGI IMG/M metagenome (GOLD analysis project Ga0224497, IMG submission 167970) | Sediment microbial communities from San Francisco Bay, California, United States - SF_Jul11_sed_USGS_13 | ecosystem: Environmental > Aquatic > Marine > Sediment | place: USA...
ATCATGCCCGTCGGCGGCATACCCGGCATCTGCGGCATCCCGGGCATCATGCCCATCGGCGGCATACCCGGCATCTGCGGCATCCCGGGCATCATGCCCGTCGGCGGCATACCCGGCATCTGCGGCATTCCGGGCATCATGCCCATCGGCGGCATACCCGGCATCTGCGGCATTCCGGGCATCATGCCCATCGGCGGCATACCCGGCATCTGCGGCATCCCGGGCATCATGCCCATACCCGGCATTCCCTGCATCCCGGGCATCATGCCGGTCATCGGCGCCATCATCATGCCCGTCATCGGATTCATCATCCCCATGGGCGCCATCATCATGCCCGTCATTGGATTCATCATGCCCGTCATTGGATTCATCATTCCCGTCATCGGGGCCATCATCATGCCCGTCATCGGGTTCATCATGCCGGTCATTGGCGCCATCATACCTGTCATCGGGGCCATCATGCCGCTCGCGGCATTACCGTAAAGCTGAGGGTTGGCGACCTGCATCATCGGGTTCATCGCATGCATCATGCCGCCGTATTCCTGCTGGTAGCGGGCGATATCCTCATCGGTATGGCATTCGATGCAGGACGAAATCAGCGGCTGCCCCTGTAATTCTCCGCTCATCATGCTGTTCATGAGCCTGGTCCAGACTTTCGGATCCATCGATTTCTGCATCGCCGGTGATATGCCTGCCTGTTCGGGCGCGTTTTCGTTGGTGGCAGGATCGGCTGCGATCGCGAGACTGGCCGTAAAGCAAAGCGATATCGCTAGCACTAGTTTGGTAAGACTGATGTTCATGCTGAACTCCTGAAGTTCGTTAAAATTCTGGTGACGTTTCCGATACCGGACAGCGTCAATTCGATAAATCTAAAAATCGCCGGTGGCGGCGCCTTCCATGATGTAACGCATTCCATCGCGAATCCTGACCGCTTCGGCCCGCAATTCCTGGTCCAGAACGCTATTCGGATTTTGCGCCAGATTGAGCCAGTTTACGTCCCAGTCCAGCGTCATGACCCAGAGTTTGCCGCCCCCATCCTCGATCAGGGCGATACGGCAAGGGATAAAAACGATAAACTCGGGTGCGTAATCGAGAACCTTGCGCGCCACCACGGCGTCGCAAAAGTTAAATATCTCGACTCTCGGCGTGGCTTCGTCGCCGGTGATCGCGACGATATCCTTCCATAGCGGGTTATGCCCGACAAACTTGAAATTGATTTCGTTGGCGCGCAGCTTCATCGCATCGACCGCATCATCAAAGCTGATATCATCGGCGACCGGCATTTTGTCTGCCATGATCGATATCATGTCGCGCAGCGATAGCGGGCTTAGCATCATCAGGCTCTGGTACATATTGCGCTTGGCTTCATCGGATAGCGACTCGGAAACGGTGTTGGGCGGCATCTCGCGCCTGTTTTGCGACGGGATCCACATCCTGCCCTGGTTGGCGCCGCCGAACATTCCCTCCATTATCTGGGTATTGGCCGCTCGCAGCATCGCGTCGAGAATACCGAAACGGGTCGCTTCATCGATCGGCGCGTTCATGAAATGGTTCGCCATCATCATCATCCACTGCATATTCATCCATTCGCTGGATAATCCCTGGGCATTGATTTCGGCCGACAGGGCCGGTGTGGTATTCGCCATCCACGGAAACAGGTAAAACGGATTTTGCAGGGGGCTTACCGCGGGCGGCGCACAATTTGCGTCCCCGGGAGCGCAATTTTCCTGGCTTGCCGCGGGAAGCGAATGAATCGACAACATGAGCGCTATGATGGCAACCGTTCGAAACGACATAAATTATCCCCCTCCGACGAAAAGATTTTTACGGAATTGCTAACCGGAGCTCACCTTACCAACCTGCAACGGCATAGCAAATATCCACTAGGGCATACAAGCCAGGCCAACCACGGTAAGCCCTAACCATAGCTGTGGCAAGGTTATCCATATTGGGGTATGGCATTACGACTCGCGCTTAAGTTATTTTTCAACCTTCGAAGTATGCCTGAATTATTCAGCAAATATTTGATGCAACTGCCAATACTCGGTAGAGTATGGCGAATAACGATTGGTCTTGAGGAGGACTAGAAATATGTCGATGAAGCAAATCATCAGCGGAGCGCTATCGCTGGCACTGTTATGCGGTATCTCTCTTTTCGGCGGCATGTCTGTCGCCAGCGCCGATGCGATATCAGACGGCAAGAAGGTCGCCTTCGATCGCAAGAAAGGGAATTGCCTGGCCTGCCACATGATCGCCGGCGGTTCGCTGCCCGGCAATATCGGTCCGCCCCTGATCGCGATGAAAGCCCGCTTCCCCAACAAGGCCGATCTACGCGCTCAGATCTGGGATCCAACGGTTAAGAATCCGAATTCCATCATGCCTCCGTTCGGCAAACACGCCGTTCTGACGGAGGAGGAAGTCGACCTGGTAACGGAATTTATCCATAGCCTCTAGTCCCGCTTTCAAAATACACGAGGAAACAAATTATGAATTCATTACGTCGAAAGTTTATTAAAACGGCGACCTTTGTCGGCGTTGCCGCAACAACCATCGGCACCGGCGTGCTGATCCCGCAACGCGTACTCGGCGCCTATGTCAAGGCCGCGTTCGACGCAAAAGACGTGAACGGCGCGCTTATGGCGTCCCTGGGCTCCGATCAGCACAGCGCATCGGATGCGATCAAGCTGAAAGCGCCCGATATCGCCGAAAACGGCGCCGTGGTACCGATTACCGTGTCCGCGGACATGGGCAACATCGATTCGATCGCGATCATATCCACGGGCAACGTTTCCCCGCTCACTTCTACCTATAACCTGACTCCGGCCTGCGAGCCATTCATCTCGACCCGAATCAAAATGGCCAAGACCTCGGATGTCATCGCGGTGGTAAAAGCGGACGGCAAGCTTTATTCGACGAGCAAAGAAGTCAAGGTCACCATCGGTGGTTGCGGCGGTTAATATCTGAACAGAATGACGGAGAACACAATATGGCTATCAAAATACGCGCAAAAGCACAAGATGGCGTCACCACGGTTAAAACCCTGATGAACCATGAAATGGAGACCGGACTGCGCAAAGACTCCAAAACCGGCGAGAAAATACCCGCCCACCACATCACGGAAGTGACCGCCGAGCACAACGGCAAACTGGTCATGACCGCGAACTGGGGCGGCGCGATTTCCAAAAATCCCTATCTTTCTTTCAAGTTCAAGGGCGGCGCGTCGGGCGACAAGATCAAGGTCAGCTGGGTAGACAACAAGGGCGGCAGCGACAGCACCGAAGCCAGCATCAGCTAGTTCCGGTGGCAAAATAATCCTGAGGAGGAAAATCCGTATGAAAAAACTATTAGCCCTGGCGATCGCCTGCCTGGTAGCAGTACCCCTGGTCGGGATGGCGACACCGCAACAGGATCTGTCCGAGTTCCGGGATTACTACAAGCAGCGCTTTCCCGGGACCCCGTTCGAGGATTACATCAATGGCGTTTACTCGATCGACCCGGCTTCGCGCGAGCAGTGGCAGGAGATCGAGGAATTTCCGCCCTACGAGCTGAATATCAGCGCGGGCGAGGAATTGTTCAACAAGCCATTTGCCAACGGCAAGACCTACGCCAGCTGCTTCGAAAACGGGGGCATCGGCATACGCCAGAACTACCCCTACTTCGATACCGAACTCGGCGAGGTCATCACCCTCGAACTGGCGATCAATCGCTGCCGCGAGGCCAATGGTGAAAAGCAGCTGAAATGGAAGCGGGGTCCGATCGCGGATATCTCCGCCTACATGGCCTACACCTCGCGCGGCAAAATCTTCGATATCAAGATCCCTGACGATCCGCGCGCGCTCGCGGCTTACGAGCGCGGCAAGAAGCACTTCTACCAGAAGCGCGGCCAGCTCAACATGGCCTGCGCGGACTGCCACAAGTTCTATGCGGGCAACATGGTCCGCGCCGATCTGTTGAGCCCCGCCCTGGGTCACCTGACGCACTTTCCGGTGTACCGTTCCAAGTGGGGCGGAATGGGCACCACGCATCGGCGTTACGGCGGCTGTAACGAGCAGGTCCGCGCCAAGGCTTACCCGGCGCAGAGCGAGGAATACCGGGCGCTCGAGTACTTTCACACCTACATGAGTAACGGCCTCGCGGTCAACGGGCCGGGTGCCAGGAAATAACGCCAATCGTTACCCAAGCGAAGCACGGAAATGCCGGGTTATTCGACCCGGCATTTTTTTATCCCCAATGGGGTAGGAAACTATCAAACAGGGCAGTTTTCTCGAGACAATAATTAATCTATCTTTGTCACTTCTGGTTTTTTAAAGCGATGTATCACGCGTTTGATACAGATCAAGTAAAGTTTGCTCGATATTCTTAAAACACTTGCCTGTCATGTATAGTTGCAGCTTAACCACAGCAGGGGAATCTGTTCGATATGTCCGAATACACCGAAAAATTTGACGCCACCGGCCTCAACTGTCCACTTCCCATCCTTCGATCGAAAAAGGTTTTGACCAAGATGAATAGCGGAGAAGTGCTTTACGTCATTTCCACCGATTCGGGTTCGGTCAAGGATTTTGATGCCTTCTGCAAGCAGACGGGTAACGAGTTGCTCGAAAGTTCGGAAGCCGACGGCAAGTACCACTACTACATCAAGAAAGCCTGAGCCCATCCGCGTCAGCCTTCCAATCCGTTCCGGAGCTGAACCATGTCTGAGAAAAAACTGGCACTGATTGCCACCAAGGGAACCCTGGACTGGGCCTACCCTCCTTTCATCCTGGCGTCGACCGCGGCCGCGCTCGGCTACGAAACCCAGATCTTCTTTACCTTTTACGGGCTGCAGTTGCTCAAGAAGGACCTGAACCTGAAGGTTTCTCCGCTCGGTAATCCCGGCATGCCGATGCCGATGGGCATGGACAAGTGGTTCCCGAACCTCGGCACCGCGTTGCCCGGCATGGAGGCGATGATGAGCGGCATGATGAAAGCCAAGATGAAAGCCAAGGGCGTCGCCAGCGTCGCCGAGCTACGCGAACTGTGCCTGGAAGCCGATGTCAGGCTGATCGCCTGCCAGATGACGGTAGACCTGTTCGACATGCAGCCTAGCGACTTCATCGACGGCATCGACTACGCCGGCGCGGCGACCTTTTTCGAGTTTGCCGGAGAGTCAGACGTAAACCTGTTCATCTGACAGCATAAGTATACCCGTGGAGTCACGGTTCGGGTCCAGGCTTGCGCCTCGCCCCGTAAATCTATAGGCCAATAAAAACCAGGCCTTTAAAAAAAGTGGCCTCATAAGTCGAGGCGGAGGACGAAAATGACGATATCTCGTTTGAAGTTTTTACCTGCGGTACTGATTTCGCTGGCGCTGCCAGCGACCGGTTGGGCAACCAACGGGTATTTTACGCACGGCATCGGCACCGCCGAAAAAGGTCTCGCCGGTGCGGGCGTGGCCTTCTCCCAGGACACGCTGGCCGCAGCCAACAATCCCGCCGGTATGGTCTCGCAGGGTGCCCGTTATGACGTCGGCGCCGGCCTGTTTTCGCCGATGCGCAGCTACTCATCTGTAGGCGGCCCATCGGTTCCGCCAGGCACCCTCTGCGGAGCAAATTGCCCATTCAGCATCGGCGACGGCAATCAGAGCATCGATAGCGATAACGAACTCTTCCTGATCCCGCAATTCGGCTACAACTGGGTACTCGACGCCGACAGCAGCATCGGTATCTCGGTTTTCGGCAACGGCGGCATGAACACCGAGTACAAGGGCGGCGTGGCGATCCTGGGAACCCCGAGCGGAACAAACGCGCAGCTTCCTGGAACCTTTGGCGCCGGTACCGCGGGCGTCGACCTGTCACAGCTGTTTATCGCCACGACCTACTCGGCCAGGCTATCTTCGACCACGTCCTGGGGTATCAGCGGTATCGTCGCCTACCAGAGGTTCGAAGCCGACGGCCTGGCGAACTTCGCCCCGTTCTCCACCGATCCGAACAGCCTGAGCAATAACGGTCACGATACCTCGACTGGCATCGGTATCCGCCTCGGCATACAGACCGAGGTCTCACCGGGGATTCGGCTGGGTGCCGCGTACCAGCCCGAAATCGACATGAGCGAATTCGACGATTACGCGGGTCTGTTTGCCGAAAAAGGGGATTTCGACATTCCTTCCAATCTTACCCTCGGCGCCGCGTTCGATATCGGCCAGGACGGCGTACTGGTCGTCGACCTGCAGCAGATCAATTACGAAGACGTACCCTCGGTGTCGAATCCGCTTCAGAGGCTTTTTACCGACTGTAATCCAGGAGTCGGCGGGCCGGGTTGTCTCGGCGGCAGCAACGGCGCCGGTTTCGGCTGGCAGGACATCCAGGTCGTCAAGGTCGGCTACCAGTGGCAGGACGGCGATATGACCTGGCGTGTCGGCGTCAGCGTCAGCGAGCAGCCGATTCCGGAATCGGAAGTCGTGTTCAATATCCTGGCACCGGGCGTGATCGAGGAGACCCTTACCTTCGGTTTCACCAAGCAGCTGGACGCCAAGAGCGCGCTCAGCTTCGCGGCGATGTATGCTCCCAGCGTGTCGGTCAAGGGCAGCAATACCTTCGATTCGGCACAGCAAATCGAACTGGAAATGGACCAGTACGAGTTCGTGTTGGGATATAACCGTAGTCTATAATTCGAAGGTACCGGTTTCATCAGATTCGTTCCCCGGGGCAGCAGTTGCATCGATGTGACTGCTGCTCCGTGTTGAGAGGTTTAAATACTTTTCGATACCTGTGTCCGGAATAGCCTCAACAACTTCCGCGCCACGGGTCCTGTCGAAGCTAGCCTGACCGCGAGCCCACAGGCATCGAGCCAGCTTTGCTGGCCGGAAGTGATGATGATTAACTCCTTCTCATATTGAACAAGGCGAAATCAGGATAAATGGACATCAATCTATACACGCAATCATTGCTGTGGGCCTTTGGCCTGTCGATCGTCTTCGGCGCGATCGCCAACAAGGCCAATTTCTGCACCATGGGTGCAGTTTCCGACTGGGTCAACATGGGCGATCTGAATCGGATGCGCTCATGGATGCTTGCGGTGGTAACCGCCATACTTGGGGTTGGCATGCTTGAATATTACAGCCTGATCGACCTGTCACTGACCACCAGCAACGCAACCTCGAATCCCCCGTATCGCAGCGCCAACTTTATCTGGCCTCGACACCTGCTCGGCGGGTTGATGTTTGGCGTCGGCATGACGCTCGCGAGTGGCTGCGGCAACAAGACCCTGGTACGCCTCGGCGAAGGCAATATGAAGTCGCTGGTGGTGCTGATCGTCATGGGCATCGTCGCCTGGTGGATGCTTTTTACCAACCTGAGCTACCTCGGTTTCCTGCAATGGATGCTACCGGTCAGCGTGGATTTTTCGTTGCAGGATATCCCGAGTCAGGATATTGCCGCGGTGGTATTCGGCCTTGCCGGGATCGACTGGGGCGCGACCCATGGGCTAATCGTTGCCCTGCTCGCGGGTTTGCCAATGCTCTACTGGATCCTGCGCTCGCGCGATTTTCGCACCAACCTGGAGCTCGTTAGCGCCGGTGTCATAATTGGCGCGCTGATCGTAATCGCCTGGTACGTCACCGCCGGTCCGACCGGGCAAACGCTGCTCGACGAGCTTGATTTCATGGATCAGCGCCCCTTTTTTACCGGCGCCCAGTCGCTCACCTTCATCGGTCCCACCGGCCATGTCGCGCAGTACCTGAGGGAAGGCTTTGCATCGACCTTTCTGACCTTTGGCGTCGCGACCGTCTCCGGTGTGGTCTTCGGTTCCTTCCTGTACACGCTTATTTTTCGCAGGATTCGAATCGAATGGTTCGTGTCCTGGAATGACTTCTTCATGCACATCGTCGGGGCCATCCTGATGGGACTGGGCGGTGTACTCGCGATGGGCTGCACCATCGGCCAGGGAATTTCCGGGGTATCGACGCTGGCGCTGGGTTCCATCCTGACTATCCTGTCGATCATCGCGGGCAGCGCGGTGACGATGAAATACCAGTATTACCTGATGATGCGCGAAGATGACTAGTTGGGATATACCGATCCCGCCGTTTATTTGCTAGCCTTTTCCGATCTTTTGACTTCGAAATATATGATGCGCGTGACGGACCCGATTAACACCGACCGTATCGCCGCGGGAACTTGAATTACCTTGAACACTGCAGGGAGTTACTGATGAACCAGGCCTATAGAGACGCTATAACCAAGATGGAAGAAATGAATGTGCAGGACGAATACATTCTTGGGTGGGAAGGCGGCTTCCTCGGACACCCGAAGCGCGAGGAACAACGCCTCACCGAGGCCTACGAGGCCGGCTATGAGGACGGCAGCGCGAAATCTACCGATAACTTTGCGGACTGGGTGAAAGCCTAGGAATCGAAAACAACCAGACCCAACAGGGAACGTTTCAGGGCTGCTTCCATTTCGGGCGCCTCGCGCCCGACCACGTAATCCGGTATCCATCTATTGTCGCGCGCGCCCATCGTGGACTGCACGCGGTCGCCGAGACGGCAGCGCAGCGCAAACCCGGCGCCCTCCTCGTCGCTGTATCCGAAACCGGAATAATCCGTGGAGCGCCGGTTAAGCTTGTCGATAAACGCTGTCCGGTACTCGCCCGCGCCCTGCACGTCCACCCGACTGTCTTCGAGCATCCGCGCCATATCCGCGGCCAGCGCAGATATAAATTCGCTACGCTGGTCCTGATTGGCGCGGGTGTAGACGAAACGATCGCTGATGTGAACCAGATAACAAACGATTTCCTCCATGATTTCGATGCGTTGAACCTGGGTCTCGGTTTCGAAATTTTCGTTTTCGAGGTTGAGCACGGCGTTGGCCGCGAGTTTCCAGATGGTCGCGCCGATGGCATTCGCCATCTGCGCCAGCGTCCTCGAGCCGGACTGCCGGTTCCAGCGCTTCTTGACTCTTACCATGTTGCCCGGAAATGCCGTCTGCAAAACGCTAGCGCGCTTCCAGCCAGTCGGTAACCTGGCGCACGAGTTCCGCCTCGTGGCCCTGAAAGAAATGGTTGGCGCCGGCAACCCTGACCTGCAGGTAATTGCCTGCGCCGATCTTTTTGCCCGCCGCGTCTCGATCCGCGGCGGAAGCCAGAACCTGCTCCAGATCCTGGCCGCCGTATAGATCCAGCACCGGCACGCTGATTTTTGCCAGCGACGCGATGTTCTCGGTGCCGTTGATCCCCGGGCCCATACCGATCAATACGACCGAAGAGATCGCGCCGGATTGCGCCCGCGCGAGGTAATGACTGGCCATGCTTGCGCCCATGCTGTGCGCAACGATCACGATATCGCGGTAGCCCCGGTCATCGAGATATTCCAGCGCCGCGTCGATGCGGCCGGGAACCTCGTCAAACAGCAGTCCGTATTCGCGCGGGTCCGCGTCATTCTCGAGGATAGGCATCTGTATCGATAGCGAGGTAATGCCCTGCGCCAGCAACCCCTCGCGTAACGGGTAGATCACGTCCGGCCAGTTCGGATGCACGCCGATACCGTGCACGAGGATCACGGCCCGCTCTGACCTCGCCTCGCCCTCGGTGATGATGCCGAGGAACTCGTGCCCGATATCGTCGAGCAACCAGGCCGCGTCGCCATCGAGCAAACCGTCGACCACCTGCTCCGCCCAGCGCTGTTCCTTGGCAATATCCGAATTGGTTGCACTCGCCGGTGCGGTCGTCAGCAGCGCAATCGACAACGCGGCGAGCAATATCGAGGTTATATATCTCAACATGATTCCTCCTGGCCAGGACGTTAAAACCTGTGTCACTATAAACTTGTTGCGCGAATAATATCCCGATTGTGGCGTTAAAAACTCTACCCAATATGGGTATGTCGGACGCCACGACGGCGACTTATTCTTGCCTTGCAGTCCAGGCGGGATCGCCGGGCAGAATTACTTCATCGCGGTTACCGGACCATGCAAAAGACAATATTCGAAGTCAAACCAGGCAGCTTTGTTTTCGAGCAGGCCCGGGCCCTGCCGCGGGACGTCTGCGCCGAAATGATCGCCCGCTTCGAAAAATGCCGGGACGAGCAGTATCCGGGGCGGATCGGCCAGAATATGGACTACGACGACTCGGTAAAGCGTTCCACCGACCTCGCGCTCAGCGGCAAACCGCACTGGCGGGATCTCGATCGGGAACTGTTTCGCTCGCTCAACCGTGCACTATCCGAATTCAAGCAGTATTACCCGTTTTTTGCAGGCCCGTTCAAGGACAACGGCTACGCCATTCAGCGCACCGACGCGGGCGAATATTACCACTGGCATATCGACGGTGGCAGCCACGAGTTCGCGCTGCGGCAGCTGGTTGCGATCTGGTATCTGAACAGCCTCGAAAACCAGGGCGGCGAGACCGAATTCCGCTACCAGGATATTCGGATTGCGCCCGAGACCGGCAAGCTGGTTCTGTTCCCGCCTTTCTGGACGCATTTACACCGCGGCAAAACCCTGCAATCGGGCAGCAAGTACATCGCCACGACCTGGGTTGTCTTCGCCTGACCGCTACCTTCGGCGGGGAATGACCGGGCAGCTTAATCTACGAGTTGCGGCGGGCGCTGGCGATTATAGTTAAACGTAGCCCGTAGTTACGCGCGCCCCCGGTATCGAACATCTGTCCGGGAACTTCAACCGACCAGGCCGGGCATTTCGAATCCGATGCGCTGCAAGGATGCGATCAGCCGTTCTCGCTCGACACCGGCCATTTCGTCGAGCGGCGGGCGCACCCGCAACCATTCCGGATCGTTCTGAAAGTGCGCGATCGCAGCCTTCATACCCGGAATCATCACGTAACCCTGAAACATGCCGCGCACCTCGTTCAGGGCTTCCTGCTGCGCATCGGCATCGTTACCCGTATGCTCGCGGTAAAGTCGGGAAATCGGCGCCGGGTTGACGTTGGCGGTCGCGGTAATCGAGCCCTTACCACCATGGCGCAACGTCGCCAGCAGGAAGGATTCGGAGCCGCAGAAAACGT
>Ga0224497_10002461_pt1 | contig 10998 bp, 9 predicted proteins | sample SF_Jul11_sed_USG_4_FD_167970 | JGI IMG/M metagenome (GOLD analysis project Ga0224497, IMG submission 167970) | Sediment microbial communities from San Francisco Bay, California, United States - SF_Jul11_sed_USGS_13 | ecosystem: Environmental > Aquatic > Marine > Sediment | place: USA: California...
CGCGGCCATCGAGCCGCAGATCGCGGCTCTCACCGGCGTCATTCCCGGCGGTGAGCCGGCGCAGGTCACGGAATCTTTCACGGACGTGGAGCGCGCGCTGAACGAACTCGACGGCACCAGCGACATCGTTTCTCCGCTGTCGAAGGCGAGGCGAGAGTTTCGGGTGCGCGAGGGTGAACAGCCGGATAGGGAGCGCGCCGCCGCGCTGCTGGCGGAGGCGCAGGCACAGTTTGCCGCGGAACTGAGCTGGCGCCAGCGCGCCGCCAAAGACCTGGCGCCTGGACTGAAGGCCTATGATGAGGCGATTCGACGCTCCATCGGACTGCGCCTGCAAAAACGGCTGACCACGGCTGAGGCGGAAAATATCGCCGAATGCCAGTCGCATCACCGCGACATTTCTCTGAATTTTTGACGACAAAACGCGCTCCTGCCGGAGGATCCGGGCCCTATCATGGCCCCGGCCGGCATTTTTCGCTCCTGCGCCTGATACCTCCCCCGAGCCCTTCCGAGGCAATATTTCCGGTCCTTCTAAAAGATGTTGCATCGCACCAAATTTATTGCTATGCTGCGCCGCACAATAAATTTCTTATTGGGTTAACAGAGGTTAAGTCGATGAAAAACGATGCAATTTTTGAGCAGGCGGGTCGGATGATGGAACCCGTGCGGGCGATGAATGAAGTCGCGGTGGAGCAGGCCGAGAAGCTGGTGAAGCTGCAGGCCAATGCCTTCCAGAACTACGCCACGATGGCGATTGACCACTGGCGCGAGGCGCTTAAGGTCAGTGACGCCGACAGCATGAAGGATTTCGTCTCCAAGCACCGTGCTTACGTCGAAACCGTGACCGAGAAGGCCACCAAAGACGCCAACGCTGTGATGGAGCTCGGCAACGACTACGTCGCCGAAGTTCAGAAGATCCTGAAGGTCAGCGCCGCCAAGGCGGGTGTCTCCAAGGCTGCTTAATAGAGCACCTGAATCAAGTAAAACCACGGCCCCGGAAACGGGGCCGCGGTTTTTTTATGCGTGGGCGATGCGGCTTGAACGGAGCGCTGTAGGAGCCCGCTTGCGGGCGAATGGTGCTTGCGGAATCGCCTGATTTAAGGAATCGCGGCCAAGGCCGCTCCTACAGGGTATGCAGTTAGCTGTAGCTGTGGCACGCAAACGCCGTGCTAATCGCAAATCACTATTCACCAATCACTTCTTCTTTCTCACGTCACGCATCACCTCAAAGCGTCGAGCACAAATGCCCGCCATCGACGACGATGGTGGTCCCGGTCATATAGGCGGAGGCGTCCGAGGCGAGCAGCAGCAATGCGCCGTCCAGATCGCCAGCCTCGCCAGCACGGCGCTGGGGGATACGCTTGAGCATGGCTTCACCCTGAGTCGACTCGAAGAACGCCCGGTTCATGTCGGTGGCGAAATAGCCGGGCGCGATGGCATTGACCCGCACCCCGTGACGCGCCAGCTCCAGCGCCAGCGCCCGGGTAAGCTGAACCAGCCCGGCTTTGGAGGCGGCGTAAGGACTCACTCCGCCTGCGACCCTGAAAGCGAGTATGGAAGCGATATTGATAATGCTGCCGCCGCTTTCAGCGACCACCATCCGCTTCGCCGCCGTTTGGGCCACTAGAAACGCGCCTTTGAGATTGGTGTCCAGCACCCGGTCCCAGCTGGCTTCGTTCACCTCCAGAGCCCGCTCGGCGCCGGCGACACCCGAATTGTTCACCACCACCGTGATGGTCCCGAGCCGTGACTCGGCGGCTTCGAAGGCCTGTTTCACCGAAGCGGCGTCGCGCACGTCCATGGGCAACGCAATCGCTTCAGCGCCAAAACCGCGGATCTCCTTTGCGACCTCATTCAGAGCGTCCGTCCTGCGCGCGCATAAAACTACCCGCGCGCCGGCCTTCGCCAGCGTGGTGGCGAAGTGACGGCCCAGCCCCGCCGATGCGCCGGTAACCAGGGCAACCCGCCCGTGGAGAGAGAACATTTCCGCGGACATACAAATGCCGGCTTCAGTAACCGACCGCGGCGCCGTCCGCGCGGGGCTCGCTGGCGGCCACGTAGACGCCGTTCTCGCGCCGCTCGATGATTTGTCCCCGGCCGAAGGTGAAGGCGTTCGGCGCGACGGTGACCCGATGCCCGCGCGCCTCCAGCCCGGCCACGACCTCCGGGTCCGCGCCGGGCTCGAGGTTGACGTGTAATCCGTCACCAATCCTCCAGCGGGGCGCGTCCAGCACCGCCTGTGGATTGAGGTCGTGGTCGAGCATGCTCGAGACCACCTGCAAATGGCCCTGGGGCTGCATTTCCCCAGCCATCACGCCGAAGGGACCCACCGCTGCGCCGTTGCGGGTGAGAAATCCGGGAAGAATGGTGTGTCGCGGCCGTTTCCCTCCCGCCGCCTCGTTCCGGTGCCCGGGCTCGAGGGTGAACCCGGCGCCGCGGTTTTGCAGCGAAATCCCGGTCTCTGGAACCACCACACCGCTGCCGAACCCCATGTAGTTGGACTGAATGAAGCTCACCATCATGCCGTCCCGATCGGCGGTGCACAGGTACACCGTGCCGCCGTTAGGCGGGCGTCCGGCCTGCGGCAGGCGCGCTTCGCCGCCGATCAGCGCGCGACGTGAGGCGATGTAGTCGCTGTCCAGCAATTCCTTTACCGGCACGTCGGCGCAGCTGGGATCGGCCACGTATCGGTAGGCATCGGCGAAGGCCAGCTTCATGGCCTCAATCTGCAAATGCCACAGAGACGCGCCGGCGTGCTCGTGTTCGTGCAGATCCAACTCCTCGAGTATGGAAAGCGCGATGAGCGCGGCAATGCCCTGACCGTTGGGCGGGATTTCCCATACCCGGCAGTCGCTGTAAGGAGCGGAAATGGGCTCGACCCATTCGCTTTGGTGCAAAGCCAGATCGTCGGCGACCAGTTCACCTCCCGAGGCCTTGGCGTAGGCGGTGATACGTTCGGCCACCTGTCCCTGGTAAAAGTCGCGGATACCCCGCTCGGCGAGGATCTTCAGGGTCCAGGCGTGACCTGGGCTGAAAAAGCGCTCCCCCGCTTGGGGCGTCCGGCCTTGCGGCGCAAAAGTTTTCCGCCAGCCGTCGAACTCCGGCCGGTTGGGCACCACGAAAACGGAGGTCGACTCGTTCCAGAGGTGGGCAATCACAGGCGAAACGGGAAACCCGGCCTCAGCGTAAGTGATGGCCGGCTCCAGCAGCGCGCGAATTTCGAGTCGGCCGAAGCGCTGGTGCAGATCCTGCCAGGCGGCCGGCGCGCCCGGGACGGAGACGCTGGACCAGCCGCGCTCAGGTACCGCGTCGAAACCCTGATCTCTTAAGGAGGCGGCGGTGGATGCCCGCGGCCAGCGCCCCGATCCGTTCAGTCCGTGAAGCTTCTTGCCGTCCCAAACGATGGCGAAGGCGTCGCTGCCGATACCGTTGGAGGTGGGCTCGAGCACGGTAAGCGCGGCGGCCGTGGCTATGGCGGCGTCGACGGCGCTGCCTCCGTTCTGCAGCACCTTAAGTCCCGCCTGGGCGGCCAGCGGCTGACTCGTGGCGACCGCGCCGTTGTCCGCCAGCACCGGCATGCGTTTGGACGCGTAGGGATAGTGACTCAGATTCATGGGATCGCGACCTCATGCGAGTCGGCAACAACTGCCGGGTTCAAGTCGAAGTGCACGAGTCGAACACTCTGCCGCGTGATCCGAGTAAGAACAAGCCGCGTCTGACAGCCGACCCTGTGCGACATGCGCGGATGGCCGTGATTCGGCCACCGTCACCAACCGGTGAACCCTTCGGCCGCCATCTATACTTTTGATCTGCGGCTTTTTGCCGGTGCCCCGCGTGGATTGGACAGTTAAAAAAACCTTCCTGCCCGTTGTCCTGCTGCTGCTGGGCTGGTGTGCCCTGCCGGCGTCGGCCGATCCTAAAGACGTGGTGCTGGTGCTGGACAACTCCGGCAGCATGAAAAAAAACGACCCCGAGTTCCTGACCGGGGTGGCAGTGCGGAAATTTCTCGATGGACTCAGCGGCGAAAACCGCGTCGCGATTTTGCTTTTCGATCAGGACGTGCGCCTGGTCATTCCGCTTACGCCGCTTAACGACTCCACCCGCGCAGAATTCTTGCTCGCTCTCGACCAGGTCAACTACAAAGGGTTGTTCACCGACAGTCCTGCCGCCATCGAGCGCGCTATTTACGAGCTCAGGGTGAACGGCCGGCCAGACGCGAATAAATCCATCGTTTTCATGACCGACGGTATCGTGGACACCGGCAACAAGGCCATGGACGTGGAGAAATCCAGCTGGCTGCGTAACGATCTCGCCGGCGAAGCGGCGGAACAAGGCATCCGCATTTTCGGAATTGCGTTTACCGACAATGCCGATTTCTTGCTAATCCAATCCCTGTCGAAACGAACTTCCGGAGAATACTTCCGCGCCTTCACCCCTTCGGATATCGAGGGCGTATTCCGACAGGTCATCGACGAGTTGGGGAAAACGCAAACACGCGTCATCGCTGAAGGCGCGCCGGCCCTCGGCCTGCCGGAACCGGCGCCGCCGTTGCCAGCCCTCGAGCTTCTCGAGGCAGCGCCGTTCTCGTCCACGCTCCTTCCTGAACCGGAACCGGCCGAACCGGCTACGTTGGCGGAGCCGCTGATGCTACCCGAGATCGAGTCGCCACAAACGCTGACGCTGCCGATGCTTCCGGAAGGCGACACAGACGACCTGATCTCGGCGGAGTCCAAAGTGGCGGACGAAATCTCCGCGACCGATGGGCAAGAGACCCCCGCATCGCCGGCAGCAGCGCCGGCGCTTCCCGACGCCACGGAATTGAGGGACGAGGAGAAGCAGGAGTTGACAGTCGCGACGAGCGAAGAAGCACCACCGGCGAAAACCGCCCTTCTCCTGCCGCTTTCAGCTCTCGTTACCGCCGCCGTGGTTGTTCTGTTTCTGCTGGCGACGATCACAGCCCTTATGCGGCGCAAATCCGTCGACAAAGCAGCGCCGGCGGATCGGATCCCCAAAGCTTTTCTCAACGACCTGGGCGGAAGTACGGAAAAGCCGAGTTACGACCTCTGCGAGTCGCTCACGGTCATCGGTCGAATCAATGGTAGCGACAGCGACCGCATTGGCTATGTCGTTATCCCCGAGCCCACCATCGGGCGCAGGCACGCCTTGATTGAATTCAGAGACCATTGCTTCTGGGTGGTTGACCAGAACAGCATCAATGGCACATTCGTCAACAATAAGAGGATCGAAAACGAAGCCCGCCTGAAGCACGGCGATCGCATTCGATTCCACAACCACGAGTTCGAATTCCTGATGCTCGACATGTTCGAAACCGATCGCACCATGATGAGCCAGACGATGTTTGCCGATTTATCGCGGGCAGTCGATGACGATCACGCCCCGTCTCTCGCACCCACGGGCTCGGACAAAACCGCCTCGACGTAGGATCACCCCGTTCCCCACCGTTTCCCGAGCCACTAGAAAGGGTCGCGGGCCGCCGTCCCTTCGGCTTTCCCCGGTCCCGCCAACCGAGTAGGATCTGCTGGGTTAATGATTTGATTAAATTGACCCCGAAGTGCGCGGACGGACATCGCCCGTGGCACACGAATAAGAGTCATGATAACCAAGCTACGGAGGAGCCCGATGAGAAAACTCATAAAGACCTTTACAGTCGCCACTCTTGCAGCGGCGGCGCTCGCCCTGGCGGTTACAGGACCCGCCCAGGCCAAAGTCGAGGGAGATACCATCATTCTCGGCTCGGCGATTTCACTCACCGGCAAGTATTCCACCAACGGAATTCACGCCAAGAACGGATATGACCTCGCGGTTGAGCGTATCAACGCCATGGGCGGCGTCAGCGTAGGCGGAAAATCCTACAAACTCCGCGTCGTCTACTACGACGACGAATCCACCCCCGCCCGCGGCGCCCAGCTTGCTGAACGCCTGATCAAGCAGGACGGCGTCAAGTACATGCTCGGTCCCTACAGCTCCGGCCTTACCAAGGCCGTGGCGCCGGTGACGGAGAAGTACAAGATCCCCATGGTGGAAGCCGAGGGCGCATCGCGCTCACTGTTCAGCCAGGGATACCGCTACCTGTTCGCGGTGCTCTCGACCTCAGAGCAGTATCTTGCGAGTTCCATTGCACTGGCGGCGGAAATTGCCGAGAAAGAGGGCCGCAAGCCCTCCGACGTCAAGGTGGCGATGGCTTTCGAGAACGATCCGTTTTCCCTGGACGTGCGCGCCGGCGTAGTTGATGACGCCAAAAAGTATGACATGAAAATCGTCATCGACGACAAGCTGCCGCGGGATCTGTCCGACATGTCCGCCACGCTGACCAAGGTCAGGGCCGTCAAGCCCGACATCCTGGTGGTGTCCGGTCATTCCAAGGGCGCTGCGACAGCGGCGCGGCAGATCAAGGAAATGCAGATCGACGTGCCGTTGATCGCCATCACGCACTGCGAAGCGGCGAAGATCGTGGAGAAGTTCGGCGAATCCACCAATGGGTTCCTCTGCCCGACCCAATGGTCCGAAACCCTGAGCTATAAAGATGGGTACTTCGGCACTGCCGCCGAATACGACGCGCTGTTCAAGAAAACTTTCCAGGATTACAAGAACGTGCCGTATCAGTCCGCCCAGGCCTCAGCCGCGGTGATGGTATGGAAGGACGCCTTCGAACGCGCCAATTCCTTCGACACCGACAAGTTGCGCGACGCTCTGGCCGCCACCGACATGGATACGTTCTACGGAAGGATCAAATTCTCCGAGGCAGGCAACAACATTGCCAAGCCGATGGTGCTTCGCCAGATCCAGAATGGTCAGTTCAACGTTGTGGCGCCCTCCAAATGGGCGTCGCACGCCGTTCAGTATCCGCGCAAAGCCAATTAAAACGCGGTAGCTGAGTGACGCCTGGCTGCCCCCGCCGTGAGGCGGGGGCAGCCCATTAACTTCGAGCTGACGCCGGGGGTCCCCCATGTTGGACAATCTCAGCCTCTTGATTCAGGCGCCGTTGCTCAATATCCAGCTGCTACTGGACGGATTGCTGATTGGCGCAATCTTTGCGCTGGCCGCCTACGGGCTCGCGCTGGTCTGGGGCGTGATGAACGTCAAGAACCTCGCCCAGGGGGACTTCGTCATCATGGGCGGGTACATCGCCACCTCTTTCGCCCAGCACGACATCCATCCTTTCTTTGCGCTGCCCGCCGCCATTGTGCTCATGTTCGGCTTCGGCTGGCTGTGTTACGTGTCGATCATCCGCCGCGTCATCGGCAGAGATATTTTTGTTTCGCTGCTGGCGACCTTTGGTCTCGCGCTGGTGCTTCAGCAGGCCCTGAACCTCATATTCGGTTCCGACGTGCAGACCGCGGATGCCGGCTTTAAGACCCGGTTCTTCTTTGGCGGCCAGGTCACGGTTGCCGATACCAAGTTCATCGCTTTGGTTCTGGCCGGCGTCCTCGCGGCCTGCGTGGTGCTGTTCATGAAGAAAAGCCGGATGGGCAAGGCGATCCGCGCCACCGCCCAGGACGCGCGCGCCGCCCGGGTGCTCGGCGTGAACACCGATCAGGTTTATGCCTTCACGTTCGCACTCAATTCCGCAATTTGCGGCGCCGCCGGCGTGCTGGTGGCGATGATCTGGGTCATCCAGCCCTACTACGGTATTGTCCACTCCATTCGTTCGTTCATCATTGTCGTACTTGCAGGTCTCGGTAACTTGCCGGGCGTTATATTCGGCGCGCTTTTTCTTGGTTCGGCGGAACAGTTTTCCTCGTTCATATTCGGTGCGGAGTTCCAAGTCGCCTCGGTGGTATGCATCCTGGTCTTGGTGCTGATTTATCGCCAGGTCCAGTCGGCGCGTCATCGACAAGTCGTCGAGTAAAGCTCGTGAAACCGTCCGTCATCGCCCTTTATGTAGGCATAGTTCTCGCCGGAATCGCGGCGCCGCTGGTAATTCCCAACTACACCTTCCAGATCGCGGTGCTGTGGATGATGATTCTGTTCGCCCTTACCTGGGACATTATGGGCGGGCAAATGGGCTACAACTCGCTCGGCAATATTTTCTTCTTCGGCGCGGGTATGTACATCAGCGCGGTGGTGCAGGTTGCGCAGTTCGCCCCTGTCGGTGAGTACACCGCCGCATTCGGTGCTTATCAGGTCGAGTTCACCGACGCCCAGTACTACACCGGCCTGGCTCTTGGTATCGTCGCCGCGGGAATAGGCGCAATTTTCTGCGCCGTGATTCTGGGCGCATGCGTCTTCGGCTTGCGCGGACCTTACTTTGCCATCGGCACCCTGGGACTCGCACTCGCCGCGGCCGAGCTCGTCGGCGGATGGGAGTGGGTCGGCGGCGGCGGCGGCATTTCCATGCCGGTATTTCCGGGCGACCCGGATGTGCGCTCGAAGCTCTTCTACTACATCGTCTTCGTGCTGGCGATTACCACATTTGGCTTTCTCAGATGGCTCTATACCACGCGCTTCGGGCTCGCCATCAACGCCATACGCGACAACGAAAGCAAGGCCGAGGCGATGGGGCTGCATACTAAGCGCTACAAGACCGCCGCATGGAGCATTGCCGCGTTTTTTCTCGGCATGGTCGGCGCGGTATTCGGCAACATGGTGGGCTTCATCGAGCCGCTGGAGGTGGCCTTCCCTACGGTCACGTTCGGAATATTCATGGTGGCCATGTCGTTGCTTGGGGGAAAAGGCACCCTTTGGGGACCGGTGCTCGGCGCGACATTGTTTCACGTCATCAAGGAGCTCACCTGGACCTATCTGCTTGGATGGCAGTGGGTCGCGCTCGGCGCCCTTATCGTCGTCAACGTGGTGTTCTTTCAGCAGGGGATACTGGGCTGGGCCATGGACCGCTGGCCGGAGAAGTTCGGTATCGTCGTGGAGCCCGCCCATGGAGAAGGGCGCGCCGTCGGTGCCCAGGAGGCCGCGCGATGAGGACGCTGATCGATGTACGCAACGTCTCCAAGTCTTTCGGCGGCGTGATTGCCAACCACGATATCAGCCTGAAGGTTCCGGAAGGCGAGATCACCGGGCTGATCGGGCCAAACGGCTCCGGCAAGACGACGCTGTTCAACTGCATCGTCGGCGATCAGCTCACCGATTCGGGTTCCATTGTGTTCCAGGAAAAAGAGATCACCACCCTGACGGTGCAAAAGATTGCGCGCCTCGGTTTGCTGCGGACTTTCCAGCAGACCCACATCTACGCAAACATGAACTGTATCCAGAACATGCTGATCTCGGTTCCGCACCGGACCGAGAAGTATGTCGACATGTTCCGGCCCTATCGGCGTGAAGTGTACGAGCGGGTCGACGAGCTGCTGGAGTTCGTCGGCCTTTACAGCAAGCGCAAGCTGCAGGCGGGCGATCTTTCCTTCGGTCAGCAAAAGCTGCTGGAGTTCGCCATGGCGCTGATGAACGACCCCAAGGTCCTTTTGCTCGACGAGCCGACCGCGGGAATCAATCCGACACTGATTAACGGACTCATCGATCGGCTGAAGAGGGCGAACAAGGAGCTCGGCATCACCCTGTTCGTGATCGAACACAATATGCGCGTCATCATGAACCTTGCCGAGCACATTTACTGTCTGGCGCACGGTGAGCTTCTCGCCCAGGGAACTCCCGACGAGATCCAGCACGATCAGCGCGTGATCGACGCCTATCTCGGAGCGCATTAGATGGCGAACGAAAAGGAAGCTTCAAAAGAAGCGCACTCGCGAGGCTACCACGGCGGCAGCGTCGAGACGGTCATTTCGGTCGACGACGTTCAGCGTCAGGCCGAGGAGATGATGACGTCGGCGCTCACCGTTGAGGAGCTCGACGCACTGGTCGAGGGCAAAACCTTTGTCAGCATCGACGGCCTGAACGCCGGCTACGGCAAGATGCAGATCTTGCACAACCTCAATCTCAGGGTCGGGTCGGGACAATCCCTTTGCCTCATCGGACCCAACGGCGCCGGCAAGTCCACCATCCTGCATTCCATTTTCGGCTTCACCAACATCTACGCCGGCAGCATCACGGTGAACGGCAAGGACGTCACCCGCTTGAGTTCCAACCAGAAACTCAAAAACGCCGGCATCGCTTACATCCTCCAGGACAAATCGGTGTTTCCCGGCATGACGGTGGAGGAAAACCTGATCATGGGCGGCTACCTGATGGACACCCAGGCCGAAGCCAAGGCGGCCGCGGACAAGATATTCGCCAAGTACTCCCGTCTCGCCGATCGGCGCAATCACGCGGCGGGAGTGCTTTCAGGCGGCGAACGCCGGCTGCTGGAAATCTCTCGCGCGTTAGTCATGGAACCGGACGTGCTGCTGGTGGACGAGCCCTCCATCGGCCTTGAGCCGAGGTTCATCGACATGGTGTTCGACATCCTCGACGACCTGCAGCATAACGAAGGCAAGACCATCATCATGGTGGAGCAGAACGCCAAGCGCGGCCTCGAGTTCGCCGACGTGGGCTACGTGCTGGTCTCGGGCATCGTCGCCATCGCCGGCAAAGGTCACGATCTGCTGGAAAATCCCGACGTGGGTCGCCTGTTCCTGGGCGGCTGAGCCGGCGGGCTCGGGCGCTTGACCCCCGCGACTTCGTACAAACCTCCCCGTCGAACGTGGCGCCGGACCTTAGCTGGCGCCCGTGTCCGGGCTGCTTGGGCCACGACCCGTCCAAATTGTCCGGCAAAATGAGCTCGATTACCCCCCAGATCGGGCAAATTTGTCGGATTGCAGGCAAATTGTCCCCGGACTATCCTGGTTTGTATGGAAATCAAAATCGTCCGGGATACCGCCAGGCCCAAGCGGGCGGTCTACCTGCAGATTGCCGATCAGATCCGCGACGCGGTCGCCTGCGGCCAGCTTCCCGGTGGCGCGAGGCTCGAACCCATTCGCGCGCTCGCTTCCCGCCTCGGCGTCAACCGTGACACCGTTTCCCTGGCCTACGAATTGCTGGTGCGGGAAGGGATCCTCGAAGCCACCGTCGGGCGCGGCACCTTCGTTCGCGCCG